>ERZ1674245.239-NODE-239-length-19156-cov-7.394953_pt1 | contig 19156 bp, 19 predicted proteins | sample MGYA00581205_ERZ1674245 | MGnify/ENA primary metagenome ERZ1674245 (study PRJEB41354, sample SAMEA4873314) | human saliva metagenome | biome: human-associated habitat [ENVO:00009003]; feature: mouth environment [ENVO:08000002]; material: saliva material... | reverse complement strand
TTTTATTTAATGTATTGGACAAGATATGACTGAACAAAACCAAATCGGCCATCAACAGGCTCCAATTGTAAGCGTCAAAGAATGGTTGATAACAAACTTGATTTTGATGATTCCGCTGGTCAATATAGTTATGACGTTTGTATGGGCATTCGGCTCAAACACCAATCCGAATAAAGCCAATTATTTCAAGGCTGCCTTGATTCTGTTTGTCATCTATCTGGTACTGGCTGTAGCTGTAGTCATTTTTGGCAGTGCAGCTGCAAATCAATATCAATAAGTAAGCATACATTTAGGCCGTCTGAAACCTAAAAGGCTTTAGACGGCCTTTTGTATGGCTTGCCCAAAGCTCAACCACCTATCCAATTCCAAACCGCATCGCTCCATTTGCCGATACGGTAGAGAAACAAAGAATAGCTCTCCTGCATCAGGAACTTGGCTTTCTTATTGCGCTCGTCAAAGCGCGTGGTCGGGGTAGCGGAGAACTGCGCACCCGACAAGCCCAAATCGGCGGCCATTTCTTCGGCGCGCGCCAAGTGATACGGGTCGCTGACAACGATAATGCTGCCGATGCCGTTGGCGTGCATGATGGGGACGATATTGCGCAGGTTTTCGTAAGTGTTGCGCGAAGTGTTTTCAAACAGGATATTGTGCGCCGGTATGCCCTGCTTGAGCGCGTATCGGCGCCCCACTTCGGCTTCGGTCATAAATCCTTTTTTGGGCGTACCGCCGGTAAAAATGATTTTGCCGACCCGATGGCTTTGGTAGAGCGTGATGGCGTGGTTGATGCGCTCACGGAATACCGGCGACGGGCGTTTGTCCCACGCCGCCGCACCCAATACCACCGCCGCATCGGCATGAGCGTCCTTCGGCAAGGTGTGCGAACCTGTCCGGTAAATCTGCCATGTGCCGCTCAAAAAAATACCGCACACCAGCAAAACGCTCAAAGCAAGGCCACGAAACAGGTAATATCGCAGGCCATTGCGGCTTTTAAGCAGGGAAATCATCTTCAGACGGCCTTATCCAACCCTATCAGCCGAGTAGGGCGGCAATGTTTTCCAACGGACGGCCGATGGCTGCGCGCGTAGGCGTTACCAAAACGGGACGCTTGAGCAGGGCAGGGTGTTCGGCAATTGCCTGAAGCAGGGCGGCATTGTCCAAATCAGGATTGTCCAAACCCAATTCTTTGTACAAATCGTCTTTCGTGCGCATCATGCCGCGCACCGATTCGATGCCGAGTTTGGCAAACATATCCTGCAAAGTCGCCAAATCGGGCGCGGTATCCAGATATTTGACCACGTCGGCGGCAACGCCTTTTTCTTCGAGCAAAGCCAGCGCGGCACGCGATTTGCTGCAACGCGGGTTGTGATAAAGTGTGAATTCAGACGGCATGAAAGTCTCCGTATTATTGCAAAATCATTCAATGATGGCGGTTATTATCGTCTGCAACTGATTTTTACTCAAACTTTTTACCTGATATCTTGATGTGAATCGGTAGGCATACCCACCAAACCGTTTTACAATAAACACAATTTCGATTGGCAACCTCAAGGATACAACCATGAAAGCCTTAACCGCCCTTCTCTTGTCCGCCACCGTTTTTACCGCTGCACCGGCCTTTGCCGCCGACGAAACGGCAGGTTGGCAGGACAACAAACCGCAAAGTCTGGAATCGCTCAAAGCCCCCGTGCGCGTGGTCAACCTTTGGGCAACCTGGTGCGGCCCCTGCCGTAAAGAAATGCCCGCCATGTCCGCATGGTACAAAGCGCAGAAAAAAGGCAGCGTCGATATGGTCGGCATTGCGCTGGATACGACCGACAACATCGGCAAGTTCCTGAAACAAACGCCGGTCAGCTATCCGATTTGGCGTTACACCGGTGCCAACAGCCGCAACTTCATGAAAGCTCACGGCAACAACGTCGGCGTATTGCCCTTTACTGTCGTCGAAGCGCCGAAATGCGGCTACAAACAAACCATCACCGGCGAAGTCAACGAAAAAAGCCTGACCGCCGCCGTGAATTTGGCTAAAACCAAATGTAAATAAAACAGCGGATAGGGTGCTTAACCTACGCTGATACCGAGGCCGTCTGAAACCCAACCGTTCAGACGGCCTTTTTTCAAACTATATTACTTTGTGTTGCAAACCGGCAGTGTATCCACAGGCAGAACCGGGGTTTCACTATCAAAAAGCAGCCGAAATATTTATAATCTGTGAATATCCCCATTTTTTCAGACGGCATGTTGCCCTATCGATGACGCCGGCCGTCTGAATCCCTATTTTCAGGAAAACCCATGATCCGTTTCGAACAAGTTTCCAAAACCTATCCCGGCGGTTTCGAAGCCCTGAAAAATGTCAGTTTCCAGATTAACAAAGGTGAGATGATTTTTATCGCCGGCCATTCGGGTTCGGGCAAATCCACCATTTTGAAGCTGATTTCAGGCATTACCAAGCCTACCAAAGGCAAGGTTTGGTTCAACAATCAAGACCTCGGCACCTTGAGCGACAATCAGATCGGCTTTATGCGCCAACATATCGGCATTGTCTTCCAAGACCACAAAATCCTCTACGACCGCAATGTATTGCAAAACGTTATCCTGCCTCTGCGAATTAGCGGCTACCAGCCGCGCAAAGCGGAAGAGCGCGCGCGTATTGCGATTGAGAAAGTCGGCTTGAAAGGCCGCGAAAACGATATGCCCATCACTTTGTCCGGCGGCGAACAACAGCGTTTGTGCATCGCGCGCGCAGTGGTTCACCAACCCAGCCTGCTGATTGCCGACGAGCCGTCCGCCAGCCTCGACCGCGCCTATGCGCTGGATATTATGGAATTGTTCAAAACCTTCCATGAGGCAGGCACGACCGTGATTGTTGCGGCGCACGATGAAACGCTGATGGCGGATTACGGCCACCGCGTCTTGCGCCTGCAGAAAGGACGCCTCGCATGAGTATGATTCACTATATCTCGTTACACGTCGAATCGGCACGCGCCGCGCTCAAAGAGCTTCTGCGCCAACCCATCGGCACGCTGCTGACCCTGCTCATGCTTGCCGTTGCCATGACCTTACCGCTGTTCATGTATTTGGGCATCCAAAGCGGACAAAGCGTATTGGGCAAACTCAACGAGTCGCCGCAGATTACGGTTTATATGGACACCGATGCGGCAGGTTCTGATGCCAATACGGTGAAAAACCTGCTCCAACGTGACAGCCGTATCGATAAAGTCCGCTTTATCAGTAAGCAGGAAGGTTTGGAAGAATTACAGACCAATCTCGACCAAAACCTCGTTTCCATGCTCGATGGCAACCCGTTGCCCGATGTCTTTATCGTTACGCCCGACCCTGCCACTTCTCCGGATCAGATGCAGGCCATCTATAAAGACATTACCAAACTGCCGCGCGTCGAATCGGCAACCATGGATACCGAATGGGTACAGACCCTTTATCGTATTAACGAATTTATCCGCAAGATTTTGTGGTTCCTCTCGCTGACTTTGGGTATGGCCTTTGTCTTGGTGGCACACAACACCATCCGCCTGCAAATCCTCAGCCGTAAGGAAGAGTTGGAAATCACCAAGCTGTTGGGTGCGCCCGCTTCCTTCATCCGCCGTCCTTTCCTTTATCAGGCAATGTGGCAGAGTATTTTCTCCGCCGCCGTCAGCTTGGGCTTGTCGGCTTGGCTTTTGGCCGAAGTACGGCCGCTGGTGGACGCGATTTTCAAACCCTACGGCCTGAACATCGGCTGGCGTTTCTTCACATTTAGCGAAGTGTCGCTGGTATTCGGCTTCGTCATCGCGCTGGGCGTATTCGGCGCATGGCTGGCCACCACGCAACACCTTTTGGGCTTCAAAGCCAAAAAATAAGCCTTGGCAAACAGGCCGTCTGAACCATTCAGACGGCCTGAAATCTTATCCTTTCGCAACTTAAACAAACCTTGTGAAAATTTAATACTGCCAAATCTAACAGCAAGGGCATAATCCCTTATAATTGATGGTTTATTATTCATCTCATTTCATTTGTGCGGCATAAACCGTGCAGACAAATAACGAAAGACATCCTGTGGACAAACTCAAAATCTCTGCCAACGGCCCCCTCAACGGCGAAATCATCGTATCCGGCGCAAAAAACGCCGCCCTGCCGCTGATGTGTGCCGGTCTGCTGACTTCCGGCACTTTACGCTTGAAAAACGTACCCATGCTCGCCGACGTCAAAACCACCCAAAAACTGCTGCAAGGCATGGGCGCACGCGTTTTAACCGACAATATCTCCGAATTTGAAATCAACGGCGGCACCGTCAACAACACCTGCGCACCTTACGAGCTGGTAAAAACCATGCGCGCATCCATCTTGGTTTTGGGCCCGACCCTTGCCCGCTTCGGCGAAGCCCAAGTCAGCCTGCCCGGCGGTTGCGCCATCGGTTCGCGCCCGGTTGACCAACACCTCAAAGGCCTCGAAACCATGGGTGCGGAAATCACCATCGAACACGGTTACGTCAAAGCCAAAGGCCGTCTGAAAGGCACGCGCGTCACCATGGATGTCGTGACCGTAGGCGGTACTGAAAACCTGCTGATGGCAGCCACGCTTGCAGAAGGCACCACCATCCTCGAAAACTGCGCCATCGAGCCCGAAGTCGTCGATTTGGCCGAATGCCTCGTCAAAATGGGCGCAAAAATCAGCGGCATCGGTACAGCAACCATGACCATCGAAGGCGTAAAAGAGCTGCACGGCTGCGAACACAGCGTCGTTCCCGACCGTATCGAAGCCGGTACCTTCCTCTGCGCCGTCGCCATGACCGGCGGCAAAGTCGTCCTACGCAATGCCGCCCCCAAAACCATGGAAGTTGTGTTAAACAAACTGACAGAAGCCGGCGCCATCATCGAAGCAGGCGACAACTGGATTTCCATCGACATGCAACAACGCCCGAAAGCCGTGGACATCCGTACCGTCGTCCACCCAGGCTTCCCAACCGACATGCAGGCGCAGTTTATGGCCATGAACGCCATTGCCGAAGGCAGCAGCCGCGTGGTGGAAACCATTTTTGAAAACCGCTTCATGCACGTTCCCGAACTCAACCGCATGGGCGCAGACATCACCACCGAAGGCAACACCGCCTACATCAAAGGCGTGGAAAAACTCTCCGGCGCCGTCGTAATGGCAACCGACCTGCGCGCCTCCGCCAGCCTCGTCATGGCCGGTTTGGTCGCAGAAGGCGAAACCATCGTCGAACGCATCTACCACCTCGACCGCGGCTATGAATACATCGAGAAAAAACTTGGCGGCGTAGGCGCAAAAATTGAACGCGTACGTGGTTGATCCCATACGCAGCCGATAAATAAAAGGCCGTCTGAAACACCGGCAATCGGGTTTCAGACGGCCTTTGCGTATTGTTTTGCGGTATAATTCCCGACATCTTTATCCATTGTTTTTCAAAGCACAAACCATGACACGCAAAATCCTTGTCACTTCCGCGCTGCCGTATGCCAACGGCAGCATCCACCTCGGCCACATGGTCGAACACATCCAAACCGACGTTTGGGTACGCTTCCAAAAACTGCGCGGCCACGAATGCTACTACTGCTGCGCCGACGACACCCACGGCACGCCCGTGATGCTTGCCGCGCAAAAACAAGGCATCGCGCCTGAAGACATGATTGCCAAAGTACGCGAAGAGCACCTCGCCGACTTTACCGGTTTCGGCATCGGCTACGACAATTATTACAGCACCCATTCCCCTGAAAACAAACAGTTTTCCGAACAAATTTACCGCGCGCTGAAAGCCAACGGTAAGATTGAGAGCCGCGTCATCGAGCAGCTTTTCGACCCCGAAAAACAAATGTTCCTGCCCGACCGCTTCGTTAAAGGTGAATGCCCGAAATGCCACGCCCAAGACCAATACGGCGACAACTGCGAAGTCTGCGGCACGACCTATTCCCCGACCGAACTGATTAATCCGTATTCCGCCGTTTCCGGTGCCAAACCCGAATTGCGCGAATCCGAACACTTCTTCTTCAAACTGGGTGAATGTGCCGACTTCCTCAAAGCATGGACTTCCGGCAACAACCCGCACGACGGCAAGCCCCATCTGCAACCCGAAGCCCTCAACAAAATGAAAGAATGGCTGGGCGAAGGCGAAGAAACCACCCTGTCCGACTGGGATATCTCCCGCGACGCACCGTATTTCGGTTTCGAAATCCCCGACGCGCCGGGCAAATACTTCTACGTTTGGCTGGACGCGCCCGTCGGCTACATGGCGTCGTTTAAAAACCTGTGCGACCGCATCGGCATCGATTTTGACGAATACTTCAAAGCCGACAGCCAAACCGAGATGTACCACTTCATCGGCAAAGACATCCTCTATTTCCACGCCCTGTTCTGGCCTGCCATGCTGCATTTCTCCGGCCACCGCGCCCCGACCGGCGTGTACGCACACGGCTTTTTGACCGTCGACGGACAAAAAATGTCCAAATCGCGCGGCACGTTTATCACCGCCAAATCCTATCTGGAACAAGGCCTGAACCCCGAGTGGATGCGCTACTACATCGCCGCCAAACTCAACAGCAAAATCGAAGACATCGATTTGAACCTGCAAGACTTTATCAGCCGCGTCAACAGCGACCTCGTCGGCAAATACGTCAACATCGCCGCCCGCGCCTCAGGTTTCATCGCCAAACGCTTTGAAGGTCGTCTGAAAGACGTTTCAGGCAGCGCATTGCTGGCAAAACTGACTGCGCAAAGCGAAGCCATTGCTGAATGCTACGAAAGCCGCGAATACGCCCGCGCCCTGCGCGACATCATGGCATTGGCAGACGCCGTGAACGAATACGTCGATGCCAACAAACCGTGGGAGCTCGCCAAACAGGAAGGTCAAGACGAACGCCTGCACGAAGTATGCAGCGAGCTCATCAACGCCTTCACCATGCTGACCGCCTACCTCGCCCCCGTATTGCCGCAAACCGCCGCCAACGCCGCGCGTTTCCTCAATCTGGACGCGATTACCTGGGCGAACACGCGCGAAACCCTAGGCGAACACGCCATCAACAAATACGAACATTTAATGCAACGAGTGGAGCAAAAACAAGTGGACGATTTAATCGAAGCCAACAAACAAAGCATTCAGACGACCCCCGCGCCTGCCGCCGAAGAGGGCAAATACGAAAAAGTCGCCGAGCAGGCAAGCTTCGACGACTTCATGAAAATCGACATGCGCGTCGCCAAAGTATTGAACTGCGAAGCCGTCGAAGGCAGCACCAAACTCTTAAAATTCGACCTCGATTTCGGTTTTGAAAAACGCATCATCTTCTCCGGCATCGCCGCGTCTTACCCAAATCCTGCCGAATTGAACGGCCGCATGGTCATCGCCGTCGCCAATTTCGCCCCGCGCAAAATGGCAAAATTCGGCGTATCCGAAGGCATGATCCTCTCCGCCGCCACGGCAGAGGGCAAACTGAAGCTGCTTGACGTTGACGCAGGCGCACAGCCCGGGGATAAAGTGGGCTAAGGCTTAGCCAAACCATAAGGAGAAACCATGTTAAACCTTTCCGCACCGGTACTTAAAGAAATCGAGTTGCTTCATGATGCAGGCTTATCGGTTGGCGCTATTGTTACAGTGTTGCGTCTGAAGTTTCCGGTAGAGCTCCATGATCGGGAGGACAAACAAATTGAAGAAACCGTGCTTCTCATGATCAATCCGCCGCGAAAAGCACCTTCTCTTTCCCGCTAAGGTAGCGATACCGGTTGAAAGGTAAATTTGGTTATGCTTCAACAAAAGGCCGTCTGAAAATTTCAGACGGCCTTTTTATTTATCCAAACGCTTAGTTTCCGTTCAATCCTTATCTTAACAATTCATCGGTAATGCGTTGCAGAAATTCGATGCGCTCGGGTTTGGCTTCGCCTGATTCGGCAGCGGTTTTGACGGCGCAGCCGGGTTCGGCGCGGTGGGTGCAGTTGTGGAAACGGCACTGGCCGATAAGGTGGCGCAGGTCGGGGAAATATTGTAATAAATCGGCGGCTTGGAGATGGTGCAGGCCGAATTCTTGCAGGCCGGGGGAATCGATGAGTCGGGTTTCTGCGTTTAAATCGTATAGTTGGGCGTGGGTGGTGGTGTGTTTGCCGGAGTCGAGCGCAGTGGAAATGTCGCCGGTTCGGGCGGCTTGGTTGCCGAGTAGGGCGTTGGTCAGGGTGGACTTGCCCATGCCGCTTTGTCCGAGCAGGATGTTGGTTTGCCCTTCTAAAATGGGACGCAGGATGTCGGCGTTTTCCAATGCGTTGGTTTCGACCACGGAATAGCCGAGGGTTTCGTAGAATTTGAGTTTCTCGCGCCATTGGGCGGTTTCGGGCAGGTCGGCTTTATTGAGGACGATGACGGCGTCGATACCGGTCGCTTCGGCTGCGAGGAGGGCGCGTTGCAACAGGGCTTCGCTGGGTGAGGGGCTTGCGGCGGTTACGATGAGGAGTTGGGTAACGTTGGCGGCAATCAGTTTGGTTTTCCACGCGTCTTGGCGGTAGAGCAGGCTTTCGCGCGGGAGGTAGTCTTCAATCACGACTTGTTCGCCGTTGATGGGGCTGATGCGGACTTGGTCGCCGCAGGCGAAATCGACGCGTTTTTTGCGGGTGGTGGCGTCATATGTTTGGCCATCGGGGGTGCGGACGATATAGCGGCGGCCATAGCTGGTAATGATTTGGGCGGTATCGGTCATGATGGGGTTTATTGTTTGGAATGGTGTGATTGTACCGAAAGTCGGCTATGGCCGTCTGAAAACTTGTTTGCACCTTTTAACTTTCTTTGGCTTGGTTTTTTGGTGTTTCTGCCCTATATTTGCAATGTATTTGTTTTCAGGAGATTTTTTATGGATTTCAGTCAGTTGCTCAATCAGGTTTTGGGTGCAGCTCAAAAAGGCGGCAAAGCGGTGGCGGACAGCCCGCTCAATTCTTTCGGCGGCGGCGCGTTGACAGGTGCTTTGGCATCGATGCTGTTGAAAAAGAAAAACACGAAAAAGCTGGTAAAGGCCGGCTCGGTCGCCGCTTTGGGTTTCCTGGCTTATAAAGGCTATCAAAACTGGAAACAAAACCGCCAGCAGGACGAATTGCCGCAAAGTGCGTTCCAACCTGCCGGCCTGATTGGTGAAAACCACAGCCGTGTGATTTTGCAAACAATGATTGCGGCGGCGGCTTCAGACGGCCTGATTGACGATGCGGAACGCGCGGCCATTGAGCGTGAAAGCGGCAGCGATGCGGAAACGGCGGCATGGTTGCAGGCGGAATATGCGCAACCGGCCTCCATCGAGCAAATTGCCGCTTCTGTCGGCAGCGACGAGGCTTTGGCAGCCGAAACTTATCTGGCGGCCCGATTGGTCTGCGCGGACTTGTCGCGCAAGGAAATCGTGTTCCTGAGCCGTTTGTCCCAAGCTTTGAATTTGGATGAGCAGCTGGTCGAAAGCTTGGAAAAACAGCTCGAATTGGCTTAAGCTGGATTTAAAAGGCCGTCTGAATCCTGATTTCAGACGGCCTTTCGACTTAATTTCAGAGTAAAATAACCCTTTCGACATATTAAAGGCTGTCTGAACATGAACAAACTTTTTTCCACATTCAAAACGTTTTTAGCCGCCTCGTCCGTCTTGGTATTGGCCGCCTGTCCGAGCGGCAACGCACCGCAATCCAAACCTTCTACGCAGGGTCAAAATACGGTTTCGCGTCCTGCACCCAAACCGAAAGCCACGGTTGCGCTGGCTTTGGGCGGCGGCGCATCCAAAGGCTTTGCCCATATCGGGATTATTAAGGTTTTGAAAGAAAATAATATTCCGGTAAAAATCGTTACCGGCACATCCGCAGGATCGATTGTCGGCAGTATGTACGCTTCGGGAATGTCGCCCGACCGCCTCGAATTGGAAGCGGAAATTTTGGGTAAAACCGATTTGGTGGATTTGACCTTGTCCACCAGCGGCTTCATCAAAGGCGAAAAACTGCAAAACTACATCAACCGCAAAGTCGGCAACCGTCCGATGCAGCAGTTCCCCATCAAATTTGCCGCCGTTGCGACCGATTTTGAAAGCGGCAAACCGGTGGTGTTCAACGTAGGCAATGCCGGACAGGCCGTCCGCGCTTCTGCTTCGATTCCGAACGTGTTCCAACCTGTCGTTATCGGCAGCCGCAAATATGTGGACGGCGGCCTGTCGCAGCCCGTACCAGTCAGTGCGGCGAAAAAACTGGGCGCAAACTTCATCATTGCCGTCGATATTTCCGCCCGTCCGGCCAAAAACGTCAGCCAAGGCATGTTCTCCTATCTTGACCAAACCATCAACGTGATGAGCCAAACCGCCTTGCGCCAAGAATTGGGCCAAGCCAATGTGGTCATCAAACCGCAGGTTTTGGAGCTGGGCTCGATTGGCGGTTTCGACCAAAAACAACGCGCCATCCAATTGGGCGAGCAGGCCGCACGCGCCGCCCTGCCTGAAATCAAACGCAAACTGGCGGCATATCAGTATTAATCATCCGCCGTTTGAACAGGCCGTCTGAAAATCTGTTTTTCAGACGGCCTTTCTTGTGCAAATCTGCTAAAATCACGCGTTTCCTACAAATCATAAAATCCTAAAAAAATGAATATCTTTTACGAAGAGTCCGGCCAATTCAAAGTTGCCTCCATCGTCCAAAAAAACGACGCCACCTACCAAGTCGATACCCAACACGGCAAACGCACCAAAGTGAAGGCAAACAATGTCTTTGCCGAGTTTGACGGCGATATGGCGGCGTTTTTGGAGAACGCGCAGGCGCAGGCGGCGGACATCGACACCGATTTATTGTGGGAAGTATGCGGCGAAGAAGAGTTTACCGCCGAAGCCATCGCCGAAGAATATTTCGGCCATGCACCGACCAAAACCGAGCTGGCGGCAACTTTGATTGCGCTGTACGCCGCACCGATGTATTTCTACAAAAAAGCCAAAGGCGTGTTCAAAGCCGCGCCCGAAGAAACTTTGAAACAGGCGCTTGCCGCCATCGAACGCAAAAAACAGCAAGACGCGCAAATCGACGCTTGGGCGGAAGCCTTGAAACGCGGCGAGATGCCGTCTGAAATCGCGGCGGATCTGAAAACCATCTTACACGCGCCCGACAAGCAGTCGCTGACCTACAAAGCCTTTACCAAAGCCGCCGATGCGCTGAAAACCTCCGCCTACGAATTGGCGAAAAAAACGGGCGGTATTACGTCCATTCCCCAATACCTGCAAGACGGATTTGAAATCAAATACTTCCCCAAAGGAACAGGCTTCCCCGACCTTCCGCTTCCTGAAATGCCCGACTTGCCCAAGGCCGACGTTACCGCCTTTTCCATCGACGACGAATCGACCACCGAAGTCGATGATGCTTTGAGCCTGACCGACTTGGGCAATGGCATGAAGCGCGTCGGCATCCACATCGCCGCGCCGTCGCTTGCCGTTAAACCGGGCGACAAAATGGAAAAAAACATCATGGAACGCTTAAGCACGGTTTATTTCCCCGGCGGCAAAATCACCATGCTGCCCGAAAACTGGATTGCCGCGTTCAGCCTTGATGCGGGCGCGTACCGCCCTGCCGTCAGCATTTATTTCGATGTGGACGGCGAGTTCAACGTCGGCGAGCCGACCTGCAAAATTGAAGCCATCAACATCGCCGAAAACCTGCGCATTCAAGCCATCGAGCCGCATTTCAACGCCGAAACCGGCTTGTACGAAGCCGGCGAAATGATGTTCGCCCACCATCAAGACCTGATTTGGTTCTATCAATTCGCCATCGCCCTGCAAAAAGCGCGCGGCAAATACGAGCCCGACCGCGCGCCGCAATACGATTACAGCATCGAATTGGATGAGGAAGGCAACGTATCCGTCGTCCGCCGCGAACGCGGTTCGCCCATCGATACGCTGGTCAGCGAGATGATGATTCTTGCCAACAGCACTTGGGCGCAAATGCTGGACGAAAACGAGCTGCCCGGCCTTTTCCGCGTCCAACCGGCAGGCAAAGTGCGCATGAGCACCAAATCCGAGCCGCACATCGGCATGGGCGTGCAGCATTACGGCTGGTTTACCTCGCCGCTGCGCCGCGCAGCCGACTACATCAACCAAAAGCAGCTGATCAGCCTGATAGACGACTCTGCCGAGCCGCTGTATCAAAACAGCGATGCCGAGCTTTTCGCCGCACTGCGCGACTTTGATGCCGCCTATACAGCCTACGCCGACTTCCAACGCCAAATGGAAGCCTACTGGAGCCTCGTCTATCTGCAACAGCAAGGCACGAGCGAGCTGACGGCCACCATCCTCAAAGAAGACCTCGTCCGCATTGAGGGGCTGCCGCTGGTAACGCGCGCGACCGGTATTCCGTTTGACGCGCTGCCCAAATCGCAGGCATTGTTCAAAATCACTGAATTGGATACCGAGAAGCAGTTTATCGCGCTCAACTATCAAAAAGCCGTTTTACCGGGCTGATAACGTTATTCCGTTTGAAAAAAGGCCGTCTGAACAAAGAAACAGAAATCTTTGATTTCGTTTTCATCCCTGTTCAGACGGCCTTCATCATCTAAAAATGCTACAATTCCCCTTTTCTGCCCATCATTTCAAACCATGAAAAAAAACGCCCCCCAATCCTTTGAAGAAGCCTTATCCCGCCTCGAAACCCTGACCCAGGCCATGCAAAGCAGCGAAATGCCGCTGGAAGACGCCCTGGCCGCCTATCAGGAAGGCAACGAATTGGTCAGATACTGCCAAACCAAATTGGCGGAAGTCGAGCAGAAACTGCAAGTCTTGGATGCCGACGAACTGAAGGAGTTGAACCTTGAACCCGGCGAATGAACTCAAAACATGGCAGCAAAAAGCCCAAGCGCAAACCGAATTGCTGCTGGCGCATTTCTTGCCGTCTGAAAGCCAAGTGCCGCACACGCTGCACGAAGCCATGCGCTACGTTACCCTCGGCGGCGGCAAACGGCTGCGCCCGCTCTTGGTGCTTGCCGCGTCCGAATTGGGCGAAGCAAACCAAAATGCCGTCGAGCAGGCGATGGCGGCCATTGAAATGGTGCACGTCTATTCGCTGGTTCACGACGATATGCCGGCGATGGACAACGACAGCCTGCGCCGCGGCAAACCGACCTGCCATGTGCAATACGATGAAGCAACCGCCCTTTTGGTCGGCGATGCGCTGCAAACCCAAGCCTTTGATGTACTGAGCCGTCCGACAGGCCTGCCTGCCGAACGCCAGCTTGCCATGTTGTCCACGCTGGCCCAGGCATCCGGCAGCCTCGGCATGGCGGGCGGACAAGCCATCGACCTTGCCAATGTCGGCAAAGCCATGAATCAGGCCGAATTGGAACAGATGCACAGCCTCAAAACCGGCGCACTCATCCGCGCGGCCGTGGCCTTAGGCGCACTTTCCTGCCCGGACTTAACACCGGCACAAATCCAAACCTTAGACCGCTACGCCGCCAAATTGGGCTTGGCTTTCCAAGTGATCGACGATGTATTGGACTGCGAAGCCGATACCGCCACCTTGGGTAAAACCGCCGGCAAAGACTCGGACAACGACAAACCGACCTACGTCAAACTGATGGGCCTACACGCCGCGCGTACTTACGCAGAAACGCTGACTGCAGAAGCCGTTGCACTGATCGAGCCATTCGGCAACAAAGCCCTGCGCCTGCGCCAACTGGCCGAGTTTGTTACCGCGCGGAAAAACTAAACCTGCAAATCAATAAAGGCCGTCTGAAACCTGATTTTAGGTTTCAGACGGCCTTTTTAACAGCTTGTTTGGCTGGTATCACCCGAATGCAGAGTCATTCAAAATACGGCTCAAAAATCCTCCGCAAACTGCGTTGACAAGCCTCAGTCTGTCTGTTTAATCCAATAGGGCATCTACAAACGCTTTGGCATTAAACGGACGCAAATCGTCGATGCCTTCGCCTACGCCGATGTAGCGGACAGGAACAGGGCGATCGGAGGCAAGGGCGGCAAGGATGCCGCCTTTGGCCGTACCGTCGAGCTTGGTGACGATCAGGCCGGTCAGACCCAGCGCTTCGTCAAAGGCTTTTACTTGGTTGACGGCGTTTTGACCGATGTTGGCATCAAGCACGACGATGATTTCATGTGGCGCATCAGGCATGGCTTTTTGCAACACGCGCTTCACTTTTTTGATTTCTTCCATCAAATGAAGCTGCGTCGGCAGACGGCCGGCGGTATCAGCCAGCACGATGTCGATCCCGCGCGCTTTCGCGGCTTGGACGGCATCGAAGCAAACAGCTGCGGAATCGCCCGTGGTTTGCGAAATCACGGTCACATTGTTGCGTTCGCCCCAAGCTTGAAGCTGCTCACGCGCGGCGGCACGGAAAGTATCGCCTGCCGCCAGCAATACAGATTTGCCCTGAGCTTGGAAGTATTTGGCGAGTTTGCCGATAGATGTGGTTTTGCCTGCGCCGTTGATACCGGCAAGCATAATCACGAAAGGCTCCTTGGTTTCCGGCAAGACCAAAGGTTTTTCCAAAGGCTTAATCAAGTCGTACAGCGCATCTTTCAGCGCACCGCGCAATTCGTTGCCGTCTTTGAGGCCTTTGAGGCTGACACGGTCGCGCACGTCTTTCATCAAGTATTCGGTGGCTTCCATGCCCATATCGCTGGTAATCAGCACGGTTTCCAGCTCTTCGTACAAATCCTCGTCGATTTGTCCTCCGCCGAACACGCCGGCCAACGATTTTGCCATTTTGTCGCGTGATTTGGTCAAGCCTTGTTTCAAACGCGCGGCCCAACTGAGCTTTTGTTCTTCTACCGGAGCAGGGGCTTCGGCTGAAGCCTCTGCAACAACTTCTTGAACTTGCTCGACAGTCTCGTTAACTGCCTCAACAGCTGCTTCTTTTACCGCTTCGGCCTGTTCTGCTGCTTCCTCAGCAGCCTCGGCCACTTCAGACGGCATCTCGGCAACGGTTTCTTGAACCTGCTCAACAGCCTCGCTGACGGTTTCAACTGCTGCTTCTTTTGCCGCCTCAGCCTGTTCCGCCACTTCTTTAGCAACCTCGGCCGCTTCTTTTGCCGCTTCAACGTGTTCTTCTACTTTTTTGACTGTTTCAGACGGCGTTTCGGTCAAAGCTTCCCGAACCTGCTCGACGGTTTCGCTGACAGTTTCAACAGCCGATTCAACAACTGATTCGACCTGCCCTTTGACGCTTTCTGCTAAAGATTCGGCATCTTCTTTAATATTTTCAACTACTTGAGCAACTTCAGATTCTACTTTTGCTGCGGTTTCCTGAACTTGAGCCTCCTCAGGAGCCGGAGTTTCCTGTTTTTTCTTGCGACGGAAGAAGCTGAACATTAAATTTTCCTTTTAGTTTTAGAAACTTGAAATAAGGAGTATTGTAGCGTATTTTACGTGGCAAGGTTGTCTGAAAATCAAGGTTGTCAGGTTTTGGCATTTCCAACGTCTAACGAGACAAACCATCCATACAGGAAACATAGAGATGAATCCCCGCACATTATTTTCACTTTGCACCAAGTTCGGCTGCCTGCTTGCGCTTGGTGCTTGCTCATCCAAAATGATGGATACCGAAGCCGCAACCGTACCGCAGGCATTGTCCTCATTGAAAACCCCTGACAACCGCCCTGCCAGTGTTTTCTTGAAAAAAGACAAACCCACCCTGATTAAATTTTGGGCAAGTTGGTGTCCTTTGTGTTTGTCCGAATTGGGACAAACTGAAAAATGGGCGCAAGATGCGAAATTCGGTTCTGCCAACCTGATTACCGTTGCCTCGCCCAGTTTTCTGCACGAGAAAAAAGACGGCGACTTTCAAAAATGGTATGCCGGTTTAAACTATCCTAAGCTGCCCGTCGTGACCGACAACGGCGGCACCATCGCCCAAAGCCTGAATATCAGTGTTTACCCTTCATGGGCGTTAATCGGTAAAGACGGCGACGTACAGCGCATCGTCAAAGGCAGCATCAACGAAGCGCAGGCATTGGCGTTAATCCGCGACCCGAATGCCGATATAGGCCGTCTGAAAAATTCGTTCTACAAACCCGACACACAGAAAAAGGATTCAGCAATCATGAATACGCGCACCATCTACCTTGCCGGCGGCTGCTTCTGGGGCTTGGAAGCCTATTTCCAACGCATAGACGGCGTGGTTGACGCCGTATCCGGCTACGCCAACGGCAAAACAAAAAACCCAAGCTACGAAGACGTTTCCTACCGCGATACGGGCCATGCCGAAACTGTCAAAGTCACCTACGATGCCGACAAACTCAGCCTAGACGACATCCTGCAATATTTCTTCCGCGTCGTTGACCCGACCAGCCTCAACAAACAAGGCAACGACACCGGCACGCAATACCGCAGCGGCGTGTACTACACCGACCCTGCCGAAAAAGCCGTCATCGCCGCCGCCCTCAAACGCGAGCAGCAAAAATACCAACAGCCCCTCGTCGTCGAAAACGAGCCGCTGAAAAACTTCTACGACGCCGAGGAATACCATCAGGACTACCTGATTAAAAATCCCAACGGCTATTGCCACATCGACATCCGCAAAGCCGATGAGCCTCTGCCGAACAAAACCAAAGCTGCCCCGCAAGGCAAAGGCTTTGACGCGGCAACGTATAAAAAACCCAGCGCTGCCGAACTCAAACGCCTCCTGACTGAAGAGCAATATCAAGTTACCCAAAACAGCGCGACCGAATACGCCTTCAGCCACGAATACGACCACTTGTTCAAACCCGGTATTTATGTGGACATCGTCAGCGGCGAACCCCTGTTCAGCTCTGCCGACAAATTCGATTCCGGCTGCGGCTGGCCGAGCTTCACCCACCCGATTAACGCCGCCGCCGTTACTGAACACGACGATTTCAGCTACAACATGCGCCGCACCGAAGTGCGCAGCCATGCCGCCGACTCACACTTGGGACACGTCTTCGCCGACGGTCCGCAAGACAAAGGCGGCCTGCGCTATTGCATCAACGGCGCAAGTTTGAAATTCATTCCTTTGGAAGAAATGGACGCTGCTGGCTACGGCGCATTGAAAGACAAAGTGAAATAACGGATTGAATCGAAAAAGGCCGTCTGAAAAAGATTTCAGACGGCCTTAAATTTATAATTTATTTAGTCATGTCATAAAATGATGCAATAAAAAATATTAAATACATTACTGATATCAAAATATATTTAATTTTTTTATCTCTAATTTTTTTCCATAAATGCAAGTATATAGGAAGCATCGTAAACACTAGAACCGCAATATCAAAAAAGAAAAGAAAGAAATATCCTTTAGAACTATTTTTCCAAAAGGGTATAAAAAAACTTGTACATATCGAGAATCCAATTAGAAAAGAGACAATACTATTTAAAACATCAATAATTCTTGCCTCTATTTGAATAGAAACAAGATACGGAAAATTACATAATTGTAGAAACCTAAGAAAATGAAGATATGCCAATAATACATATATTAGAGTCAAACCCATGAAAGTATCAAATATCTCTTTAAAAGGAATTTTTCCATGAAAATGTAATATACTGACTAACAAGCCGATTGGTAACCAAACAATCAAATTTTCCTTACTTAGAAAATATTTAGACATTTAAAACTTTCTTCATTATTTTCATATATATTTAATTCAAAAAAAGCCATTTGAATCTTCAAATGGCTTTTTTATAAATCAAATTCGTTTTGCCAGCTCTTCGGCTTTACCCACATACAACGCAGGGGTCAGCTCAAGCAATTTGGCTTTGGCTTCTGTCGGAATTTCCAACGACTCGATAAAGAGTTTCAATACTTCAGGCGTAATGCCGTCTTTACCGCGTGTCAGGTCTTTCAGCTTCTCGTAAGGATTGGCTACGCCGTAACGACGCATTACGGTTTGAATCGGCTCGGCCAATAGCTCCCAAGTAGCGTCCAAATCAGCAGCAAGTGCGGCAGGATTCGGCTCAAGCTTGTTCAGACCACGCAGATGGGCGGCAAAGCCCAATACGGTATAGCCCACGCCTACGCCCATATTACGCAATACGGTGCTGTCGGTCAGGTCGCGCTGCCAACGGGAAATCGGCAGTTTTTCAGACAAAAAGCCCAATACGGCATTGGCCATACCGAGGTTGCCTTCGGAGTTTTCAAAGTCGATCGGATTGACTTTGTGCGGCATGGTGGAAGAACCGACTTCGCCTGCTTTGACTTTTTGTTTGAAGTAACCCAATGAAATATAACCCCAAACGTCGCGGTTGAAGTCGATCAGAATCGTGTTGACACGGCTGATGGCTTGGAAGAATTCCGCCATATAGTCGTGCGGCTCGATTTGAATGGTGTAAGGGTTGAAGGTCAGGCCGAGGCTGATTTCGACAAAGTTGCGGCAATGGGTTTCCCAATCCACATCGGGATAAGCGACCATATGGGCATTGTAGTTGCCGACCGCGCCGTTGATTTTGCCGAGGAACTCTTGCGCTTGCAGGTTTTTGAACTGACGTTGCAGGCGGTACACGACATTGGCGATTTCTTTACCCAATGTGCTTGGTGTCGCAGGTTGTCCATGCGTGCGGCTCATCATAGGGACGGCAGCCAACTCATGCGCCATGCCGGTCAGTTTTTCGATGATTTCGGCCAGTTTCGGCAGCAAAACAGTCTCACGCGCTTCTTGCAACATTAAAGCGTGGGACAGGTTGTTGATGTCTTCGCTGGTGCAGGCAAAGTGGATGAATTCGCTGGCAGCAGCCACTTCAGGCACGCCGGAGAAGCGTTCTTTAAGCCAATATTCGATGGCTTTAACGTCGTGATTGGTGGTCGCCTCAATGGCTTTGACGGCGGCGGCATCTTCAAGCGAGAAGTTTTCGATCACTTTGTCGATTTCGGCAAGCGTAAAATCGCTGAAAGCAGGAACTTCTGCAATCTTAGGCTCGGCGGCAAGGGCTTTGAGCCAGTTTAATTCAACTTTGACACGCGCACGCATCAGGCCGTATTCGGAGAAAATCGGACGCAATGCTTCAACGGATTTGGCGTAGCGGCCATCTAATGGGGAAAGTGCAGCGATAGGGTTAATCATGTCGGATCTTCCTATGGGATGAAAACCAAATTGTTTGCAATTATACATGATTTTACACTCCAAGGCCGTCTGAAAGACAGGTTCCAGACGGCCTGAGACCTTTGCAAAAAAGTCCTTCCCCCAACAGCCGAAACCAAAACAAAGATTTT
>ERZ1674245.233-NODE-233-length-19514-cov-22.644483_pt1 | contig 19514 bp, 10 predicted proteins | sample MGYA00581205_ERZ1674245 | MGnify/ENA primary metagenome ERZ1674245 (study PRJEB41354, sample SAMEA4873314) | human saliva metagenome | biome: human-associated habitat [ENVO:00009003]; feature: mouth environment [ENVO:08000002]; material: saliva material... | reverse complement strand
TATCGGTATCAATATCACATTCTAACCGTAAATACCCGATATACATTATGAAAACAGTAAGAACATATATATTGGCTGGTGTGGCTGCTTTTGCACTCACATCTTGTAATGACTACCTCACTACCGTACCTAAGGACGCTATGTCACCATCAACTACTTGGAAGACAAGTGACGATGCTGAGAAGTTCCTCGTGGGTTGTTACGATGGTTGGGAAGACGGTGGAGCATTGTTGTATTGGGACGCTGGCTCTGACTTTGCCTATAATAATTTCCCTTGGGAGGGCTTTACTAATATAGGTAATGGCTCGCTCTCGCCTTCTTCTCCGGGTTGGTCGTTCTACGACTATACCATCATTGGACGATGCAACACCTTCCTTGAGAATGTTGATAAGTGTGCTTTCAGTAGCGAGGCGGCTAAGAAAGACCTCATCGCACAGGTGAAGGCCATCCGTGCCTACAACTATTTCCGTATGGGATTCCTATATGGTGGTGTGCCAATCGTCAAGCCCTTCACCAGTGCACAGGAGGCTCGCGTACCAAGAAATACGGAGCAAGAGGTGAAGGACTTGGTTTTCAAAGACCTTGACGAGGCTATTGCCGACATCAACACGAGCCCTGCTGCACGCGGACGTATCGCTAAGGGCGCCGCACTGGCTATGAAGATGCGTGCTGCACTCTACTGGGGTGACTATCAGAAGGCCAAGGATGCCGCACAAGCTATCATCGATTTAGGTCTCTATGAACTCGACCCTGACTACACGAACTTGTTTAAGTTGGCTGGTAAAGACTCTAAGGAAATCATCCTTGCAGTACAGTATAAGAGCGGTACACGCCCTCTGAGTACTATCGGACAGCTTTATAACAATGGTGACGGAGGCTGGTCTTCTGTCGTTCCTACGCAGAAGTGTGTCGATAACTATGAGATGAGTAATGGTATGACCATCGACGAGGCGGGGTCTGGATACGATGCTACGCATCCTTTCCATGGCCGTGATCCACGTATGGCAATGACTATTCTCTATCCTGGTTGCGACTGGGATGGCACCGTCTTCAATACCCTCGACGAGAATGTCAACGGTAAGAAGAACCCTAACTACCCAACCAATGCGGCCAACTCATCCAAGACTGCGCTCACATGGCGTAAGTACTTAGACCCTAAGACACAGTATGCTGACGTATGGGACACGGAGGCTTCGCCTATTGTCTTCCGTTATGCTGAGGTGCTCTTGACGTGGGCTGAGGCCGAGAACGAGCTGAACGGTCCTTCTGCAAACGTCTATGCAATGCTCGATAAGGTGCGCACACGTGTGGGAATGCCAGCTGTCGACCAGTCTAAGTATAACACTAAGGACAAGCTTCGTGAGCTAATTCGCCGCGAGCGTGGCTCAGAGTTCGCTGGTGAAGGCCTTCGTCGTGCTGACATCTTGCGCTGGACAAGCAACGGTAAGATGGTTGCTGAGACAGTATTGAACGGTCCACTAACCCGCGTCACAGGTACTATCGACAACACAGCTACCGACCCAACCATGCGTGCCGTAGTAAGTGGTACAAGCAAGGTTGAGGACCGCTCGTTTCAAACTTACAACCGTTACCTCCCTATACCACAATGGAATATCTCTGACAACCCTAAGTTGGAGCAGAATCCTGGGTATGCAAAGTAACAGAACGGAGCATGTAAGATAGACCTCCGAAGGGTCTCTCCCTCAACTCCTCTCCTACGGGAAGGGACGTGAACACCGAGAGTTTCCTATCTCTCTACCGCAGTTTCTCATCCAACTCCTCTCCATTCCGATGGTCGCCGACCGAAGGGAAGGAATGAGGAGGGGGTGGATGACGAGTCTGTTTTGTGCTCTGACAGGGTATTAGAAAGACAGAGTAACAAGAGGACAAGTACCCAGTTGACGAGTAGACGAGGTAACAAGTCGACAAGTTATGTGCTCTGGAAGGATGTTAGAAAGACAGAGTAACAGGAGGACAAGTACCCAGTTAATGAGTAGACGAGGTAACAAGTCGACAAGTTATGTGCTCTGGCAGAGTATTAGAAAGACAGAGTAACAGATGAACTAAGAAAGAGTAGAGTAACAGATGAGCGTGTTACTCTACTTTTTTTAGTACTCTATGTATATGAAACTATAGTATTTACACAGGTTATAAAACTCTTATTACGAAACAGAAAAACGTCTGCTTCTCATGGAGGAACACAGAAGAAAAGTATAAACCCCTCCCCCGTCCCCAACTGACCCTTCCCCCGTCTCCTCCTCCAAAGGGTGGGGCGTGATTACCGAGATACCCCTATAGGAAGGAGGTAGGCCTCGTGCAGTCCCTCGCTGGCAGTCTTGTAGGGGTAACCTCACATATTACGCCCCTCCCTGCGGGGGAGGGGAAGGGGGAGGGGCCACTATCTTATGGGTTCGAAAAGACGATTGTCTATCTGCTACCGATGGTGAGAATGGACACATAAACAGGCTGAACGATGTTGTTCATCAAGCTATACACCCCTACTGTCGTACGCCTTCTTCCTGCGTTATCAGCTGATTATCAGACGTTTGTATCGCTATTTCTTTTGCCTACCAATGCCCCTCACGCTCCGAGCATCTTATTGACAAGCATACTGACGGCCGTCTCCGACCACCCATGACAGGAAATATTCGGTCCAAAGCAAGGCTGTTGTCGATTTTTATTCGTACATTTGTCAAGTCGGTGCTTAGTCTATCTCGCTTGTTTCCAACGCTTAACAAAGCAGGTTTCACTATTCGACAAGCCACCGAACAGTCCTCTTTAGTACCGCTTCTTCTATGTGTTCTCCATTCAGGTCATTGAGGAATTAGGAGGTAAAAAAGTCTTATCAATCTCAGAAACGATGCTGTTTTTATATAGAGTACCACGAAAGTTTCTTATCATTTCGTCGATAATTTGCACGCTCCTTATCACTTTTCTTGTTTGGAAAACGACAAGACCAAAGTACGTATGCACGAACAGCATGGGTCCCGTAGTCGTCGATAGTTGGTTGGATAGGGGCTATAAGATAATCGGGAAATATAAGCTCTTAAATCCACAACCCCTCCCGCTCACGAAGAGCGACTGGCTGTTTATCCACAAGCAGCTCCCTATATGGGTGCGTAAACACTATCCTAATTATCGGCACATGCCCACAATAAGCCAACTGTCCATCGATTCCTTAAAGTCGAACACATCCTATCAATTCACCTTACTCCATGATGGCAAACTATTAGAAGAGGATGTCTACCTCCTGTCATTGCCTTCCTCTAACGTAGACAAACCGCTGAAGATCTACATCCCCAAGGCCTCTGTCGCTGACGAGAAGCAACTTACGAAGGACGGCAGATTGGTCAGCAAGCCCGTCATAGTCTATCCCTTCTTAACGAAAGCATGGGAGAAAAATATCAACGAAACAAAGCCCTATGGTATAGGCGATCTATGGTAGAGCACGATATATGAGCTTGATAGCCAACGAGTCCTATCCTCACTTGTCCCCTACCCTGCCCCATCTTGTCACTACGCCCACATCAACTTGTCACTACGCCAGCACCTACTTGCCACTACACCCAACCCAACCTATCACTTTTTCAGCACCTATCTGTCACTACTCTCAACTCAACCTGCTACTACGCCAGCACCTATCTGCCACTACGCCCAACCCAACCTATCACGATTTCAGCACCTATCTGTCACTACGCAAGCACCTACCTGTCACTACGCAAGTCCAAACTTGTAAACATCTTTCGCATTCCTTCTTTCCAGTACATGCTTTTCAAGCTTCAAGACCATGCCTTTCTACGTTCGAGAACATGCTCTTCTTGCCAATAGAGCACGCCCTTCTTGCCCCTTGAAGAGGCCCTTCTCCAACACACCTCATAACCTTCTGATTTCATGTAGTTTATAAACTCCATAATAGAAGACTTTATACCCCTATTTTACGAATAATCAGCTCGCTTCTTTGTAGCGATTTTTCGCATACCTCTTCATCACTCTCTTCAGCAGTAACGCTCTGTGTCATCGGTTGACTTAATGTCTCTGTGGACCTTGGTGAGTTCCGTTATTCTGTGCAACTCTGTAAGAGAAAGAACGCAAGAGGCTCGTTGGGTGTTTCATCTCTCACAGATTTTCACAGATGAACAGAAGCCTTTTTGCGAACAGGGGAACCCACAAACGTCTGCAAGCAGACGACAGATGGCACGGAACGTTATAGCTACCTTTAGCTATAAGGTTCTGTGATATCTGTATGCCGGAGGCGTTCTGTGGAATCGAAACGTGCGCCAAAAAGGTTCTGTTACATCTGTGAGTTCTGTGAGAGAAAAAACTCCCCAGCAAATCTCATAGGCATTATCTCATAGAGTGGGTGCGGTCTCTTTCTCACAGAATAACACAGATGAACAGAACACACAGCATTCAAAGCAAGTAGTGGCCCCTCCCCCGTCCCCTCCCCCGAAGGGAAGGGGAGTGATCACCGAGATACCCCTATAAGAAGGATGTAGGCTACTTGTTGTCCCTTATTCGTGCCAACATTAGCAGTAACGCTCTGTGAACTCTGTATGCCGGAGGCCTTCTGTGGGCTCGAAATGTGCGCCAAAAAGCTCAGTGAACTCTGTGCGCTCTGTGAGAGAAAAACCTATCCACACACACCTACTATGTTCTTTTTCTCACAGAATAACACAGATGAACAGAACAAACAAAGCTTCACAGAGACATTAAGTCAACCGATAACACAGAACGCTACAGCTAATGTTAGTTGAAAGGCCTCTGTGTTCTCTGTATGCCGAAGGCGTTCTGTGGGCTCGAAACGTGCGCAAAAAGGCTCTGTTAACTCTGTGGGCTCTGTGAGAGAAAAAACTCCCCAGCGTGAGAGAAAAAACTACCCAAGAACTGTGTTAGCAGTCCGATAGGGGTAACCTCACATATTACGCCCCTCCCTGCGGGGGAGGGGCTGGGGGTGAGGCTTCCCTTTCCTATCATCATGAATAAAACCTCCTTTCTCTTTGTACACTATAAAAAAAGTGTTATATTTGCACCAGTAAACCTAAATCAAAGCATTTATGTCTAAATCTACTACTGTCTTCTTGGGTATAAGGAAGCGTGCGCTATACCGCAACAAGTAGAGATAAACAACTTTATATATATGCAAACAAAAGTATTATACGGCTTGACAGGGGCACTGGCAATGGGTGCGGTCGTTCCTGCACAGGCACAGAAGAAACCGATGAACATCGTTTTCATTATGAGCGATGACCATTCGTATCAGACGATCAGTGCGTATGACAAACGGTTTATCAGTACTCCTAACATCGATTGGCTGGCTGATAACGGTGTGAAGTTCCAAGAGAGTTTCGTCGCAAACTCGCTTAGTGGGCCTTCACGTGCTTGTATGCTCACTGGTAAACACAGCCATGCTAATGGCTTCACCGACAACACCAAGACCTTTGATGGTAGTCAGCAGACCTTCCCAAAGCTGCTTCAGAAGCAGGGCTACCAGACTGCCATGATTGGAAAATGGCATCTCACCTCACTCCCAACAGGCTTTAATTACTGGGACATCCTCATCGGACAGGGCGACTACTACAACCCTGACTTCCTTAGCAATGGGAAGAGAATACGCCGTTCGGGCTATGTCACGAATATTATTGCGGACATGGCGATAGACTGGATGGAGCATAAACGCGATAAGACAAAGCCTTTCTGTCTGCTAATGCACAATAAAGCGCCTCATAGAGTATGGAATCCTGACACTTGCGACTTGCGTCTTTATGACGACGTGACCTATCCGTTGCCTAAAACCTTCTATGATGACTATGCAGGAAGACTTGCTGCTCAGAAGCAGAAGATGAGCATCATAAAGGATATGGACCTTGTTTACGACAATAAGATGGCCGACAAAGAGAACGAGATCCATACTACTACAGGCCTTGAACCATGGGGACGTGCGAACTACAACCGTATGTCGCCTTCACAACGTGCACAGTGGGATAGCTATTACGACCCTATCATCAAGAAGTTTAAGGAGGATAAACTCTCTGGTAAGGCACTGGCCGAATGGAAATATCAACGCTATATGCACGACTACATGCGAGTAATTCATTCTGTCGACCGCAACGTTGGACGTGTCATTGAATACCTCCGTGAACATAACTTACTGGACAATACTATGATCGTCTACACCTCTGATCAGGGGTTCTACATGGGCGAACATGGATGGTTCGACAAGCGTTTTATGTATGAGGAGTCGTTCCGCACGCCACTATTGATCTACTTCCCTGGGGGCAAGCATGGCGTTATCAACGAGATGGTTCAGAACATCGACTATGCTCCAACATTCCTCGATGTGGCTGGCGCAAAGATACCTTCCGATATACAGGGGCGTTCGTTCCTACCTCTGTTAGAGGGTAAGAAGCCATCAAACTGGCGCAAGTCGCTCTATTATCACTACTACGAATACCCTGCCGAGCACTCTGTTTGCCGCCACTATGGTATCCGTACGAAACGATATACGCTCATTCATTTCTACAATGACATCGACTCTTGGGAGCTATACGACCTGAAGAAAGACCCAGAACAGATGCATAATATCTACGGGAAACCCGGTACGGAGAAGCTAACAAAGAACTTGAAGAAGCAACTCTTGCAGCTTCAGGTGCAATATAATGACCCTATTCGCAATAAGGGACTATAAGGCTTGAACGCTAACGCTACTGAGATACCCCTACAAAGAGGTTGACTTACGGTGCACAGCGTGTGTGTGTAAGTGCTCTTGTAGGGGTTTCTTTGTGTCTTATCGTCACCTCTACCCGAGGATAGGAGTGGGGGTACGGCCTGTGTGGGGACTCTTCTTCCATGAAAAACGCAAGGTTCTGTTACTATGAAATATCTTTACAGACACGTTAACCGAACCACTTAGAAAGGCTCATCATATCCGTCTCTTTTACTATCGTAACCCCCTTACTATCAAAGACTTGAACACGTGTCTCCAAGAAGGGCATGTTTAAGGGACAAGAAGGGCGTCTTCAAGGGGCAAGAAAGGCATGTTCTGCATGCTTGAAAGGCCTTGTCTTGGACAGAGTAAAGGCCCCTGTGGATAGGACAGGTAAACATTCTTTACACGACAGGATATAAGGAGACAGGGTAAAGGGAGACAGAGTAACAAAGGAACAGAGGATAGTAACAGGAGATGAGGAGACAGAGTAACAAAGGAACAGAGCAGTAGTAACATGGGAAGAGGAGACTGAGTAACAAAGGAACAGGGGATAGTAACAGGGGAAGAGGAGACAGGGTAACATGAGAACAGGGGATAGTAACAGAGGATGACGAGAGGAGAGACAGGGTAAGAGAAGACAGAGTAACAAAGGAACGGGGGATAGTAACAGAGGGAGAAAGGGATGGGAAATAAAGTAGAGGGGGATTGGAGTGTGTAATGTAGATGACGGAGAATAACAGAGAGAAGGGAGAAAGCAAAAGGAGAGGGTGGGTTTTTGGTTGGATTAGTCAAGTCATATCGTGGATTGAATCGCTGTGTTATGTTCGCTAATCGGCTCTTAAAAGGATGGAGAAAATATAAGAATAATAAGCTGCCCATACCCTACTCTACGCAGAGAAAGCATGAGAACAATAAGACAGACTACTTTTGTAGAATATTCTGAAAGCTAAAACGTTACAAAGACAATAAGAGTATCTTAGTAACTAAAGGCTAAAACATTTCTCAAACCGTGAGACTCTCTCAATAACAATAGGCTGAAACGCTTCATAGACTATGATAGTATATCAATAACAAAAGGCTGAAACGTTGCGCAGTTCATGAGGTTTTCTCAATAACAAAAGGCTGAAACGTTGCGCAGACTATGAGACTCTCTCAATAACAAAAGGCTAAAACATTTTGCAGGCTATGAGAGTATATCGGTAACAAAAGGCTAAAACATTTTGCAGGCTATGAGAGTATATCGGTAACAAAAGACTGAAACGTTACGCAGACTATGAGATTCTCTCAATAACAAAAGGCTGAAACAATGCGTAGACCATGATATTTTCTCAATAACAAAAGGCTAAAACGTTGCGTAGACTATGAGACTCTCTCAATAACAAAAGGCCAAAGCGTTTCGCAGACCATGAGATTTTCTCAACAACAAAAGGCCGAAGCGTTTTGCAGACTATGGGGGTATCTCGGTGATCACGCCCCTCCCTTTGGGGGAGGGGATGGGGGAGGGGCCGACACCTGGGGCTGTTGAGTCCAGTATCTGGGGCTGTTTTGCTCCCTTCTCCCCTAAAACTCCACAGTGACCCTACCGTTTATTTGTCGGCCAGTAAGGTAGTTTGGCACTGCATACTGCTGTCCGGCGATGTCGGTAACCCAGTAGTATGAGTTGACGTTGTTTATCCCGAAGAGGTTTAAACAGTCTATTCCAAGCCAGATGTTCTTAAAGACTGTATTGCTGCGACCGTCATGGTTGTCTAATAGTCGGTAGCTCATACCGATGTCGGCACGCTTATAAGCGGGTGCACGGAAGGTGTTGTTCTCCAGTTCCTTGTGTGGTGCAGAGAACGGCAGACCGTCGGCATAGGCCAATTTGAGCGACATACGCCATCGTGTAGTCCCTGGGAAGAAGTCTGTAAAGTATAGGTTTAGCGCATAGCGTTGGTCGGTTGGGAGTGGAATACGCTTACCGTTCAACTTCATACTCGTGTTCATCACGCTAAGTGTCAACCATGAGTCAGCACCCGGAACGAACTCACCAAAGAGCTTGAGGTCGAGGCCTGTGGCATGACCCGAGGCCGTGTTCTCACCGTAATAAGTCACCTTCACATTGTCGACCGAGTAAGGGACGAGGCGTGAGAGAGCCTTGTAATAAGCCTCAGCAGTGAACTTAAACGGCCTACCCATCATCTCGAAGCGATAAGTCATGCCTGCCAACGCATGGATAGACTGCTGTGCTCGTATCTTCTGGTTCAGTGTTGCGTAGGTGACACCATTGACAATTGACGTGTCGCGAAGCTCCTTATAGAACGGAGCCTGGTAGTAGATGCCCCCAGCAAGACGGAAACTTAGGTTGCGGTTCCTGCCCGGTGTGATCGTCAACGAGGCTCGAGGAGAGAACAGACTCTCCCCATTAAAGTCCCAATGGGCAAAGCGTACGCCATAGTTCAGCGTGAACAACGTCGGAACAGAGTCACGTGTCTGGAAGTTCCACGTGTCTTGTAAGTAGCTCTCGAAGCGTTTCGCATTCAGTTCGTTACGAGCTCGAAGCGAATAGATCATCTTTAAGTCGCGCCCAGTATGCGGTACGTTATACCCTGCCGAGTCACGGTATTCATATTCAGCCGAGTTCTCCTTGATGCGTTCGAGCTTATAAGTCACAGCCCCTTCGAGCTTGTGTTTACCCATGCGGTGCTGCATCATCAGTTTCAAACTGCGTACATTCGCATTAAGATAGTCGCGGGAATGCTGCATATACGTACCCACCCCGAGGTTCTCAGACGTCTCCGTCTGTGTGAGCCAGTATTGTCCTTGGATGTCATAACGCTCCTGCTCCTTCGTTGTGAAGGCCGATGCGAGGAGGGAAAGGTCGGTGTGAGCACTCAAATGGCGTGTGATCGCCAACGAACCAAAGAAGGTTCTGAAGAGGTCACGTTCCTTTCCATCGAAGTAGACACGGAACTTCTTGACGTTCTGAAGCGTTCCAAAGTTCGTTTCTCGGTCTTCTGGCTCAAAGTTATAACGGTTGTCAGAGATGTTACCGATAAAGTCCACCTGCCAACGCTTGTTGGGTTTCCATGAGAGATAAGTCTGATAATCGAGGAACGACGGCCGATATTCGCCCTTAGTCTGTAGTGATCCAAGGAGGTAACGATTAGTTTTATAACGCATGCCATTGGTCCACGTCAACTTCTTCGCAGCCAGTCCGAGGTAGGCCGAAGCCCCTAAGAGAGAGGCCGAAACCGTTGCCTCGGTCCTCTTCGGCCGTTTATAAGTGATGTCTAAGGCCGAACTCATCTTGTCACCATACTTTGCCTCGAAGCCACCCGTTGAGAATCCGATGCTCTCAACCATGTCGGGATTGATGATGGAGAGCCCCTCCTGCTGTCCACTTCGCACTAAGAAAGGTCGGAACACCTCTATGTTATTGATATAGACAGAGTTCTCGTCGAAGGTACCACCACGCACGTTATACTGCGAGGAGAGTTCAGAGTGGGTCGAAACACCCGCCTGCGTCTGTACTAACTCTTCGACAGCGTTGCCCGACGTAGAGGGTCCTTGCTTCGTCTTCTGAACGTCTAACTCCTCCGTCGTACCGTGCTGCTTGGTCTTTCCTTGCACTACTACCTCTTGCAGTTCGTTGTCGTCAGCAAGCTGAACGAGCATTGTCTGCTTCCCTTTTGGGCGCACGAGAATCCTCGTCTTAGTCCTGTAGCCAATCATAGAGAAGCGCACCTTCACGGAGTCTTCACTCTGTAGTTGCATATTGAACTCGCCTTTCAGGTTGGTCATCGACAGTTTTCCTTGCGTAACAACCATGACAGAAGCCAACTCGATAGGGTTCCCATCCTTGTCAGAAACCTTCCCTTGCAGCGTAAATGATTGTGCGCCTGCTATCTGAGCAGCCACGATGAACAATAGTAGTAATATGTATTTCTGAATGTCCTTACGTCTCATACATTATATAACGATGGTGTTTTGGTTTTATTGTCCTACTCAGTCGCTTAGAAGAGAAAGACTTGCTGCAAAGCTCCCCTCGCCCCTCACGATTCTTCGTCAGCCTATACAAAAAAAGTGGATGTGCCCTGTTCGACACATCCACATCTATCTTTAATGTTTTGTTGTAGCCTTTTCTTAGCCCAAGTACTTCATGAGTACGCGAGCATTACCGCTCTCACGAATCTTCTCGATAGCCTTCTCACGAATCTGGCGAACACGCTCACGGGTGAGACCCATCTCTGTTCCAATCTCTTCCAGACCCTTCTCTTGACAGCCGATACCGAAGCACTCGGTGACAATCTTTATCTCTCTATCCTTAAGAGTGTTCTGTAGAACGGCCCGAAGGTCGTCTGACATAGACTCGAAATCGACGCTGCGGTCGGTGCGAGAGTCGTCACCTGACGAGAGCATATCACTCATTGAGTTATCGTCATCATCGCTGAAAGGAGCGTCGATACTCATGTGGTGGTTGTCAGCACTTTGACTTTGACGGATGCGAGCTTCGTCGATACCAGTCAACTCAGCCAACTCGTGGATAGAAGGACGACGGTTGTGTTGCTGCACAAACTCGTTCGTCACCTGATTAATCTTAGATATAGCACCCACCTGATTGAGCGGTAGTCGCACTATACGACTCTGCTCAGCGATAGCTTGCAGAATACTTTGACGAATCCACCAGACAGCATACGAGATAAACTTAAAGCCACGAGTCTCATCGAACTTCTCGGCCGCTTTAACCAAGCCAATGTTTCCCTCGTCGATAAGGTCGGTCAGAGAGAGACCTTGGTGTTGGTATTGTTTAGCCACAGAGACGACGAAACGGAGGTTAGCCTTAATCAGTTTCTCCTTCGCGCGTTCGCCTTTTCGGCCGCCCTTATGGATTTCCTGTGCCAGTTCAATCTCCTCGTCAACGGTAATCATCGGCTCACGTCCGATCTCAACAAGGTACTTATCGAGTGCCTCACTGGAACGGTTAGTGATACTTTTTGAAATCTTAAGTTGTCTCATGAATGGTTTACTATTTCCTCCTAAAACTATAGCTATATTCCGTTATCCTAAGTTGATACGGCTTGCAAAGGTACATATAAATATGTGAATAGCCAAATCTCCGTGCGTTTAGTTGTGCTTTTTTATGCTTTTTTATATGTTTCAAGGAGGGAGGAGGGCTATGAGGCAGTGCCTCGTAGAACTGAACAGCAGGCGACGAGAGTAGGGACAGCAGGGGTCGGAGGCTACGAGGCAGTGCCTCGTAGAACTGAACAGCTGGGGAGGGAGGAGGGGACATCACCAGCAGGTATGCTAATTATGCGAGCAGGAAATGTAAGTTTTTTTCGCTAACCAATCCCTTCTACAATCGAAAGGGAGCCGAGTTTGATACAAGAAGAGGCCCTTCTCCATTCGAGAACATGCCTTTCAACGTTCAAGAAGGGCGTCTTCTTCATGCAAGAAGGGCATGTTCTCAAACGCTATACGTAACATATTGATTTCAAAAACGTTACACAGCAAACAACAGAGAACAACACAGCTCTATTTAGAGGGTATTTAGCTCAACTCAATGTAATGATTTTTATCATCAGATGAACTCTCCTCTCTCACATACATCACACCCAACGATAGCTGAAACGTTCTGTGAACTCTGTATGCCGAAGGCCTTCTGTGGGCTCGAAACTGTGCGCAAAATTGCTCCGTGAACTCTGTGCGCTCTGTGAGAGAAAAACCTCACCAGCGAGTTGTTTGTGTGTTGTACCATACAGTGGGAGCGTTCTATTTCTCACAGATTTACACAGATGAACAGAACACACAAAGGCGCATAAAGATAGCGGCCCCTCCCCCTTCCCCTCCCCAAAAGGGAGGGGCGTGATCACCGAGATACCCCTATGGCTAATCATCAACACCTAACAGCCAACATCCAACACCCTTCGTTAGCTGTAACGCTCTGTGGTATCTGTATGCCGGAGGCGTTCTGTGAGTTCGAAACTGTGCGCAAATATGTTCTGTTAAATCTGTGAGTTCTGTGAGAGAAAAGACTCCCCAGAATAAGAGAAAGAACTAACCTACGTGAGAGAAAAGACTCCCCAGAATAAGAGAAAGAACTAACCTGCGTGAGAGAAAAGACTCCCCAGAATAAGAGAAAGAACTAACCAAGAACCGTGTTAGCAGCCCAATAGGGGTAACCTCACATTTCACTCCCCTCCCTACGGGGGAGGGGCCGGGGGAGGGGCCGCTACAATCTACGCCTGTTTCCACCCCTTTTACAACACCACCTTATCCGCTGCTTTCTTCAACGTAGCCAAGAAGTGCACTGCCTCCTCGTGTTGATTTTCGTGGAAGACATTGTTTTCGCCCACTTTGAGGACGATGTCGTTACCCTCTTCCCGCTGTATATGCAGTCGTCCACGGCGGTCGAGAACTATTGCTTTCACGTCGTCCATGAGCAGATGTTCCATGTCCTTCGCATGGTGATCATTATGTCGGATGTTATAGAAAGGCGGGATAGCCAAGGCATGGATAGGTACGAGATGTAGTTCATGGCTGTTATAGACCACGAGCACAGGCACATGACGACTAATGATGTTATAGTCGACACGTGTTGACAGGTATCGTTTATCCCGTATGTCAATCTCTGGATAGTCCTTTTCGATAAAGCGCATTGCCGCAGCAGCATACCGTCCCCTACTCTTTCTACCCACATAACGTGCGTAGAGCACCATTAGACAAATGATAATAATTGCCACAACAGGGATTAGAAACATATATGTATCCATAATCATAAATGTGTTTATTTTATTAACAGGCGTACTACTTATTGCAATCCCCACAAGGACACCATAGTACGCCCTATCTGTTTATTATCCTGACTCATCGTTACTCCTCTCCAAGGCGCAACCCATAACAGTAGACGCAATAGCCGATACAACCCACAACAGGCCCTTGCAACATGCGTCCACCTTATTATATATATAGCCCCAAACCCACATCAGTTCACTATCTGAACATGAGTTGAAGGCCTATACCTTATTTTATATATAGCCACAAACCCACATCAGTTCACTATCTGAACATGAGCTACAGGCCTATACTTTATTATATATATAGCCATCCACCCACATCAGTTCACTACCCGACCGTAAGCTACAGGCATATACCTTATTATATATATAGTCACAAAGCCTATGCTTGTGCCATCACAACACCAGCCGCCTTCGTTCAATCACATCCCCACCGTTCACACCCACCCCTTCCAATCCTTAAGAGGACCTAAGGGGTATCTCGGTGATCACTCCCCTCCCTATGGGGGAGGGGACGGGGGAGGGGCCAGTTCTTGGGTGTTGGGGCACCCCCTTGGCTGTTGTCTCCTATTATTTCCCCCTCTTCTTCCACTCTACATACCCAGCGCCAGCGATGGCGAGGAGCAAGATCACGATAGCGATATAGGCGATTGTCTCAGTGGTAGAGATACTTGTTGGATGGAAATCGAGCACCACAGTGTGTTTACCCGGCTTCACACTCACAGCACGGAGGATATAGTTTACACGTCCAATCTCGGCAGGTTGTCCATCGATAGTTGCCTTCCAACCAGGGTAGTAGACCTCGGAGAAGACTACCACACCGCCGTTGCGTGACGAAACAGTGTACTGCAAGTTATTGGGTTCATACTTATCAAGCTTAACGAAGGCCGTTGAGTCGTTTGCCTTCGCCTGTCCTAACACTGCTTCAAACTTCTTATCAGCAACCGCTTCATGGCGTACATCGATCTTACCAACTGCTGCATACTCCGCATTAGCATCGTCGACAAAGGTTAGTTTATCGACAAACCAGCCGTTACCCTGTGCGTATGGGTTCAGTAGTGGGGCTGTTTGGCCACCCTGCAAAGGTAAGATAAAGTACTTCGTATTCAACATGTTCAGCACAGGGAAGGTCTTCACACCATCCACCGCACGCATGTTACCGCCCGTAGCAGCAATGGCCTGCATCGTCTTCTGCATCTCCGGAGCGATGTAAGCATCGATCATCTCTTGATAACGACGGAGCTTAGCAGGGTGATAACCACCGATACTCTTGTGGAAATAAGAGGTCTCGTTCTCGTTAAAAGTATTCGAAGCAAAATTCAGTACACGATAGTCAAGGCTCTTGTCCTTATTTATCTCCGTGTCGGAAGCCGTTGGCTGTTGTGGCATATCACGTTCGCTCTTCGGTACAAACATCTCGTCATTGAGGTAGCGCTTGTCCACCTGCCACATATCCACAAGACAAAGCACCAACAGAGCGGCTACCATATAGTCGGCACGGAGCTTCTTCATCTTATAAGCGAAGAGTAGGGCAAAGCCGATAAGGATGATGACAACCGAACGCCAAGCGTCAGCGCTGACCATAGCCGCACGCATCGTAGAGATGTTAGAAAGGATAGTACCAGCCGTGTTAGCGTCCATTCCCTGCACACTACCAAGCATTTGGCGTTCTTGATCGCTCACAAACGGACCCATCATATCGGGGAACAAAGCCACTAATAAGGCCACACCAGCTGTCAGAGCAAGGCTGATATAAGCATACTTCATCTTCTTTCCTAAGAGATCAGGCTCGTCCACGAGGCGTTTCAACGTCAGTGCTGCCAAGAGAGGGATAGTAAATTCAGCAATGACAAGGATACTCGCCACCGTTCGGAACTTTGCATACATCGGTATGTAGTCAAGGAAGAAGTTCGTGAAGCCCATGAAGTTATGTCCCCATGAGAGTAGGATAGACAGTACGGTGGCTGCCACAAGGGCCCATTTCGTAGCCCCCTTCACCAAGAAGAGGCCTAAGATGAAAAGGAAGAGGACGAACGCACCGACATAGACAGGGCCGCTCGTACCCGGTTGTGTACCAAAGTATTGTGGGAAAGCATCGTAGATTTGCGGTATCATCGACTGCACCTGTGGGTCAGCCTTAGCCATTGCCGTCTCGCTCTTACTAAGAGGAACACTCGCCCCGCCCTTTGCGTCGGGCACAAGTAAGGTCATTGTCTCATCAATACCGTAGCTCCATTGCGTGATATAGTCACGGTCTAAGCCCGAACTCGTTTGGTTGGCTCCATCGGCTTTCAGCAACTCGCTCTTGCCACGCATACTCTCTTTCTGATACTGCCAAGTGTGATAAAGGCTTGAGAGATTGATTAATACACCAATCAAAGCAGCCACTGCCAACACGCCCGTAGCCTTAAGGAAGCCCATAAGCTGCTTCTGTCGAACAGCTTGAACAAGGTAGGCAATGACCATAAAGGCTATGATGAACAGATAATAATAGGTCATCTGCACATGGTTAGCCTTCACCTCAAAGGCGGTGAAGATGGCTGTCACGATGAAACCAGACAGGTAACGCCCTCGATAAGCCAGTACTATACCCGCTATCATAGGCGGCAGATAGGCCAAAGCCATTACCTTCCAGAGGTGACCAGCAGCTATGATAATAAGGAAATAGGACGAGAAAGCCCACATGACACTGCCCAATGCGGCCAGAGACTGGCGGAAGTCGAAGGCTCTCAAGAGGATATAAAAACCCAAGAGATAGGCAAAGAGGAACCATACATTCTCTGGTAACCATAGGTGATAAGCGTTCATCACCTGCGACAAGCCGTCGGTCGACTGATAAGAAGGCGACATCTGATAGGTAGGCATACCGCCGAAGATAGAGTTTGTCCAGCGTGTTGTCTCCCCTGTACGGTTCTGATACTCTGTCAATTCCTGCGCCGAGCCGACACCAGCTGAGGCGTCATGGCGATAGAGAATCTTACCCTGAGTGACGGGAACAAAGAAGTATGCGAACGAGATGAGCGCAAACACCACCACTACCACTACATCGGGTAGATATCTTTTCCAAGTTTTCATTCTTATTTGTTTTACTTTTGTCGGATGTACAAGATAATGTTTGCAAAGATACAAAAAACTAATAACTTACAATATTCAGCTTCTAACTTTTTCGTACCTTTGCACTATGAAAATAGGAATCATCGTTGCGATGGACAAAGAGTTCGAGCAACTTAAAGCTATTTTGGCTCATTCTCAGACGGAGCATTTCAATCATAAAGACTTCGTCTCAGGCCAGTTGGGAGAGAAGACTGTCATCCTTCAGCAGTGTGGCATTGGTAAGGTGAACGCAGCCATCGGTGCTGTCGAGATGATTAATCGCTTTCATCCCGACTTGATCATCTCCAGTGGCTGTGCTGGTGGGGCTGACACATCGTTAGAAGTGACTGATGTTGTGGTGGCGAAGGAGTGTGCCTACCACGATGCCTACTGTGGCGACGAGGTTGCCTACGGTCAGATTATCGGTATGCCAGCACGCTTCAAGGCTCCTTCGAAGCTCATCGAACGGGCATTGTCACTGAACAGTCAGACGGACGGTGAGGGTCTTCACATCAAGACCGGACTAACCGTAAGTGGCGAGTGGTTTGTCAACTCACGTGAGAAGATGCGTGAGATAATGGCGCATTTCCCTGAGGCAACGACCGTCGACATGGAGAGTTGTGCCATTGCGCAGGTCTGCCATATCTATCAGACACCGTTTGTCTCCTTCCGTGTCATCAGTGATGTGCCGCTCAAAGACCATAAAGCCAGCCAGTACTACGACTTCTGGGAGCGTATCGCTAACGGTAGCTTCGAGGTCACAAGGCGCTTTGTAGAGGGGATTGAAGCAGGTGATGGGTGCTGAGTGATGGGGTGTTATTAGCCTTATTGGGCTTATTAGGCCTATTGGTCTTATTGGCCCTATTAACCCCATTGGCCTTATTAGCCCAATACCGTTATTGGCCTTATTGGCCTCATTAGCCTTATTAGCCCAATAGCCTTATTGGCCCTATTAGCCCCATCGCCCTTATTAGCCCTATTGGCCCCATTGGCCTTATTGGCCCAATAGCCTTATTAGCCCAATAGCAACAATCAAATTAAGAATCAAAAAACAAAAGACAATGAATAAAATTCCTTCCTTCACCATCGACCACGAGCGACTGCTGCGTGGCATTTACGTAAGTCGTAAGGACGAGGTGGGCAACGAGACCGTTACTACCTTCGATATCCGAATGAAAGAACCAAACCGAGAACCGGTATTGCATGTCGGTGCTATCCATGCTATCGAACACTTGGCTGCCACCTTCCTGCGCAACGATCCCGAGTGGAAAGACCGTGTTATCTACTGGGGACCAATGGGTTGCTTGACGGGTAACTACCTCATCCTTCGTGGTGACTTGGCCTCAAAAGATATCGTAGACCTCATGCGTCGCACCTTCCAGTTCGTTGCCGACTTCGAAGGCGACATCCCCGGTGCTGCGCCACGCGACTGTGGTAACTACCTCCTCCACGACCTCCCCATGGCTAAATGGGAGTCACGAAAATTCCTTACTGAGGTGCTCAATAATATCACTGACGCTAATCTCAATTATCCAGAGAAGGAGGAATAAGGGTTGGACGGTATCAGTTGACGAGTTAACGGTATCAGTTGACAAGTTAACAAGCAGACAAGTTGACGAGTTAATGGTATCAGTTGGCGAGTTGAAAGTATCAGTTGACGAGTTGACAGAGTCAGTTGACAAGTTAACAAGCGGACAAGTTGACGAGTTAACGGTATCTATTGACGAGTTGACAGACAACAAGTTGACGAGTTAACAAGGGCATTTCTCTTAACTACTTTTGTTACTTCAACAACTCAAACAGCTCTAAATCATGACCAAAACACATACCCCGCCAGGCACATCCCCTCCTTTGGAGGGGCTTGGGGAGGTTGCTTCTTGTTGGTTTTGGTCCGCCTCTTTTGTCAATTTCTTTCCCTTCTGCTTTTCAATCTACGCTCTTTTGCTTTCTAAAAGACGCCCTTTTGCATCGTAAAAGGGCATGTTTTGCAGTGTAAAAGGGCATGTTTTACAACGCAAAAGGGCACCTTTTACAACCCTATTTGTAACCCCCTGATAATTTAATGGTTACAGGCCCGAATATCAACCACCATCCACCCAAACAAAAACAAACAGAGTTAAGATTATGTAAGGATATTTCATATCCTCCTCTCCACCCCCTTCCCTGTCTCATTCCACCCTCTTTCACCCCCTCCAACCACCAGAAAACGTAATCCACAAAGCCCCTAAAACAAAACGACTGCACACTCCGAAGAGCCTGCAGTCGCTGATATTATCTTGTTCCTAATAGTAGGAACGCATCCGTTTATTCCTTGATTGGGAGGACATTGTAACCGAAGCTAGGATTAGTATAATACTGTGCGCCTCTTTGTATCGCCAAATCATCATCATTCAAAGCATAAGCATGAACGCTATAATAGCCCCATACACCACCGCCATGTAGCTTGATTACCTTCTCACTTGTCCAGTAATAGCCGTGATCAAGCAGATAGAAAACAGGCGTTTGATGGGTAGAACCACCCTCAGGGTTCAAACATCCCATACGCAAGGCTGCTCTTCTACGGTCAGAAGTCAGCTTAGAGAAGTCAGCAGATCTTGGAACATGGAAGCCAGCAGGGCTTGGATCATAAATTGTTTTTACGAATGTTCCAGAATAAGCAGTGGTGTGATGATAATCACTCTCATACGTTTTAGCCTCTGCATCCCAAAGGTTCACATAAGTACGACCTGCGGATGGATCGCTATTCCAGTCATACATATCGCCCCAGAACGGTTTTCCATCAGGCCAGGTAGCGAGTGCACGATCAAAGTTGCGGTTGTTACCCATAACCATTGGATGCTGTGCAGCATACGTTAAACTAATACCTCCGTTAACTATAAAAGGAGAAGAGGTAAAGCCAGTAGCCTCTGTCAATGGGTCTTTACGGCCCCACTGGA
>ERZ1674245.226-NODE-226-length-19873-cov-17.434050_pt1 | contig 19873 bp, 5 predicted proteins | sample MGYA00581205_ERZ1674245 | MGnify/ENA primary metagenome ERZ1674245 (study PRJEB41354, sample SAMEA4873314) | human saliva metagenome | biome: human-associated habitat [ENVO:00009003]; feature: mouth environment [ENVO:08000002]; material: saliva material... | reverse complement strand
ATTTTTAACTTATGAGCGAAAAGAGAGTTTATACCTTTGGTAATGGTAAGGCTGAAGGTAAAGCTGACATGAGAAATCTCCTTGGAGGCAAGGGTGCTAACTTGGCAGAGATGAATCTTATTGGTGTTCCGGTTCCTCCAGGCTTTACAATTACCACAGATGTATGTACAGAGTATTATGAGAAAGGTAAAGAGACTGTAGTAGGTTTGCTAAAGGCAGAAGTAGAGAACAGCGTTAAACATGTTGAAAGTTTAATGAACTCAACCTTTGGAGACCCATCTAACCCTCTGTTGGTGAGTGTACGTTCAGGTGCACGTGCTTCTATGCCTGGTATGATGGATACCATTCTTAACCTTGGTCTTAATGATGCTGTGGTTGATGGATTGGTTAAGAAGACAGGTAATGCACGTTTTGCTTATGACAGTTATCGTCGTTTTGTACAGATGTACGGCGACGTTGTATTGGGCATGAAGCCTGTAAATAAGGAGGATATCGACCCATTCGAGGCTATTATTCAGAAGGTTAAGGCTGAGCGTGGCATTAAGCTTGATAACGAGATGACTGTTGAAGACTTGAAGCAACTTGTTGTACTCTTCAAGAATGCTATCAAGGAACAGACCGGTAAGGAATTTCCAAATGATCCTATGGAGCAGTTGTGGGGTGCTATATGCGCTGTGTTCGACTCATGGATGAACGAGCGTGCTATCCTTTATCGTAAGATGGAAGGTATTCCACAGGAGTGGGGTACAGCCGTAACCGTACAGGCTATGGTATTTGGTAATATGGGTGATAGCTCTGCTACAGGTGTTTGCTTCTCTCGTGATGCTGGTACTGGTGAGAATCTCTTCAATGGTGAGTATCTTATCAACGCACAGGGTGAGGATGTTGTTGCAGGTATCCGTACTCCACAGCAGATTACTAAGGAAGGTTCACTCCGTTGGGCTGCTCAGCAGAATATCGATGAAGAGACTCGTGCTGCTAAGTATCCTTCTATGGAAGAGGCTATGCCTGAACTTTATGCACAGCTGTTTGCCCTCCAGGATAAGTTGGAGAAGCACTACCATGATATGCAGGATATGGAGTTCACTGTACAAGAAGGTAAGCTCTGGTTCCTCCAGACTCGTAACGGTAAGCGTACAGGTACTGCTATGGTTAAGATTGCTATGGACCTTCTTCACGAGGGAGAGATTGACGAGAAGACAGCACTCTTGCGTTGTGAACCAAATAAACTCGACGAGCTTCTTCATCCTGTATTCGATAAGGAGGCATTAGCACAGTCTCATGTGTTGACACGTGGTTTGCCTGCTTCTCCTGGTGCTGCAAGTGGACAGGTAGTGTTCTTTGCTGATGATGCTACAAAATGGCATGAGGATGGCCATCAAGTTATCATGGTTCGTATCGAGACATCTCCTGAAGACCTCGCTGGTATGTCTGCTGCTGAGGGTATTTTGACTGCTCGTGGTGGTATGACATCACACGCAGCCGTTGTTGCACGTGGTATGGGTAAGTGCTGTGTCAGTGGTGCTGGTGCTATCATGGTTGATTACAAGGCACGTACCTTGGAAATTGATGGAACTATAATACGTGAGGGAGATTATATCTCTTTGAATGGTTCAACAGGTGAAGTTTATCTTGGTGAGGTGAAGACTCGCCCTGCTGAGGTTACAGGTGACTTCGCAGAGTTGATGGACCTTTGTAAGAAGTATAGTAAGCTGGTTGTTCGTACCAACGCAGATACTCCACACGATGCAGAAGTAGCAAGTAATTTCGGTGCTGTTGGTATTGGCCTCTGCCGTACAGAGCACATGTTCTTCGAGAATGAGAAGATTAAGGCTATGCGTGAGATGATTCTCGCTAACAGTACGGAAGAGCGTGAAAAGGCACTTGAAAAGCTTCTGCCTTATCAGAAGCAAGATTTCTATGGCATCTTGAAGTGTATGGATGGTAAGCCTGTTAACATCCGCTTGCTCGATCCTCCTTTGCATGAGTTCGTTCCACACGACCTTAAGGGACAGGAAGTAATGGCTGAAGAGATGGGCGTAAGTGTTCAGTTTATTCAGAGCCGTGTAAGTGCACTTTCTGAGAGCAACCCAATGTTGGGTCTTCGTGGTTGTCGTTTGGGTAACACATTCCCAGAGATTACTGCAATGCAGACCAAGGCTATCCTCGGTGCGGCTGTTCAGTTGAAGAAGGAAGGATTTGATCCTAAGCCAGAAATTATGGTACCATTGGTTGGTATTGTTAATGAGCTGGATATTCAAGAGAACATTATTCGCAAGACTGCAAATAAACTTTTCAAGAAGGAAGGCGTTGAGGTTGAATTCAAGGTGGGTACGATGATTGAGATTCCTCGTGCTGCTTTGACAGCTGATGTTATTGCACAGAAGGCAGAATACTTTAGCTTCGGTACAAATGACTTGACTCAGATGACCTTCGGTTATAGCCGTGACGACATCGCAAGCTTCTTGCCAAGCTACTTGGAGAAGAAGATTCTCGATGTTGACCCATTCCAGGTTCTTGACCAGAAGGGTGTTGGTCAGTTAATCCAAATGGGTGTTGAGAAGGGTCGCAAGACTCGCAAGAACCTCAAGTGTGGTATCTGTGGTGAGCATGGCGGTGAGCCAAGCTCTGTTAAGTTCTGCCATCGTGTAGGTCTTAACTACGTTAGTTGTTCTCCATTCCGCGTGCCTATCGCAAGACTTGCAGCGGCACAAGCAGTTTTTGAAGAGTAAAGCGCAATAAGCTAATATACAAGCAATTAGGCTGTAACTCCTTGGTAAAACAGGGGTTGCAGCCTAATTTCATAAAGGGACGGATGTACATTTGTACACACTTTCTGTGTACTTTTGATGCGATTTGTTTACCATTTCTCTCACCATTTACAGCAAATGTGTTTACCAGATGTTTACAAATAGAAATTGAAAAATAGAATATGGCACTATTCAAGGCAGTAGTCAGAAGACAGAGGAAAGATGGCTTCTGGCAAGTTTATATCCGTGTTTGTGTTGACAGGCGGTTGGGTTATGTCACGACCGACAAGTGTGTAACGAGTAAAGGATTGGGTAAGGGAAATGAGATAATAGACCCTTATGTCCTGCAATATTGCTCAAGCCTCATCATTGAGTACAACGATAGGCTCAACAGAAAAGACACATCGAGGTGGACTGTTAGACAGGTAGTGGAATATCTCCGCACAGCTGACACAGATTTATGTTTTAGCGAATATGCACGGCTTCACATCGACCGTATGATTGACCGTGGACAGCAGCGCAATGCACGCAATTACCAGTTAGCACTCCAGCATTTGGAACGTTTTTGTGGGACAACGAAGGTAATGTTTGATGAATTGACCTCTCCCACCGTGAACAGATGGATACAGACGTTAGAGCTTACGAAGCGAGCCAAGGAGATGTACCCTGTGTGTATGAGGCAAGTATTTAAGGCTGCCATCATGGAATACAACGATTATGACAATGGACTTATCCGTATCAAGACTAATCCATGGGCAAAAGTGAAGATACCAGCTGCAGACAGAACGGAAAAGCTTGCCATCAGCCCAGAAATGTGTCGTGAGTTTTTCTCTGCTCCACTCCCTGAAAGCAAAATGAAAAGCCCATTGCCAGAGTTTGGACGTGATGTTGCTAAAATGATACTATGCCTTGCTGGTATCAATACTGTAGACCTCTACGAGTTGAGGAAAGAAGACTATCAGGATGGACGCATCTGTTACCGCAGGGCGAAGACACGCAAGATAAGACGTGATAAGGCTTACATTGAAATGCGTGTTGAGCCTATCCTTCTGCCGTTGTTTGAGAAATACAAGGCTGACGAAAACGACCCATACCTGTTCAACTTTCATTCTCGCATGACAACAAGTGACAGTTTCAATGCGAATGTTAATACGGGACTTCGCAAAGTGTGTGAGAGTATGGGCATGCCGAAAGAAGAGTGGTTCTCTGCTTATACTTTTCGACATACATGGGGCACTGTGGCACAGAACGACTGTGGAGCAACCATTGACGAGGTGGCATTTGCAATGAACCACAGCAATGGGCATGCTGTAACGAGAGGATATATCAAGTTGGATTTCTCTCCTGCTTGGGAACTTAACAGGAAAGTGATTGATTTTATTTTCTTTTCTACTGCTAAGAGCAAGCAAGGATGTGCGCATGGTGTTGATGAGCCGAAGACTGATACATTCAGAATTGCACCCAAATACATGATATACGCAAGAGCATATTTCAGAGGGCAGATGCTTGCAGAGGTTTCAGATATTGGGTTTTCAAACATTGACGAGGTGATATCTCGCCTCGTGCCACAGCTGCCTGACACTATCCCATTGCGTTGTGCAGTACAGTTTCGCATCAAGAATGTGGACACCGACCGTGAAGCGGTGTATGAACGCACAAAAGGAAAAGGCTTCTGAATTTTTCTCATAACCGATTTGCAAATAGCAGGTCGGTTTTTTCATACCATCTCTCTAAATGTTAATGAATTAAAAATAAAAATTCTCTCACGCACATGTACACACGTGTCTTCGTCGAATATATTCCATTATTATGTTATTTATGAGTGTAACGAATAAATAATATAATATTCCTTATTCCATTACGCGCGCGCGCGAGCTTGACTTTTGCTTCCCCGAAAAATACACCTTGGTTGGCTTTTGGTTGGTGTTTGGTTGGTGTTTGGTTGCCTTTTGGTTGGTGTTTGCTACCCTTTTGGTTCACGTTTGCTACCCTTTTGGTTGGCGTTTGGTTGCTTTTTGGTTGCTTTTTGGTTGCCTTTTGGTTGCCTTTTGGTTGCCTTTTGGTTGCCTTTTGGTTGCCTTTTGGTTAAATGTTAATGAATTTAACATACGAGCTATGAAAAATGGAAGATTTTGCTACCCGTTTGGTTGGCGTTTGGTTCACGTTTGGTTGGCGTTTGGTTGGCGTTTGGTACACAAAAAAGTCGTCCCATACTCACGTACAGAACGCCCAAACAATCTTCTAACCTTAATTTAACTATGAAACCCTAAGCGAAAATTAAATTATAGCACTTCTACAAGTAGAAGAATTAGACGTTATTCACCATCTTCTTCTTCCTCGCAAAGTTCACGCAGTTTGTCCTCAATGGTGAGCGATACATTATGCGTGTTGATATTTGCATCGACGGCTTTGAGTTTCGCTTGATGAAATTCAAGCAGTCGAAGTTCAGCACTCACACGGTCATCAGCAGTTAAACTCATCTGGTCAAGCTCAAACTGCGTCAGACCATTCTCAACAGGCTCCGTGAAATACTTCTCGGAGTGAGCTCTTATGAAGCCTTTTAGTGGATTATCTTTATTTGGCGTGCCTTTCACACGCCCTCCTGTCTTCTTTCCTTTCATGTGCGACAATACTTAAAATATGAGTGCAAATATAGTATAATAACTTAGCACGCAAATTATAAGTATTGTAACATAAACTTTTCAGATATGTTAGGAAGTATTATCGGAGCAGGCGTAGGAGCAGCTGCCTCTATCTTTGGCGGCATCAGTGCTTCAAAAGCTATCAAGAAGATGAAAGCTAACCTCGAAGCACAGAGAAAGAAGAATCAGGATTGGTATGACCAACGATATAATGAGGATGCAACACAGCGTGCAGATGCACAGCGTATCCTCACAAAAACAGAGGAGGCTTTTCGAAACCGCAACAGAGCCGCACAAGGAGCAGCTGCCGTGATGGGTGGTACAGAGGAAAGTGTAGCTGCAACTAAAGCCGCAAACTCGCAGGCTTTAGCAGACGCTACAAGTCAGATAGCTGTTAATGCTGATGCACGTAAAGACCAGATTGAGCAAACCTATCAGCAAAACGACACTAATATTCAGAACCAACTGAATGCCTTAGAACAGAAGAAAGCAGACGCAATCAGTCAAGCTGCGCAGGGTGTAGCATCTGCGGCATCCAATATTGGAAGCTCAATGTAAGATATACGAAAAGTTATGACGAAAATAGGATATGACGAAGTAAAGCCTGCTACAACCCCACAAGGTAAAATACCTCCAGCTATAGACAGGTCATTGCAAGGGGCCCCAGGCAGTCAGCCGAGCGAGCAGACTACGGTTAAGCAAGAAACGAAAGTACCTACCAATGTGCAAGATAATACCGCATCTACGACACCAGTCTCAACTGTATCATCAACTGTATCATCAACAACTCCAGATAATCATAAGGCGGACCTCATTGGCTATGACAATCAGATAGACATCTTGAAGAAAGCACAGGCAGACTATGCCAGTGCAAACGAAACTGAGGAGGAACGCAAGAAAAGGGAGAAGAGAGAGAAATCGAAGCGTGTTATAGCTGCTGTAGGTGATGGCATAAGAGCACTATCTAATCTCTACTTTACTTCACAGTACGCTCCTAACATGTATAACCCCGATGATACTCAATTGGCGAAAGTGGATGCACGGCAGGAAAAACTGAAAGCGGAGCGAGAGGCGAACAGGGATAAGTACCTCAATTACTCATTGAGAATTGGCGACCTTGAGAATGACAGAGCCAAGACAGTTAGAGAAATGGAGGCGCAGGCTGAAAGGCTTAGGCTTGCACGAGAAAAAGCTGATAGAGAGCAAGAGGAGCATAAATGGCTTGCAGACCTGCAGCCAGATAAAAAGCGTGAACAGACTGCTAAAGCGGACGCAGCTGATAGTGTTGCTAAAACAAAAAAGGTTGAGGCTGATAATGCAGATGCAATACAAAAAGCGAAACTCAATACAGAGAAAGAGCGAGGGAAGACAGAGCGGACAAAGCAGGCTGTTAACAACGCTACAGCTAATTTGAGGGGTGCACAGGTAGTTGAAAGTGGTGCTAAGGCAGCAAATGAACGTGCAGGAGCAGCCGCACATTATGCAGCTGCAAGAGCAAGTGACCGTAGTAACGTCAGCGAGTTCTCTGCGTATGACTCTAAAGGAAGAGAACATAAGTTTCGAACGAAAGATGCTGCAGATGCTTACGCTAAGCAGCATGGAACATTTAAGGAGGAAAATAAGACCGAAAAGACAACGACAACGTCAAAGGTGCGTGGCCGTACATCGAGTCGAGTCTCTACAAAGAGTTCAAGTGGTGGTGGGTATTCACAAAAGCCACCACAGAAAAAGAGTACAGGAGTGAAGTGGAAGTAACAATAATATAACATACTATCTATATGGAAATGCAAGATAAGCCTTTACGCAAACTATATATTTCATTAAAGAGTAACAACTATGATGTGCCTGATAACTATGAAAGTTTTGAACGCACGCTGACACAGGTAGGGCAAGCTGGTGCTCAAAGTCGACGTGCCCTACATGAGTCTCTGAAAAAAGATAATTATGATGTACCAGATAATTACGACAGCTTCTATAAGTCACTTTTTACTCCTGTAAATAGTACGACTTCAATGGCTATTGGTAGTGAGCCTGCAAAACCAGCACCACAGAAGCCTACTACGTCGACTACTACTGCCACTCCACAGCATACTGTACCACCTACAAAACCCGCACCAGCGCAGCCTGTAAGACCACAACAGGTTCAGAAACCTCAGGGCAAGCCTATGACGGCAGCACAAAAAGCGGCTGCAATTGGATGGGCACAAGGCTTGACAGCACAGACAAAGGCTAACACGCAGCGTGCCATGCAAAAGATTAAGAACATAGGCAAATACCAGAAGGCGCAGGGGGTGTATGGTCAGACAAAGAAAGGAAATATTGAGTACAACCCACAGACAGGTAAGATGGAGCAAACATATCTTACCCCACAGGGTGAGCAGACTACTCATAAGGCAACAGCGGACTTGGCAAGTCATGAGTTCCGTGTGCAGCAAGGTTTTCTTTCTCGAATGTCAGACAACGGATTGAACCCAGACGACCCAGAAGATGTTGCTAAGCAGCGTCAATTGGATAAGGAGCATCCTATCCGTGATGTGCTGGATAGTGTATGGAAAGAAGCTGAAGGTATAGACAAGCAAGCACAGGAAGAGCTACGAAGTAAAGCCTCATCAGGTTTCAGTCTTTCTACACTTGCAGAAGCCTCAAACTCTGCAGGAGCACCACTTGCAGGACATGATAGAAATTTCAACGATGAGCTATCTTATCAAGAAAAGCGTCACAAGGCTTTTGACTTTGACAAGATGGCTAATACAATATACAGCAGATTGCCAAAGGACTATCGCAATGATAGATTGAGAGAATACACAGCATATTTTTCTAAGCACCCAAAGGAGGCTAAAGGTAAGAGTGCTGTTGCAGCTGCTAAGGATGCACTGATGGGGCAGATATACAATAATGTATATAGTCATGCTGTGCAGGAACGCCTACCGAAGTCTAATTTAGAGTTCTTACTGCGTAAAGTAGCAGACCAACCGCTTATCTCAAGTAAAGCAGCTGCAGAGTTTGCTGCTTCATCAAGGACAGGCTCACATGGTCTTGAGGTTGCTGAGCGTGACGCAATGGCGCAATTCGGTGGTCAGCATAAGGCAATGAATATTATAGGTACAGTGGCTAACATGGCACTCGACCCTATTACATACGTTTCTGGAGGTGTTGGCGGTTTTGTTGGCAAGAAAGCCCTTGGACTTGCAGGCAAAGCAATGTTAGGTAAGGTTGCTGAAAAAGCCACTGAGAAAGCAGTTGGTAAGGTTGCCACAGATGTTGCAAGTAGATATGCAGCAGGGACGCTTGCTGGACGTGTAGTGCAGGGCGTTGCAGGTGGTGCAGCTAACTTTGCTACATTCAATACGCTGAAAGGAATTGAGGAGCAAGTTGCAACAGGGGGTGTTGTAAACCCTGAAACAGGAAAATCCGAGGGTTTCTCTGTTGGTGAGATATTGAAATCAACAGGACACGGATTATTACTCGGCGCAGCAACTGGTACATTGTCGCCTATCATTGGTAACTTTGCAGACAAGGCTGTAAAAGCAACGACAAGCACTGTTGGTAAGGTGGCATTACGTGCAGGTGAAACTGCTGTCAGTACGCTTGCAGAGGGTACAGTGTTCTCTATCCCAGAATGGATTAGCGGTCAAGGTGACGCATTCGATGTTTGGACAGATAACATGGGAATGATGCTTGGTTTCAAGGCAAGCCATGCTATTAAGAGTGCGCCACGTGTGTTAGATGCATTACGCACAGATGGTAAGAGATATGGTTTCAGCTTTAAGGAGCGTCTGAATAAACAGATGGAAGCGTCACCTTCTGATGCAGGATTTACGAGTGAAGAACTTGACGAGTTACGTAACAATGGTTATATGGACTTGTCTATGCTATTTCGTAACGCACAGAAACAGAAGAGTACAAGCCCTAAGAGTCATGAGGTCAGCAAAGAGGTTGTAGATGATTACGAAAATCTTACCCCCGACACATTCGACGGCTACGAAGCCATGAAGCGATTGATGAATGATAAGGGGGTGAGCGAAGCTACTCGTGCTAAGGCATACTACATCCTTACAGGTCGTATGTTACCTATGTCTACCATTACAGGGTACACTACAGATAAGACAGAGGATGGAGACATCGTTGTAAAGAGTATGAGTGCACAAGGAGACGTTGTGACCTCTCGTCTATTTACCAATGAGAAAGCGGCACAAGGTGAGATTGATAAAATTATGCGTCAGTCAGAACTTAACTCTGTAGATGTCGGTGAGAAATATAAGGAAACAGCTTCAAATATGCTTGTTGTTGAGACAGCTATCAAGGAAGTTGCACCTGATGCAGACATGGAGACTGTCTTACAAAATTACCGAAAGGTGAAGAGTGGACAGGAGGATATGCCTCAAGAACTCATAGACCAAGCAAAGGCTATTGATGCAGCTATAGAGCGTAATCGTGATATTGCAGATGCTAACCGTCCAGAAGCAATTCGTGCAAAACTCAATAAGGAAACAGGGCTTGATGTAGATACAACTCTTCGTAAGATGCCGAAAGACCGCACAGAAGAGGAGAAAGAGCTTGTTGATACCTATATTAAGTCTTTATTCCCAGAGCAGGAGAAAACAGAAGACGGACAGCCTGCAGATGTGCAAGCTGATACAGAATACAAGCAGCGTATAGAAGAGCGTCAGCAAGCATACGATGAGGGTAAAGAAGCCTTTAATGTTGCAGACACAGAGGGTGATAATTCCGATACTGATGCTATCGTACTTCGTTATCGTGAAGCATACGATGAAATCGAACGAGTGTTTGCTGATGATGCAGAAATGCGTATTGCTCAGCTTGAAGAAGACCCTTGGGAGGTAATGAATGACCAGTCGCTTACACCAGAGCAGCAGGACGCTGTAGCATACTTCGTCAATTCCAAGGCTGCAATGGATGGACTTACAGCGGCTGCCAATGAAAACAGCGAGAATAAACGTGCAGAAGCCGAGCACAAGATTGCTCAACGCACCAATAAGCAGAGTGGCATGATACACCCTGCCACGCTGAAAGTTGATGATAAGCAGGTTTATATCGTCAGTGGAAATGTAACTATGTTCCCCGATGGTTCTACGGTAGATATTCATCATTCATCGGAGAGTGTCGTTGTATGTGATGCTGAAACTGGTGAATTGAAATTCATTTCTCCTGAGCAAATCTATAAGGTAGATGAACCTGTAGACCCAAGTATGGAGTTGAAAGCTGTAGACGAGGCTATCAGTGCAGAGCAACAGGCTATATTAGGTAATGAGGCTGAAACAGAAGTATCTGAAACAGAAGAAATGCCTGAACAGGAAGAAAATGGTCAGCCACAAGCTATACAGCAAGATGATGCCGTTGAGGAAACGAATCTTGATGTACAGAATGAAAATGAGGTAAATTTACCACAAAGTGGGAATATACCGCAAAACAGCATAGAAAGTGAGGTAAATTTACCACAGAATGAAACTGATGTCCAGGAGCCATCAGCCTTAAACCGTATTCCAAAAGGTGATAATGGTGAGCCGTTGCTTGAACAGACAGACCCCGAAACAGCATGGGACGGTGTTGTGGAGTATATGGAAGATGCCAATGATGCACAGGAATATGTCGAAAGCATGGTGGCACAGCTTACCAAGGATGTTGACAATGCGAAGAAAGCTGTCAGCAAGGTAAAACCAAGTGCAGATATGGCAAAGTTCAAAGCTGATAAGGCAGCTGCAAGGCAGATACAGGCAGATGCAGAAGCACGACTTGATAAGTGGTTGCAGATTTCCAACGTGAATAAAGCACGCAAGCAGACAGAACTCAATCGTATCAATGCAGAGCGTGCAGAGGCTGACCGCATTGCACGTGAAAAGGCTGTAGCAGAACTTGCAGAACAGAAGCGTGTTGAGGCTGAGAAGAAAGCCGAACAAGAGGCTATCGGTGCACATGCCGTTAATCCGAAGATAAAGGAGAAGTGGGACGCTGCTCCTAAGGTTGTAGGAAATGCTGATATTATAACTCTACCTGATGGTAGTAAGCTACGTGGTCATTATGTGCTTACAGAAGCTGGTGCAGCTACAGCAAGTCATGATGTAAACAACGCATACAAACCAACAGAGGGATTCCCTATCGATGAAAATGGACAGAGTGTGAACGATAGAGATTACGAGCGTGATGAAGATGCACGTAAGATTTCACGTAGCATAGCTGATAACTACGATAGTAGAGCGTTGCAGTCTGTTACTGTTGTTGATAATAATGGTATTACGCTAAGTGGTAACGGACGCAATATAGCTGGTGAGCTTGCCGCAAAGCAAGGAACAGACGGTGCATATATTGACTATCTGCGTGAGTTCCCACAGAAGTACGGACTTACAGCAGAGCAGGTTCAAAGTATGCAGCACCCTCGTGTACATTTCGTTCCTGATGAAGTGTTGCCATACGATGCAGCTACATTTGCACGCTTCAATGCACAGGAAATGAAGTCACAGAGTAAGCCAGAAGCTGCGGTAAAACTCGGCAAGGTTGTTTCAGACAACACATTCGGCCATATTGTACGCTCACTCGCACAGTACGACCGTCTGTCTGATTTCTATGCAAATGAGAAAGATGCTAACGGAGCTATCATGGAACTTGTCAAGGCTGGTGTTGTTAACGATAAGCAGCTGCCAGAACTACGTACAGGTGATGCTCTTAGTGCTGCAGGGCGTGAGTTATTGGAAAACACCCTCATTGGTAAGGTGTTCCAGAGTAATCCTGATGCAGTACGACAGATTATTGCACAGCCAGGAATTAAGCAGTCTATTGTGATGGCTCTCAGTGAGATTGCACACAACCGCACTCTTGCTAATGGTTACGACCTTAGTGAAGAACTCTCAAATGCTGTAGACCTTGTAGCAAGAGCCAAGCAGGCAGACCCCGATACTTACAAGGAGGGTATGCCTGTATCACCATTCGGTCGCCAGCAAGGATTGTTTGACGACGAACTTGGAGATAAGCGTGTAACGGATGCAACCACTCTGTTGCTTGCTGACATTCTCAACAGCACCAAGCCGAGCGACCTGCGAAAGGTTCTTGCAACTTATAATGCTGAGGGTGAAACGGCAGCCAACGGGCAGTTGGATATCTTTAGTGGCGACCTCAGAAATAAAGAGGAAATTCTTACAGATATAAACAAACATTTTATCAATGCAACAGCAAAAGAACAACAAGCCCTTGTCGATGCAGCCATCGCAGAGCGTAAGCGGAGAGCTGCCGAAGCAGCAGCTACCGAACAAAGTGGAGGAAACGATACAGCTGAACAAGCTGCGTCTGTTGAAACGAGCAGTGGACAGCCTCAACCAGTACCAGTAGAAACTACTCCTATTGGCACAACGTCTACACCTACTGAAATTCAGGCACAGCGTGAACAGACGGAAACTAATCCAACCGAAGCACAGAAAGAAGCAGGTAACTATCGTAAGGGTCATATCAAAGTAGATGGTTACGACATCGTACTTGAGAACCCCAAAGGGACCACACGTAGTGGTAAGGATGCAAACGGCAAAGAATGGAGTATTACCATGAAGCACGACTATGGTTATATCCGTGGTACGAAAGGTACAGATGGAGACCATATTGATGTGTATTTGTCAGATAATCCAACGGCAGGTAATGTATATGTTGTAGACCAAGTCAATCAACGGACAGGTGATTTCGACGAACATAAGGTAATGTATGGCTTTAACTCAATGGAAGAAGCAGTACAAGCATACCGTGACCAATACGAAGATGGTTGGAAAGTTGGTACAGTCACCGAGGTAAGTCGTGAGGAGTTCAAAAAGTGGGTTGATAGTTCTGTCCGCAAGACGAAACCATTTGCTGAATATAAGAGTGTAAAGTCAGAAATGGGAGTTGGCTTTGATACAGAACACGCACAATCAGGTGAAAATTATGCGCATAATTCAGAAGAAATTATGCACGAGGACATGAAGCCTGCTGAAAGTTCCGAGAAATACACAATTACTCCTACCCAATATACTAACAAGAAGGGTAAGACGAGTGATATGTATTTCGTCAAGTTCAATCATGAGTTGAGCAAAGAAGAGAAAGCTGCTGCAAAGACTTTCATTAGCGAGCCATTGGCAGAGGGCAAACGTACTCCAAGAGGTTGGTATGACCGTGAACAAGAGGGGTATATGGTGCGTAGTGAGGACGCTGCAAAACAATTAGGCGATATGATGTCTGATGAGGTTGCTGTAGCTGATGAACAGCCACTCACAGTGCAGGATTACCGCAATGCAGTAGCGCCAGCTGCTCATAAAGAACAGGAGAAGAAACCAGCTAATACGGTTTCCGTAGAAGATACTGCTATCCAAGATGTAGATACTAAGGTGTACAATCCTAAAGATAGTGGGCTTGACTTTAACGGAGATGTCAGTAAGGAGGATTTCAACGATGCACTTAAAGACTTACGTAGCTTATTGGGCGTATCAGATGACGAGGGGGATGTTGGTATTCTCTTCCGTGATGATGACGAACTTACCAAGGAGCAGCGTAAGAAGATTAAAGCCGCAGGTCTTAGCGTAACGCAGGTACTCGTTGATAATGGTATGGTTAAGTTCTCTGACTACGCCAATAAGATGGTTAGCCTCATCGGAGATAAAATTCGTCCATGGTTGAAATCTTTCTATGAGGGTATTCGTTGGGAGCCAGGCTATGAGAGTGTAGAGTTCACGCCAAGCGATGAAGTAGCAAGGTTTGATGTACAAAATTTCGACAAACCTACTCCAGACGTATTGAAGCAAGCTGAAATGGTTGTTGCCGAACAGAAAGCAGCAAAGATTGCCAAGCAGACAGAGCAAGAAGTTAAAACAGAGCGTAACGAAAAGAGAAAAGAAGATGAGAAACGAACAGAAGCAAATACAGCAGCTATTACAGAAGAAGCAGGAGCTGTTGCAAGCAAAGCAAGAACTGTTGCAAAAAGAGCAACAACTGACACAGAAGTAAGGAATGCCACCGAAAAAGTAGATGCTACACTTGAAAAGGTTAATAACCAGTTGGCACTTCTTGGCTACTATGAAGCTGATAAGGTAGAGAAAGACTTCAACGAAGCATACGGCTATATGCGTAATGCAGAGAAGAAAGCCGTTAAGGATGCTACCGCTTTGGCAAAGCGCATAGCCGACGACCTTGGTGTAGATATATATGAGGCAACTCATACAGCACCAGGTAAGAATGGTAAACGTAAGAGTAAACCATTGGCTGTTGCAAACATTGCACCTATTGGTGGTGAGATTACTATTCATCTACCACTGGAAGATGGGAAGAACTTGAGTATCTATATCATCTTAAAGGCTAATGATACAAAGGGTAGCCTTGTCCCAGGAGATAATCTCGAAGTCGGAGACATCATGTATCGTCTTGAAAAGCCTAATGCGAGCGGTCAAGCGAGATATGGTATAAACAACTTTGTAAGTTCTGATGTAGCATACAATGAACTACTTGATGGTATAAGGCGAATAACAGACAGTACAGAAGTACGTGATAAGTCAAATCCTGATATAAAATCCTATTTAGCAGAGCATCTAAACTCTATTGCCAAGGACAAGAGTATACAACAAATCATAAATCCTGCTACAGGAAATTCAGAAGAGGTTATTAGAGATTATCTTGCCAATGAGTTGCCTGGATATGTCATAGACCATTTCACTAACTATGCAGATCCAAAAGTGAAAACCTTATTGGAGTATGTGACAGGAGATAAGTCTTTGAGTAAAGAGGAAAACAAGAAGAATCTCGACTTAATTATAGATGCTCTAATTGACCGTGCTCGTTCTATCTTAAAGGATGGTGAAGACGTGGAAGAGTTTCATGGTGGTGAGCAAGTCTATTCTGTTAAACATGGTGCTTATAAGCATATATTAGCGGCATTCCATGGTTCAGATGGAAAGACGGAATACTATACGTTCTCTGATGGTACAAAGGCAAATGCTAATGAGGTACAGAAGACAGAACCCCAAAGGGATTTGACTGAGGAGATTTCTCAGCCTGTTATAGGACAACCAACCAATAACAAGCTGCTTGCCCAATATAATGCTTTAAAAGAGAAGCACCCTGATACAAAAATCTTGCTTCGTGTTGGGGATTTCTACGAGACGTATCAAGATGATGCAAAAGACTTGTCTAAGACACTTGGTATTGTTCTTACCAAAAGGAATGATGGTGTTAATATGGTTGGTTTCCCATACCATGCACTTGATACCTATCTTCCAAAATTGATACGTGCTGGTTACAGAGTAGCTATTAATGAGCAGTTAGAATTGCCTAAAACTAACGAGGACGTTGTTCCCAATGGTACGCCTCAGCCCAAGAAAGTAAATGTAGAGAGCCTTGTTCGTGAACTTCAAGATAAGGGCAAAGCCAGGTTGAGCGAGCATACCGAAGATGAGAAAGCAACTACACAAAAAGAAAAGCCAACAAAAAAGAACAATTCAAAGAAAAAAAGTGTATCTTTGAAGCGAGAGCCGACAGTCGGTGATTTGTTTGGCGATTTGTTTGATAACAATGATTTAGACAGCAAAGACAATGACACAGCAAGAACTCGACAGGCTGAAAGTAGCAGCCGAGAAAATGGGACGGTGGGCAGTATATCTACTGAGCGAGACGGAGTACTGGACACCCGAAGCACTGGAACAGCTGACGGAGGAGAAGCTGCAAGAGTTTCAGACACGGCAGGCACAGTGGCTGATGGAGAACGAAAAGAATTACTCGGACAGCGGAGCAGCAGAAGCACTTCGGGAGGAAATCACGGAGATGGTGAAGCAGAACGACCGATGCCTGAACGAGGACAACGCATCGGAGATAGAGATGATGCGAATGGACGAAGTGCCATTGCCAGAGCTACTGACGAAAGCCAAAGAACTTCTCGACCAGCAGCAGGAAGCAGTGAGCAGCTGGTACACAGTGAAGCCAGACGAGGAGGACGAGGAGGAAATGTAGCCTCAGCCAAACAGCCTGAACCAAAATTTAAGCGCAACTATCTATATCCTGAAGACTCTTCGGAGGTAGATAATATGACACCTCAACAGCGACTACGGTCGAATGTTGAGGCTTTGGAGCTTCTGCGTTCCTTAATGAAAGAGGGACGTGAGGCTACTGCGGATGAGCGTGATGTACTTGGTCGCTATCGTGGATGGGGAGGTGTAGACTTAGGCAGAGCCTATTCTACCGACATGATGCGTAGAAGTTCTAATGGAAGATGGGGGACGCAGACAGAAAATGATAAACTGCTTTTACGTCTTGCAGACATTATAGACGAACTCGACCCAGACGGGAAGCGTGGTGTTTTATCTGCCATCAACCGTGCAGCCCTAACATCATACTATACCCCTACAGCTGTAGCAAAAACCTTAAACGACTTTGTAGAACTTGCAGGTTTCAAGGGTGGTAATATGCTTGACCCATCTATGGGTAGTGGTATTTTTGAGGGTACAATGTCAAAGGCTGTGCAGCAGCGCACAATGATACATGGTGTCGAACTTGACTGGCTGACAGGTCAGATTGCAAGAAACCTTTATCCAGATGCAAATGTGCTTGTTACAGGCTATGAGCAGGCTGGCACAGCAGACAATGCCTATGATGTGGTAATGAGTAATATCCCATTCGGAGACCTTAGTGTTACAGACAAGACATGGAAGCATGATAGTAGTCCTGTACGCAAGGCTGCGCAAAACCGTATCCACAACTACTTTGCTGTGAAGATGCTTGACAACACTCGCCCAGGTGGTTTGTGTGTCATCATGACCAGCAATGCTATTCTTGATACTAAGAGTAATCAGATAATTAGAGAACATCTTGCGGACAAAGCAGAGGTGTTAGGAGTTGTACGTCTACCAGATAACACATTTAAGGGTGCAGGTACATCTGTTGTAACGGATGTCATCTTATTACGTAAATACAAGAATGAAGCAGACCGCATTGCAACTCGTGGCAACGAAACCTATACTACTAATATTGAGAAGCCTTTCCTTTCATCAGGTGAGTTACAACTAAAGAACCCAACTGATGGAAAAACTTACAATGTATCCGTGAACGGTTATTTCACCAAGAACAAGGATATGATGATTGGTGATGGAAAGGCAGGAGGTCAATACAGAGCCGATGAGTTCGGTCTTAGTAGTGCTATGAGTACAGATGAGATAGCCAAGTCCATACGTAATTTGGTGGAAAAGAGGATTGTCGCAGACCGTAAGGGTAAACTATTTGATACTCATAAGACCGAGCGAGAGGTGAAGCAAGCTGTCTCAGAAGCCTATAAAGGTGACGGTAACTATATCAGTAGCGGGAATATCGTAGAACAAGATGGTATGATAGGTGTCGTAACCAGCACCAAGAATAAGTATGGTGATGTAACTACGACCTTTAATGAAATACCATCATTGAAAGGTAAAGCAGAACGCATTCAGGCTATGTTGCCTATTCGTAAGGCGATGAAGCAACTTATTGATATGCAGATACAAGGTGTGGATAACAACCATCTTGAAGAAGCACGAACAGAGTTGCAGAATACGTATGACGCTTTCGTAAAGAAATATGGTCGCTTGAACGATAAAGCTAATGATTTCCTTACAGAAGATATTGACGGCTATACCCTACGTTCTTTGGAGAAATACAAAGATAGTAAGTTTGTTGGTCTATCGGACATCTTCACAAAGAACACCATCAAGCCTGCACTTGATATGACAACTGCCAAGACACCACAGGATGCAATTAGCCTTTCTCTTGCTGAATATGGAGAAATCAAACCATCATTCATGAAAGATGTATTAGGTGAAAACTGGACAGAGCAATGTGGTGATATACTATTCAAGACACCTTTTACAGAAGATGAGTATGAAACAGTAGATGCTTATCTAAGTGGCGATGTGAAAACCAAATTAGAGCAGGCACGAGCAGCGGCAAAGGAAGATGCAACCTTACAGCGTAATGTAGATGCACTTGAAGCGGTACAGCCAAAAGATATACCATTTGAGGATATCAGCATACGAATGGGTGCAAGATGGATTCCAGCAGAGGTATATACAGATTTCATGTATGAGCAATTTGGTATTCCTAAATATATACATCGAGACAACAAGAGCGGAGTTGAATACTTGCCAGAGGTGGACCAGTATGTGGTGAATGTCGCAAAGAACGAACTCGGAGGTGAGGCTGACGCATGGCGTACCAGCCGCAGGAGTGCATCGGAGGTGTTTACCGCAGCTCTGCAAGATAAGAGCTTATCAGTATTTGATACCATTAAAGAAGGTGGTAAGGAAACAAAAGTCCTCAACAAGGAGGAGACCGAACTGCTGAACAACAAGATACAGGATTTGCGCACAGCCTTTGAGGACTGGATTGGTCAGAACCCAGAGCGTGAGGAAATGCTGATGCGATTGTACAATGATAAGTTCAATCGTACTGTATTGCGTAAGTTTGATGGCTCTCATCTCAATGTTGCAGGACTTATGGGTAAAGAGCTGAGACCTCATCAGAAAGATGCCGTTTGGATGCTTATCAACAACCGTGGTGGTATTGTTGACCATATTGTGGGTGCAGGTAAAACCCTTGTAATGCAAAGTGCTATCATGGAAATGCGACGTATGGGTATTGCCAAGAAACCTATGATTATCGCCTTGAAGTCTACCGTTGCACAGATTGCTAAAGAGTTTAGAGAAGCTTACCCAGCAGCACGCATACTGGCACCGACCGAAAAGGACTTTGCTGCAAACAACCGCAAGAAGTTTATGGCCCAAATCGCACTTAACGACTACGATTGCGTGATATTGAGCCACGACCAGTACAATATGCTGCCACATACGGAGGAAGTGGAGCGCAGTGTTATCGATGAACAGATGGCACAGCTTGACAATGCGATTGAGTTCTTGTATGGGCAAGCGGATAAGTCTCAACTTACTAAGAAGCAGATAAAGGGCTTGGAGAAACGAAAAAACAATCTTGAGACCAAACTCACCAATCTGCTTGACAGAAAGATAGACCGAGAGTTTACATTTGAGGGACTTGGTGTTGATTACCTTTTTGTAGATGAATGTCAGCATTTCAAGAGTCTACCTTATGTAAGTACATACGACCGTGTAGCTGGCCTTGATGATAAGAAAGGTAGCCAGAAATCTATTGCCTTACTTAATGGCGTGCGTTATCTACAGAAAATGCACCAAGGCGACCAAGGTACAATATTCCTTTCTGGTACGACTATCAGCAATAGTCTTAGCGAGATTTACCACTTACTTAATTACTTGCGCCCTTCTGAAATGGAGCGGTTGGGTATGACAACCTTTGATGCTTGGGCAGGTAACTTTGCTATACACACAGCAGAATTGGAGTATGGAGTAACCAGTGAACTGAAAGAGAAAGACCGTTTCCGCTCACTGACCAACATTCCCGAGCTGGCTAAGATGTATGCGGAGATTGCCGATGTACGTAACGACTTGAACCTCAAGCTACCTAAGCCGA
>ERZ1674245.225-NODE-225-length-20173-cov-6.219256_pt1 | contig 20173 bp, 17 predicted proteins | sample MGYA00581205_ERZ1674245 | MGnify/ENA primary metagenome ERZ1674245 (study PRJEB41354, sample SAMEA4873314) | human saliva metagenome | biome: human-associated habitat [ENVO:00009003]; feature: mouth environment [ENVO:08000002]; material: saliva material... | reverse complement strand
TATCTTTGATGGTTAAGACCCAATCATCGCCGGTTTTCAACTGTAAATCTTTCAGCGTCAGCCCTTCTTTGAAAAGGACTTGGGTATCGCTGCCGCCATACGGATTAAAGGTGTCGTTGCCGCTGCTTCTGCCAAACATGATAACGGTGTTGTCGGCACCCGGGTCGGTAATGGTGTCGTTGCCGCCGGCCGTATCAACGATGTTGATGCCTCGGCCCAAAGTAATGGTTTCATCACTGCGGTTGCCCCTGTATTCGACAACAGAAGTGTAACGCGACAAATCTAAATCGCTGTTGTCGCTATCGGCATGGATGGTGTGGTTGAAGTTGTTGTACACATCCCGGTTGAGTTCTTCAACGGGTTGGCCGGTGTATTGGACGATGTTTTTGTTGCCGATCATGTGCGGGATAGACAGTTTGAAGTGGTTGATCAGTTCGCCCGTGCTGTATGAGGCATTGCCGTCAAACTGAAACTCGGAAATCGCCCCATAAATACCGCTTTGATTTTTGATGGTCAAAACATCGTCTGTGCCTTTAATGCGGATATGCCAAGTATCGCCATCCAACAGGGGGGGCGATACAAATTGGTTGCTGTCGGGCATGTCGGCAATCCCGTTTTTGTCGTAACCTTTTTCAACGGTAATTTCGAGGTCGTCAAGGGTAATGCCGCCGGTAAATTTAACGACGTTGGCGTTGAGTCTGTGTAGGCTTGCTTTGCTATCAAAACCGAAGTTGTAGTCGAAAATGGTGTCGTGACCGTAACCTTTTCCGAAAACATAGGTGTCGTTGTGTTCGCCGCCTTCCAGATAATCATTGCCTGTGCCGCCGTCGAGTAAGTCTGCACCTACATGGGTATAGAGTTTGTCGTTACCGTTACCGCCATAGAATTTATCGTCGGAAGCAGGTTCGTTGCCGTAATAGGTTTTGCTGTGTTCGCGCAAGATGTCATCTCCGTCGTGGCCATAGAGGGTGTCATGGCCGTCGTTGCCGCCGTCGATTTCATTGTTGCCTGCATTGCCATGCAAGGTATCGTCGCCGTTTGTGCCGACAAATTTGATGGTTTCACCTTTCAGCGCTTGGAAGGCTTGTTGGAACTGCGTGGCAGTGTAGGTTTGGTCGTTGAACTGGAAACGGTCGATGGAAATGCTGCCATCAGCGCCGATTTGGTTTTGAATTAGGGCTGAACCTTGCTCCGAAGTAATTTCCCAACTTTGGCTGCCATCATCGTTATGAATGGTCTTCAGGTTGAGCTTGGCATTGCCCAGGCCGTCTGAAAACTTGAGGGTATTGATGCCTTGGTTGTCGATAATGGTATCGTTGTTGCCGTAGATATAGGTATCGTTTCCGGCTCCGCCTTTCAGAATGTCTTTACCGTTGCCGCCCACCAAAATGTCGTCGCCTGCATCACCGTTGATGGCATCGTTGCCGTCGCCGCCATCCAGATAATCGTTGCCGTCGCCGCCGTTGAGGTTGTCGTTGCCACCCATGCCGTAAACGGTATCATCACCGCGTCCGCTGTTGAGGCGGTTGCGGCCTTCGTTACCGGTCAGAATGTTATTGCTGTTGTTGCCGGCGGCAAAAATATTGGCCGAGCCGGTCAAGGTAACATTTTCGACGTGGGTAGCGGCAGTATGGGAAATGCTGCTGAATACGGTATCTTCGCCGCCGCCAGCCTGTTCAATCACCACGTCTTTTATATCATCAACGTAGTAAGTGTCATTGCCGTCACCACCTTCCATAATGTCAGTACCGGCTTTGCCATCGATAATATCGTCGCCGGATGTGCCGATCAGGTAGTCATTGACGTCGCTTCCATCGATGGTCTTGCCGCTTTCGGTATGCTCAGTCAGGGAAATATCAAAATATTTGGCAAAGCTGTTTACATCCAGTTTTTGTGTGCCAATGATGAAGTGGGAGACTGCCGGTGTTGTACCGTTTTGAGTGTATTGGTTTTTTATGGTTAAAACGGCGTTGCTGTTTTTTACGGCAATCAGCCAGTCTTTACCACCGGTTTCGTTGTTTTGGATTTCAACGGTTAAATCGTTAAGGCTCAGATCAGTATGAAAGCGGATGCTGTTGTGGCCTTGATTATCGATGATGGTGTCTTGCTCGCTTTTTGCAGAGAAAAGGTAGGTATCGTCGCCTTCGCCACCTTCAAGCACATCGTTGCCTGCTTCGCCGTTGAGGATGTCATTGCCTGTTTCGCCGAAAAGAAGATCGTTGCCTTCGCCCCCATTGATGACATCGTTGCCACCGCCGCCGTAAACGATGTCGTCACCGCGCCCGCTGTTGAGGCGGTTGCGGCCTTCATTGCCGATGAGAATGTTGTTGCTGTTGTTGCCAGCACCGAAAATGTTGGCTGTACCGGTCAAAACAAGGTTTTTAACGTGATTTGGAAGGGTATAGCTGACGTTGCTGCAAACCGTATCATCGCCGCCATTTGGGTTTTCAATGATTTTATCGTCACTGAGGGTCACATAATAAAAGTCATCTTCCGACGTGCCTATCGTTACTTGTTCAAGGAAGGAAGGTTGTAATTGCTCTAAATGTCGTAATTCAAATTGCGCATTTGGGGTGCGCATTGCTTTTTCTATTGTCATGATATTTTCTTTAGATATTGGTGAGAGTAACAAGGATGTAAACGTATTCGGCATATGGCTGGTATTGCTTAATTTGTATTGTGTTTAGGCTGTATATACTAGTGCCGAAATTTGATAAAAACAACAGAAACATTAAGATATGACAATATATAGAGAGCTTTATCAGGCTTTGTTTGCCGTCTACTCCTTTGCTAAATGGCTTTGCCTTGTATATCTGTTTTGTTTCTTATATACCACACATCAATTTTCATAGTTTCAAACTATGAATGGTTGTAAAAAGGCCGTCTGAAAAAAAGAAGCAGGTTTCGCATTGCAAAACCTGCTTCTGATTTTTCAGACGGCCTGTCTGATTACAGAGTACGGGCAACTTCGACGATGTCGAAACATTCGAGTTGGTCGCCTTCCATAATCTCGTTGTAGCCTTTGAGCATCAGACCACATTCGAAGCCCATGCGGACTTCTTTGACGTCGTCTTTGTAGCGTTTCAAAGAAGACAGTTCGCCGGTATGGATAACCACGTTGTTGCGGATGAGGCGGACATGGGAATCGCGTTTGACCACACCGTCGGTAACCATACAGCCTGCAATATTGCCGACTTTGGAAACGGAGATAACCTGACGGATTTCGACCGTGCCGGTAACTTGCTCTTTCTCTTCCGGAGAGAGCATACCGCTCATGGCGGCTTTCACATCGTCGATGGCATCGTAAATGATGTTGTAGTAACGGATTTCCACGTTTTCATTTTCAGCCAGTTTGCGTGCGGAAGCATCTGCACGGACGTTAAAGCCGATGATGAATGCGCCGGAAGCGATGGCCAAGTTGACATCAGATTCGGTAATACCGCCAACGCCGCTGTGCAACACGTTCACTTTCACTTCGTCTGTGGACAGTTTTTTCAGGCTGCCGGCCAAAGCTTCGTAAGAACCTTGTACATCTGCTTTGATGATGACAGACAAGGATTGGGCTTGGTTTTCACCCATGTTGTTGAACATGTTTTCCAGTTTCGCTGCCTGTTGTTTGGCCAAGCGTACATCGCGGTATTTGCCTTGACGGAAGAGGGCGATTTCGCGCGCTTTTTTCTCGTCGGCCAATACCATTGCATCTTCGCCTGCGTTCGGTACGTCGGACAAGCCGAGGATTTCGACAGGGATAGACGGGCCGGCTTCATTGATGGCTTTGCCGTTTTCGTCAACCATCGCACGGATTTTACCGAATGCAGTACCGGCCAGCAGCATATCGCCTTTTTTCAGCGTACCGCTTTGTACCAAGAGGGTGGCAACCGCGCCGCGGCCTTTGTCCAAACGTGCCTCAACGATGATGCCTTTTGCAGGCGCATCGACAGGGGCAGTCAGTTCCAAAACTTCGGCTTCGAGCAAGACTGCCTCGAGCAATGCATCGATGTTCAGGCCTTTTTTAGCGGAAACGTCGATAAACTGTACATCGCCGCCCCATTCGTCAGGCACGACTTCGTGCGCGGTCAGCTCTTGGCGGATACGCTCTGGATTGGCGGCTTCTTTATCGATTTTGTTGACGGCAACCACCATCGGTACGCCGGCGGCTTTAGCGTGGGCAATTGCCTCGATGGTTTGCGGCATCACGCCGTCGTCGGCTGCAACCACAAGAATCACGATATCGGTTGCTTTCGCACCGCGCGCGCGCATGGCGGTAAACGCTTCGTGACCCGGAGTATCCAAGAAGGTAATCACGCCGCGCGGGGTTTCAACATGGTATGCGCCGATGTGTTGGGTAATGCCGCCTGCTTCGCCTTGTACCACTTTGGCGCGGCGGATGTAGTCCAGCAGGGAAGTTTTACCGTGGTCAACGTGACCCATGACGGTAACCACCGGCGGACGCGGCAATGCTTCGGCTTCTACTGCTTCAACGCCTTCATCCAAGAATGCTTCAGGGTCGTCGGCGGCGGCAGGTTTGCCGATGTGGCCGAGTTCTTCCACCACAATCAGGGCAGTGTCTTGGTCGATGGATTGGTTGATGGTCACCATCATGCCCATTTTCATCAGGGCTTTAACCACTTCCACGCCTTTAACGGCCATTTTGTGTGCCAAGTCGGCAACGGTAATGGTTTCAGGTACCAAAACTTCGTGTACGACAGGTTCGGTCGGCGCTTGGAAGGCGTGTTGGTTTGGCTCAAGTTTGAGTTTTTTGCCTTTTTTGCCGCCGCGTACGCGCTCGTCGTCGCCATTGCGTGCATTGTTGCGGTCACGGCCGCCTTTGCCGCCTTTGCCTTTGGCGTTACGGCCTTGGTTCTCTTCATCACGGTCACGACGGTCTTCTTTTTTACCGCGCGCGTTGTGTTCGGATTTGCCTTCGCCGGATGCCGCTTTGGCTTTCTCGGCAGGTTTGCTGCGTTCGCCTGATTTGGCCTCTTTAGTAGGTTTTGAGTCTTGATCGGCCTGTTGTTTCATGGCTTCGCGGCGTGCTTGACGCTCTTGTTTTTCTTTCAACAAGGCTTCTTGATGCGCACGCAGGGCGGCGGCACGACGGGCTTCTTCATCGCGTTGAGCCTGTTCTTCCACGCTGACGACAGGTTGCGGTACGGCAGGAGCGGCAGGTTTGGCTGCTTTTTTCGCTTCTTTGCCTTTGCCGCCTTTGTCTTGTTTAGCTTTGGCAGGTTTCTTGGCTTCGGCCGGTTTTTCAGCTTCAACGGATTTTTCAGACGGCTTGTTGTCTGCTTTGGCTTCTACTTTAGCTTCTGCGGCTTCAACCGGTTTGGCTTCTTCTTTTTTGGCTTCGGCAGGCTTGCTTTCTGCTTTTGGTGCGGCTTTGGCTGCTTTCAGTCTGGCTGCTTCGGCCTCCGCTTTGGCGCGGGCTTCGGCTTTTGCGGCTGCTTCTGCTTCAGCTTTGGCTTTTTCTTCGGCTGCTTTGGCGGCTGCTTTTTCTGCTTCGGCTTTTTGGTTTTCAGCCGCTACTTTGGCTTTGGCTTCCGCGGCCAATTCTTCGGAAGAAGGAATGGTAACGGCACGGCTGCGGCGGCGTGTTTCCACTTTTACGCCGTCAACGGTGCTGACTTCGGTTTTTTTGCGGCGGATGCTGATGGTGCCGCTGTTGCTGCCGTTTTTCTTTTGCAGGTAAGCGGTCAGCAGTTGTTTGTCGTCAGTGGTTATGCTGTCATTACCGCTGTTTTTGTTGACACCGGCTTCTTTCAATTGTTTAAGCAAATCATCGACGGGGCGGTTTAGTTCGGCGGCAAATTGTGCTACGGTTGTATTACTCATTCAGTACCCCCTTAGTTGTTTTCTTCAGTAAACCAGTGTTCGCGTGCAGCCAAAATCACTTTTTTGGCTTCTTCTTCGTCAACACCGGTAATTTCGACCAATTCGTCAACAGACAATTCGGCCAGATCGTCGCGTTGGGTCACGCCGGCTTCGGCAAGCTTGCGCAACATATCGGAATCTACGCCATCCAAATTGCGCATGTCTTCAGATACTTCGCCTAGTTTTTCTTCTGCCGCGATGGTCATGGTCAGGATGGCGTCGCGTGCGCGGTTGCGCAGGGTTTCAACGATTTCTTCGTCAAAGCCTTCGATGGCGAGCAATTCTGCCGCCGGAACGTAAGCCACTTCTTCCAATGTGGCAAAACCTTCTTCAACCAAAATATCGGCGGTTTCGTCGTCGATGTTCAAGTGGGTGGTGAAGAGGTTGCGGATAACGGCATCTTCAGCGGCATTGCGCTCGTCGGCTTCTTCAACGGTCATGATGTTCAGCTGCCAGCCGGTCAGGATGGAAGCCAGACGGACGTTTTGACCGCCGCGGCCGATGGCCAGCGCCAGTTGGTTTTCATCAACAATCACGTCAACGGCGTGTTTGTCTTCGTCAATTACGATGCGGCTCACTTCGGCAGGAGACAGCGCATTCATCACAAATTGGGCAGGCTCAGGAGACCACAATACGATGTCGATGCGTTCGCCGGACAATTCGTTGCTCACGGCGTTGACACGGGAACCGCGCACGCCGATACAAGTACCTTGCGGGTCGATGCGTTGGTCGTTGGCTTTAACGGCAACTTTGGCACGTTGGCCGGGGTCGCGTGCTACTTCGCGGATTTCCAACAGGCCGTCTGCAATTTCAGGCACTTCGTTGGCGTAGAGTTTGGCCAAGAAGTCGCCGCTGGTACGGCTCAAAATAACTTGTTTGCGGCCGGTATTGCCGATTTCGTCCACACGCAGGAAGAGGGCGCGGATGCGGTCGCCGCTGCGGAAGTTTTCGCGCGGAATCATTTCTTCGCGCGGAATCAGGGCGTCAAGTTTGCCTGCGACGACTTCAACGATGATGCCGTGGCGCTCAACGCGTTTTACGGTGCCGGAAACGATGTCTTCTTTAGAAGCAAGGAACTCGTTCAGGTTTTGCTCGCGCTCCGCATCACGGATGCGTTGCAGGATGATTTGTTTGGCGGTTTGCGCTGCTTGGCGGCCGAAGCCTTCGTTTGGCAGCTGCTCTTCGTAGTATTCACCGATTTGGATGGTGGTGCCGGGGATTTCTTCTTGGATTTCCTCGATGGTTTTTTCTACGTCGGGGTAGGTGTAGTCTTCATCGGCAACAATCAGCCAGCGGCGGAAGGTTTGGTATTCGCCGGTATCGCGGTCGATTTCGACGCGCACGTCCATGTGCTCGCGGTCGGCTTTTTTCTTGGCGGCAGTAGAGAGGGCGAATTCAAGGGCTTTGAATACGACTTCCGTTTCAACGTTTTTTTCACTTGCCAGCGCTTCGGCCAGCTGTAACATTTCGCGACTCATTTTCTAGAATCTCCAAGTAATCGGTTTTTAAAATTTAAATTCGGGGCGCAAACGGGCTTTGTCGATGTTGCTCAATTCGATTTGGGCGGTTTTGCCGTCGAAAGAGACGGTAACGATGTCGTTTTCGCAAGATTCGATGCGGCCGATGAAGTTTTTCTGACCGTCAATCGGCAGGCGTGTTTTGATTTTGGCGTTCTGGCCGGCAAAGCGCACGAAGTCGGCGGCTTTTTTCAACGGTCGGTCAAGGCCAGGGCTGGAGATTTCCAAGCGTTTGTAGTCGATGTCTTCAACCATGAACACGCGGCTCAGATGGTTGCTGACAGTGGCGCAGTCTTCGACGGTGATGCCGCCTTCTTTATCGATGAAAATGCGCAAATCGCCTTGCGCGGTCAGTTCGAAATCGACCAGCTCGTAGCCCAAGCCGGGCAGGGTTTTATCAAGAATGCTTTGAATATCCATGCTTCTCCAGAAGTACATAAACAAAAAAATGGCCGCGCGGCCATTTTTCGTGTGATTTGAAAAATTGGCCTATTATAACTGTTTTCCAGATAAAAGAAAAGCGTTGATTTGGCGTGGATTTTTTGAAGTGATTGCTTAAATGGAAGAGATTGGGATGAGGCCGTCTGAAAAGGGAATTGTTGACAAGTTTTGATGTGGTGTTTCCGAAATTATTTTGGAAAACAAAGAATTGGTATTGCTTTGTTTTCAGACGGCCTTGGATTTCTTGATTTTTCGTGCTTGCACAATGTGCAAGGCGGTTCTACAATTTCTTCATACCCTCCGAATAAGAAAGATGGCCGCTATGTCCGCACACCCGATTTATAATTTTTCCGCAGGTCCTGCCGTATTGCCGGAAGCCGTATTACGTACCGCGCAACAGGAAATGCTCGACTACAACGGTACGGGTTTTCCCGTGATGGCGATGAGCCACCGTTCGGATATGTTTTTGAGTATTCTGCATCATGCCGAACAAGACTTGCGCCAGCTTTTGAATATTCCGTCCAACTATAAAATCCTGTTTTTACAGGGCGGTGCGACCACGCAATTCAATATGGTGGCCATGAATTTGGCGCACGGTTTTGCGACTGCCGACGCGGTGGTAACGGGCAACTGGAGCCGTATTGCCTATGAACAGATGAGCCGTTTGAGCAATGCCGAAATCCGTTTGGCCGCGCATGGCGGCGAGCAATATGCCTATAAAAACCTGCCTGCGGTGGAGGATTGGGATGTCAACCCGAATTCCGCGTTTGTTCATTTTGCGATTAATGAAACCGTAAACGGCTTGCAGTATCAAAACGTCCCCAAACTTTCAGACGGCCTGCCGCCGCTGGTGTGCGATATGTCCAGCGAGATTTTGTCGCGTGAGTTTAATGTATCCGATTACGGCCTGATTTATGCCGGCGCGCAAAAAAATATCGGCCCCGCCGGTGCGACCGTGGTCATTATCCGCGAGGATTTACTGGAGCGTTGTCCGAACGATATTCCCGATGTGTTCAACTACCGTTCGCACATCAACCGCGACGGTATGTACAACACGCCGTCCACCTATGCGATTTATATGTCGGGTTTGGTGTTCCGCTGGCTGCAAACGCAGGGCGGTGTGAAAAAAATTGAAGCGGTCAATCGAATAAAGGCGCAAACCTTGTATGAGGCGATAGACGGCAGCGGCGGTTTTTACATCAACGATATTCATCCTGATGCGCGTTCCAAAATGAACGTGGTCTTCAAAACCGCAAGTGAGGATTTGGACCGCCGCTTTGTGTTGGAAGCCGAGTTGCAGGGTTTGTGCCTGCTCAAGGGTTATAAAACCGTCGGCGGTATGCGCGCCAGCATTTACAATGCGATGCCGCTTGAAGGTGTGAACGCGTTGGCCGAATTTATGAAAGATTTCCAACGACGTTACGGTTAAGATGAAGATATAAAAAGGCCGTCTGAAACTGGGTTTCAGACGGCCTTTTGATTTGAACAAGCCTTATTCGGTGACTTCTTCAGTAATGCTGTCGCGGTAAATAGTGCTGTCGTAAGTCGGAACAGGAGGCGGCAGCAGGCTGTCGAGTGTCAGCGCGGACGGGTTCAGCGTAGGATAGCCACTGAAGGTTACGGAATAACCGCCGTTGCCGGTACTGCGGACTTTGGCATGCGCGCCCAAAGGGAAAGTAGTTTTGTTGGTAATGTGGCCGAATGGGAAACCAGTCAACACAGGAATCTTGGCGGTGCGCGAAATGTGGTTGACGACGGCGGAGAAATCGTAGCTGGAGTCGTACACGTCGCGGATGGTGCCCATGCGGAAATCGCCGAAGATGATGGCGCGTTGTTTTTGCAAAACACCTGACAGATAAAGCGTATTGAGCATACGCTCGATGCGGTAGGGTTGCTCGCTGACGTCTTCGATAAAGAGGATGCCGCCTTGAATATCGGGCATGTAGGGCGTGCCGGCGAGGGAGGCGAGAACGCTGAGGTTGCCGCCCCACAATGTGCCTTCTACGTTGACATCGGCGCGTTGGATGGTCGGAACATCAACGATGTTGACGTTGTTGGTTGTGCCGCGGATGAACGAATCCATGGTAAAGACGCTGGGGTCTGCTTTGCCGAATTCGCTGTACACCATCGGGCCTGCAAAGCTCATCATATTGCCTTTGGCCAACAGGGCGAGTTGGACGGCGCACACGTCGCTGAAACCGAAGAACAATGTGCCGCGTTCGCGCATTCTAGCGCCGAGTGAGGCAAAATCGATTTGCGGCAGGATGCGTGCCGCGCCGTAGCCGCCGCGCAGGCCCATCAAGACTTTAGGCGTTTCGACGCGGCCGCTGGCAACTTCTTGGAAGTCGGAGGCACGTTGGGCGTCGCTGCCGGCAAAGCGTTGGTAACGGCGGCTACCTGCCTGTTGGTTGGTCACGGTAAAGCCTGCGTTGTAGAGGCGGGTCAGGCCGGTGGTCACGCGGTTGGGGTCTTCGGCGAAGCCTGACGGCGCAACAACGCGCAGGAGGTTGTCGCCGGAACGTGGCGGATGGGGTTGCTTAGGTTGCACGGTTTTGGCTTTCGCGGTGGTAGAAGTGGTTTTGGTTTGCGGCGTGGTGGTCGTGCTGGTGCCGCAGGCCTGCAACAACCCTGCACCTGCGGCGGCAGAGCAGGTACGCAGGAAATGGCGGCGCGTGGTGGAAGTCATTGAGGTTTTCCTTTCGTTATATGTTCAGACGGCCTGAATTTGGCGTGTCGGACCTTACAGGCCGTCTGAAAGTTTAAGCGATTAAGTTTTTGATTTGTTGCGGCCAATTTTCAGGCAAGGCCATACCGTGTTCGCGTACGGGCGCGGCCCAAATCGGCGCGGGGAAGTTGGCGTCGTTTTCAAAGCGGGCGATGACGTGCCAATGAAGATGGGGCACAACATTGCCGAGGCTGGCTAAATTGATTTTGGCCGGGCGGAAGACTTGGCGCATTGCGGCTTCAACCTGATACACCATTTCCATGATTTCGTTGCGTTCGGCAGGGGAAAGGTCGGTCATCTCGGAAACATGGTCATTCCAAATAACGCGGCAGAATGCCGGTGCGCCGGCTTCGTTGTGGACGGCGATAACGCGCAGGTTTGGCGTTTGCAGCAAAATGTCTTCGTTGTCGGCAGTGCAGATGGGGCAGGTCATGGTTTTCTCTTTTTCAGTCTGAATAGGAATCGGGTGATTGCCATCAGGATTTTTAGAATGAGGTAAATAGCAGTCAGCGTGATGAATGCGAAAAGCCACGGTTCAGGTATAAACCACCAAAATCAATAGGCGGGCGTGATTCAGTCGGCACATTCTTCAGCACTCTTAACGTGATCGCACAAGCCAAAGCTAAAAAAATCATGGACATCATGAAAGGGCAAATAGGCGAACATCAGTGTTATGTGCGTTACACAAACCAATGCAATGACGGCAATCCAAAATAACGGCTTGAGATGTCTGAGTGCAATCATGGATGAAGTGTTATAAAAATTTTGCCGCCCCTTGATTGGCAAGTTCGTCGGCTTTTTCGTTTTCAGGGTGTCCGGCGTGGCCTTTTACCCACGTCCAGCGGACATCGTGTTGTTGAACCAGACTATCCAGCTCTTTCCATAAATCGTCGTTTTTAACCGGTTTTTTGGCAGCGGTTCTCCAGCCGTTTTTTTTCCAGCCGTGTATCCAGCTTTCCATGCCGTTTTTGACGTATTGCGAATCGGTGCAGATGACGACTTGGCAGCGACGTTTTAAGGATTTCAGGCCTTCGATGACGGCAGTCAGCTCCATGCGGTTGTTGGTGGTTTCGGCTTCGCCGCCGAACAGTTCTTTTTCGTGTGTGCCGTAGCGCATAAATACCCCCCAGCCGCCTGCGCCGGGGTTGCCTTTGCATGCGCCGTCTGTGTAGAGGTAAACGGGTTTATCCATGGGCATGTCTTTGTCGAATAAGGCGGTATCATAACATAAGGCCGTCTGAAATATCGGCAAATACGGTTTGCGCGTGTAAAATACCCTGCACTTTATCACTCGTATAGAAAGCAGGCAGATATGGGATTGTTCAGCGGCCTTTTGGGCAATGCTTCGCAAAAAGACGCCGATGCGGTGGAACGCGATTTGGCAAATATTCTGATTGATGGCGAACAGGTAAAAATGGCATTCAGCCTGGTGCGCGATTTGATTGTGTTTACCGAATATCGGCTGGTGTTGGTGGACAAGCAGGGTTTGACCGGCAAGAAAGTGTCTTACCGTTCGATTCCGTACCGTTCCGTATCGCGCTTTTCAGTGGAAACCTCGGGTCATTTCGATTTGGATGCCGAGCTGAAGATTTGGGTTTCTTCCGGCGAAGCGCCAACCGAAACCTTGCAATTTAAAAGCGACAAGAGTGTGATTGCCATTCAGAAAGCCTTGGCAGAAGCCGTGTTGAAACCGTCAAAATAGAAAGGAAATATGATGAGCGAACAGCAAGAATTGTTTTGTTACAAACAGATGCCGGTGTGGACGGCGGACGAGATTCCCGAAGCCTTGTTGTCCAAACACAATACCGCCGCCGGTACTTGGGGCTGCCTCAATGTTCTTCAAGGCCGTCTGAACTTCAATGAATTGGACGAAGCGGGCAATATTACGGCTACGCACGAGCTGACGCCTGAGAGCGGCGATTGGATTATCCATCCGCAAGCATGGCACTTTATCGCGCCGCAAACGCAAGACACGGAAATCCAACTGTCGTTTTACTGCGAGGCGGCGGACTATTTCAATAAGAAATACGGCATGAGCGCGACGCATTCGGCCGTCCGCGCCGCCGAAGGCATCGTGCCTGTCGGCAAGGTTTTGGATATGGGCTGCGGCCAGGGCCGCAATGCGCTGTATCTGGGTTTGAAAGGTTTTGACGTTACCGCTGTCGATAATAATCCCCATGCGGTTCAAAACGTGGAAGAGCTGGCGCGTATTGAAGAGTTGAATGTCCGCGCGTTTGAATACGACCTCAACGCCGCCAATATTCAGGAAAACTTCGATTATATGGTGGCGACCGTGGTGTTTATGTTCCTGATGCCGCGTTATGTTCCTGACGTGATTGCCAATATGAAGGAACACACCAACCCCGGCGGCTACAATCTGATCGTTTCTGCGATGGATACGGAAGATTTCCCTTGCCCGATGCCGTTCCCGTTTAAGTTCGGCGAGGGCGAGTTGCGCGAATATTATAAGGATTGGGAATTGGTGGAATACAAGGAAGAGCTGGGCTCGATGCACGCGAAAGACGAATTCGGCAATCCGATTCAGTTTAAATTCGTTACCATGTTGGCGAAGAAACCGCAATAAAGGTTTTTCCGTCAAAAGGCCGTCTGAATTCAGTTTTCAGACGGCCTTTGCCGTAATCAATCCACAATCCTTTTTCCCAAAATCACGACGTCCGCCAACATGGTTTCCAAATCGCAGACTTGCGGCAGCCGCCCCCATTCCTCAAAACCGAAACGGTGAAACAGGTTCAGGCTCGGATAGTTGTGGCCGAACACAAGCGCGATGACGTTGCGGATGCCTAAGGACGGCGCGCGTTCGAGCATGTGCCGCAACAGGATTTTGCCCACGCCTGCGCCGCGCATGTCGTGGCGGACATAAACGCTGACTTCCGCGCTGATGTGGTAGGCATAGCGCGGATGGTAGTCGCTGAAACTGCCCCAGGCCAATACGGTGCCGTCGGCATCGTAAAGGGCGTAGATCGGGCGTTTGTCCGTGTGCGCGGCAAACCATATTTCGCGTTCGGCAACCGTGGTAGGCGACAAATCGGCCGTGGATTGGCGCGTGGCCACGGTGCTGTTGTAAATATCGACGATGGCGGGCAAGTCTTGGCGCAGGGCAGGGCGGATGGTGTATTGCATTTCAGACGGCCTTTTATTGAATCAGTTTGGAGATGGTCTTAAAGGCCGGATGTTTGGCATCACCGAGCAGTTGGAACAAAATACTTTCGATATTGGAAACGGTAATGCCTTGACGGCTCATTTGCGCCAAACCATTGTCGCGGTTGGCCGTTGTGCGCGAGGCGGTGCATTCGAAAGGCAGGGATACGGCGTAACCTTGCGCTTTCAAATCCAAGGCCGTCTGAAGCATACAGATATGTGCTTCCGCACCCACCAAAATAACGTTTTTAATGTCGTTTTTGCGTAAGATTTCCTGAATTTCGGGTAAAAACGCCGAAAATCGGGTTTTCTCGATAACAGGAGTGCCTTCAGGCAACAGCAACGATACGGCGGATACGGTGTTGCCCAAACCTTTCGGATATTGTTCGGTTACGGCAAAGGGTACGTCCAAAGCCGTCAAACCTTGAATCAGCAGGCGGCAGCGTTCCAACATTTCGTCCGCGCCGGAGAGGGCGGGCAGTAGGCGTTCTTGAATATCGACAATCAGACAAAGCGTATTTTTGGGGTTCATGGCTTTTCCTTTCAGACGGCCTTTACAGCAAAATCGTTGAATCAGAATGCAATCATATAACAAGCCGCTGGAAAAGTATTGCAGCTTGCCCTGTTTTAAAGCCCGAAATTCTTTTAAAATACCGCCTGATTTGAATTGATAGAGACCGACAACATGAATTTATACCAAACAGTCGAACGTGAAGCCCAAGCAGCCTTTGCCGCTGCAGGCATTGCCGACAGCCCCGTTGTTTTGCAGCCGACCAAAAACGCCGAACACGGCGATTTCCAAATCAACGGCGTGATGGGTGCGGCGAAAAAAGCCAAACAAAATCCACGCGAGTTGGCGCAAAAGGTCGCCGAAGCATTGGCCGACAACGCCGTGATTGAAAGCGCGGAAGTGGCCGGCCCCGGCTTTATCAACCTGCGCCTGCGTCCTGAATTCCTCGCCCAAAACATTCATGCGGCTTTGAATGACGCGCGTTTCGGCGTAGCGAAAACCGACAAACCGCAAACTGTCGTCATCGACTACTCTTCGCCCAATCTGGCCAAAGAAATGCACGTCGGCCACCTGCGTTCCAGCATCATCGGTGACAGCATTTCGCGCGTGTTGGAATTTATGGGCAATACCGTTATCCGCCAAAACCACGTCGGCGACTGGGGTACGCAGTTCGGCATGTTGGTCGCTTATTTGGTTGAGCAGCAAAAAGACAATGCCGCGTTTGAGCTGGCGGATTTGGAGCAATTCTACCGCGCCGCCAAAGTACGTTTTGACGAAGATCCTGCCTTCGCCGACACCGCACGCGAATACGTTGTGAAGCTGCAAGGCGGCGATGAAACCGTATTGGCATTGTGGAAACAGTTTGTCGATATTTCGCTTTCGCACGCCCAAGCCGTTTACGATACACTGGGCTTGAAACTGCGTCCTGAAGACGTGGCAGGCGAATCTAAATACAACGACGATTTGCAGCCTGTGGTCGATGATTTGGTCGAAAAAGGTCTGGCAGTCGAAGACGACGGTGCAAAAGTCGTGTTCTTGGACGAGTTCAAAAACAAAGACGGCGAACCTGCCGCGTTTATCGTACAAAAACAAGGCGGCGGCTTCCTTTATGCTTCCACCGACTTGGCATGTTTGCGCTACCGCGTCGGCACGCTTCATGCCGACCGCTTGCTGTACGTCGTCGACCACCGCCAAGCCCTGCATTTTGAGCAACTCTTTACCACTTCCCGCAAAGCAGGCTATCTGCCGGAAGATGTAAAAGCCGAGTTTATCGGCTTCGGCACCATGATGGGCAAAGACGGCAAACCGTTCAAAACACGCAGCGGCGACACCGTGAAACTGGTTGACCTGCTGACCGAAGCCGTTGAGCGCGCCACCGCTTTGGTAAAAGAGAAAAATCCTGAATTGGGTGCAGACGAGGCAGGTAAAATCGGCAAAACCGTCGGCATTGGTGCGGTCAAATATGCTGATTTGAGTAAAAACCGCACCAGCGATTATGTGTTCGACTGGGACGCCATGCTTTCGTTTGAGGGCAATACCGCCCCTTACCTGCAATACGCCTACACCCGCGTGCAAAGCGTGTTCCGCAAAGCAGGCGAATGGGACGCAAATGCGCCAACCGTTTTGACCGAACCTTTGGAAAAACAACTGGCCGCTGAGCTGCTGAAATTTGAAGACGTACTGCAAAGCGTGGCAGATACCGCGTATCCGCACTATCTCGCCACCTACCTCTATCAAATTGCCACTCTGTTCAGCCGCTTCTACGAAGCCTGCCCGATTTTGAAATCAGAAGGCGCAACCCGCAACAGCCGCCTGCAACTGGCGAAGCTCACCGGCGACACGCTGAAACAAGGCTTGGAATTGTTGGGCATTGATGTGTTGGATGTGATGTAAATTTTTGAATAAAAACGATGAAAGGCCGTCTGAAACGTTGCAGGTTGCAAGGTTTCAGACGGCCTTTTTTATGCTTTGAAAAATATTGTGATACCGTTGATTTTGAGCCTAAGCGGTTTTGAATTTGCTTAGGTAATGCGTTCAGACGGCCTTGTCTTTATTTCAAATTGCTTGCCAACAACCAAGCCTGTGCTTCGGCAGCGTCGCTGAAATATTTGGGATGTTGGTTGGTCAGGAGGCTGGAAAGGCGCGCGCCGAGTTTAATCCAGATATCGTCGGTAATGACGGCAACGCGGCCGAAGTCGGTTTCGTGTTGGTTGAGAAATTTGATTTGCTCGACTGCCATATCGATGGTGAAGTCTTTCAGCATGGACAAGTCCAACAGGATGTCGGGCAGATGGACTTTTTGTTTTGCGGCCAACAAGGCTTCTTCCAATTGGCGGAAATCGTCCAAAGTGAACTCGTTGTACAGCGCTACGTTTAAGCCGTAAGATTGTTCGCGGATGGAAATCATGGTGTTCTCCTTGTTAAATTATTGCTTCATCAGAAATTTTTTGATTGAGGCCGGAGTAAAACTGCTGAACACACCGCCTGCAACAATGATAACCATGCCGGCGGCTTCCTGCCAAGTGATTTTATCGCCGAAAAGCAGTACGCCGGACAGGGCGGAGAAAACGACGGTCAGGTAGGAAAGCGAGGCAACGGTAAATTTCTTGCCGACCTTGTAGGCGCGGGTCATGGCCAATTGTGCAATCATGGCGGAGATGCCGATACCGGCCAGATAGGGCAGGGAAGACACGGTCAGCGGATGCCAGCCTGTGATGGTGCTCCAGACTGCGCCCATAATCAGGCCGGTAAGCGACAAATAAAACACCACGCGCCAGCCCGGTTCGCCCAAAAGCGAGAGTTCGCGCACCTGCAAATACGCCCAGCCTGACATGGCGCCGCCTGCCAAACTGATCAGCGCGGCAAATTCCTGTCCGCCTTGAAAAGATGGGTTGAGCAGCAGGATAACGCCGATAAAGCCCATAACCAAAATGGCTTGGGTATAAAGTGTAATTCGTTCTTTTAAAATGAAAAATGAAAAAATGGCAAGCCAGATGGAGGACGTGTAGTTGAGCGTGACGCCTGTTGCCAGCGGCAGGTGCATGACGGAATAAAACGTGCACATCATGGCAAGCGTGCCGATGACGCTGCGGTTGAGATGGGTTTTCCAATGCGGTGTGGAAAACGTGTTGCCTTGCGCTTTGGCCATGATGCCTAAGAACAGGGTGGAGACCAGCATGCGCCAAAAGACCAGCTCGCCGCTGGAAAAGCCGAAATGTGTAGAGGCGGCTTTGACGGAGAGGTTCATGACGGTAAAGCCGAGCGCGGCGATAACCATCCATGCCGAGCCGAGCGGATCTTTTCTGACGGTTTCCATTTGATGGGTATGTAAAGCGATTTTATTAATAAGAAAATATTATACAGGTCAATCAGGCCGTCTGAAAAATATCGTTGGGTTTCAGACGGCCTTTTTATTAGAAATAAGAATTATTATTGAACAATGAAGTGGTTTTTTATAGAATGGAAGCCCTATTTTCAAGAAAGGCTTGTCATGAAAGTTTCCAATATTTCTGCTGTATTGCTGTCCGCTTTGTTTTCCGTTGCCGTTTCTGCCGCGCCTTTGGGAGAAGTTTCTTCCGAAAACGGTAAGATTTTCAGTGGTGAAAATTACATGGTCGTTAAGAAAGACATGAAAAAAAGGGGAGCAGATTAAGCCGCATGATCATCCGGGTTTTAAAACGTTGATTTTTGCCGTTGGAAAAGGAAGCTTTGACGTGACGTTGAATCAGACTGAAAAACATACGGTCGGCGCAGGCTCGGTGTTACGGTTTGGCGGCGATGTAGTGATTGAGGCCGTTGCAACCGAAGATGCGGATGTGGCAATTACTTTGATTAAGTAAACCGATAGATGATAAAAGGCCGTCTGAAAATGATGTTTCAGACGGCCTTGTTTATTCATCCAACCGTTGCCATTAAGCGCAAATCAAATAGATGAAGCCGGAGCCGAAGATATCTGCCAAGGCGTGAATCAGGAAAAACGGCAGCAGGTTTTTGACTTTGTATTTGTAGAAGAAGTAGTACATCAAGCCGAAAACGACGCCGATAACGGTTGCCCAAAGCATGCCTTGATAAGTATGGAAGGAGATGCGCACCAAGGTCGAATAGGCCAATGCCTGCCATTTGTATTTGTCTTCCACGCAGGTCAAAAGGCCGAGGAAACAGAATTCCTCATAAAAGCCGTTTAAAAGGCCGTAGAGGATGGCCATCGGCGCAAGGGCGGCGAATTTATCGAAGATGGATAATGGTTTGATGTATTGGAAGATTTCAGTGGTAAAGTAATTGTAGCCGCCGCTTAATGAAGTCACCGCATCGGCGGTCAGACCCATCAGGATAAAAATCACAGGCGTCCAAAACAATACGCCTAAATTAAAGCGAATCGGCAGCTGCTTAAAGTCGAAACGGCGGATAACGAGGTAAATCAGAGCAATAGCAAGCAGTGTCAACTGCAGGCTCATGTTTTCCGAATAAGCCACGCCGGTTACCGCAGTATCACGCACTTCTTCGCTAACAGCGGCCGTTTCTACTTGCGGCATCAGGCTGGCGATATAAAGTTGGGTAGAACGGTAGGCAAATTGACCGAACAGGATGGCGGTAACAATCAGCATGTCAAACCAGCGCAGATTGCGCAAAGGCTCTTTAGGGCGGATAGCGGCGAGTATGCTCATAATTCTCCTCTTTACTCTAATTAAATGGCAGTGCGCAATAGTTACATAAACATACAAAAATCGTCAACAATTATCGTAATAAAACATGAATTAAAAATCAGGCTGTTTCAGACGGCCTGAAGCGCTTCTAAAATGCCGTATTTTCCGAAGGGTTTATCTTCAAAAATATGGCATAATCACTTTATTGCAAACCAAGGAATCTTAATCGTGAGTATTTCTCTGTCCCAATATCTGCTCTACCTGCAATATATGTTGGCAGGTGTTGCCATGACTGTAGTTTTCGGTGCCGTATATCTGCGGATTACACCTGCCGAAGAATTGCGCCTGATTAAAAACGGCAACCTTGCCTGCGCCTTATCGTTTGGCGGCGCGTTGGTCGGTTTCTGTCTGACGCTTGCCTCAAGCATTGCACACAGCGTCAGCTTCATCGATTTTATCCTGTGGGGACTTGCCGCAGCAGTGATTCAGATTTTTGTCTATTTCGCTGCAACAATGATGATTAAAGACGCTACCCCAGAACTTATCGGCAACAATGTCGCCGTCGGCGCGCTGTTTGGTGCAGTGTCCATCTCGATCGGCATTTTGAATGCGGCTTGCTTGACTTGATTTTGATGGTCGGTTGGATAGCAAAAGATGTGCTGATCCTGACTCCTGCCTGGAGAAATTATCGGTAGATTTTTTTGACTGATAATGGCTTATGCCTGATGGTATTGGCGTTATAGTGAAATTCTGAAAGTATCAAAAAATTCAGACGGCCTGTTATATACAAGGCCGTCTGAAACGTTTTAACTACTTATCAAATTAGAAAGAGTATTGCAATCTTATGCCCGCTTCGTGGGTGTGGTTTTTAGGTTCTATAGATCCCAATCCATATGAGTCATACTCTTCCGTAACGGTAAGGTTCGATTCTTTAACTTTCCAGCCGCGATAGAATGGAGTGAGGCTGATTTTGGAACCGTTCGCGAATTTTTTAGATATAGGCACTTCAACCTCGATACCTTGTCCGCCGCCTTGTTTCATTCGGGTTTCTACCTGATCGGGTTCGTAAGAATATTGGCGGCCTTTCACGGCACGATTGTAGGCAATGCGGGGAGATATCTCAAAGTTTGCAGGAAGGGCGATATTTACTCCGGTATTGATTTGCGCATATGTAGTTCGGTTTTTGCGGTCATAATCATTAGGATCAATGCGGCTGCTTAAGTCTCTCAGAACACGGTGTCCCAAGCCGGCTCCGGCAGTAATGCTAAAGCGATTGTTAATCGGGAGTGTATATTCGTATAAGGCA
>ERZ1674245.221-NODE-221-length-20328-cov-14.909584_pt1 | contig 20328 bp, 15 predicted proteins | sample MGYA00581205_ERZ1674245 | MGnify/ENA primary metagenome ERZ1674245 (study PRJEB41354, sample SAMEA4873314) | human saliva metagenome | biome: human-associated habitat [ENVO:00009003]; feature: mouth environment [ENVO:08000002]; material: saliva material... | reverse complement strand
CAACTTTCGCACTCTTCTACTTCTAATGACTTACTGCGTACGTAATAAATGGTCTTTACTCCACTCTTCCATGCAAGTAAATAGAGGTCGAGAACCTGGCGCATTGTGAAGTCATTGGTAATATAGAGGTTCATACTCTGTGCCTGGTCAATGTGGCGTTGGCGCACACCTGAAGCACGAACACTCCACTTCTGGTTGATGAGATAAGCACTCTTGTACATCCAGTAAGTGTCATCTGACAGCTCAGGTGCTACACGTGGCAGCATACTACCCTTCTTTTCCTCTAGGAAGAAACGCTTCATAATTGGGTCAAGACCGGCTGTTGTACCTGCAATGATACTTGTACTGCTGGTTGGAGCCACTGCAAGTAGATAAGCATTGCGCATACCTTGACGTGCTACAGTCTGACGAACCTTCTGCCATTCAGCACTGTTGTAATCACGTTTATCAAAGTAAGCACCTGTCTCCCAGTCGCTTCCTTCAAAGAATTTATAGCTTCCTTTCTCCTTAGCAAGGTCGGAACTGGCAATAATAGCAGCACGATTGATGGTCTCAAACACCTTATCCATGAATTCAAGATGCTCTTCGCTCTCCCATTTGATATGTCTTTTAGCCAGTGCATGATGGTAGCCACTGACGCCAAGTCCAATGGAACGATAGCGTTGGTTGGTGAGTTCGGCATAAGGAATAGGATAAAAGTTGAGGCTTATGACGTTATCTAAGGCGCGAACAACCGTAGCTACCTTCTCTTTCATCTTCTCTTCATCCTCCAAAGGCAGGCGTCCTAAGGACAGACTGGCAAGGTTACATACAACAAACTCGCCTGGACGGGTAGTAGTAACAACCACTGTATCACCATCTTTGGTCTCAACTTCCCTCGAAACGCTTTCTATTGGAGCCATGTTCTGTGCTATTTCGGTGCAGAGATTAGAGCAATAGATGATTCCTTTATGGCCATTTGGGTTGGCACGGTTCACTGCATCGCGGTTGAAAGTGAATGGTGTACCAGTCTCAACGGCTGAACGGAGAACCAATCTGACGATGTCTTTGATGCTGATGACACGTCTTGAGAGTCGTTGATCATTAACACAATCAAGGTATTTACGCTCCCATTCCTCTCCATAACAGTCCTCTAAGCAGTAACCTTTCAGCCTCATTATCTCGTTAGGGCAGAAGAGATACCAGTTCTGATCAAGGTTTTCATCAGCCATTTTCCAAAATAAATCAGGGTAACATACGGCTGGGAAAATGTCATGTGCCTTCATTCGGTCGTCACCATTGTTGGTTCTGAGTTGCAAAAACTCTGGTAAATCCTTGTGCCATACGTCCAAATAAACGGCAACAGCACCTTGGCGCATACCCAATTGGTCAACAGCAACGGCTGTATCATTTACCAATCGCATCCAACGAATCACTCCTCCGGCTACTCCTTTGAAGCCTCTTATGTTACCACCTGTGGCACGTACTTTTCCAAAATACATACCCATACCACCGCCGAACTTGCTAACTTGTGAGAAATTGTCCAAAGAACGGTAGATACCATCAAGGCTATCAGGTACAGTATCAATGAAACAGCTGGATAATTGATGGCTTGGTTTACGGGCATTGGACAGTGTTGGCGTTGCCATTGTCACCTCCAGCTGACTCAGAAGGTCATAGATACGTTTTACCCATACCATTCTATTGTCTCGTTTCTCAGGCATAGCAAGGTGTAAAGCGATACCAAGGAACATCTCTTGTACACGTTCAATAACCTTTCCAGTGTATCCTTTGATGACATAACGCTTGAGAAGTAAGTCTAATCCAGAATAGTTCAGCAGCTCATTGCGTTCTGGTTTAATGAAGGTTGCTGCCTCATTGATTTCATCTTCGTTGTAGTTTTCGAGAATATAATCGCCATACAGCCCCTCTGCGGTCATGTATTTTATCTTCTTGTACAAGGTATTGATACCTAATTCAGCTTCTAAATGGCTTATTTTCTGCTCAGCTTGGTGCGACAAGATGCGTGCAGAGATCATTTCCCATGCTGGTGCTTCAGGTGTTGTCAGCTCAACAGCAGCCTTGATGAGTGCGTTGAGTGTCTCTTTCTGTGACATTCCAGGCTTGCAGAAACTTGTGAATTTCTCCTGAAGAGTTACCATACTGTAGGCTCTTTCCCGATATTGACGTGCCACAACGTGCAAAACGTCTACCAATTCATTGTCATCTGTGACGCGTGCAATATCATTGATGGCCTTTCTTTGTTCGTTGCGTTGGTAACGGAAGAGGATGAAGTTCTTAGCTTCATCATAATGTCCGTGCATCATAAGATGCTTTTCTACTTGGTTCTGAATCTCTTCAACAGTTCGTTGTGCAGGATTATCAATGATGATTTTCTCCACTTCAGCAACCATACCAGCTATATCTTGGTCGGAAATAGCTTTTCCTGTACTCTCAAAACTCTTCCTGATGGCCCTCAGAATCTTCTTGTTATTATAGATTTCTGACGTGCCATTACGCTTTATAATTTCCATTATTAATTTTTATAAGTTTTCCTTTTTACTGCTTTTTTAGTCTTATAAGTTAGTTATAAGGATTAGATAAATATCTATATATCAATGTTTTAACATTATATTGATACTTTTCTGTTGGCAAAGTTACAAAAAAATAATCATAGAAAGTTATCCAAAAAGTTTAATTTTCTCGGTTTTTGTAATTTTTTTAGTTTCCCAAAAATTACAGATTTGTTAGTCTTCTTTTTTATCATTTATCGGTCATTGATTTTTTAATAAGGTTATAACCAGGATTCAATGTGTCAAGTATGTTTTTCTCTTTGATTATGTTTTTGTTTTTAATGAAATGATATTACAAAATTTTATCTGTTGTTTGTTGAAGAGGAATAGATAATGCTTTATTTTCGACTTTGTAACTGTCAGTTATTCAAAGGGTTATAAAAGGCGTTTTAAAAGGTGCCCTTTTACCATTCAAAAGGGCACCTTTTACACGTCAAAAGATGCCCTTTTACATTGCAAAAGGTGCTCTTTTAGAATGCAAAAGAGCGTGTATTGAGTTATGGATGTGAATTTATCTTACACGAGAAGGGTATAAACAAAAAAAGAATAATTGCTTACGGGGCAAGTAAACCCTTAATGAGCAATTATTCTTTTATGGTTTTTGTATTTTTGAAAGTCTGTTTCTTCCTGCTTACTTCTTCGTCAGTCTCTCTTCCTTTTCTTGGTAAGTCTTACCTTTGGAGCGTAGTATAGCCCACACACCGAGGGCTATGAGTGGGATACTTAGAATCTGTCCCATGTCGATTGGCAGTCCATTTTCGAATGCTTCCTGTACCTCTTTCGTGTATTCTATGAAGAAACGGAAAGTGAAAATGAGGGTCAGACAAAGTCCAAAGTAGAGTCCTGTACCCACCTTTTCCGGATGTTTCCTATATATAAGGTATATAAAAAGGAAGATGAAAAGATAAGCTATGGCTTCATAGAGTTGCCCTGGATGGCGTGGATGAGTGTCTACATTGTAGAAGATAAACGCCCATGGAACATCAGTTACCTTGCCGATGATCTCTGAATTCATCAGATTTCCTAATCGGATAAAGCAGGCAGTGATACCTGAACAAATGCCAAAGAAGTCGAGCACTACCCACGTATTCATCTTATAATTGCGGATATAGAGGAAAAGAGCAAGCAATAATCCCACCACTCCACCGTGTGATGCCAGTCCTTGGAAGCCTGAATACTGCCAGGAACCATCAGGAAGATGGTGGAAAGGGATAAATATTGAGAGGAATCCATCCCATGATGTGAGGAAATCCTCTGGCTCATAGAAGAGGCAATGTCCCAATCTTGCACCTGCCAATACGCCTATAAAGACATAAAGAAAGAGGGGTTCAAACTTTTCTGTAGGGTATTTATGGCGTTTATAGAGCCACTGCATCATGAAATAACCCAGTGCAAGACCTATCAGCCAGCACATTCCGTACCAGCGAACAGGGATTGGTCCGAGATGGAAAAACACCTCTTCCGGTTGCCAGGCAATATACAGTAGATTGTTCATAATAAATAATTCTTAGTGATGAGGCTATACATTAAATCTAAAGTGCATGATGTCACCATCCTGGACAACATAGTCCTTGCCTTCAATACCAAGTTTTCCAGCTTCACGGATAGCTGCTTCAGAACCATATTTAATGTAATCGTCGTACTTAATAACCTCTGCACGGATAAATCCTTTCTCAAAGTCAGTGTGGATAACACCGGCACATTGTGGGGCTTTCCATCCCTTATGGAAGGTCCAAGCTTTCACTTCCATTTCACCGGCAGTGATGAAAGTCTGGAGATTCAGCAAGTGATAAGCTTTATTGATGAGGCGGTTAACACCACTTTCTTCCAATCCGAGTTCGTCAAGGAACATCTTTTTGTCCTCATAACTGTCAAGTGAAGCAATGTCTTCCTCAGTCTTTGCTGCAATAATCATGGCTTCAGCACCTTCTTCAGCTGCTATCTTCTCTATCTGTTTGCTGTATTCATTGCCCGTCTTGGCGCTTGATTCATCCACATTGCAGACATAAAGAACTGGTTTTGTCGTAAGAAGGAAGAGGTCATGGGCTGCTTGTTGTTCTTCTTTGCTATCGAATTCAACGCTACGAGCATTCTTTCCTTGTTCCAAAACCTCTTTATATGCCTCTAAGACAGTGACCATGATCTTAGCGTCTTTATTCCCTGAAGCAGCTACTTTTTGCTGCTTAGAGAGCTGAGCCTCAATGGTTTCAAGGTCTTTTAGCTGTAACTCAGTATCGATAATCTCCTTATCTTCAACAGGATTGACAGCCATTCCACCTTCACGAACTACGTTATCATCTTCGAAACAACGAATGACGTGAATGATGGCATCACACTCACGGATGTTACCAAGAAACTTATTACCGAGTCCTTCACCCTTTGATGCACCCTTTACGAGTCCTGCTATGTCGACAATCTCGCAAGTAGCAGGAACGATTCGTCCCGGGTGAACAATCTCTGCAAGCTTCGTCAGTCGTTCATCAGGGACGGTAATAACACCGAGATTCGGTTCTATTGTACAGAAAGGGAAGTTAGCTGCCTGTGCTTTGGCACTGCTCAGACAGTTGAAAAGTGTGGACTTACCAACATTTGGTAGTCCTACTATACCACATTTTAATGCCATTTTTTATATAAACGTTTATTTCTTTGATGCAAAAGTACGGAAATAAATCGATATAAGCGATAATAAACAGTAATAGATAGGTGATGTAATTACCACTTATTACTGTTTATTATCGCTTATATTTACTTTTTCTTATTGCTCGAAAGCTTCTGCTTCAGCCGCAGCAATGATAGCTTCGCGGTCGAATTTGCGTGTATGAGAGGTATTAGAGGCGTTTGATTCTTCAACCTTCTCTTTGTCAGTATCGGATGTTTCTATGAGCCCTTCAGTTTGTAAACCTTCGTCAGTAACTGTTGTATTCTCATCAAAAACTTCCGTCTGAAATGGATTTTCATGTTTCTCAGTCTCAACTTCTGACCCCACAATGAAGTTCATGTCTTGAGAGGTTTCAGGCACATTGAGTACCGGTTCTTCTTCCATCTTTGTACGGTTAGCCTTGGCTGTGAACACTTCATCAATGAATTGCGGCTCACGACGTAAACGTTGAAGTGTTAGTTTGGCAGCTTCTTGCTGACTTTCTTTCTTAGAATAGCCATGACCTTCGCCACATTCCAGTCCTTCCATGATGACTTGGAAGCGGAAAGTAGGGCTACCTTGTTTGTCTTTGTTGTGTTCAAGGAGTTTAAACTCCATACTAACCTTGTTCTTTTGGGTCCATTCTATGAGCTTAGACTTAAAGTTTACTTCCTTATAAGCAACCTTGTCAATATTGATAAGGTCACCCAGAATCTGCTTTTTCATGAACCGCATGCAAGCATTGTAGCCATGGTCAAGGTATAAAGCACCAACTAATGCTTCAAAAGCATTACCACCCAGATAGCTATTATGTGATGACGTGTGCCCACTGGAGAGTATTAACTGGTCAATACCCATCTCTTTTGCCAGCCGGTTCAGTGTGTCTCGTTGTACAATCTTCGAACGTGTGTTGGTTAAGAAACCCTCACGTTTCTTTGGAAAGTGCTCATAAACGATGTCACCGACAATAGCATCAAGGATAGCATCACCAAGAAATTCAAGTCGTTCATTGTTTACAGGCTTGCCTTTAGCGTTACGATGCGCTACACTCTTGTGTAAGAGAGCTGTCTTGTAATAACTAATATCGTGTGGAATGATGCCGATAATCCGGTACAAAGACAAATAAAGCTCCTTCTCCTTGCGGAAAGGGAGCTTTATTCTATCAACTATATGATTCAGCATATACTATTATTAGTCAGCATATTTCTTGAATACTACACAGGCATTGTGACCACCGAAGCCGAAAGTATTACTGAGAGCAGCACGTACCTCACGCTTCTGAGCCTTGTTGAAGGTAAAGTTAAGCTTGTAGTCTAACTCTGGATCCTTATCGTCTTCCTGATGATTAATCGTAGGAGGAACGATGTTGTCTTTAACAGCCAGTACACAAGCCATAGCTTCAACAGCACCTGCTGCACCAAGAAGGTGACCAGTCATACTCTTTGTAGAAGAGATATTCAGCTTGTAAGCTGCATCACCAAACAACTCTTTGATAGCCTTAGCCTCAGAGATATCACCAACATGAGTTGATGTTCCATGAACATTGATGTAGTCAATGTCTTCTGGTTTAAGACCTGCATCATGAAGTGCTGCCTCCATAACAAGCTTGGCACCGAGGCCTTCAGGATGAGAGGCTGTGATGTGATGTGCGTCAGCTGACTCACCTTCACCAACCATTTCTGCATAGATCTTAGCACCACGTGCCTTAGCATGTTCTAACTCTTCAAGGATGAGACAGCCTGCACCTTCACCCATTACGAAGCCATCACGGCTTGCTGAGAATGGACGTGAAGCATGTTCTGGGTCATCATTGCGGGTTGAGAGGGCATGCATAGCATTGAAACCACCAACACCACAAGCACAGATTGCAGCCTCAGCACCACCGCTAACGATGATATCAGCCTTGCCCAGACGTATCTGGTTGAAGGCAGCAGCCAGTGCATTTGTTGATGAAGCACATGCTGATGTTGTTGTATAGTTAGGACCATGGAATCCGAATTGGATTGAAATCTGTCCTGCAGCAATGTCTGCAATCATCTTAGGGATGAAGAATGGATTGAATTTTGGACCTGCTTCAGCATGCTGTGCATAGTATGTCACTTCATCCTCGAAGGTCTTAATACCACCAATACCTACTCCATAGATGACACCAACGCGGTTCTTGTCAACTTTCTCCAGGTCAATTGCAGCATCTTTAACACCCTGTATAGCACTGATCAGAGCCAACTGAGTGTAACGATCAAGCTTGCGAGCTTCCTTACGGTCAATGTAATCATTGATATTCAGGTTCTTTACCTCACAAGCAAACTGTGTTTTGAACTGGGTTGTATCGAAATGTGTAATAGGAGCAGCACCACTTTTACCTGCCAGCATACTCTGCCAAGTCTCCTCAGGGTTGTTACCTAATGGAGTAACGGCGCCAAGACCTGTTACAACTACTCTCTTTAATTCCATTCGTTGATATATAAATTAAAAGCTAAAGTCAAAAAAAAAGCCAAGCAAAACAGATGCTTTGCCTGGTGCTTTTTCTCTGTTAACGCTTACTTAGCGTTCTCTTCGATATAGGCAATAGCGTCACCAACAGTAGCAATCTTCTCTGCCTTATCATCAGGAATAGAGATGCCAAACTCCTTTTCGAACTCCATAATCAACTCTACTGTATCCAAAGAGTCAGCACCGAGGTCGTTTGTGAAGCTTGCCTCTGGCTTAACTTCAGCCTCATCAACACCAAGTTTATCTACGATAATAGCCTTTACTTTTGATTCAATTTCTGACATAATTGTAAAATTTAAAATGTTTAATATTAATATTCAAATTCTAAAATGCGGTTGCAAAGGAACTGTTTTTTTTCCAAGTGTGCAAGTTTTTTGATTAAAAAAGCGTTTCTTTATGCACAAATGGTATACCATTGTGCAACTTTTTCTTGCTTTATCTCACGATAAATCAAATGATTATATCACTTTATTCATACCTTACTATATAATATAATAGGTGTGAAATATGGTTCTTCTTGGTAGTATTTCAATGAAAATCATCTGTTTTATTTTGCCTTTTGAGGATTTTACTATATATTTGCAGAAGAAATAAAAATAACAACCGAATGTCATTTACAGAACACTGCAACGAAATTTTCAATCAGGCAATTCGTGATTATCATGTTACTGATAATGTGGACACGCCAATTAATAATCCTTATGACAGAGATTCCATCGAAAACCGGCTCTATCTGAAATGTTGGATAGATACCGTACAGTGGCATTTTGAGGATCTTATCCGTGACCCGCACATCAATCCTGAAGACGGAATGAGTCTTAAGCATCGTATTGATCGTTCTAATCAGGACCGTACAGACCTTGTTGAGCAGATTGATTCATACTTCCGTCAGCTTTATTCTGATGTAACTCCGCTGCCAGACGCTACTATTAATACGGAGAGTCCGGCATGGGCTGTAGACCGTTTGTCTATCCTTGCGTTGAAGATTTATCACATGAAGGAGCAGACAGAGCGCACTGATGCATCTGCTGAACATATTGAAAAATGCAAGTCAAAGTTAGCTATTCTGCTTGAACAGCAGAAAGATCTTGATTTAGCAATTGACCAATTGCTTGATGATATCAAGTCAGGACGTAAGTACATGAAGGTATATCGCCAGATGAAGATGTATAACGATCCTGCAACAAACCCGATACTTTACAATAAAAAGTAAGTGGAAAAGCCTTATCCCTGCCCTCTCTCCGTGTGGAGAGGAGGCAGGGATTGCTGTTAAGAGTAGGTAATTTTCATTATTGCTTTATTGTTTTTATGCCCTAAAATCCCTCTACTCTATGAAGACTCCCCACATTCTTATTATTCGTTTCTCAGCCATGGGTGACGTAGCCATGATGGTTCCGATTGTATTCTCGCTTGCTAAGCAGTATCCGGATGTGAGAATTAGTGTCGTTTCCAGACCCTTTGCTCGTTCTTTTTTCCAACGTATTGCTCCGAATGTGAGCTTTATGGCGGTGGATTTAAAGAAAGATTATAAAGGTATTAGGGGACTCAGTGCTCTTTATCGGCGCTTATTGGCAAAAAGACCTACGGCAATAGCTGATTTTCATAATGTCCTTCGTACGCGTTATCTCCGCTTCCGATTCCTTCTTGGAGGCTATTCTGTGGCACATATCAATAAGCATAAGCATGGAAAGAAGCTATTATGTCAAAGAGAAAATAAGGTTTTCAGACAGCAGCCTACATCCTTTCAGAATTATGCTGATGTGTTAGCAAAACTGGGTTATCCTATAAAACCTTCGTTTACGAGTATCTTCCCAGAAAGAGGAGGTGACCTCAAGAGTCTCCCTAATATAATAGGTGAAAAGCTATCTACCGATTGTTGGATTGGTATAGCACCTTTTGCAGCACATGCAGGTAAGATGTATCCAAGGGAAAAGATGGAGAAAGTAATCAATAAAATTACTTTTTCCCACCCCACTTGGCGTATCTTCCTCTTTGGAGGTGGTAAGGATGAGGTAGATGTACTGAATAGTTGGGCAGAGAAATATCCACAGTGTGTTTGTGTAGCAAACGTTCTTCATGGTTTAGAAGAGGAGCTAATCCTTATGAGTCACCTTGATACGATGGTGTCAATGGACAGTGCTAACATGCATTTAGCCTCTCTTGTTGGTACACGTGTTGTCAGTATATGGGGTGCAACACATCCTTATTGTGGTTTTATGGGATGGAATCAGCAAGAGGACGATGCTGTACAAATCACCACCTTATCCTGTCGTCCATGTTCAGTCTTTGGTAACAAACCTTGTTATCGTGGCGATTTCGCATGTATGAACAATATCCTGCCTGAAGAAATAGTGCAGCGTGTGGAAGCTGGTAAATCCTAAATCGTTATGCAGACAGCATATAATAAGGTAATATAACGATTACTGTCCGGCAGGCATCATTAGTCTTTATATTTATGAAATCCTTGCTATATACACTTTAATAATGGTAGAAATGAGGATATCTCTCTCTATTTTACTTATGTGTTGATGCTTAGCACCTGTTGTGTTGATGCTTAGCACCTGTTGTGTTGCAGCCCAGCACATATGGAGTTGTTGGTAGACACCAATCCTATATCCTTTTATTTGTTATTGTTATTGACTCTTCTTTTTGATAGATATGGCTTAAGTCTGTATTGCTTAATAGGGAATTCAGTCTTTTAGGTTCGTCTTTGTTTTTCTATTGAAAAGCAATTTCCTGTCATTTCTGTCATGCCATTCACAGTTATAATGTAATGATAGACAGGTGATTATTGGAAATGTTAAATGTGACGGCAAATAAAAATAAAAATAAATTAGGGTATATGCAGTATATAATCCCACATATGGACCATGACGTTTTCTGCATATCTATTACTACTAATAAGATAATAAACACATGGGAAGGGGCTATTTCAAGAATATTATCGTATCATTTAATGCGACTTACTTGATTATCTTCTACGTACCACACACCATCGCAATCTGTCTTTTGAGCTTTCTGGAGTACGGATATCAATTGCTTTTGGTTTGTTATTTCTTCATTAATAATCGTTTTTGGCCATTGATAACCTGTCTGCTGTCGCACGGAATAACCCCAACCAAAAGCTTCGTAGGGGATAACCCAGAAAGAAGAATACTTTGTTTCGCCCTTATTTAAGTGTATGATCATTACCTTTTTTATTGGTCTGTCACACTGGCTAACAATACTTTTCGCCATCTGTTCTCCTACTTTTCCTGACAACCATGCAGCATAGGTATGATGTAAGAATGTAAAAAGTGCGGTTATGAGGTAAAGTACCGATGAGAATATTAGTATGCGTTTGTTCTTAATCTGATCACAAAGTAGTGCTATCATGATTATGGCAAATGGAGAAACAGCATAGCAATGCATAGTAGAAAAGATCGTAATAAGGTTGACAAACGCCCCAACAAAGAAGGATAATAATAGTACAATGATTGTTTTTTGTAATCGGAATGACCGAAATACAAGCCATAAGAATGGAGCAGGTAGTACTCCTGTTATGGTAACAAGAATAAGACTGCGGTGAAGGGGATGGATTAAACTTGCATAGTCAATGGGGTAAAATGTCATTCCGAGCATTATACCAAGGTTTCGTAACAAGCGTATAAGTGTAAATTGCATGTAAGTATTGTCTTCTACAGAGAATGTTTTGGTCAACAAAACACGACAGGTTAAGTAGAAAACAAATAACAAGCAACCAACCATCATATGCTTCATTGCATGTTTGAAACTAATCTTCCCTGTGCTCCAGACTACCATTGGAGGGCAAACAAACCATATATAGCCTGATTCTTTTGAAAAGATAGACAACAAAGAGCATACGAGCCAGAGTATGATTCTGGGCTTTCCCTGCATGTATATGTAGCTATATAAGGCAAGAAGTCCCCATAAAAGTGAATAGGTTTGGTTCAAAGAGTCTATATCTAACACCGTCCCTAATGTGGCTGGTGACAGATAAAAGAGTAATACAGAGATATTACGTGATAAGGAACTAATTTTAAACCACTGTAGAATCCTGTATATTAAATAGGTATTAAGGATATGTCCTAATAGGATAAAAGTATGGTTTAAGATAGGGAAAAGATGATAATCAAGTCCGAGGATATGACCGAATAATACATCGAAAGGTCGCCAATAGTTACCATCAGGGAGCAACTCTGTGAGTTTTAATGCCGATGTCTGCGGTACAGTATAGTATGTCCAATCGTCAAAGGTAGGCTGAAGCTGGCATAACAGAAACAGTACAAATGGAGATGTCAGTAATATCCAAACGATAGAATTACGGCTTATTGGCCTTCCATGTATCATGTTTAATTTATTATTGCCACTTTACATACAGTGCCTTTATCACCATTTTCGTCTGCTGATAGTACCATATAGATACCTGATGCTACACGTTTTCCCATCTTATCCTTGCCGTCCCATACGAAAGTACCACCATTACTTGTTCCTTCAGCAACGAGAACACCATTCGTTGTGACGATCTTTACGTTAGCATTCAGCGTAAGCCCCACAATCGTTATGGGACCTGTATATCCTGGCTTGACAGGGTTGGGGTATGCATATACCGCATCATCATTCGTTGTTTCTTCTGCCTTCGTTGCATCACTCATGTACGAGCATAGCCCTTTGTCTGTAGCAAAGAACACTTCTCCAGTCGTGTTATTGATAGATATGGAATACAAATTGTTTGATAAGAGCCCGCTATTTGAGGTAAGGAAATGCTGGACTTGTTTCATATTATCAGCACTTATAAGATAAACACCATTCCCTTTTGTGCCAATCCACTTGCGTCCACCACCGTCTATGGCTATAGATGTGATGTCAATACCTGCTAAAAGATAGTCTGCAAGATTGCTTCCATCGTTACGTGGCACCTTTACTTGTGTGAAATGATAGTTGTCTTGATCACTCATCTGTGAACGTTGAAGCATCAAAGGACCAGCTGTTGTACCTATCCAAATGTTTCCTTCCATGTCTTCTGTCCAACAGTGTACAGCCGTCAGTTCTACATTAGCACCATCATCATTGACAAAACGTGTGTAAGCGTTAAGCTTATCTGTCTTGGGATCGTAACAGAATAACCCTGGTTTACGCCAATCATCATTACAGAACCATAGTAGGTTGTGACTATCTAAATGCATTTGAGATAGGTTATTCAGCCCTACCCCATTCTCTATAAGAGCATCTTTACTGAAAGAAGTCATTTGTCCATCCTTGGATAAACGGATGAGATTCTCTTTCTTTGTCTGGCTATTAAGAATCCATAAATTACCTTCTTTGTCGTAAGATAGTCCGTATGTCAATACGTAGTTATTATCTAATTCTCTGCCTTTATCGATAGCAGCTTGTAGTATACTATTATCTTTGTTATAGTAAGCTATCATTTTCCCAGACATGAACTCATAGAGTCCTGTTCTTGAACCAACATAAACATGATTGCTGTTCTGAGGATCAATTGCTAAGGTTTTAGTCCCTATATATGCATTCCCAGTCCGACTTGAGAAGTCATCTTCATATAAAAACCATTCATTCCCTTGTAATATCTGTACCATTCCAGGGTTCTCCCAGTTGTTTGCTGTGGGATTAAAGAGTCCGCCTGTAGTGTATAATCTATCGTTTTGGAAGTTTGTCCAGATGAAAGTGTTATACTTCGGACCACCTGGATTCAATACCTTTGCCTGTGACATTAGGTCGGCATTGGGCGTACGTGGGCGTTCAGTATAGTTCCCTATGCGTGACCAATTGCTTTTATCAAGCAGGTTATCGGTCAAGGTTGCACGATAAAGTCCGTTGCTTTGACTGGCTGCATAGATGTAATTACCTTCTATATAGCTATAGTCTACAGGGAAAGAAAGGTTGTAACTATCCGAGATCTCTGCTTTAGCAACATTCAGTTTTACTACTCCGAAGCCTGTAGAGAGATAACAGTAGCTGCCATTCATGTCTATTCCGTTCACTGTTTTATCTGCAGTCATCGACTTCATGTAGTAGTCTGGTACGTTGATTACCTCTCCTTTATCATCCATGAGGTCGATATTATAGTCAGAATAGACGATAACTAATCTGTGAGCAACCTTGTTCCAGCTGATGAAACGGATGTCTGAATCGTTTAATCCATTTATTTTATCATATGTTTGGATGCTTTGGTCGTTCTTATTGTAGGTATATAGACTGTTAGAAGCAAGCACATAGAGTTTGTTTCCACCTTGTTCCACCCATTGAACATCGCTATAAGCCATATAGTTCTTCCATGTTCCTATACCTGCAGCGATGGTATTACAGTAAGCTAACAAGATGAAAGCTGCAACTAAGAGATATCGTTTTATAGTCATAGAGTATTCTTTTCGTGATGAATATAATACATCAGTTTGTATACATTAAACAAAAAAACGCTGGGATTATTGCCTTGAAGATGTTTCTTTATGCGTTGTCCTACAAGGAAATAAGCTGCATAAACCAGCTTTTGTAGGTGCAGTTTCTTGATTTTTTTAGCTGTTTCAAGCAGTTGGGAATAGCCTTTCAGTTGGTTACGGAAGGTATATAGTGTACGAAGAGACTGTTCTGTTTTATCCAGGAACTCACTGTTTGGTTCAAAGAAATCAAGTGTTATGGGGTTATCAATATGCATGATTGCTATATGATCCATGGCAAGTGACTTACCGAAGAGCACATCTTCATAGCCGTATTGGACAAAATTCTCATCAAAAGGATGAACCATCATGATGTCTTTATGTGCTAGGAAGTTTGTCGTACGAAAGTGTTTTGTAGCATGACACTGCCTGTCTTGTGGTGTATTCTTCTGTTCATACGCCTTTTCATAGCGGTATCTGAGATTGTTTTTCCATCTGTCTGGATCCCCTCCTATCCTTATTCCGCCTACAACAACATTGCTTTTTGTCTGCAGATAACGACGAATAAAGTGTGGATTGTCTAATGTTAGGTCTCCATCTATGAAGAGAAGCCACTCTCCTTGTGCCTGCGAAATAAGGAAATTACGGATAGCTGAACGTCCAACGTTCTGCTTTCTTGTTATATAATGGACACCATCCAACCTCTCTATACGCAAGTTATGATCTATATAGCTTGCCACAGAAGAGCAATCATCAGCTACAATAATCTCAAAATCAGTACCACATTCCGTGCATTGTCGCTGCAACTCTGTTACCAAAGCTACACAATTACAGTTATAAACAGGGAGAAGTATTGATAACATTGCTGTGATAAACGATTTATTAGTTTATTGTTCTGACTTCAATAGTATATCTTCCCTTTCCACCTTTCTATCCTTTTATCTTTCCAAGGGAGGCTTTACGCTTTTTATTCTTTTATCCTTTTATCTTTCCAAAGTATTCTGCCAGCTTCTTTACAGCCCTTGCTCGGTGTGAAATCTGGTTCTTTATTTCCTCTCCGAGTTCGGCAAAACTCTTGTCATAGCCCTCTGGAATGAAGACAGGATCATATCCAAAACCTTCTGTTCCATGCTTTTCAGTAGCGATATGCCCCTCTACTTTACCTTCAAACTGATGTTCCTTACCATCTATTATCAGAGAGATAACCGTACGGAAACGGGCCTTTCGATTGGTTTTACCTTCTAATTTTGACAGAAGTTTACGCATATTCGCCTCGCTGTCATGGTCGGTCCCTTCCGCATAACGTGCCGAATGGACACCAGGTTCACCACCGAGTGCATTCACTTCCAGCCCCGTATCATCAGCGAAACAGTCGTGATGATAATGTTCAACAATATAAGTCGACTTCTGTCGGGCATTCTCTTCTAGTGTCAAACCTGTCTCTGGGATATCCTCGTGACAACCTATTTCAGCTAAAGAGACTATCTCGAAGTCCTTGCCAAGTATCTCCTTTATCTCTTCTAACTTGTGTTTGTTATTTGTTGCAAATACTATTTTCATGTCAAAGCACAGTTTATTTTTTCTCTTCTATAGCTGCTTCTATTTTCTCTCTCAGCTCCTCTTGCTTCTTTTTCTTTTCCTTTTTTGCTTTAATCTTTATCTGATCAAAGCCTTCACCATACACTCCTATGACTGAACTCTGGCTCACGAAGGCTGTTGGGTCAACCATTTTGATGAGTCGGAAGATGGTTTTACTCTCGTTTCTCTTCGCTAATAGACAGATAACCTTCATGTCATTGCCCGTATACCACCCATGTCCGTCGAGTATTGTCAGTGCATGTTCTGTCTCATCTACGATAGCTTTAGCCACTTCCTCATGTTTCCAAGAGAATATCATGAACTGAACTGACTCGCGCCGCATGTTCATTACGTGGTCTAACATGAAACATTCTATGAACATAGTACAGTATCCAAAGACCATTTTGTGCAACCTTTCGATGACAGTACCAAACTGTGGGAAGAACAAACAGCTACCAACGATTAAGATATCAACGCCCATCAGTACTTGTCCGAGCGATATATCACGATATTTATTGACACAGGCTGCGATGATATCTGTACCTCCCGTACTACCATTATTAAGGAAAACGACAGCCAATCCAGTACCTGTCAAGCTGCAGCCAATGATCAATGACATGAAGTCTTGACCTTCTCCAAGTACCTTAACGAAGTGTCCATGAGCATCAACAGGCATCAGATCCTGTGCAAACATCAGCATAAAGTAAAGCGCAAAGATAGCATAGATGGTCTTCATCATGAACTTAAAGCCCAGAATCTTCAATGCAACGATCAACAAAGAGATGTTGATGATCATGTAAGTATTTTCTATTTTGAAGCCTGTTGCATAGAAAACGATAGCCGCCATACCTGTTACGCCGCCCGTAACGATCTGATAAGGCATTAGAAAGATGGTAAAGGCTGCTGCATAAATCAGCAAACCGACGGTAAGGAAGAAGTAATCCTTAGCCTCTGAACGGATGATTTGTTGGTCGATAGTCATAGATTTGTCGTGGTAATAGAGAATGTATCGAGGTTTTTCGATACATTCTCATTGTATGAATTATAGTTATTTGCAGACGATATTGATAATCTTCTTCGGCACAACAATGATCTTTACGATTGTTTTACCGTCGATATAGTGCTGGCTACGTTCGTCTGCTAGGGCTGCTTTTTCTATATCTTCCTTCGTAGCATCAGCTGGGAAAGTCATCTGGAAGCGTGCCTTGCCATTAAAAGAGACGGTCAGTTGCACCTCATTCTCCACAAGATAAGACTCTTCCCAAGCTGGCCATTCAGCATCACAAACGCTGCCTTGTCCGCCCATCTGTTCCCAAAGTTCCTCTGCCATATGTGGTGCAAAAGGTGCAATGAGTACTATCATCTTCTTCAATAGCTCACGATTGGTGCACTTCTGCTGCCCAAGTTCGTTCACGCAGATCATGAAAGCAGAGATAGCAGTGTTGTAAGAGAACTGCTCAATGTCGCCTGTTACTTTCTTAATCAGCTTGTGTATGCTCTTCAAAGAGTCCTTTGATGGTTCTGCATCATCAAGATTCTCCTGCTGATAGAGCTTCCAGAACTTCTTCAAGAAGCGGAAACAGCCGTCAATACCATTGGTATCCCAAGGCTTACTTGCCTCTACTGGACCCAGGAACATCTCATAAAGACGTAGCGTATCGGCACCATATTGCTCAACGATATCGTCAGGATTGACAACATTGAACATTGATTTCGACATCTTTTCTACTGCCCATCCACACTTATAAGCTCCATCTTCAAGGATGAATTCAGCATCTTTGTATTCAGGACGCCATGCCTTGAAAGCCTCAATATCAAGCATATCAGCATGGACAATGTTCACATCAACATGGATAGGAGTGGTCTCATACTGATCCTTCAATCCCAGACTGACGAAGACAGGGGCTTTAGAATGGTCGTCAGAGTTCACACGATAGACGAAGTTTGAGCGTCCTTGAATCATTCCTTGGTTGATAAGTTTCTCAAATGGTTCGTCCTTACAGCTGCAATTGATGTCGAAGAGGAACTTATTCCAGAAACGACTGTAGATCAAATGGCCCGTAGCATGCTCCGTACCACCGACATACAGGTCAACATTCTGCCAATATTCATCGGCTTCTTTGCCTACAAGTGCCTCGTCATTGTGTGGATCCATATAGCGAAGATAGTATGCTGAACTACCAGCAAAGCCTGGCATCGTATTCAATTCCAATGGGAATACATTCTTATCGTCGACCAATGACTTGTCAACAACCTTGCGTTCGGCTTCGTTCCAAGCCCATATCTTAGCCCGCCCCAATGGAGGTTCACCCGTTTCGGTAGGCTCATACTTGTCAATCTCTGGCAACTCCAATGGCAAACACTCCTCTGGGACCATATAAGGCATACCGTTCTTATAGTAAACAGGGAATGGTTCGCCCCAATAACGTTGGCGTGAGAAGATGGCATCACGCAGTCTGTAGTTCACCTTAACACGACCGATTCCTTTCTCCGTAACGAACTTCTTCGTGGCAGCAATAGCCTCTTTGATGGTCAGACCATTCAGAGAGAAACCGTCAAGGCTCTCTTTTCCTGTAGCAGGTGAGTTGGTTACGATGCCTTCCTTTGCATCAAAGCTCTCTTCAGAGACGTCTGCCCCTTCAATCAACGGTATGATTGGCAAGTTGAAATGCTTGGCAAAAGCATAGTCACGACTGTCATGAGCAGGTACTGCCATGATAGCTCCAGTGCCATAACCAGCCAGTACATACTCTGATATCCATATTGGAATACGCTCACCCGTGAACGGATTGATGGCATAAGAGCCTGAGAAGACACCCGTTACCTTGCGGTCAGACATGCGTTCAAGCTCCGTACGCTTCTTCACATACTCTAAGTATTCGTCTACTTCAGCCTTCTGTGCAGCAGAGGTGAGCTCAGGAACAAGTTCAGATTCAGGTGCAAGAACCATGAAACTGACTCCGAACATGGTGTCAGCACGTGTTGTGAAGATGGTGAAATGTCCTTCTTTCTCTCCGTTAGCATCAGGAGTCAGGCTCTTGAATACTACTTCCGTACCTTCAGATCTGCCTATCCAGTTCTTCTGTGTCTCCTTGATAGAGTCTGACCAGTTGATGGTCTCCAAACCGTCAAGCAGACGTTGAGCATATGCAGAGACACGTAGACACCACTGCTTCATGAGTTTCTGAACGACAGGATAGCCTCCACGCTCACTCACACCGTTTACAACTTCATCATTGGCAAGCACCGTTCCGAGTCCAGGACACCAGTTTACCATCGTCTCACCTAAGTAAGCAATACGGTAATTCATCAGCTTTTCCTGCTGTTCCAGCTCATCCATGCTCATCCAGTCACGTGCTGAGAACATCAATTCCTCACCTTGTGCAACGTCAAGGTCGAGTGTTCCCTCCTCTTCAAAGTGCCGAATGAGTTCTGATATAGGCTGTGCTTTCTGCAGACGGTTGTCATAATAGGAATTGAACATGTGCTCGAAAGCCCATTGTGTCCAATGGTAATAATGTGGATCACAGGTGCGTACCTCACGATCCCAGTCGAATGAGAAGCCAATCTTGTCCAACTGCTCACGATAACGGGCAATGTTCTTCTTCGTCGTCACCTCTGGATGCTGTCCAGTTTGTATGGCATACTGTTCTGCTGGCAGTCCATAAGCATCATAACCCATAGGGTTCAGGACGTTGAAACCTTTCAATCGTTTGTAGCGAGCATAGATATCGCTGGCTATATAACCCAATGGATGACCCACATGAAGGCCCGCTCCTGATGGATAAGGGAACATGTTGAGTACATAGAATTTCTGCTTATTCTTGTCTTCCACAACCTTGTAGGTTTTGTTCTCAACCCACTTCTGTTGCCATTTCTTCTCGATGTCTCTGAAGTTGTATTCCATGTTGTTTCTAATTTATAATGTGCAAAATTACAAAAAGTTTCCCATCTAAAAGCAGTAAAATGGTAATAAAAGCGCAGGAAACCGACGGTATGATTGCGAAAGATGTGCTTTCTTGCGCTTGGTCATGTGGGTTGACTGGCTATGAGACTGTATTTGAGGCGTTGAAACATGCTTTCTCTCCTAATAATTAGGGCTGGAAAGTGTGATTAAGAAAAGTCCTTACAAATATTCATCAGCCTCCGATCGCAGATGAAGGGATAATCGTTAAAAAACGGGTTTGTAACATCCAGAAAATCAAACACTTATAGATAGGCTCGTAAAAGGGCGTCTTTTACGTTGCAAAAGATGCCCTTTTGAATGGTAAAAGATGCCCTTTTGAAGTGCAAAAGAGCACCTTTTAGAATGCAAAAGGGCATGTATTGATTTGGAGACTATGATTTATTATTACATTTCTTCTTCTCTTCTGTTTTCCAAACTGCTGTCCTTTCTTAAGTAAAAGGGTGACTGATACAATGCAAAAAATAAGGCTGCTTCTAATAAATAGTCTATTTTATCATAAATTATAGTCGTGTTTATAAAACTCAATCATTCAGCTATTGGAAGATGAAAGGTTGCTGAAAATGCCGTAAGAAGGGGTTGGTAAAGGAAAAAAAACAAATTAGCAAGCAATAATTAAAAAAAGTTTCAGAATTAAAACATCAATATAAAAAAAACACTATATTTGCAATCATAATATGATTAAGCACATTACAAACGGTTACCATG
>ERZ1674245.215-NODE-215-length-20712-cov-22.646464_pt1 | contig 20712 bp, 18 predicted proteins | sample MGYA00581205_ERZ1674245 | MGnify/ENA primary metagenome ERZ1674245 (study PRJEB41354, sample SAMEA4873314) | human saliva metagenome | biome: human-associated habitat [ENVO:00009003]; feature: mouth environment [ENVO:08000002]; material: saliva material... | reverse complement strand
AATCTGTTTCGGTCTATAAAAAAGTGACCTCGTCGGGGCCTGATAGCAATCTTCCGGAATATAGCGACTCGGAAGATACGGAAAATAGTCAATCTAAGGCGATAGAGAAATATTCGATGACTGATAACGACGTGAAAAAAATACAGAAAATCCCGCACGTGGAAAAAGTGACGCCAGCTTATTCCATGTCAGGAGTTTTATATGTCAAAAGTTCGGCAAGTGACAAAAAATTCGTGCCTAGCGTAACTGTGAAGTTTGATAAAACCCGAATGGAACTTGCGGCTGGTAGTTTGGATGATTTTATGCCGAAAAAGGGTGAAGTTGTTATTTCAGAATCTTACGTGAAAAAAATGGGATTCAGTGATGCAAAATCAGCAATTGGGCAAACGATTACACTAGGATTGCAAAAAGGAACTTCATCAAGCAAGGGTGCTGACAAGGAAATATCTCTGAAAGTCGCAGCAGTCGATAAACCTTCGGATACGATCCTGTTTTACCAGCCGACTGTGCGCGTTTCTGTGGACGACGCTAAGGATATTTACGACTTTAGTCACCCTAAAGATTTGCCTAATGAATATTCTTACGTAATTGCGTCAGTTGATGATGAGAAAAATGTTGAGGCAGTGAAGAATGAGCTTGGCAAGGATTATGAGTCGTATTCGATTCAGGACACGCAAAAAGTTATTTTAACTTTTGTGAATGTGGCTCAAATGGCGCTGATTGGGTTTGGCGGCTTGGCGCTTTTGGCAAGTGTTTTTGGGATTATTAACACAATGTACATTTCGGTTTTGGAGCGAACTAGTCAGATTGGGCTGATGAAAGCTTTGGGTATGCGAGGTCGCGATATCGGTAAAATGTTCAGGTATGAAGCGGCGTGGGTTGGACTTCTTGGTGGCTTAATTGGTGTTGGATTAGCAAGTTTGATGTCACTACTTAATCCTATGATTGCTAGTTTACTGAAGTTGGAGCAAGGTACGAATCTACTAGTCATTAATCCTCTGCAAATGGGACTTTTGATAATCGGGCTGATGATTATGGCGGTGCTTTCTGGCTGGCTGCCGAGCCGTAAGGCAACAAAATTAGATCCAATTGAAGCGTTAAGGACGGAATAGGAGAATTGTTATGATTGAGCTTAAAAATGTGACGAAAATTTACGGCAAAAAGAAGAATCAATTTGTGGCGCTAAATGATGTGAGCTTGCAAATTCCAACGGGTGTGAGCGTGGCGATTTTGGGAAAATCTGGTTCAGGAAAATCGACGCTGATGCACGCAATTTCTGGCTTGGATCGACCGCAGCAAGGTGAGGTGATTATTGACGGTCAGGACATTCTGAAATTGAAACAAAAGCAAGTTGACGAGTTCCGCGCGAGAAAAATAGGTTTTATTTTCCAGAGTTTCTTCGTTCAGGGCAATGAAAGCGTGGCAGATAATGTGAGTTTGCCGCTGGAAATTGTGAAAATGCCAAGGGGCTTGAGGGAAAGCAAGATTAATGAGGCACTGAAGGCGGTGGACTTGTATGAGAAGCGCAAAAATCGCGCGAAGGATTTGTCGGGCGGTCAGAAGCAGCGTTTGGCGATTGCGCGGGCAATTGTCGGTAGTCCTCAGATTATTTTTGCGGACGAACCTACGGGAAATTTGGATAGCGAAACTGGCGCGAAGGTGGAAGAATTGCTGTTCAATTACAACAAGCAAGAAGGCGCAACTCTGATTATCGTGACGCACGACGTTGATTTGGCTAAGAAATGCGATTATCAAATCCTGATCAAAGACGGCAAAATTAAGGGTTCTAATATACCGAAAGAAGGTAAAAGTGGACGTTGATAGCTATGCGGAAAGCTTGGCGGTCCAATTGCGAAAAGGATTTTTGGTTTACTGCGTTTTACTGGTTTGTTCTAATAAAGCGCAGTACGCCGGCGACATCGTTAAGCAATTGAACGATTCGAACTTAACGGTGGTTGAAGGTACGATTTATCCGCTGCTGAATAGGCTGCAAAAAGACGGATATTTGCAACACGAATGGCAGGAAAGCGAGCAAGGTCCGCCGCGAAAATATTATTCATTGACAGATCACGGCGATCAGTTGATTCATGAACTTAAAGATCGCATAAATATGTTAAATAATTCGCTTGATAACTTAGAGAAAGGAATAAAATAATGAAGGAAATAACCAGGATTCATCTGGCAAAAACAGCGTTTAGTGTGGAAATTGACGCTAAGAAATCGCTAGAAAAATATCTTAATTCGATTCAGAAAAATATGCACGCCGACGAGGAAGCTATGAAGGAAATTGAGGCGCGAATGGTTGAGATTTTAGCCGAGCGTGGCGTGATGAAAGAAGGTGTTATTGGCGATGATGACGTTTTGGCGATTAAAAATCAAATGGGCGAACCGCGCGATTTTTCGGATGATAGCGAGGACCCAACTGATGAATTGACGGATGATAATGAAAAACCAGAAAAGCAATTGATGCGCGACACGGACGGGGCTGTCATTGGCGGCGTGTGCGCGGGAATAGCGGCATACTTTAATATCAATCCGTTGTGGGTGCGACTGATTGCAATTGTCTCGCCATTCGTAACATTCGGTACGATGGTGCTGGTTTACCTTGCGATGTGGGTGTCAATGCCGCCAGCAAAAACCGCGTCGGACAAATTACGAATGCGCGGGAAGCCAGTAACTTTGGCTGCGCTTAAGGAGGTTTCCGCTGATGGCAATTCAACTGTGTCTGTCGGAAAAACTCCAATTGCGAAATTTTTCCAATATTTTGTCGGCGCTGTGGTGCTACTTACGACGCTAGCGATACTGTTTGGACTGATTGTTGGCGGGGCGCTCGGCGTTTCCATGATTGATATGCTCGGCGGTTTGGGTATGCAAATGTGGGCGTGGGGAGTGTGGACTTCCTTGGCAATTGGCGGAATCGCGACGGTAATATTTGGCGCAATCGTAACGCGTGGCATATTCGCCTGGAAGGTCAACCGAATGTCTGTAATCACGATGATCGTGGCGGCATCCGTTGTTTTTATGAGTTTGGCAAGCGCCGCAATATTTAGTGCGCACGCTGGCTTGGAATATGCGCGTGAATCGCAGCAGCTCACGAAGAAAGTGAATATCGATATTCCAGATACGACAAACGCTAATTCAATTTTTATTGATATGCCAGTAGGGAATGTTTCGCGAATAAATTCTGACAAGTTTAAGGTGGAAGCGGAGTTTGTGGATTTGCCAAAGGCGAATAAACCAGAAATTAACGTGCGACGCGATGGCGATAAAATCGTGCTGTCCGTTTCTGAGAAGTGCAACGCAATATTCTTTGACGGCTGTCTGAAGTTTTATAAACCGATAACTGGCTTGAAAATTTATGCTCCTGCTGGTGTTAATGTTAGCGGTTTGTTCTATCAAAATTCGATTGAAGCAGAAAATACCGAATCTTAGGCCCACGCATTTGAATGATTTTACCGCTAATGCTACACTTGAAGGATGAAAGGTAATTTTTAAGCGTGGCTTGGTGGCAAGCGATTATTCTCGGCGTAATCGAGGGAATTACGGAATTCTTACCGATTTCTTCGACTGGACATTTGACAATTGCTGAGAAATTGATGGGAATGCGAATTGACGATCCGAGTGTCGTGGCTTTTACGGCGATAATTCAGATTGGAGCAATTTTGGCGGCGGTGATTTATTTCTGGAGCGACATTTGGCGAATTTTACAGGCTTGGTGGCGCGGGCTGTGGTGGAAGCGAGCGCGTCGAAAGTTTGATTATAAATATGGTTGGGCAATTATTATCGGCTCAATTCCTATTGCGATTGTCGGATTATTATTCAAGCATGAAGTTGAAACGGTTCTGCGCAGTTTGTGGTTTGTGGCGTTCGGGTTGATTGGTTGGAGCGTTGTTATGTGGCTGGCTGACAATCGTGCGGTAAATAACAAGCGCGGCGAAACTGAGACGAGCTGGAAAGACACGCTGGCGATTGGCGCGGGGCAATGTTTGTCGCTCATTCCGGGAATTAGTCGCTCTGGCGCAACGATTTCAGTCGGTTTATTCCGTGGATTTGACCGCGTGTCGGTTACGAAATTGAGTTTCTTCTTGGGTATTCCAGCGCTAGTCGCGGCGGGGTTGTTGGAAGTCGCTACCAAATATAAACACATTTCTGGCGGCGTTGGCTGGACTCCAACTATAATCGCCACGGTAATTTCATTCGGCGTCGGTTATTTGTCTGTGTCGTGGCTATTGAAATTTATTCAGAGCAATAATTTTCGACCGTTTATAATTTATCGATTTGTCCTGGGTTTGTTGTTGTTGGTTATGCTTGGTTTGGGAGTGATTTCTCACGTTTAATGAGATTGATTTTTCATATTGCTGCATGTAAAATAAAAGCATAATCAATATCAAATAAAGTTTAAAGGAATATTTTAAGTGGAGCGAGAAAATACAAGAAAGCCTGCATCAAAAGCTTTCGTGTTAAGTCTTTTTGTGATCACAATAATACTTATAATATTATTGTTTTTTATTAAGATTTCACCACGTGGAGTAATTGATCCGAATGCAGTTTCTATTCGTCAGGATTCGGGCGAGATTCAATATAAGTATGCTGATGGCAATTGGCAGAAGATAGTTTCGCTTGAGGATTTGAAAAATAAGGATAACGGTACTAATAAGGAAGATGACAAGAAAGAATCTAGCAAATCTGATAGTCGCGAAATTGAGATCCAGAAGAACTCCTTGTATATACAGTGGCGATATGCTGGGGAATCTGAATGGAAAAATATCATAGCCTACTCAGACTTAAAGGGTAAGGATGGCCGAGACGGTATTAACGGCAAGGATGGTCTTAATGGTCAGAATGGCAGGAACGGTCGAGACGGCAAGGATGGTCTTAATGGTCAGAATGGTAGAGATGGTCAAAAAGGCGACAAAGGCGACACTGGTGCGGCGGGTCCCGCTGGGGTAGCTGGAGCCACGGGAGCCACGGGAGCCACGGGAGCTACAGGTGCAACGGGTGCAACTGGTGCTACAGGAGCGGCTGGCCGAAATGCTACAATTTCTGTAACTAATAGTACTCAGCCTTGCTCGACTGGATTGACTATTACCGGAAATGGCACAAGTAACCTAGGTTTACAATTTACAGGTAAGAATCTTCCTGCGGGTGGTAAAACAAATCAAGTGCTCGGTAAGAAAACTGATGACGACTGCGATGTAGAATGGAAGGATTCATACGAAATTCGCGGGACTGGTATGCCTGAAGGCAATGTTAAGGCTAGTGTTGGTACGTACTATACCGATACAGCTGCTACAAACGGTGCCGTTCGCTGGATTAAAACTCGTGGTAGTGATAAAACAGGTTGGAAGGTTGTATATGGTGACACTGGCTGGAGAAGTGTTCCTCAAATTCTCTCAACATCCATGAAAGCTAGCGTGGTTAAGGTTCGACGAATTAACAATACTGTTTATCTATATGCAGCTCTTACAGGCTGGGCCAACAGCTGGAACGGTGGTGGTGCTGCGTTGCCAGATGGGCTGCGTCCTAGTGACCAGATGCAAGGTCCTTCTGCTGGACGATGGGGTGGCTCGTATTTGACTTGGATCGTTCAAACTTTCGGGATGATTAACGCTGAAGCAGCTAGCGCTCAGAATCCAACACCAACACTTCCCCCGATTGTTAGTGTATCGTATGTGCCAAACGACAATGTTCCATGGCCAACAACGTTACCTGGCACAGCTATGTAAGTAAATTATTTAAACTTATCTAAAAATCCCCGTCTGTTAAATCCGGCGGGGTTTATTTATATATAGTCTATGTTGTTATATAATTGAGACATGTTAGACATTAAGTTCATCAGGGAAAATGCCGATTTGGTGCAAAAGTCGGCAAACGATAAAGGCTATAAAGTTGATATTGCGGCGTTATTGCAATTAGACGATGAGCGTCGCGATTTGCAGAAGCAAGTTGAAGCGCTACGCGAACAGCGCAATGTTATTTCAGCGAAGATGAAGGGCGGTCGACCAGATCAAGAATTGATTGATCAGGGCAAGCAGTTGAAAGTTGAGCTAGCAGAGCGTGAGAGCTATTTGAAATCGACCGAGGAAAAAGTTGCGGCAATTCTTAAAAACGTCCCGAACATCACTTTTGACGACGTGCCTCTGGGCGGTGAAGAAGATTCTGTTGAAGTAAAAGTTTATGGCGATTGCAAAACTGGCGCAAAAGACCATTTGGATTACGCCGTAAGCCGCGGCTGGGTGGATTTTGAGCGTGGCGCTAAGGTGGCTGGTGCGAAGTTTTATTATTTGAAGGGCGATTTGGCTTTGCTGGAAAATGCCGTAACTCAATTTGCCTTGGATTACGTAACAAAGCAGGGCTTCACATTTATGACCGTGCCACATATGGTCAATTTGCGAACAGCTGAGGGTGCAGGTTTTACTCCAAAGGGCGAGGGCAGTAACGAATATGTAGTTGACGGCGAAGATTTGACGCTAATTGGTACGGCGGAAATGCCATTAACCGGCTACCACGCGGATGAGATTTTGGACGAAAAAGATTTGCCATTGCTATACGCTGGATATAGTCCTTGCTATCGAAAAGAGGCGGGAACATACGGCAAGCACACGCGTGGTTTGTTCCGAGTTCATCAGTTCAATAAGTTGGAAATGTACGCGTTTTGTTTGCCTGAGCAATCTAAAGAAATTCATGAGAAAATTCTTAGCGTTGAAGAGGCGCTTTGGCAACAAATTGGGATTTCTTATCACGTGGTTAATATTGCGGCGGGCGATTTGGGTGCGCCGGCTGCGAAGAAGTACGACATTGAATATTGGTCGCCAGTTGATCAAACTTACCGTGAGCTGACGAGTTGTTCAAATTGTACTGATTATCAAGCTCGTGGTTTGAATATTCGAGTCAGGCGAGAAAATGGTGCAATTGAATCTGTTCATACGTTGAACGGAACTGCGGTGTCGTTAGCTCGTTCTCTGGTAGTGATTTTGGAGAATTTCCAGAATCCAGATGGAACTTTGACTGTCCCAGAGGTACTGCGTCCATATATGAATGGCCGTGACGTGATATAATAAGGGTGTATTAGTTAGTAGGAGGAAAAATGATTAAGGATATTACAATTACTGGCGTTAAATATGAGCTAAACGCTACAACAAAAAAATACGTTGAAAGGAAAATTGGTTCGTTGGGAAAATATTTGCCACGCCACGCGCGAAAGAGTGCATCTGCAGACGTTAAGATTAGGCAGATTGACAATCCTGGCGGCAACAAGTACGAGGTTGAAGTTATCATCAATGTGCCAGATAAGAAAATTGTAGCTAAGGATTCAACCATGAACGTTTTGGCTGCGGTGGATATCGTTGAAGCTAGGTTGAACGGTCAAGTTCGTAAGTATAAAGACGATGTGTTAGCTCACGTTGGCGGAAGTCGCGGAGTTTTGGCGAAGCTAAAGCAAACTTTCGGCCGAAAATAATTGATAGATGAAATTAACAGGAAAGCGTTCAGATTCTGGGCGCTTTTTCTTTTCAAATTGCCCGAAAAAAGTTATAATAAAAGAAGTTTTTGAAAATGCCTGAAAGTGAGGGAGTTTTAAGGTTTATGGCAATTACACAACAAAAAGCGCTGAGTAAGATTTTTGGCGATCCACAGAAGAAGATTTTGAAACGATTGCGTAAGCAAGTTGACGTTATTAACGGTCTGAATGACAAATATGAAAAGATGTCCGATAAGGAGCTTCGGGCGCAGACTGATGAGCTGAAAAAGCGTTTGTCGAAGAAAAATGTGACACTTGATACTATTTTGCCAGACGCGTTTGCCGTGGCTAGGGAAGCCGCTAAGCGTGTGATTGGCGAGCGTCCGTATGACGTGCAGTTGATTGGCGGTATGGTTCTTCATGAGGGCAACGTTGCCGAGATGAAAACTGGTGAAGGTAAGACTCTTGTGGCGACATTGCCGACTTACTTGAATGCTTTGGAGGGCAAAGGTGTTCACGTGGTGACGGTTAATGACTATTTGGCGCAGCGCGACGCTGGTTGGATGGGTCAAGTGTATGATTTCCTAGGCCTGACTACTGGCGTGATTATTAACGAAGCGTCATTTGTCTATGATAAAGATTATGACAATGAGCACCACGACGACCCTCGAATGCGAAAACTTCGTCCGGTTTCGCGTAAAGAGGCTTACGCTGCGGACATTACTTACGGCACGAATAACGAGTTTGGCTTTGACTATTTGCGCGACAACATGGTTAATGACGTTGATTTGCTCAGGCAGCGTGAATTGAACTTTGCAATTGTTGACGAGGTCGACTCAATTTTGATCGACGAAGCTCGTACGCCACTTATCATCTCTGCTCCAGCGGCTGAAAATCCTGACAATTATTATACGTTTGCTAAAATCGCCGCGAAGTTGGTTCCGGAAGATTACGTTTTGGATGAGAAGCGCCGAAGTGTTGCCTTGACTGATGAAGGTGTTGAAAAAGTTCAGAAATTGTTGGGAATAAAAAACTTGTACACGCCAGATCACGTGCGCAGTGTTTATCACATGGATCAAGCTTTGCGAGCGCAGACATTGTTCAAGCGCGACAAGGATTATGTTGTAACCAACGACGGTGAAGTGATTATCGTTGACGAACATACTGGTCGTTTGATGCAGGGTCGCCGTTACAACGAAGGCTTACATCAGGCAATTGAGGCAAAAGAAGGCGTTCCTGTACTGGAAGAGAGTATGACCTTGGCGACAATTTCCTTCCAGAATTACTTCCGTTTGTACAATAAACTTTCCGGTATGACAGGTACGGCATTTACCGAAGCTGAGGAGTTTCAACAAATTTATTCACTTGATGTTATCCAAATTCCACCGAACAAACCAGTTATTCGCGAGGATAAGGAAGACTTGATTTTCAAGACTGAAAAGGCCAAACTTAAAGCTGTCGCTGAGGCGATTAAGGATTACCACAAGCAAGGTCGTCCTGTTCTGGTTGGCTCTGGTTCTATTGAAAAGAACGAGCAAATTGCCAAATATTTGGAAAAAGAAGGCATTAAATTTGAAATTCTGAACGCCAAGAACAATGAGCGCGAGGCTGCGATTGTTGCGAAAGCCGGCGAAAAAGGTGCAATTACTTTGGCTACTAATATTGCTGGTCGCGGTACTGACATTAAGCTTGGTGAGGGCGTCAAGGAATTGGGTGGATTGGTTGTTATTGGTTCAGAGCGACACGAATCACGCCGAATTGACAATCAGTTGCGTGGTCGTGGCGGACGTCAGGGTGATCCAGGCGAGACTCAGTTTTACGTTTCGACCGAAGATGATTTGATGCGAATTTTCCAGGGCGAGCGAATTGCGTCGTTGATGGACAGATTGGGTGTTGATGATGATACGCCAATCAGAACTCGCGCCGTATCGAAAACATTGGAAGCGGCACAGAAGCGAGTTGAAGGCTATAACTTTGATACGCGCAAAAATGTTGTTCAATACGACAATGTGATTAACCGTCATCGTCGAGTCGTTTATGTTATGCGACGTAGGATTTTGGAAGGCGACAATATTAAGCCGGAAATTGAGCGATTATTGCGAGCTAAAGTTCACGAATTGACGACTCTTCCATCAAAGAATAATCCAAAGTTTGTCGAGGATTTCTCGGTTATTTTCCCAGTTGATAAGGAAAAAATTGAAAAGGTTGGCAAGGAGAAGAAAGATCGTTTGCGCTATGAGAAGGCGCTGGAGCTGGCTGAAGAATCTTACGCGGAGAAAGAGCGTGAGATTGGCGCTGATGATTTGCGTGGAGTTGAGCGCGAAGTTTACATGGCAGTTTTGGATACATTGTGGATGCAGCATTTGGAAAATATGCAACATTTGCGCGAGGGAATTCACTGGCGAAGTGTTGGACAGCGCGATCCTTTGGTGGAATATCGATCAGAATCCCAGAAGTTGTTCGAGAGTCTGCAGGCTAATCTCCGTGATGAAGTTCTGGCGACGATATTTAATATTCATAAAGCCGACGCTACAGTTCGTCAATCTCAAGACGATGAATATGACACTGAGCTAACTAGGTTGGCGGAAAATGCCGTTGAGCGTGGCGTAAATGAAATTGGTTCGGGCGAGGAAAATCGCGACGATGACTTCTCTGTGAAAAAGGGCAAGACTAGCGCGGAATCAAATCGTGCGAAGAATCAAGCTCGAAAGAAGAAAAAGGCTCAGCGACAGAACCGTAAGAAAAATCGTAAATAATCAGAGAATTAGACAATGAAACATACAGTTGAGGAAATTAGACTGAAGAATGGTGCGCGCGGCTTGTTGATTGACGTTCCAGATGCTACGGTAATGAGTTTTCAGGTGCAATTCAGGGCAGGCAACCGCTATGTTCTGAATAAAGATATTTACGAAACGGCTCACATTATGGAGCATATGGCGTTTGGTGCGAATGAAAAGTTTCGTTCGGAGCACAATTATGAGCAGGAATTTACCAAAAACGGCGCTTATCACAATGCTTACACTTCTGACTACTCAATGGTTTATGAAGCGATTTGTGCGGATTTTGAGTGGGACAGGATTTTGGAGCTTCAGAGGCTGGCTATTACAACGCCGCGATTTAACGCCGATGAGCTTGAGGCGGAAAAAGGTAATGTTCGCTCTGAATTGACTGGTTATCTCAACAATCACAACCGCGTGATGTGGCCGCGCATTCAGCAGGCGCTGGGTGAAGATATTTTGACGTATAATCAGCGCTTAAAAACAATTGCTAATATTGAGCTAAAGGACATTAAAAATCATCACAAGCGAACACATACTTTGAAGAATATGCGGTTTGTGGTGGCTGGAAAAATGGCTGGACGAAAAGCGGCTATTAAAGAACATCTTGAGGGCTGGCAATTAGAGACGGGCGAGCGATTCGTTATTCCGCGTGATGAACCGCGCAGAGCTAATCCGGTTTTAGTCAGACGAAAAGAGGCGACGAATTTGACGTTTGGTTGGTCAATGATGATTCCGCGTGAGTTAAGCGATGAAGAAGTTACGGCTATGAATGCATTAAACCATATTCTGACCGGCACGATGAGCTCGAGGATTTTTGGCGCGGCTCGTAAAAAAGGCTTGGCATATGGTATTTTTAGCGATACGTCGATTGGTTTTTACGATTCGGCTTGGGATTTTGGCGGACAAGTAAATGTTGAAACTGCAGAAAAGCTCTTTGATATTATCGTGAGAGAGTTGAAGAAGGTTTTGGCTGGATCTATTTCTGATGAAGATTTGGAAAGCGTAAAGTCGTATTCGTTGGGTCGTTATCAAATGGGCGCTCAAACTGTTGGGCAAGTAAGTAATTTTTACATAGGACGATATTTTGCTGATGATTTCGTGAGAGATTATGCCGCCGTTCCAGATTCTATTTTGGCGGTAACTCCCGATCAGTTGATTGAAACGGCTCGTCAATTTTTTGCATCCAACACGTGGACGTTGGCGGCGGTTACTTCGGAAGAAAAAGAGCTATTAACAAAGCTATACGATAAGCTCGACAAGCTGTTTTAGGGTGTAATCGTAAATTGCCCGTGATATAATCAGGTTATGAGAATTGTCATTGCTGGTTTTGGTGTTGAAGGTCAATCTAATTTGCGGTATTTTCGAGAGAAGTTTCCGGAAGCTGATTTTTTGGTGGCGGACGAGCGTGAAAAAGTAGATAATTTGCCGGAAAATGTGGCTTATCAGACGGGATTTTCGGGGCTGGATGACGCGGATTTAATCGTTAGGTCGCCAAGTCTTCCGCCAAAAAAGATAAAGACTAGCGGTCAAATTTGGTCATCTACTAATGAATTTTTTGCCAATTGCCCAGCGACTATAATTGGCGTGACTGGCACAAAAGGCAAGGGTACGACGTGTAGTTTTATCTCGTCGATTTTGCGTGCGGCGGGTAAAACTGTTCATTTGGTGGGAAATATTGGCGTGCCAGCTTTGGATATTTTGCCAAAAATTGAGAAAAATGACATTGTTGTTTACGAATTGTCCAGTTTTCAATTGTGGGATTTGCAGAAATCTCCGCACGTTGCTGTGGCGCTGATGATTGAGCCTGACCACTTGAACGTCCACGCTGATTTTAATGATTATTTGGCGGCAAAAGCGAATATTGCCAAGTTCCAAACCACGGACGATTATGTTGTCTATAATTCTCAAAATGAGTTTAGTTCGTCGATTGCAGATACGAGCTTGGCGCAGAAAAAGGAATATCCATTTGCTCTTTCGGACGATATAATTTCTGCGATTCGCTTGCCAGGGAAGCATAATGTCGACAATGCTTGCGCGGCGATAGCGGCGGTGAAGTCGATTTTGCCGAACGTGTCGGATGATGAGATAAAGAAGGGGCTTAGCGAGTTTACGGGGTTGCCGCATCGATTGAAGTTTGTTGCTGAAAAATACGGCGTGAAATATTACGATGACAGCATTTCGACCACTCCGGGCAGCGCGATTGCAGCGTTAAAAGCTTTTGCGGAGCCGAAAATTTTGATTTTGGGCGGATCGGATAAGGGTGCGGACTATTCTGAATTAGCGAAAGAAATTGCCCGACAAAACGTACGATTGATAATTATCAATGGCGCTAACGCTGATGAAATTAGGGAAGTTTTAAGGGGAGAAAAAATTGATTGTGAAATTGTCCAATTGAATATGGCAGGAATGAAAGAAGTTGCCAAATTAGCCAAGAATAAAGCGCAATCTGGCGATGTGGTGATTCTTAGCCCAGCGGCCGCTAGCTTTGATATGTTTAAGAGCTATTCTGATCGTGGCGAGCAATTTGTCGCCGCCGTAGAAGAACTTTAATCTTGATAGACTTCTGGTTTTAAGACGCCGATGTATGGCAAGTTGCGATATTGCTGGCGAAAATCCAGACCATAGCCAACGACAAATTCATTCGGCGTATCGATGCCGACATGATCGGCTTCTGTGTCAACTTCGCGCCGAGCTGGTTTGTCTAATAGCGAGCATATTTTTACCGACGCAGCATTTTTTGCGGCAAATAATTCTCTCAACGCCTGAGCGGTTCGACCGCTGTCAATTATGTCCTCAACTATTAACACGTGCCTATTCGTCACGTCGGTATCCAAATCTTTGATGATTTTTACAGATCCAGAAGATTTTGTGTCGTCGCCGTAGCTGGAAACCGCCATGAAGTCAATTTCCATATAGCAATCCATCGCCTGTATTAAGTCGATCATAAACGGCGCTGCGCCGCGTAAAATACCCACGACAACAGGATTTTTATCTTGATAATCCTCGGTCAATTTTTTCCCAAGTTTTTGAACTGCCGTTTTTATTTCTTCGTTTGTAAATAGAATTTTCTCAATATCTTTATCCATCTTTTTATTTTAACAGAGAATTGAACGCTGAAAAATGGTACAATAAAATATATGCAACCGCTAAAAAAGAAAATTGGTGAATTAGAAAAAGAAATTGAACAGGCTAAAAAAGCGCTGAAGTTTTCTGATTTGGAGCAGAAATTGGCGGAGCTGGATGATCAATTGAATCAGCCGGAAATTTGGAATAATCCTGATTACGCCCAAGAATTAACGAAACAAGCCGCCAGCCTTCGTCAGACCGTCGAGCCTTGGCAGACTTTGACGGTGCAGGTTGGCGATATGGTGGAGCTGATGGAGCTTGGTGATGACGATTTGTTGCCAGAATTCCAAGCGCAAGTTGCGGCAATTGAGAAGAGTTTTGATAGACATAAAACCGATTTGCTATTCTCTGGCGAATATGACAACCGTTCGGCAATTATGCGTATTTCTGCTGGAGTTGGCGGACTGGACGCTCAGGATTTTGCGGCGATGTTGGAGAGAATGTATTTGCGTTGGGCGGAAAAATCTGGAATGAAAGTTGATACGCTGGAACGCTCGACAAATGATGACGCTGGAATTAAAACGGTCGTTTTGGAGATTTCTGGATCTTTTGCTTATGGAAAATTGCGGTCGGAAAATGGCGTGCATCGTTTGGTGAGATTAAGTCCGTTTAACGCCGACAATTTGCGCCAGACTAGTTTTGCGCTTGTCGAGGTTTTGCCGAAAATTGACGCGCCCGATGAAATATCAATTGACCCGAATGATTTAAGAATTGATGTCTATCGTTCGGGTGGCAAGGGCGGTCAAGGTGTGAATACGACGGATTCGGCGGTTCGGGTGACGCATGAGCCGACAGGGATTACGGTGGCTATTCAGAATGAGCGTTCACAGATTCAGAATAAAGAAACGGCGTTGAAGATTCTGCGGTCAAAATTGCTAGCGATGAAATTAGAGCAACACGCCGAAACTCTGTCTGATCTTAGGGCTGGCGAATCAGCAAATTGGGGCAGCCAAATTAGAAATTACGTTTTACATCCATATACACTAGTTAAAGATACGCGCACAAAGCATGAAAACCGCAACGCTCAAGGCGTTTTGGATGGCGATATTGACGAATTTATTACGGCGTATTTAGAACAAAATGCTAATTCTAAAAATATTTAGCTTATGGTATAATACTAGTAATGATTCTGTTAGATAGGGTAACGAAGAACTACGGTAAAAGTAACAAGCCGGCATTGAATCGAGCAAGTATTCATGTCGGCGCTGGTGAATTTGTGATTATTGTTGGTACGTCGGGTGCTGGCAAATCGACTCTTTTGAAGCTTTTGACTCGCGAAGAAAAGCCGAGCTCTGGAAAAATTGTAGTTGGTGGAATTGACTATGACAATTTGAAGGACAAGCACATTCCGCTGTTGCGTCGTAAAATTGGCGTGGTTTTTCAGGATTTTAAGTTGCTTCCGAATCGAACGGTGTTTGAAAATGTGGCGTTTGCGCTAGAAATTGCTGGAATGACAAATCGGGAGATTAAGGCAACTGTGCCGAAGGTGATTGAGTTGGTTGGTCTTAAGGGGAAGGAAAAGCATTTTCCTCATCAGCTTTCTGGTGGTGAGCGTCAGCGTGTAGCGATTGCTAGGGCGGTGGTGCGTCAGCCGAAGATTCTGATCGCAGACGAGCCGACTGGAAACTTGGACCCGAAGCACAGCTGGGATATTGTTCGATTGCTAGAAAAGATTAACAAGTATGGCACGACGGTTATTTTGACGACTCACAACGTGGAAATTGTTAATAAATTGAAGCGGCGCGTTATTACAATTGATCATGGTAAAATCACCTCTGATCAGGCGAGAGGGAGTTATAAACAGTAATGAAATCAGCTAATAAATCCAACAATAACAAAGAAACTATCCGTATACGTCAGCGTCGACGAGGTTGGTTGACGTTTGTCAGAATGTGCCGATATGGTATCAATAACTTTAGTCGTAATGCCTGGCTAACGATTGCCGCAACTGCGGTGATGAGCGTCACGTTGATTATCGTGTTTATAACATTATCAGCGCGTCAAGTTCTGGTTGATACCGTTTCAAATGTCTCCAAGCGTGCCGACATGTCAATCTACTTAAAGGGCGACACGCCAGAGAAGGAGATTAAAAATATCAAATCTCGAATTGAAAAATTAGATAACGTTGATAGCGTTAAGTATATCTCCGCAGAAGAAGCGCGTGAAAAGCAAGCTGAACAATATAAGGACAATCCAGATACACTCGAGGCGATTCGTGAGTCTAGTAATGAGATGTCGGCGACACTTCGTGTTTCCGTGAAAGAATTGAACAACCAGCAATCATTAAATAATTTTGTTAAAACCGATGATTTGTATAAAAAGTACAAAGATCCTAACAGGGAGCCGTCGTTCTCTGGTGAACGCCAGCAAGCCATTAAAACAGTTGGCAATTGGGTGAGGCTGGCGAGTATCGGCGGGTCAATCGCTACAGTTGTTTTCGTGGTGATTTCTTCGCTTGTGGTCTTTAACACTATTCGCATGGCAATTTTCAACCGCAAGGACGAGATTGAGATGATGAAGTTGATTGGCGCAGAACGCAGTTTCATTAGAGGTCCGTTTATCGTTGAGGCTATAATGTACGGATTTATCGCGGCAATTATCGCAACGGTGGTTGGATATGGGCTGTTAATTCTTGCACATGATCCGATGGTGAAATACGGAATTCCTATTGATAATCTTTTGAATCATCTAAAAATGTACGGCGTGTTGGTTTTCTTGAGTATGATTCTGGTCGGCGCGGCAATTGGCGTGGCGTCATCTTGGGTGGCAACTCGCAAATACCTTAAGCTGTAAAAGTCCTTGACATACTGATTACGCTTATGCTAACATAGACGTATGAAACTACGGTCCACCACACCAGTTTCGGCATCATTAGTCAGCAGAGCATCTCTGGTGGCGATGTCTGCATTGCTCGCTGGATCGGGCATTTTTGGCTTGGCATCACACGTATTAGCTCGCGACTATAACGCCGAAATTCAGGCAAAACAACAAGAAGCAGACAACTATAATTCTGAGGCTTCGCGCTTGGGTGAGATGGCTGATAGTTTGCAAGCGGAACTTGATAAGATAAACGGACAAATATCAGCTATTCAGACACAGATTTCTGATAGCCAAAAGAAGATTAATAGCCTTAATGACCAGATAAAAAAGAACGAAGAGCTAATTAAGCACAATCGTAAAGCGATGGGGCGAATTTTGGCGGATTTGTATGTTGATGATCAGATTTCGCCACTGGAGATGCTTGCTAGCTCAAAAAATATTAGCGATTACATTGACAAGCAAGAACAGCGTAATTCTTTGAAAACTTCATTGAATGATAAGATTAAAGAAATTAAGTCTTTGCAGAAAAAGCTGGAAGAGAATAAGAAGTCTGTCGAGAATACGCTTCGCGACCAAGAATTGCAGCGCAATGCGATGGCTGCTAAACAATCTGAGAAGGCGAAACTGATTACTGATACGAAAAATGACCAAAATAACTATGCGGCGCTGGCTCAGAAGCGCAATTCTGAGGTAGCGAAGTTCCGAGAAGAGCAGGCTGCAGCCAACCGACGAGCTCTTGGCGGTAGTAATGTTTCGATTCCGGGCGGTGTACCTGGCGGCGGTGGTTATCCTGGTGTTTGGGCAAGTGCTCCACTCGACGCCTACGTTGACCCTTGGGGACTTTATACTCGCGAGTGTGTTAGCTACGTGGCTTGGAAAATTCATAGTACTGGACGATATGTTCCGCATTTTGGTGGCGCAGGCAACGCGAATCAATGGCCGTCGACTGCAGCACGCTATGGCATTTCTAGCGGCTCAACACCAAAAGCTGGCGCAGCAGCTGTGATGAATATTGGATATTACGGACACGTCATGTATGTTGAATCTGTTAATGGCGACGGAACTATTACTGTTAGCGACTACAACTTTGCCTGGGACGGTTTATATAGACACTACACACGTTCGGCTTCAGGATTGACATACGTTTACTTCTAATCAGCATAAAGTGATATATAAAAACGCTCGTGTTAAACGGGCGTTTTGTAGTATAATAAGCATATGGTTACGGGAGAGAAAAGACAGCAATTAAGTTGGTTTTTGACGCTTGTTATTGTGGCTATTGTTAGCTTTGTGGCGGGAGCTCGCTCTGATGCGCTGTTTGCTAACGTGGCGTCGGTATTTGGCGTTAGAACTTCAAATAAGACGATTGACTTATCTAGCGTTCAAAAAACATATCAAGAACTGGTTGCTAATTATGACGGAAAATTGGATACCCAAAAGTTAATTTATGGCGCCAATCGCGGGCTAGTTGAAGCGGCTGGCGATCCTCATACGGCGTATATGGACCCTGATGAGACGAAGGAGTTTGACAAGTCATTAAGTGGTCAAATTGGTGGTGGAATTGGTGCGGAGATTGGTCTTAGAAATAATAAGCCGACTATCATAAAACCCCTGGAAAATAGTCCAGCTCAGAAGGCGGGAATTAAGGCTGGCGAGGCGATTGTTAAGGTGAATGACGAGGCTTCTTCTGATTGGTCAGTGGAAAAAGTTGTGAGTAAAATCCGCGGAGAAGTTGGTACGTCCGTTAAATTGACATTATTAAGCGATGGTCAAACGCGTGAGGTGTCGGTTGTGCGTCAGAATATAGTTTCTCCGGCAGTAGAGTCGGAAATTGATGGAGAAATTGGTATTTTGAAAGTTAATCGATTTGGCGATGATACGGTAAGCTTGTCCAGAAAATACGCTTCGGAATTTGTTGAAAAAGGCGTTAAGAAGGTGATTTTGGATCTGCGAAACAACCCGGGCGGAACGGTTGGAGCTGCTCAAGGGCTATTAGGCATCTGGCTGGACAATCAAATAGCTATGACCGAGCGACGGGGCTCTGAAATTGTTAAAACGCTGCGTACAACTGGAACGCCAATTCTGGGCAACATGAAGACGGTGGTACTTATTAATGGCAATAGCGCCAGTGCTAGCGAAATTACGGCTGGGGCGCTTCGTGAATACGGAAAAGCCACGCTGGTTGGGCAGAAGAGTTATGGTAAGGGAAGTGTGCAGATTGTGCTTGGATTACCTGGCGGGTCGCAAATGAAAGTTACTGAAGCCAGATGGTATACACCAAAGGGTAAAAATATAGATAAAACTGGTATAGAACCTGATGCAAAAGTTGATCTTTCGTCGGACGATGTCAATAATAACGTAGATCCGCAGATGGATAAGGCGAAGTCGTTATAAAGCTTGTGTTTTTGGGCTGGACAACATAAAATGGAGATAGTATGAACGGACAAAAAAAGAAGATTTTACTAGTTGAGGATGATATGGCTCTGTCTGCGGTTTATAGGTCGCGACTAGAGATTGAAGGATTTGACGTTAGAGAAGCCAATAACGGAGAAGACGCTCTGTCTGCCACTGTTGAATATCGTCCAGATTTGATCCTTTTGGATGTGATGATGCCAAAGATTAGTGGTTTTGATGTTCTGGATATTCTTCGCAATACGCCAGAAACTGCTAACGTGAGGATTATTATGTTAACGGCACTCAGTCAGCCAAAGGATAAGGAACGCGCTGAGAGCTTGGGTGTTGATGATTATTTGGTGAAATCTCAGGTTGTAATTGGTGACGTTGTGGCTCGCGTAAAGCATCATTTGGGTATTCAATAGAGAAGTAAATCGAGCGGAAGGTCAGCCTCTTAGGGGTTGACTTTTTTATTATTTTTTGATATAAAATAAACATATGGAAAATCCCCAAAAACCAACACGAAATCACGAACAAGAACCGAAAACATTGGAAGACTATGTAGTTGCAACTTTTCATGTCGATGTTGATCCAGATGATGCAAGGCGTCCACTAACTGTTATTCGCAGTGGTCAAGACGGAGAGGGCGTTGAGTATGACAGAGGTTGGAATCCTATTGGTATGTCGGTCGTGTGTGACACTGATTCTGAGGAGGGTATTGGTCCGATTAAGCTGCTTATGGAAGCATATAAACTGATTGGAACTGATATTAAAACTGAGTTTGTGTCGTTGGAGGACATTCAGGGTCTAAATGAAGATTATATTAAGTATCTTTATGGAAAAACTCCTAAGGAAATGATTGAAGAAGCTAAGCAGATTTGGCGGCAGAAACATCCGGATAGTATGAGGATTGAGTCTTTGGCTCCAGGGGTAGGCTCAGACTCAGGCGCAGAAACCCCAAGTAATAGCTTGGTTGAAGATAATACCTCTGATCATGAGAAGTCTTTAGCGGATGAAGTTAGTCCTGCAATGGGGAATCTAGCCGTTAAGACTGTCGAAGTTTCGCCAGTGAAAACGAATGAGGTTGGTGCTAATTCATCAGCTTTGGTGATGACTAAAGAAATTATGGAGTCGATTGGGGCAATTAAAGTCAATGACTCAGTAGATTTTCCAGCGGTTAGGGCTATTGGAATTAAAAAGCCAGTGGAGATAGATAAGGTAGGTATTAATCCAGCAGATTTGGTGGCAACCGAACCAGTTAAAAAGCTGGTAGAGGCGGATAAGGCAAGCGCTGATTTAGTAGATTTGCCAGCAGCTAAATCGGTTGAAAACCCAGTGGTTGAAAAGTCGATGGAGACGAATGAAGCCAATGTTGACATATTACCCGAGGGCTTTAAGGATGCGATTAACGAGTTTAAACGACTTACCAAAGATAATAATAATCAGTTTGCTGATGTGGCTAGGAATTTAATGGGCAGCCTTAGCGAGTTTAGGGAGTCAATTACAAGGACTCCTACGGCTATAAAGGACCCTAGAATTACAGAATTTACAACAAATGCATTACTGAGGATTAGCGAGTTTGAAGCTTCTAGGGTTGAGATTTTGAATAGTTTCATTGATGAAGGTTTTAGTAAAGAGATGTTTGTCGATAGTAAAAAAGATCCAGCTAAGTCGACCGGCATTTTAGTGAAAAAGCTTGCGGGCTTAGGTGAAATACTGAGAGGCGTGTATGTGGGGCATTCTGGCAGGGACAGTTTAGTGCAAGCGATTGATAAAATTATTGTGGATTTATCTACAGTTAGTAGAGATCGTTGGAATATTTTGGACGCTGTCAATAAGATCAAGTCTGTTTGGGGAGATGATAAAAGTTAGATGTAATTAAAATAACTCCGCATTGACCGGAGTTATTTTAATAAAAAGTCTTTACCGATTAAAGAACAACAACTTGCGTTCGGCGTTCTGATTTACCAGTAAACTTAGTTTTCTTAACTGACTTAAAGCCAACTACGCCATCTTTTGCAGCGTGGATGGTGAAATTGCGGCTAACATATGTGCCGTCACCAGCGATCTTTGTGGCACCAGTTTGGCGAACTAGAACTTCTCCAGCGGAAACTTTTTGACCGCCAAATCGCT
>ERZ1674245.211-NODE-211-length-20848-cov-20.941182_pt1 | contig 20848 bp, 23 predicted proteins | sample MGYA00581205_ERZ1674245 | MGnify/ENA primary metagenome ERZ1674245 (study PRJEB41354, sample SAMEA4873314) | human saliva metagenome | biome: human-associated habitat [ENVO:00009003]; feature: mouth environment [ENVO:08000002]; material: saliva material... | reverse complement strand
CGGTGCTGGGCTTCGAAGACGAGATTGCACGTCCCGACGAGCTTTACGCGCGCTATGGCGCGCCCGACTGCGACCCCGCCTGGAGACCGTGACCTTCGATAGGACTGAGCGTCTCCGCTTTTGCGGATGCGATGGAGCCCCCAGCAGGAGTGCTGGGGGGCTCTCTTGTTCCGGCTCAGCCAATGACCTCGATGTCCCGTAGGTACACCACGGGGTTGCGCGATCCGGGGCGCTCGAAACCAACGACGCGAGCAGCCTCCCTGCCCGTATCATCTTTGTCGAGCACAAGTAGTTCAGCGTAAGCAATGGTGCGTGCTGCACTCGCCTTCCACCACTGATCTCCACGTTCAAACCATTTCATATGAATTAGTGAACTGTTAACAGTGTAAACGTGAATAATTCATGATTTCTAAATAGATAAATTATGCCTCTATGTGAAAATGATTCATCAGTTATATTACATGACGCTAGGCGTAACAGGGGCATCTGGTCCATTATATCGGTGTCATTAACGCTCATAGGTTGTCATCAATTTATCGTGAGCATTGACGGCGAAACAAATATGCAATGAGTTTCAAATGTTAATCCATCATGTGAACGAAGTTTTCGTCTAATACCTCACAATTGCGTCAAAAAAATCGCGCGAAGTTGGCTCGGTCAAAATAGTTATGACGCTCCATTCGGCTGTATTGAAATATAGCGAAATGAAACCCCGGAACAATCCGGGATGAAACTAACGTAGAACGTCAACAAGTCCACCGACAACAACATCAACGAAGACAGATTTTGGTGGCGTACGCAAGGCAGACCGATCACTTGTAAACCCCGCATCAGGTGACAGCGGTAGCCGAACCGTACACAAACCGCTCCGTTACTAACACTCAAGCAACACCCCCGTCGCTCTCAGAGTAAGGGCAATGCGCCCCGACACAGGAACACAGTGGTCCGCCGCTATTAGCAGGCGGAGCCACAAAGGCTCTCAACTCCGAGACGAAGGGGGTAGCTAATGCGCCACCAAGATAAAATTTTCCGAGATCTCAAAACGCAGATTCTCGCAATAACAGCATGGATCGTCAACTCACTTCCGGCTACTGAGCAATGGGCACCCACTTTAGAGCTCATCACGGCCTTTGGCGTACTGCCTGGAACCATCATGCCAATGGAACTGGCACTCGCTCTAAGTGCAACGTCAGTCGTAGCAAGCCTCCGTATGATCCAAGCAAGCCGATACCAGCTCAGACAGTGCTGCATACAAGCATCGGAGACCTTCGAAACGTGCTACACGTTCCTTGATCACATAGCAACCATCAGTGGCGGATTTGGACACCCCCTACCAACCCCCTGGCTCCTACTTCTAGCGGCAGTCCTAACGCTTGTCATCACATTCTGGCGAAATCGTTGGTGACGAGAACTTCGACGGGCAGGCTGTTAAGTTTGTCCCCTTCTAAGTCGCCATACTAGCGGACACAGAGCCGAATCAAGGCGCCCGAGAAAATCGCGAAATGGGTTGTGAACCCCCGAAAACGGTGGAAATCAGGCTAGAATTAAACGAAGGACACCTGGGCGACATGTCAAGAAATAAACACGGGGTATGGTGTGAGCTGTACAATATGTGAAAGGAAAGCCATGAAAAAACTGTACAACAGACCTCCAAAAATACAGGTATTTACAAACGGGGCAATCGTAACTACGGAAAAGAATACAAGCGGATTAACGCAAAACGGTGGAAGTAGGGGACCGCGCGACGGATGGTCAAAAACAGCAAAAACAAGGTGCAAAAAATTCGCGCTCGGTATACCGCATCAAAACTTTGAGCGTGAAGGCGACCAGGTCTACACGGTGACACTCAAATTACCAAGCAAAATCAACAGCTGGAGCGCACGGGGTAGGAGCAGAAAGATAACCGGTCCGATCACTGGTCAACAATTCAAAAAGACTCTGAAAAAGATGCTAGATAATCTGATACCCAAATCGGGTCAGCCCTGCACGTCATCACGGCCATGGAAGCGCGTGTTTTGGGTAATTGAACTTCGGACAACCGATGCTACGCCACACATTCACGCAATCGTGTGGACAGATCAAACAGAAGAAGATCTAACAAACAGAACTCAGCGGCAGTGGGTATCGCTTTGGAACAAATGCAATGTAAAAACCACAGCCAAACATGTACACATCGAGCGAGCCTATGATGTTAATGGCTGGCTCGAGTATATGCTAAAGCGTAACGCGCCGGCGAACAAAAAGGCACAACAAGAGTTTTTGAAATATCTTACCGGAATTGGTAATGCGTGGGGTTATAGGCCAAAGAACTTGTTTGCATTAAATTCCCCGTATGAAGTTGATTTGGATAAGCGTCAAATGTACAGAGTGCGGCGAGTATTACATAAGTTCGAAATTCGACAAGAAGAGCTCCGGCAACCCGGGCAGAAAAATAAAGAGAAGATCGCGTACCTTCGACGCACTTTAAAATGTAGCTATTTAAATAATGTGAACGTTTCGGAGACTGGCCCGTTAGTAGACGAGCTCAAAATGCGAAGGTCGCGCGCATATTCCCTTACCTCATTCAAGGTAAACGAAGAGCTGGTTGAGCGACTCATTGAGTATATACGTACGGAAGGTAAATAACTGCTGTCGCTCGGTATCGTTCCTGCCACTACGCTGAGTGCGTGGGTTGCGGCGAGGAGTTGTGCAATGAAAAGGGCGGCGAGGCGCGAAATCCGCGCACCCGCCGCCCCAGCCGATAGGACTCAGGCCTCCCAGCGCGCCAGGCGCTCGGACAGGCCGACGTAGGTCGCCGGGGTTAACGCCAGGAGACGCTCCTCAACCTCGGCCGGCAGACCCAGGCCCGCAATGAACTCACGCATGTCGCGCTCGCCCACCTCGTGGCCGCGCGTCAGCTCCTTGAGGCGCTCGTACGGGTTCGCCATGCCGGTCGCGCCCGCGATCGCGGCGGCGCGCATCGCCTGCTGGACGGCCTCGCCGAGCACCGCCCAATTCGCATCCAAATCGCGCGCCATGCGAGCCGCGTTGATCTCGATGCCATCCAGGCCACGCACCAGGTTGTCGTAGGCCAACACCGCGTGACCGAACGCGACGCCCACGTTGCGCTGCGTCGTCGAATCCGTCAGGTCGCGCTGCATGCGGCTGGTCACCAGCGTCGCCGCCAGCGAATCCAGCAGCGCGTTCGACACCTCCAGGTTCGCCTCCGCGTTCTCGAAGCGGATCGGGTTGACCTTGTGCGGCATCGTCGACGAGCCCGTCGAGCCCTGCGCCGCCAGGTTCTGGTGGAAGTAATCCATCGAAATGTACGTCCACGCGTCCGTCGCCAGGTTGTGGGCGATGCGGCCCGCGCGCGCCACGTCCGAGTACAGCTCGGCCTGCCAGTCATGCGACTCGATCTGCGTGGTCAGCGGATTCCATGTCAGGCCCAAGCCCTCCACGAAGGAACGAGCCAGCGTCGGCCAATCCGCGCCCGGCACCGACACGACGTGCGCGGCCCACGTGCCCGTCGCGCCGTTGATCTTGCCCAGGTACTGAGTGGCCTCGACGCGCTTGATCTGGCGGGACAGGCGGTGCGCGAACACCGCCATCTCCTTGCCGATCGTCACCGGCGTCGCCGGCTGGCCGTGCGTGTGCGCCAGCATCGGGACGGCCGCCCCGGCCTCGGCGAGGCCGCGCAGGCGATCCAGGAGCGCGCGGATCGCGGGCAGCCACACCTGCTCGGTCGCCGCCTTGATGGTCAGCGCGTACGCCAGGTTGTTGATGTCCTCGGAGGTGCAGAAGATGTGGACGACCTCGCGCAGGGACGGCAGATTCGTGCCCTCGCCCAGCTTGCCGGCTGCGGCCTCCAGGTACTCGCCGATCAGGTACTCGACGGCCTTGACGTCGTGGCGGGTGACGGCCTCGAACTCGCCCAGGCGCTTGATGTGCTCGGCGCCGAAATCGCGGGGGAGGGCGCGCAGATAATCGCGCTCCGCGTCCGTCAGCGTCGGGGCGCCCGGCAGGACCGAGTTGTCGAGCAGGAAAATCAGCCACTCGATCTCAACGTGGACGCGCGCGCGGTTCAGGCCAGCCTCGGACAGGTAGTTCGCCAGGGGCGAGGCGACCGCGCGGTAGCGGCCGTCCAGCGGGCTGAGCGGCTCACCCCCGCCCGCCAGGTCCGAATAGCCGTGGGCAGTGGAGAACAGTGTCATCGTGTCGCTCATACCCCCATCTTCCCAGACTGCGAGGTCTTCGGGACGCTGAGTCCGCTCGGCGGTTCGTGGTGTGTATAACGCACGAGGCCGGGGCTGGGGCGGGTTGTTCACGTTCGCTGGCGGGGGAGTGCCCGATACCGTCCGGGGGTGACCTCGCTTTATCCACAGGCTACCGCGAGCGGTGTCTATCCACAGGCCTGCGTTCGTGTCGCCCGCCATCCACAGGGCTGCCCGTGCGGGTAGAACCAGCCACGGCCTCGGGCGTAGCGTCCGTCCTGTAATAACACCGCTTCCGCTGAAGGGAGTTCCCATGACTATCGATACAGCCGCCGTTTCCGTGTCCCTTAACAGTGCCTACGCCCTCGTCGATGCTCTGCGATGCGCGCTCACGGGGTCCTCCTGCTCGCAGTGGACGGGCACGGGAGGCGATTCCTACCGCTTGCGTAAAAACGAGGTCGTGGCTCAGGCCCAGGGAGTCCTCGACGATATTCAGGCGGCGCTGGACGCCGTTCCTACCCTTGAGGCAAACGCCACCGCATTCCTCGCGAGCACCGTTGTCACAGTGGCGAACGGATGCAACACGGCAGTAGCCCTCGCAGACTTCTACGGCACCGTCCTGACTTCTGCCGCAGCCGCGGTCAGTGGCGACGTGCTAGGGAGGCGGTAACCGTGGCCTTTGACCCTCATCGTCACGTCACGGTTGCCTCCGGTGCTTTCAGTGTTGACGTGAACGAACTGAACGCCGCGCACGCGGCGCTAACCTACGAGAAGCTACTCGCAATCGGACCATCCAAAGCAGCGCTCACCTGCGCACAGTTGGAAGTCGACCTGGCCCCTTTCGATACAAGCAGCGTTACCAGCGCGATCACCACCGCCCTGAGTTCCCTGGATGACCTGGGTGCCGCTGTCGATGATCTCCTGTGGAAGCTGCGTGATGCTGCACTGACCTACGACGACGCAAATAGTTTCGCCTCCCTGTGGGAGGCCGTTCCCGGCAGCGCGTCCGGTCCGCAGTTCAGCCTCCTCGGACTCGCCAGATTCGAGGCGACGGGTGGCTTCGCGGGCGCGCTGTGGAGCGCCGGTTTCCACCTGTGTCAGGACGCCGCGGCTCGACTGGGGGTTCCGGGGTTGGCGACTGCGATCATGCCGCTTCCGGCGATGGCAACCCACCGCAGGGACCTGGCGAACACCGTGATTGACTGGCTCGTGTTTTGGAAGCATGAGGATGAGATGTCAGGCGTACAGTTCCAGCGCGACCTCGGCCGTTTTGCGTTGGACGTCAATTCCTTGCCTGTGCATCGGGACGTCGCGCGTATTCTGGAAGGACTTGGGGTGAGTCAGGACCTCAACTCCACGTCGACGGCCTCGGCCTCGGGCTTGGCGGCGCTGACGGTGCTGGGACTTACTGCTTGCGGACTAGGGAGCGGACCGAGCTACGGGGTCGCAATCAAGGCAGCCGACGGACATACGCGCGTCCACGCTGGCGGGATCGGACTGTGGCTATGGCCCGATAGGTTTCAAGAACGAAAGGCCACGACGCTGGCATCGATGCCGGACGCTGCACCTGACATCCACTACGAGGGCGCTGCCACCAGCGCCGACGTCATCGAACACATCATCGACATGCACGGGGGAGACGCCGACAACGGCGAGATCGCCATCGAGGAACACGTGACACTGGGAGAGGATGGAACCCAGACACGCTCATGGACCATCGACATCCGTGGCACGCAGTCCTTCGGCGCTGGGGAGAAAGGCCCGCAGGACATGCTCACCAACTTTCAAGGCGTGGGCGGCATGGCTTCCGACCAGCTCTACGCCATCCAGAAGGCGATGGACGACGCGGGCATCGCGCCGGGCGAAGCCGTCGAATTCGCCGGACACTCCCAAGGCGGCATCATGGCCGCCCAACTCGCCGCAAACCCGAACGTACGCTCCCGCTACAACGTCGTCTCAGTCGTCACCGCCGGATCCCCAACGGCCACCATCGCCCCCGCCGACGTACCCGTCCTGTCCTACGAGAACTCCGGCGACATCGTCCCCGGCCTCGACGGCTACGCCACACAGGGGGATAACGTCACCACCGTCATGTTCCGCGACTACGAAGCCACGTGCGACGTCTCCGACCCCGTCCCGTGCTCACACTCTGCCTCCGTCTACGTCGACGAGATCAGGAGTTCCCTGAGCGCAGCCACGGCCTCGTCCGACCCGGGCCTTGGCGCACTCGCGGTCGCCGAGGCCCGCCGCACCCACGCGCTCGGCCTCACCGAGCGCACCCAGACTACGATCCACCACTACCAAACGAGGCGCATCACCGACAAGTGATGCGCCTCGAGAAAGGGGAAGCCAGCTCAGTCGCGGGCGTCCTTCTTGTCACGCAGGACCCCCGACACGACGGAGGCCACTACCGACGTGATGACCGCACCTGTCAGGCAGGACAAGAAGCCACCCGTCGTCATAGGAATGCCCAGCGACGTGGACAGCCAGCCCGTCAGCGCGAAGAGCAACGAGTTGGTCACCAGTGCAAACAGGCCGAAGGTGAGGAGGTACAGAGGGAAGGCCAGCGTCTTGACGACGGGCTTAATGATCGAGTTCACCAGCGTGAACACGAAAGCGATGACGGCGAGGGCGATCACGGTTTCTGATGCCGTCGTCGACGTGATGGAGATAGACGGAACCAGGAGGGTCGTGACCCACAGTCCGGCCATCGTGGCAACAAGTCGAGCAATGAAATCCATCTGCTCATTCTTGCGCAGTGGGACGTTGCTTGCACGGCACACCCCCATGGGATAGGACTACACACATGAGCAACCTGCGCTTTCGGCCCGCCGTCCTCTCCCTACCTCGCTACAAGCCCAGCAAGTCCGCGCCCGACGCCGTCAAAATCTCATCCAACGAGATGCCGACCCCGCCCAGCCCGGCCGTGCTGGAAGCGATCGCCCGCGAGCTACAGACGATCAACCGTTACCCCGACCTGACCGCCGCGCCCCTGCGCGAAGCCCTCGGGAACCGCTTCGGCGTGGGTGCCGACCAAGTGTGCGTCGGCACCGGCTCCTCGGCGATCCTCGTCGCTGCGCTGTCCGCCGTGTGCCAGCCGGGCACCCAGGTCGTCTTCCCGTGGCGCTCCTTCGAATCCTACCCGATCGCCGTTCCGACCGTGGGGGCCGACCCCGTTCCTGTGCCACTCCTCCCGGATGGCAGCCACGACCTCGTCGCCATGCGCGAGGCCATCACGGACGACACTGTCGCGCTCATCCTCTGTTCTCCCAACAACCCGACCGGCCCCGCCCTCACCTACGAGGAGATCGCCTCCTTCGTCGCTGATGCCCCCGACGACGTCATGATCATCGTCGACGAGGCCTACATCGATTTTGCGACCAAACCCGGTGTGCGCACCGCGGTCCCGCTCATCGAGACCCACCCCAACGTTGTTGTCATGCGGACCTTCTCTAAGGCACACGCCCTGGCTGGCGTACGCGTCGGCTACGCTATCGGCGATGCCGAGGTCATCGGCGCGATTCAGTCCCTCCTCGTGCCCTTCGGCGTCAACTCCCTCGCACTCGCCGCTGCCCTGGCCTCGCTCGCAGACGCAGAGGGTGTTCAGCGCGCGGTCGCCGACATCGTCGCTGAACGCGAACGTATCGTTCCCGCCCTGCGCGACCTCGGATACGACATCCCCGACACGCAGTCGAACTTCTACCTGCTGCGCGGAAGCGTCTACGGCCTCGTCGACGAATGCGCCCGCGTCGGCCTCATCGTGCGTCCCTTCCGCGAAGGCGTGCGCGTCTCCGTGGGCAGCCGCGAGCAGAATGACCTCTTCTATTCGGTAGCCGCCGAGTTCGCGCGCACCCACGGAATCAGCGCGTAGGTACCTGTGCGCGTGGGCGCGCCCGATCGGTCGGACACGCCTACGCGGCGGGCGGATGCGGTTACGGGATCAGCAGCACCACGAACAGCAGAGCCGACCAAGCGATCTCGGTGAAGCCGATCAACCTGGGGGAGAGGGGACGCTTTCGGGTGCGGCTCAGCGTCGGCATCACCCACGCGCGCGCCGTCAGGCACACCCACACGAGGGCGGGCCAGATCGATAGCGCGCCGAACCACCACGCTGCGGTCACGCCGAGCGTGCAACAAGCGTGAAACAGTGCCGCCCCCATCGCCCAGCGCGGGTCCTTGCGGCCACGGATCATCGAGCGCACCAGCGGCACCGTGCCAACATAGTGCAGCGTGAACACCGTGCACGCTGCCCACGCGTGCGGGGTCACCGCCGCCGGCGAGCCATCTGCTGTCGCCAGCGCGAAAGCGACGGGACCCATGATGCCGCCCGCCAGGATCGAGGCCGCGCGGGCACCCAGGGAGCGCTCGCGCCCCTTCCACACGAGGAAGAGCGCGGACGAGGCCAAGGGAGCGAACGCGATTGCCCACCACAGCAGCTGCGGGCGCATCGCCAGGAGGGTGATGCCGGGGATCGCTGCGAGGACGCTGTAGGTCAGGATCGCGGGCACGATGCGACCGCGGCGCTTCGCAGGGGTCTTGACCCACAGACACGCGGCCGAGAACATCTGGAACGCCATTGCCCACGCCACCAGCATGAGGATGACCATCCATACGAAGGTCAGGGACAGCGCCCATCCGAGCAGCGGTGGGAGGGCCATCATCGTCCATGCGCCGTGCTGGTCGGAGATCCAGCCCTTGCGCTGTAATTCGCGCATGCGGGGATTCTTATGGTGTCGCGTTTTTGGGCGGCTGTGGGAATACCTGCACGTATCGTCCGGGGATTTCTGCTGGGGGTGAGCGGGGGCGGAGTCAGTCGTTGGCGCGGCACTGTGCATAGCCTTAGCTTAGTGAAGTTGTCTTGTGAGTCTCAATACTGAACTGATCACAACGTGAGACGCGGAAGGGAAAAATTCAACAATCGGTGAAATATGGGTGGCATGTCCACATCAGATACAGTCACCACTCAGTCTCCTTCGCTTTCCTCCGAAGATCGCAGCGCGCGCATCGCCGTGACGGTCTTCCCGCTGCTGATCCTGGCAGCGTTCGCGATCGCCATGGTCACTCCCGCGACCTTCAAGCCGCTGGCCCCCGGCGTCAGCTGGGCACTGGGCGTCATCATGTTCGGCATGGGCCTGACCCTGACGATTCCCGACTTTGGACTCATCGTGAAGCGTCCTCTGCCCGTGCTCGTGGGTGTTGTCGCCCAGTACCTGATCATGCCCCTCGTCGGCTGGATCCTGTGCTACGTGTTCCGCCTACCCGACGCGGTCGCGGTCGGCGTGATCCTCGTCGGCTGCGCGCCCGGTGGTACGGCCTCGAACGTGATCTCCTATCTGGCGAAAGCGGACGTCGCGCTGTCGGTCACCATGACCTCGATTTCGACTCTGCTCGCGCCCCTCATGACGCCGCTGCTCACCGCCTGGCTGGTCGGCTCGCGTATGCCGGTGGATGGCGCAGCGATGGCGCAGAACATCCTGCTGATGGTCCTCGCTCCCGTGCTTGGAGGCTTTATCGTTCGCTTCGTCGCGGGCCAGCTCGTGGAGAAGATCCTGCCGCTCCTGCCCTGGATCTCGGTGTTGGGCATCTGCTACGTGCTGCTCGTCGTCGTGTCGGGGTCGGTCGACAAGATCCTGACGTCTGGTGCCCTCATCATCGCGGTGGTCATCTGCCACAACCTGCTGGGCTACCTCCTCGGCTACCTGGCTGGACGCGTTGGAGGCGGTTCCGATAAGGCCGCGCGCACGACCGCGATCGAGGTCGGTATGCAGAATTCCGCGCTGGCCGCGACGCTGGCGAAGACCCACTTCGCCACCACCCCAGAAACTGCGCTCCCGGCGGCCGTCTTCTCCGTCTGGCACAACCTGTCTGGTGCACTACTGGCGACGTTCTTCCGTCGCTGGAAGAACGGTGGTCAGGCCTGAAGCGACGAGGCCTGGGCGCCCTCGGGCACTCATGCCGCGCGGATGGGTGGGGTTGGCGCGTAGATACAGCCCACGCAGATAGAGAAAGAGGGACGACCCTGCGGGTCGTCCCTCTTTCTCTTGCTGACTATGCCAGTGGCACATCAGTTACTGGTCGACATAAGTCCGCACGTGGCGAAGAGCTCATTCTGGTGGGTGCTCACGTCGTTGACCGCCTGCGTGTATTCGTTCAGTCCGGACCCGTTCGTGGTGGAGATGGCGGCGGCCTTCTCGCCAGCGTTGCGCCAGTCAGCAGTGACCTGGTCGACAGACTTCTTGATGTCCTCGTTGGAGATCTTCTCGGATGCCGTCGCGTAGGCGTCCGCAATCGAGTCGAACGCGTTCTTGATGCTGGCGGGGTCAGTGCCCATCTCTGAAGTAGCGCTCGTCACGGTTTCGCTGGCGTCTGCCATCGCCTTTTCGATTTCCTTGCAAGCGTCTTCCTTGGACTGGTTGCCAGCAGGGGCAGTGTTCTGGGTGGCAGTGGAGCTGGACTCCGACGAGGGGGTGGCGGACGAGGAGTTAGCCTTCTCGCCACCGCACGCGGCCAGGCTGAGCGGCATCAGGGTGATAAGCATGGCGGCTGCGATGCGCTGTTTCATGGGTTCTCCTTTGAAAGCATGGAAGGATACGCTAAAAGTCTAGCCGGGTGGTTAAAGTTGGGCAAAACTCCCTGTGTGAAGGGCGGTCTTCCCCTATGCTCCGCGTCTCTTTGCTTGGAAAGGCATGCGTTTACGCCTGGGAAAAGATGGGTGGGGTGACCATGAAGGCCGCCCCACCCGGTATCGCATGCATGGTTAGTGACGGGTCACTGTCCGGTGCCCCAGTCGAAGCCGCAGAGGTCGTTCAGCGCCTTTCCATGGTTTGACATGTCTGTCATGAGGTCAGGGCCACCCGTCGAAGCGCCGGGCGACTTCGTAGCGTCGCGAAGCTTCTCAAGGTCTTCAATAAGAGGGGTGAAGGCAGCCTTGACCTTCTTATTGGTGATCTTCTTGTTGGCTTTCTTGTAGGTCTTGATGATCTGGTCCAAACTGTCCCGGATGTCGTCAGGGGAAGTGCCCTTGATCTTGGCGCTTTTGTTGGCGCTGACAGCTGCCTTCTGGATATGTTTGCAAGCGGCTTCCTTGGATTGGGCACCGCAGGCGGCCAAGCCGAAGGGGAAAACGAGGATGAGGGCAGCGGCGATGAGGCGACGCTTCATGCTGGCTCCTTTGAGAGCGTTGATGGACATAGTGGAAGTGTAGGGGAGTGGTCCCGGCGATGTACAACTCGCCACATGGCGAGCGGGTAACCGACGAGGTATGGGTGCGGTACGAGGCCTGTGTGGCGTAGGTTGTCATGGTCAGATTTTTCATGGCGCGAGGAAAAGCATGCCTCGGGTTGTCCCTCCCGATAGACTCAACGGAGTCGTCATTGGCGCATCAGCTTCCAATGTTCCATCCGAAGCCGCACAGATCGCTGAGTTTCTTCCCGTGATTCTCCATGTCTGTCATGGCACTGTCGAACTCGCTGGAAGAGAACGTGGTATCGCCGTCGTCATAGAGTTTGATGATCCTCTCCATGTCAGCGATGAAGCTCTGAAAAACAGGCTTAACCTTCTTGTTCTTGACCTTCTTTGAGGCCTTTTTGTAGGTAGAGGTCAGGTTAGCCATCCGGTCCCTGAGGACCTTCGGATCTCTGCTGGTGGTTTGCCCGTTCTTTTGTGCCTGCTCGCTGGCGCTAGCCGCAGCATTGTCGATCTCATGACAGGCGGCTGCCTTGGATTGGGAGCCGCAGGCGGCCATGCCGAAGGGGAAAACGAGGACGAGGGCGGCAGCAATGAGGCGACGCTTCATGGGAATTCCTAAAGGGTGGGTCGATGGTCTCGCGGCAGAGGGTCAATATCGATGACCGCGACAGTGACGCTGGTGGTGGACGGGGAGGGGCACCCGGTTGGGCGTCCCTCCCCGCATGGCTGATGGTGTCAGCGAAGTATCACTTGCCGGAATCCCACTTGAAACCGCAAATGTCGTTCAGCTCCTGGCCATGGGTGGAGATGTCCTGCAGGACCTGAAAGTCTTCCGTAGACACGTCGGAGCTGTCCTTGTCTGCGAGGTCGCGGAACTTCTCGAGGTCGGCGATGAGGTTCTTGAAGGCGGGCTTAACCTTCTTGTTGGTGACCTTCTTGGCGGCCTTCTTGTAGATCTTGAGAGCCTTATCCAGGTTCTCCTTGATATCTTTTCCGTCGCTATTGGAGTCGAAATTGATCTCAGAGCTGGCGGTAGTCGCAGCCTTCTGGATCTGCTTGCAGGCGGCTTCCTTGGACTGGGCGCCACAGGCGGCCATACCGAAGGGGAAAACGAGGACGAGGGCAGCGGCGACGAGACGGCGCTTCATGGGAATGCTCCTAGTGCATTGATGATGGGTACGGTGAAAGTCTATCGTCTGAAAAAAATCTGTGGGATGGTTACTGGGTGATCCATGGCACCACTCTGCGAGACGTTGCTCAAGGGGCTGCTCGGTGGGGTTCTCCAGACGAGCCGCTTACCAGCGTTGGGTTACCTGTCCCACGTGAAGCCACAGAGGTTGTTCAGTGCCTCCCCGTGGGTGTCCATGTTGTCCTGAATGGACTCATAATCGGGTGACGCGCTCGCGTTTTCATCGGTATTCAACAGGTTAACCAGCTTGTCGAGGTCGTCGAGGACGTCCTTAAAAGCAGTCTTCACGTCCTTGTTGGTGACCTTCTTTGCGGATTCCTTGTAGATGCCAGTCATCTTTGCGAGGAAATCGGCGTACTCCTGCTGGCTATTCATCGAGGAGATGTCCACCGACTCTGATTCCTTGAGGACCGCATCGCGCGCGGTCGCGATCTCCTTGCAGGCGTCAGCCGCGGACTGGGTGGATCCGCAGGCAGCCATGCCAAGTGGAAGCATGAGGATCAGGGCGGTGGCGGCGAGACGACGCTTCATGAAATCTCCTGGATGTGTCGATGGCGTACAGCGACATGCTAATGCCTGTAAGAAGTACGTGGGAAGTCGTGTATGAGTGACTGGCGTGGGGAGGGGCAACCCACCCCGGGTTGCCCCTCCTGGCTTGGTGTGCGCGTCAGCAACTGCTCACCAGTCCAAGGTGAACCCGCAGAGATTCTTCAGCACCTGTCCGTGGTTGTCGATGTCTTCCTCATTCTGCTCGTATTCCGGCGAGGTGGTGGGAGTGTCGTCCCTGAGGAATTCAACGGACTTGTCGAGGTCCTTGAGGACATCGTTGAAAGCAGCCTTGACTTCCTTGTTGCTGACCTTCTTACCGGCGTCCCTGTACATGTCCAGCAGCTTCTTCAGATGATCTGGAACTTCGCTGAAGGGCATGTCCAGAATCGAGTGTTCGGCCGAGTACTGGTGAACGGAGGTACGTGCCGTCGCGATTTCCTTGCAGGCGTCAGCCGTGGACTGGGACCCGCAGGCAGCCATGCTAAGCGGGAAGATGAGGGCGAGAGCGGCGGCAGTAAGACGACGCTTCATGGGTGCTCCTAGATGTCGTAAGAATGGATGCACTGAAAGTTTATGACGTGAAAAAGATTTGTGATGCACGCCTCTGCATTGTGGACATGGCTGCTGCGTTCGTGCGGGCCTTGGCGACCGTGCTGCTGATGGGTAGGGTCGCCGTTCTCTATCGTTACTGCGCAGTGCTGGTGACCTTTCTCTGTGCTCAAGGGCGGCGGCCCGCCTCTCCAGCTGCTCTCTGCACCCGAGGGCGGCGGCCCGCCCGCTCGCCGTCCGCGCCGCGAGCCTTCGGCTCGGCGCGTCGGCTCGAAGCCCGGCCAGGCCCTGCCGCCGCCCTTGAGTACCGCAGCCGCCCGCATGCCGAAGGAGTGCCCTGCCGCCGTCCTTGAGTACCGCAGCCGCCCGCATGTCGAAGGAGTGCCCTGCCGCCGCCCTCGGGCACCATAGCTGCCCGCATGTCGAAGGAGTGCCCTGCCGCCGCCCTCGGGCACCGCAGCCGCCCGCATGCCGAAGGGGTGCCCTGCCACCCGCCCCGGCCTCGTTCCCGCCCTTGCGCCCGTGCTGGCAGTCGGTCTGGCTATGCACATACAAAATCGCCGGGACCAAACGGTCCCGGCGATTCACCGTCGGGGTGGCGGGATTTGAACCCACGGCCTCTTCGTCCCGAACGAAGCGCGCTACCAAGCTGCGCCACACCCCGGTGCCCAATGAGTATAGCCATACCTCGTCGGAAAACCCAAACCGAGATCGGCGGACAATGGGAAGTGTGTGCCACGCCGCAAAGATGAGCGCGCGGTGAGTGGCCCACACTGAGCCTCAGCTACGCGGGATGCACGTGGATGAGGGAGGCCTCGGGTCGCGTTGCGATGCGCACCTTGGCGTGGGGTGACGTGCCCAGACCAGCCGAGACGTGCAGCCATGCCTGGGAGCCGTCGGGTGCCTCCCAACGATTCAGGCCCTTGGCGTAGTGACGTGCGATGTCGCAATTCGTAATGATCGCCCCCATGCCAGGGATGCCGATCTGACCACCGTGCGTGTGACCGGCCAGGATCAGGTCGGCCCCCTCACTGGTGAGCGCAGACACGACGCGCGTGTAGGGCGCGTGCGTAATGCCCAGGCGTAGCGCCCCGGGTTCTTCCCACGACGAGGCTGGGGCTACCATGCGGTCCCGGAAAATGTGCGCGTCGTCGGTCCCCAGGAGCGAGACAGTCCCGCCGGACAACGACAGCGTGCCCGACGCGTTGGATAGATCCACCCATCCGGCGTCGCGCATCTGGCGAACCATCGGCAGGTAGGGCAGGTCCGGGACGACGCGTGCGGGAGGCGGCGTGGAACGCATCAGGTAGCGCGTCCAGGGCTTGGGGATCGGCGAATAGTAGTCGTTTGACCCCAGGACGAAGGCACCTGGATACGACAGGAACGGCCGGTAGGCGTCCATCACCATGTCGAAAGCATCAAGCGATCCAAAGTTGTCGCCCGTCGCCACGACCATGTCGAAGCGCTCGGAGGAAGCGACATCGGAGAGGAAGTGGAGCAGGAACTCCTGCCCGGCGAAGAGATGGAGGTCAGCGATCTGGAGAATCGTCACCTCGGGGACGTCGCGCTCGATGGGCACATCGTAGCGGCGCAGGGTGGGCATAGTTCGCTCAATTGAACCCCATGCCAGCGCGGCACCACCCGCCGCGATCCCGGCGAGTCCGAGCCCCCCGATGACGGCACCTGCAGTGCGCAGGACCCCAAGGCCTCGTCGGGAGAACGAGGCAGCGGTATCGGTCAGTGTCGGTGTCATATCAGTTGCTGCTGGTCGGAGCCGGGGTTGGGTTCGAGCGACTCGTGGATGAGCCAATGTTCGCGCTGGACACGTTCTCAACGGGCGTTCCGGCGAGGATTTGCGTCATGTAGGGTGCCCAGATGTTCTGGCCGACGAAGGTCTCACCGTAGATCTCACCGTAGTACTTGCCGTTGATGGTCACGGAACCGACTTCCTGCGAGGAGTTCGCGCCGTGGCCCACCCACGCGGACGTGACGACGGAGGGGGTGAAGCCCGTCAGCCAGGTGTTTGCGTGGCCGTCGGTCGTACCCGACTTGGCGGCGAAGGGTCGGCCGTCACCCAGACGCGTCGACGTGTAGTACTGGCCGGCGGAGGCAGTCAGCAGGGCAGCCGTCTTGTTGGCGACGTCGGCGGAGATGACCTCCTTGCAGTCCGCGGAGAACTCCTTGAGGACGTTCTCGTCACGGTCGGTTACCGACTCGATGGACTGCGGCGTGCACTGCTGGCCGGAGTTTGCAATGGCTCCGAACACGGAGGCCATCTGCAGCGGGGAGGAGGACACAGAACCCAGGATATTTGCGGGGAAGGGCGAAGGGACCTCGCCGTCCTCGGTAATGCCCATGTTATAGGCCGTGTCGAAGATCGCGCAGAAGTCCACGCGCGAGGCCATGTTGACGAACGCCTGGTTGACCGACTGGCCGGTTGCGCGCACGACGTTCATGGTGCCGGTCTTACCCGCGAGGTCATTGACCTGGTAGCCATCAGTGTAGATAGCGTGACCACCGCACTTGAAGGATCCGTTGCCGTAGAACGTGTTGTTGGAGCCGACCGTCTCGTAGGCGGAGTGCCCCTCCTTGAACCACTCGAGCAGAGTGAAGACCTTGAACGTCGAGCCGACCTGGAAGTTTCCATCGGCCGAGTAGTTCGACATGGTTTCGCCGCTCTCAATGCCGTACGTCGTGTTCTGGGCCATGGCCAGGACGCGGCCCGAGCGTGGGTCGAGAGAGACAAGCGCATCGTTAAGGCCGGAGGCATCGCCGACGGGAATTGTGTGTGTCAGCGAGGAGAAGGCGGCGTTTTGCATCGTGGGATCCATCGTGGTGCGGATCGTGATGCCCTGGGTCTTGAGCATGCGCTCGCGCTCGGTGCGGGTCTCACCGAAGGTGGGGTCCTCCAGGAACTGAGCCAAGACGTAGTCGCAGAAGTAGGCCTTGGAGGATTCCGCGCCGGAGCAACCTTCCGAGGAAACGGTCGGGTGCAGCATCGAGTCGATGGTCGTGTCGATGCCCTTGTCGTACTCTTCCTGCGTGATGACGTTCTGCTCGAGCATAGCGGCTAGGACCGTGTTGCGGCGTTCCTTAGCGGCATCCGGGTGAACGAGGGGATCGTACTGGACGGGGGACTGCACGAGGCCAGCCAGGAGGGCGGACTCGAGGTAGTTCAATTCGGAGGCAGACTTCGAGAAGTAGCGCTGCGAGGCGGCCTCAACGCCGTAGGTAATGGGGCCGAAGGGCGCGATGTTCAGGTAGCCGGTGAGGATCTCATCTTTCGACTGGGTCTTCTCCAGTGCCAGCGCGTACTTGATTTCGCGGAGCTTACGCTCGGTGGTCTGCTCGGTAGCGGCGCTGACCTGATCGGCGTCGCCCTCGAGATAGCCGCGCTCAGCCAGCGAGTTGCGCACGTACTGCTGGGTGATCGTGGAGGCACCCTGACGGCCGGAGTCGCCCAGGTTCGTCACGAACGCGCGGGCGATACCGGTGGCGTCCACGCCGTTGTGCTCGTAGAAGCGCTTATCCTCGATCGCGATAATCGCCTTCTTCATGACGTCAGAAATGTTCGCGCTGGGAACGACGATGCGCTGCTTGTCGTAGAAGTGCGCAATCACCGCGCCCGACGAGTCGAGGATTTGTGATTCCTCAGCCGGGGCGACAGTCTGTAGGTCGCCCGGCAGCTCGTTGAACACCGAGGGAGCGGACTTCGCGACAAGCGCGGTGGGCCCCGCGATGGGGACGAGCATGCCTGCTCCGACGACACCCATCAGAGCTGAGACGCTCAGGAACGCCAAGAGGAGGGCGAACAGCTGGGTTGGCCGGACAGCGCGGGAATGAGAGTGCGACATGCTCCTAGCTTACGTGCCGCCTGGCTCATCTGACACCTCGCGAGGCGTGACAATCGCCTGATCGTGCATGCGCTGGCGCACTAATAGCAAGTCGCACCGTTTGCACCCACAATGGTATGTGTGTATGGTCACATGTAGGACTCGGAGTAGAGTGAGGTGGAGATCGACGATGTCAGCTCACGGCGACGACCAGAGTTGGGTCGCGCGCGCACTGTGCGCGTCTACTGAGCCGGACGCGCTCTTCGTGCAGGGTGCATCGCAGCGTCAGATTCGCTTGCGCTGCTACGAGTGCGAGGTTCGTATCGAGTGTCTGGCGGATGCCCTGCAATCCGAGGCCAACTACGGCGTGTGGGGTGGCCTGACAGAGAGGGAGCGTCGCGCGATTCTGCGCCATTATCCGCATGCGGAGGATTGGCTGGAGTGGTTGCGTTCCTCGGATGATTCGCTTGCCAGGGAGTTGCGCAGTCCGCATGTGCCTCGGGTTTTGTCCTACGTTCGCCCCCAGATGGCAGGTAGGATGAACTCATGACTAAATGGGAATATGCCACGATTCCGCTGCTCACGCATGCGACGAAAGCCATCCTCGATCAGTGGGGAGCCGACGGGTGGGAACTCGTCCAGGTCATCCCGGGACCGACGGGCGCAGAGAACCTGGTCGCCTACCTCAAGCGTCCGATTGAGGGCTGAGCGAGCGATTCAGAACTGACCGATGCGTCGGTGATCATGGACGAGGCCGTGGCAGGCGTCGCGCATTCAGGTGTGTGAGTGGCTGTGGCCTTTTCCGTATCCTGAGACGCGAGTGGGGCCCGACACCTTTCAGTATCGGACCCCACTCGCGTGAGAAATCAGCGGGCGCGGCGCGCCAGGCGGTCAACGTCGAGGAGGGTCACGGCGCGACCCTCCAGGCGGATCCAGCCGCGCGACACGAAGTCGGCGAGCGACTTGTTAACCGTCTCACGGGAGGCGCCAACCAGCTGGGCCAGCTCTTCCTGCGTGAGGTCGTGAGGCACGTGGACGCCCTTGTCGGTTGCGGTGCCGAAGCGGTCAGCAAGATCCAGGAGGGCCTTGGCGACGCGGCCGGGCACGTCGGAGAAGACGAGGTCGGAGAGAGATTCGTTGGTGCGGCGCAGGCGCTGTGCGAGGGCGCGCAGCATGTGCTTCGCCAGCGTCGGGTTGGTGTCGAGCACGTGCATGAGATCCTCGTGCTCGAGGAAGAGGAGCGAGGCCGGGGACACGGCGGTCGCGGTGGTTGAACGCGGACCCGGATCGAAGAGCGTGAGCTCACCGATGATCTCGCCGGGGCCGAGGACGGCGAGGAGGGACTCGCGGCCGTCGCTCGAGGTGTGGCCGAGCTTGACTTTGCCCTCGGTCACGATGTAAAGGCGATCACCAAGATCGCCTTCGTCGAAGAGTGTCTCACCGCGACGCAGGGTCGTATGACCCATCTTCTGCTGGAGGGACACCTGTTGTGCATCATCAAGGCCACCGAACAGCGGCACCTGGCTGATGAAGTTGCCGTCACCGATCATGGTGCGGAGCTCCTTCCGCTCGTGCCCGATTGCTCGGGCGTTCCGTTTGAGGCTGCGCGGCGATCCCCATGCGTTATATCGATCACTAGGAGGTACCGCGTATCACACCATTATGCCCTATTTATCAGGTGAAACATGTTTCATTCTGCGATTTGTGTGAGCTGTCTAATGAAACACAAGCTAAATGTCGTGTGCGTCGACGTGCTGCGCCAAGGCCTCGGCGACCATTTGGGGTGCCTCCTCGGGCAAAAAGTGCCCGGCCTCGCGAATGACGATCTGGGTCAGGGGTGCATCGACAAACTGCGCGTCAGCCGCGTGATCGAGCGCCGACCATGCGCCGTCGTCACGCCCCACGAGTGAGAGGACGGGAACCTTCACCGGCTCCGCGAGGGTGCGGCGCAGCTCGCGCGACGGTGAACGGGTGGCGCGTAGTCCCCGCAAGGCCGTGTGGGCGGCAAACGGGCGGCGAAGCGCCGCACGGTAGGGTCCCGACTGTGACACGAGGCCGTCCACGTTTGCTGGCGAGGCCCATGCGCGGTAGACGGTCGTCACAAGCGAACCGGAGCGCAGGGCACGTTCCCGGCCCGTGGGCAGTGCCAATCGACCCTGGAGGACGCGACCGCCCGCCCAGGGTGCATGTCCGATGAGTGGCTGTACGCCGAGGGGGTGAGGAGCCGACAGGACCGCTACCGAGCGCAGTTCGAGCGGCGCGAGCGCGCCGATCATCCACGCGACCGTACCTCCCAGCCCCAGCCCCGCCACGGAGAACGACGCGATACCGAGGGCACGCACGACGCCGATCACATCATCGGCCATCTGAGCCAGGTCGCAGTCCCCTCGCGTTAGATCGGACGTACCAAAGCCTCGCAAATCGAGGGCCAACACGCGCGACGTCGACTCCGCGAGAAGGGGCAGGACCTCGCGCCAGGACCACCAGTGCTCGGGAAAACCGTGCAGCAGAACCAACGCATGGTCCATGCCCTGGCCCATGTCGGCGACATGAAATGCAGCTCCGCCAGCGCTCACGTGCCGATGGGTCCAGGGACCCTCCAACTCGATCGCGCTGGCGGGGATCAGATTCTTCACTTGCGTGTCAGGTCCTTCGCGGCCTTCTTGCGGGCGCGCTTGGAGTACAGGGCACCCGCGGGATTAACGGCCTCGATGGAGGTACGCAGTGCCTCCTCGGAGCGGCCATCGCGGCGCGCGGAGTGGCTGATGTAGCCCACGCCCATCAGGAGAACACCCAGCAGAACGAAGCGGCCCGAGTAACCGGTAGCCTGAAGGTGGTGCATGAGGTTCTCGCCGAAGGGGCTGGCGCTGGACAGCGCGGTCAGCGGTGCCTGAAGTACCGCGGCCGTGATGCCGGGAGCAAGGACCCAAGGCATGCCGATGAGCAGGAAGAGGAGGCCCATGATCCACGCACCCAGGGAGGAGCGGCGGGCGATCACGCACAGGATCATGGAAAGAACGATTGTGCCGAGCAGTTCGCCGAGCGCCGAGAGCGATGCGATGCCCGAGAACATGGGTGCATCCTCGGCCAGCGTCATGCGGGCACCCGCGTCCGCAGCCAGGTACCAGCCGAGGGGTGCGAGGAACAGGAACAGCAGGAAGGACAGGGCGTGCGCGCCGGTACGCGAGGGCATCTCGGTGGCCGTGGGCATCGGGCCGAAGAGTTCCTCGTCCAGTCGAGCCGCGGCCGACTGTTCGGAGCGCTCGCGTCCCGCAGAAGCAATCGAGGCCAGGGTGGCGGCGTCGCGCTCGTCGTCCTGCGCATTCAGCAGGGAGCGGCGGCGGGGC
>ERZ1674245.210-NODE-210-length-20909-cov-8.458761_pt1 | contig 20909 bp, 9 predicted proteins | sample MGYA00581205_ERZ1674245 | MGnify/ENA primary metagenome ERZ1674245 (study PRJEB41354, sample SAMEA4873314) | human saliva metagenome | biome: human-associated habitat [ENVO:00009003]; feature: mouth environment [ENVO:08000002]; material: saliva material... | reverse complement strand
TTCCACGAGTTGGCGTCGGTGGGCGTCTTGGTGTACTGCCACTGGAACTCGAGGTCCTCTTGGTTGACGGCTCCGCCGTTGAGCGTGGCCACCGGATCGGCCGGCGCGAAGACGGCGCTCTGACCGGCGCAGGTGCGCTGCGTGTGTGTGCCGGCGCTTTCGGTCAGGTGGCCGACGCCGAGCGTGTAGGTGCCGGTGATGGTGGCGTTGCAGGTGTTGAGCTGGATGTCGACGGTGTAGTCGCCGGCCTTGTCGGGCGTGCCCACGAAGGAGAGTTCCTGATCGTGGCTGTGGGTGCCGTTGGGAAGCGTCCAGGTGTAGGTGGCGCCGGGGAAATTGACGGCTTTGATGCGCACGGGATCGCCGTCGCAGACAAAGATGTCGCCGGCGATGCTACCCGAAATGGCGGCAGGGTCTTGCAGCAACACGTCTTGGTGCACGTGCGTGAGTCCGCAGGAGTCGGTGGCTTCGATGCGGTAGCGAGAGCCCAAACTGCCTTGTTCGAAGGTCACGGCGCCATGGGCGCTTTTCTTCTCCACGAGGGTGCCGTCGAGCGTGCGCAGTTCGTAGATGTAGGGCTTGTGCCCGCCTTTGAGGCCTACGTTGATTTGACCCGAGTGGGCGCCGGCACAGAAGAAGCTCACCGTGTTGGCACGGTCGAAAGCCAGGGGTTCGTAGCCGATGTCGTAGGTGTATTGGCGCGTGCAGTAGCCGCCGTTGGGGAGAGTGAGGTTGATGTTGAGTTGGCCCTTCGGCTTATACGTTTCGACCGGGTCGCCCCAGTTGAGATAAGTGTAGGGATCGCTGTCGAGTGTGTAGTTTTGGAAGGTAGCCTCCTGCCCGGTGTCGGGGAACTTGGCCGTGCCGGTGGGCGTGAAGGTGATTTTGCCGTCGCATTCGATCTTTACATTCTTGATTTTCACCTTCAATTCCAAGGGCGGCTTGTAGGTGACGGTGAAGGAAGAGGTGAAGTTGTTGCAGGCGGTGCGGACTTCGAGGGCGTAGGTGCCGGGTTCGAGCTCGGGTGTGACGTTGCGCACCGTGTCGCCGGGGGCGCGCACCTCGCTCCACGCAGAGGGCGAGAGATAGCCCCGATTGGTCCGCGTGGTGTTGCTGTAGGTGATGTTGGTCGGGTCGCCGCTGAAGTCGAGCGCCACGTAGGTTTTGCCCGTCGCCGTGTTGCGCACGACGATTTGCTTGATTTGCTCGAAGACTTTGTCACCCGATCCCGCTTCCCAGTCCACAAGGAGCCTGCTGAGCTCGCTGTGGGCGCCGGCGGTCTTGGGGGGCAGACTGTCGCAACTGCCGCCGAGCTGGATGTTGTCGTAGGCATAAGCGTTGGGCAGGACGTATTCGGCCTTCCAAGTCATGTGGTTGGTGGTCGTGCCGTCCGCTTCGACATATTGCAACGTGTACTCCTTGTTGCGTTCGAAGGGGAAGTTGCGCGCGGCATCGCCGGTCAGGTCGCTCAAGTGCGGGGCATCGAGCACCGTGGCGCCCGTGGCTTTGTCGATCACGCGGGTGTGCTTGTCTTCAAAGCAGTCGCCTTGGGTGTAGAAGTCGTAGAAGATCTTCCGGCACGTGGCGGGGCGCTTCGCTTTGCGCTCTAGGAGCAGGGCGTTGGAGCGCGAGGAGAGCATATAGATGTAGGGATCCATTTCCTCGTTTTGCGAGGTGATGGTCAGTTTGTAGTTCTCATTGCTCGGGAACACGAGTTCGTCGGCGAGTTGCGGCGGGAAGTTGCTCTTGTAGACCAGCGTTTTCACTTGGTCATACACGGTTTGGTTGTCGCGGGTGCGCACCACCACGATGCGGTAGGGGTGTCCCGTGTCGTACTCGGTGAGTTTGGCCTTCGTCTCGTTGCATTTCGAGTCTTCGGTCGAGAGTTCAAAGGGATTGCACAGCTTGTGCTCGTCGAGATGCACGTGTTTCATCGTGGCGGGGCAGCCGATGAGTCGATAATACACGTCGTAGCCGCCCGAAAGGTCGAAGCGCGCGCGACTGTGGACGAAGGTGGCCGAGTTGTAGTCGTAGGAAGGCGAGCCGCCGTGCGACCATTTGTGCTCGTCGGGCGCGGTGCCGGGCGGGGTCACCTGCACTTCGTAGTTCAGGTAGGCCCCTTTGCGCTGCGCTTCGGGGAGGTCGCGGAAATCGAAGTTGAGGCGGAAGCTCAGCACGTTCGAGTTGAGCTCTTTGGTCTCGATGGTGACACAGCTGCCCCCGGTGAAGCGCGCTTTGTCTTCGAGCTCTTTGACCTCGGCATTGGGGATTTCGATGTCGGTACATCCGTCGGTGACGAAGAGTTTGTAGGTGCCGGGCGCCAAATCGTTGCCCCAACAGGTCAGATGGCTCTCGGTTTGCTCCTGACTTGTGTAGCGCCAGCCTTCGGCATAGTCGTCATAATTCTTGCGGCCCTCGGTGTTTTTGGTCAATTCACGGCGAGGGTGCACCGGTCCGCTGGGTGTTTCGGTGACGTAGACTTTGAGGCGTTTCAAACTGCCCTTGTCGGTGTAGAGACCTACGCCGCCGCTGTTGCCGCAAGCATAGGAGGCTTTGCCGGCGTAGGGGGCGCTGCGGGCCACGAGCGTTTGGTACGAACTGCCCAAATAGGCGTAGTTCGTCGATTCGTAGCTGTGGGGTTGTCCGTCGAATCCGCGGAGCACCACGCCGGTGGCCTTGATGGTGTAGGAGCCGGGCGCCAGTCCCGGGAATTCCTTGGGCTGTTCGGGGGTGGTGGTTTGGCCGTTGATGGAGGCTCCTCCGTCGGGCGGCACGATTTCGTAGTTGATTTGGTCGACCGTGCCGTAGCCTTTGAGCGCTTGGATGGTGATTTTACCGTCGTTGGCGCACTGCATGGTGTTGGTATTCACGGTGAGCTGGAGCTGGGCTTCCGGGATGCTGACGTCTTGGGTGTAGACCTGTCCCATGTAGCAGCCGTTGAGGCCTTCGACTTCGAGGCGATAGTTGCCCGGCGCCACGCGGAGCGAGTCATTTTTCCCGCCGCGTCTGATTTCTTCGCTCTTCACTGCGCCCGAATTCGGGTCGATGAAGCGCACACGCACGCGGTCGTTAGGCGAAAGTGAGTTCAGAAAAAGGATCACAATGCCCTTTTGCCCCGGCGGGGTGGCGGAAGTCAATGAATAGAGGGGCAGGGCAGATGAGATGTTGATGTGCGCGTAAGCGTCGAGGCGCTTCTCACCATAATAATAGTACACCTGGTAGCTGCCCATGGGGAGCGATTTACTTATCCACTCAGTGATGATGCCTGTCGAGCCGGTCGATTCCACTTCGGTGTAGGTGGCAGGAGCCGACGGGGTGGTGTATTTTATCGCGTAGACGGCGATGCGTGTGGGCTTTTGCGGTGCGCCGTTGGCCACAAGGCGCGAGGTGACCAGCAGTTTCCCGTCTTGACAACCCGGCACGGCGTTGATGGGCGTCACATTCAGCGCCCCGTCAAGCAGCGGGTCGGTTGTTTTCGGCGCGAGGGCGGTGAGATAGAGCTTTTCGGTGCAGCGTGTGCCGCACTCGGTGGGGAAATCCATCTCCACGTAGTCGGGCAGGTGGTTGAACTCCGCGGTGAATTTGCTCTTGGGCTGGCCCGTGTCGGGATTGGTGATGGTTTTGGTTTGAATCACCGTGCCCTCGGCGTTGCGGAACACGAACTTGTAGTCGCCCGGCGGGGCGTAGAAATCGATCTTGAGCGTGTTGTCGTCGGCCGTCGCGCCGGTTTCGACGCGATAGCTCTTTTTGTCTTTGTAAGGGATGACGCCCGGCGGATCTTCGTCAAAGGGGAAGGCGGGAGAGGGCTGTCCCGGGGGAGTACTTCCCGGGTAGTCGATTTCATATTCCTTGATCTCCACCGTTTTGGTGAAGGCCGGGAGGCAAGAGCCGGGATCGACGGGAGCCACCTTGACGGTGTAGGTGCCGGCACCCAGGTGGTCGAAGGTGTAACGTGTGTCGCGGGCGGTGATTTCCTTGAGCAAGACACCGGAAGCATCGCGCAGTTCTGCGTGCTTCACGTCATTGTAAAGGAAGGTGCTGGTCTCTCCGTAATTTTGGTAGTAGTTCAAGCTGATACTGCCGTTCGAGGTGCAGAGTTGGTTGTCGGAGACATTCACCGTGGGCTCGATGTGGAGGTTGTCCAGGTGGAGCGGTTCGGTGTAGTGCGGTGCGTCGGGGCAGTCCACCCAATATTCGCAGATGTAGTCGCCGTTGGGCAGGTCGAGTTCTGCGGTGGTGTAGAGGGGAGCGCCCATGCTTTTGGTTTCGGCCACGAGGGCTCCCGTGGTCTTGTCCTTGATTTTCACGATGCCGTTGCCCTCACTCTTTTTTTGCAGGTAGAATTTCACGTGCGTCTTGTTGCATTCGAGTCGTGTGATCTCCTTTTCCAGTTTGGGGCGTTGGCTTCCCGGTTCGTTTTGCTTCGACATGAGGAAACCGTTGCCCCTGAAGAGAACGGGATCACCGCACGAAGGGCGCATGATGAACGAGAGGGAGCCGTCGGTGGGGGGCACTTTGATGTAGAAAGAGAGCTGACGGTTTTTAGACGCCAGTTCGGCCAGTTGATCGGCGGGGATGGGGCCATTGGCCAGCAGCTTCCCGTCTTCCGAATACACCTCGTAGGAGGCGCCGTCGAGTGCATTGTGAATGTCGGCCTCCGTGATTCCGTAGCCTTGGAAGTCGACACGCACGTTCCACAGGGGTTTGGGAGAGCAGAAGTCGAAGTTTTCCACGTAGAACGACAAGCTCTGATTGAGCAGGCTCGGCACGTTCTTGGCCGCGATGGCGGTTTCGGCTTCGGCCGTGGCGCCGCACTCCGTGCGCAGGGCGAGCGAGTAGGCCCCCGGCAGCAGATCGTCGATTTGCTTCGTGGTTTCGCCCGCATTGAGGTTGACCGAGCGCACCGCCGTGCCGTTGAGCGAAAGCGTCAGCGTGGCCGGTTCGTCGAGCGTGCCGCCTTCGAGCGTCACCTTCATGCGGCCCGTCGGACTGCAGTAGACATCGGCCGGCGAAGGCTCCACTTTCAGCGTGCCGGGCGTCACTGTTTTGATTTCCACGGGCGTGGTCATCGTCTGGCCCCCGTAGGTGGTGGTCAGGGTGTAGGTGCCCGCAGCGAGACCCGTGAACTGTGTGCGTTCGGTCGTCACGTTGCTGCGCACTTGCGGCGTGCCGCCCGCTGTGGGCGTGAGGGTGTAGCTCACCGGGCAGGCCGCCGTGGTGCCTTCCACCGCCACTTCGATTTGCCCCGCCGCGCAACCCGCATAGGTGTGGCGGATGATCGTCACTTGCGGCTGGACGAGCTCGCCTTGCGTGACCGAAAACGAGCTCGTGGCGCGGGCTTCGCAGTCGGTCGAGGAGGCCTGCACCTCATAGTCGCCGAGCGGCAGACCGGTGAAGGTGTGCGTGAACGCCGGATAGGTCACCGTGGCCGTTTGCAGCGCAGGGGCGCCGGTGGCCCGCTGACCTTTTTTCCAAATTTCGTAGCGCAAACCGCCGATGCCCACCACTTTGGCCACATTGATCGTCACGCCGCCCGGACACGTGCCGCGGGTGAGGATGGGGGTGGGGATCACGGAGAAGTGCTCCACGTCGATGGGCTGTTCCCACTCGTAGGCGCCGTCTTTCCACGTAGTGCCCGGCGCGGCGGGCGTGCAGCCGGGAGTGGCGCGCACGTGCAGCGTGTAGCGGCCCGGCGAGAGGTTGAAGAAGAGCGTCTGCTGGTAGGGGCTGCGCGCCGTGAGATTGCCCACCGGCACGGCCTGTTGGCCGGCGCGCACGGGGTCGCGCTCCAGTTTATACTGCACGCGCGAGAAACCGCTCACGCCCGTCAGGCTCACGCTCACGGCACCGCTCGTGGCCTCGCAACCGCCGGCCGGCGTCACCACGGGCGTGGCCAGCACATCGGCCGAGGTTTTGACGTGATAGATGATTTTGGGCAGCACCACGCGGGGCTGCTGCGTGCCGCAGGTGCCCGTGGCGCGAATGTAGATGGGGTCGCCTTCGTTCCACCCGTCGAGCGGCAACACTGCCTCGCTGCCCGGGCGCGGTGTCACCACCGGTGTGCCCCAGGTCGTGCGGTTTTTCGACACGCTGTAGGTCATGGCCGTGAAACCCGCCACGGCGTTGCGGTAAACCACCGAGAGGCGAGCCGGGGTGTGGCAGTCGCTGTTGGCGGCTATGAGGGTGGCGGTGAAGTCGCCCGTGTCCAACGTCGGGCATCCCTGGGCCGCCACACGCTGTGGGAGGCTGAGGAGCAGCACGAGGAGCGCAACGAGGGCCGCCATGCTTCGGCGCAGCAGGGTGGGGGTGGCGAGACGGAGGGGAGGGGGAAGTGGTTGTTTCATCTTGACGTTTGTGAGGGAAGGGGGGGTGAGGCGGTGACGGCAACCGCACATTTCGGTAAGTTGCTGCCACAAATATCTGAATAAACTGCAAGTTGACCAATTTTTAGAATGGAATTAACGGCCTTCGGAGGTGAAATAACCGCTTTTTGTCGTCAGACTTGCACGAAAAACGGGGAATTGCGCACCCGAAGCGAGCGTTTTTTGCCCATTGTGCCTCACGAAGCGAAATGACAAAGTGTTGATTTTTAGCGTCGACGCGGGCAATCGTTGGACGATCGGACAAAGTGAGTGGGTCGAAGCGTGAAAATGCACAATTTGTGGCGCAGCCTCCTGTGCGTTGTCGATTCTTTTTCTGTTTTCGTTCGGGAAGCCTTGAAATAAAATGAATACTCCGCCCCCCGGTTTCCTCCCCAACCGACGAAACGTGCGAATTTCGGCCTGCATTTCCCCGAAAGTGCACGGCATGAAAACGTGTTTTTGCTGATGATTCGGTGGTGAGAAATTAATGTTTTTGTCCTTTCGGTGATTGCATCCGTGGTTTCGCGCTGCTTTTCGGCCTTTTGCCGCCGCGCTCCCGCCGCGACGAAGAAAGCGGGGTGTTATGGCACAAAAGCTGCGGGTTTTCGTCGGCCGGTCGCCGCTTTTTTGCGAGCACCGCGGGCTCCGTCGGTGCGCAAGGCGTGCCCCTCCGCCCGAGTGTCGCCTCGGTTAGGCGGTCGGTGCCGTCGTTTCGCGCCGTGTGCCGCAGCGGCTTGTGCTGCCCCGCGGTGGGGCGCCGGCCTCCTCGCACCCGCCGCCCGCCTCCACGCAAAACACCCCGCCTGCACCGTGAGAAGGTGCAAGCGGGGTGCGTGTGGCCATGGGCGCAAGGGCGCCGCGGGTCAGAAGCGCGGGCCTCCGCCACCGGGGCCGCCGTGTCCGCCACCCTGCGGGGGCATGACGGGGCGAAACTTGCCGCCGGGCCGACCTTCGGGGCCGTGGCCCTCCGGCGGCTCGGGCATTTTGGCGCCGCCGAAGATGTTGAGGCGGTAGATGGCGTGGAGCATCACGTATTGGTTGAGCATGTTGGTCCACGCGTCGGTGCGCGCCAGCGCGGTGAGCGAACGACTCACCTCGCTCTGCCGGCCCAAGAGGTCGAAAGCCTCCAGGCGCAGGGTGAGGGCCTTGTTTTTCAGCAGCGACTGCGAGAGCGAGGCGTTCCACACGAGCTCGTTGGTGTTGAAGGCCGAGGTCGAAAAACCGCGGCGCGAGGTCATGCGCAGATCGGTGGAGAAAGTCATGCCCCAAGGCAGGGTGAAGTTGGCCTCCGCGCCGCAGGCGAAGCTCCAGGTGTCGAGGTTGCCGGTGGTGAGCAGCGAGGAGTTGGAGTGCTGGTAGGCCACGCGTCCGTTGAGGGTGGCGTCCCACCACGAGCGGCGGTAGGACAGATCGAGGCGCTCGGAGAGGGCGGTGACGGCGGTGCGGCTCTTGTCGGCCACGACGCCGGCGAAGAGGGCGTTCACCTCACGCAGCGAAGGCGCGTCGGGCAGGGTGGAGGCGGCGCCCGAAGTGGCCACGTAACCCACCGAGCGGGTGAAGTTGGCATCGGTCGAGGTGGCGAGGTTCAACACCTTGGCGCGATCGAGCGGCGTGTTGAAAGTCAGGCCGGCCGCGGCGTTCCAGTTGCCATCGATGTTTTCGGGGCGGGTGAAACGGCGGCCCGTCACGTCGTCGTAGACGGTGAGTTGCGAGATGTTGCCCGTCGAGAGCGTGAGGTCGGCGTGCGCCATGAGGCCCTGCAGGCGTTCGGCGTTGTAGGCATTATAGAAGAGGTGCATCTCGTGGTTCCACACGGGGCGCAACCCCGGGTTGCCCACCGAGATGCGGAGGGGGTTGGCATTGTCGACCACGCCGATGAGCTGCGTCATGGAGGGTTGCGAGGAGCGTCCGCGGTAGTTGAAATCGAGGTTGGCGGTTTTCGAGAACGCATAGCGCAGGCGCACGTTGGGGGCGAAGTTCAGCACATTGCGCACGGTGTCGATGCGGCCGATGCTGGCGCGCTCGTATTGCAGGCGGGTGCGTTCGGGCGAGAACTGTACGCCGGCCGAGAGGCGCACGGCGCCCACGTTGTAGCGCAGGCCGAGGTTCACGCGGTGGTTGTCGTAGCGATAGGTGGCGTGCTGCGAGTTTTGGGCGTCGCGCACGGCCGCTTGCACGTCGTCGGCGTTGAGGCGGCTGAGCAGTTGGGCGGGATCGAGCCACGAGAGGGTGCTCGACGAGCCCGGCACGTAGAGTTGCGAGATCGTGCCCAAGCCGGTGTGCGCACTCAGGAAGTCGCTCAGCGTGTTGTAGCCGTCGAGGCTCAGGAGGTTGTAGAGGGTGCGGTCGCCCGACGTGTATTTGTGTTCGTAACCGTAGCGGGTTTCGAGCAGGAGCTTGCCCACGAGCGGTTGCACGTAGGAGAGGCCCACGCGATAGTTCCACTGCGTCGAGGGGCGGTCGGAGAACTGGTGGGTGCCGCCCGCGGCCAGTCGCGGTCCGGCGGCGTCGGCCTGCACGCGCTTGTAGAGGTCGGCACGCGAATAGGCGTCGGCCGTGGTGGTGGTGTAGCCGCCGCGCGCTTCGAAGGCGAGGTTGCGGCCGTTGCGCCCCCCGATGAGGCGCGTGAGGTTGAGTTCGCCTTCCACCTTGTGGGTGGTGGTGCGCGAAAGGTCGTAGCGCGTGTTGACGTTCTTGAGGAAATCGTCGGCCACGTGCACCGTGTCGCCGACAAAGCGGGTTTTGTGAACGCGCGCCAGCACGTCGTCGACGGCACTCACCCCGTAGCGCGCGAAGGGATCGGTGTCGAACGAGGCCGAGCGCGAGTTTTGCGTCGTGCGGCCCGTGCTGAAGTCGTAGTTCGGCCGGAAAGAGAGTTGCGTGAGCGAGTCGGGGTTCCACTTCAGGCGCAGGCGGGCGTGGAAGTCCTGGTTCAGGCCGTGGCTGTCGGCGTGGGCCGCGTCGAAGCTCCCTTTTTGCGTGGCGGTGACGAAGTTTTCGATCGACGAGATGGTCTCCGTGCGGTTGTCGTTGCGGAAGTAGATGGCGTTGCCCCCCAGTTCGAGGCGGCCGGCTTCGAATTTGCCGCGGCCGTTGTCCCACGAGAAGTCGGTGCCCGCCATGGTCGAAGTGGTGCGTCCGCCGTTGTTGCCCCCGAAGCCCCGCGGACCGCCGAAACCACGGTCGGCCACGTTGTTGTGCGAGGCGATGAGGCCCACGCGCGAGCGGTCGGTGAAGCGCATGCCCATGAGTTTGGCCGAGTAGAGGCCGTCGCCCTTGTCGTCGCGTCCGCCCGCCAGGTCGAGGTTGGAGATGAGGCTCTGATTGAGCTCACGTTTGGTGGTGATGTCGAGCACAAAACTCTCTTCGCCGTCGTCCACGCCCGTTTGCTCGGCATAGTCACTCTTCTTGTCGTAGGTTTTCAGGCGCGAGACGAGGTTGGTGGGCAGATTCTTCATGGCCACCTTCGTGTCGCCCTTGAAAAAGTCTTTGCCGTTGATGAGAAATTCCTTCACCGTCTTGCCGTTCACCTTCACCGTGCCGTCGTCGCTCACCTCAGCCCCCGGCAGTTGCTTGACGAGCGCCTCGAGCGTGGAGCCCTCGGCCGTGCGGAAGGCCGAAGCGTTGAACACGGTGGTGTCGCCCTGCTGTTCGACGCGGGCAGCGGCCGTGCTCACCACCGCGGCGCGCAGGGCCATGTCGTTGCCCGCCAGGGCCAGCGTGCCCACATCGAGGCTGTCGGCACCGCCCGCGGCGAAGTTCACGTCGCGCCCCGCAGAGCGCAGCCCCACGAAGCCCACGCGCAGCCGCAGGGCGGCCGTGGTGTCGGTGACAATGCGGAAGCGCCCGAGGCTGTCGGTCACGGCACCGGCCAAAAACTTCGTAGTGTCGGCGCGCAGCACCAGGCGAGCCGTGGCCAACTCGAGGGGGCGCCCGTCTTTCTGCGAGACCACAGTGCCCGTGATCACGCGCCGAGGGGCGGCAAACGCCACGCCGGCGCCCAACAGTAGGGCAAGGGGGAGATAATGTACCTTCTTCATGGGGAGGAATCGTTAAGTCTGTGGGGCGGCCGCTTGCACTTTGTCAATCACAAAGCCGAAAAGACCGTCGTATTTTCGTATTCTGTGCCGCAAAGTTACCTATTGTCACGCATTTACGTCGCAACGGCTGTCACAACAAAGCTAAACGACCCGACGAAAAAGGGGCGAAAATCGACGTTTTCCGCCCTTTTGGCGACCGAAGGTGGCGATCGGCTCCGCTTTTATGCTTATATTTGTCGGCACACCGCCCCCCGCGGTCACAAAACCCCCAGGCACATGGATTTTCACTACGCAACTCACATCCGACGCATCGAGATCAGCAGTCTTTGGAACGGGCGAAAGCCCATCGACTGGACGCTGCGGCCCGATGTCAACGTGCTCAGCGGCAAAAACGGCGCCGGCAAGAGCACCATCCTCGCCCGCCTCGTGCAGCGCGCCGCCCATCTCGCGCCCTCCGGCACCCTGCGCGGCGGGCAACACGACGATGTGGCCCTCACCCTCGCCCCCGACGATGCCGAACTCGTGCGCTACGATCTCGTCCGCTCCGTCGACAGCCGCATCCTCCCCGCCGAGCGCATCGCCACCCTCGCCGACGGCGCCATCGTCACCGAACTCGACTGGCAACTCTACCGCTTGCAACGCCGCTATCTCGACTACCAAGTGAACGTGGGCAACCGCATGATCGCGCTCCTCACCGAGGGGAGCGACACCGCCCGCGAGGAAGCCGCCGAAGCCGCCGCGGCCAAAACGCAGTTTCGCGACCTGATCGACGACCTCTTCAGCGAAACCGGCAAGCACCTCGACCGTTCGAGCAATGAGCTCCGCTTCCTACAATACGATGAGCCCCTCTCGCCCTACGTGCTCTCCTCGGGCGAGAAGCAAATGCTCATTCTCCTGCTCACTGCCCTCGTGCAAGACCGCCGGCCCACCGTCTTCTTCATGGACGAACCCGAGGTGAGTCTCCATTTCGATTGGCAGAAGCGACTCATCTCGATGGTGCGTGCGCTCAACCCCCGCGCGCAAATCATTCTCACCACCCACTCGCCCGCCGTGATCCTCGACGGATGGGAGGACCACGTCACCGAAATCGAGGACATCACCCGCTGAGGCGCTCGCCGCCGGCTGCTTTTGCGACCGCCCCGCCCGTGTCACCCCGCCGGCCGCGCAAGTTGCCCTCGTGTCCCGCACTTTTTCGCCCCCCACTGCCATGTCTCGCCTCTCCGCCCAACTCAATTCTGCCTACATCGCCGCTGCCTCCCGCCTCGAAGGCCGGCGTGCACGACCGCGCGCCGTGGCCTACGTCGAGAGCTACGACGACATCCTCTTCTGGCGCGATGTGCTCACCCGAGCGGCCCCGCACGTGCAGTTCGAAGTGGTCCTCCCCTCGCGCATCACCCTGGGCCGGGGCAAGAAGATCGCCTTGGCCAACCGGCTCGGCCCCCACATGATCGCCTGTGTCGACGCCGACTACGACGTTTTGATGCAGGGCGCCACCCCCACCAGCGCCGTGGTGTGCCGGTCGCCCCACGTTTTGCACACCGGGGTCTACGCCATCGAAAATTTGCAGTGCCATGCCGACGTGCTGCACCGCGTGTGTGTCATGGCCACGCTCAACGATCGCGAACTCTTCGACTTCCGCGCCTTTCTCCAAGCCTTCTCCCGCACCGTCCACCCCCTCTTGGTGTGGAACGTGTGGGCCTATCGCTACGGCGCCTACACCCAATTTTCGCTCACCGACTTTGCGCGCACTGTCGAACTGCGAGAGGTGCAACTTCACCACCCCGAACGCATGATCGAAGCCCTCCGCCGCCGCGTGAACCGCCAGATCGCCATGCTACAACGCCGTTTTCCGCAGGCACGCGCCACCTACAAGCCCCTGCGCGACGAGTTGCAGCAACTGGGCGTGACGCCCGACAAGACCTACCTCTATATGCGCGGTCACGACCTGGTGGATGTGGTGCTGGGCCCCCTCCTTGCGGTGGTGTGCGACAACCTGCGCCGCGAACGTGAGCGCGAAATCAACCAACTGGCCTGCCACGCCGTGCAACAGCAGAACGAACTCGCCGCCTACCGCCATGCCGTGGCGCCCTTCGAGGAGATGCTGCGCAAACACACCGCCTACCACGCCACGCCCGAGTTCCTCCGCATCGAGGAGGCGGCCCGACAGCGCTTTGCGGGCGATTGGGAAACGCGCGATGCCACTGCCGACGACGCAGCCCTCGCCCTTGCCGACGAACTCCCGAGCGGTGCGCTCCCGACGGCCTGCTTTGCCGCCGAAGGACTCGATGCGGAGGGGAATGCCCCCGCCCGTGTGAGCGAACGTGCGGCCGCGGCACCCGAAGGACCCAACGCCCCGCGGAATGCCCTCGCCGCCGCTGCCGAGCCCCCGACGGCCACCGAGATGCCGACCGCTGCGCACCCGAAGTCCCCGACCGAGGCCGCCCGACTGCGCAACGGCGTGTGGACCTGGGGCGACGACGACGACGAGGTGGACTGAAACGCCGCCTTCGCGCCGCCACGCGCCCGACGGACCGCGAAGGAGGTGCAAAAACGCGCAGACTTGAGCTGAAAGTAGCCTACTTTCCGCTCAGGTCTGCGCGTTTTTTTGTGTGCTCGGCACGCTGTTTTGGCCTTGTCGCGCGGGGTGGCCGTGCTCGCGATCGGGCTGTTTCCTCGGCAGTGGGAGCGATGCACTTGGGCTGCGTGGTCTCGTCGACCTTACCGCGCAACGACGACGAAGCCCGCTCCGACGAGAAGTCCCACTGTGGGGGCTTCCCGCACAGAGCGGGCTGCAATGGAGCGAGCGTGGCGCCTCGAGAGACGCCGTGCGGCAGCTTTTAGAAGATGCCGGTGCTGTTGAAGTCCATGTCGTCGCTTTCGTCGGCGGCTTGGTCGTCGCCCCAGATCGAAAACTGCTTCTCGAAGGTTGGGGCACGTCCGGGAGTGGTCTGACTGCTGCTACTGGTCTCGAGGCTTGTGAGCGTCATCAGGCCTTCTGTGGCCATGTTGTACTGCGTGAGTACGGGAGTTGTGTACTTTTTCATCTTGATGATTGAGTTTAGTTGTTGAATATATTCTCGTTGTTGAATGCGGTTTCGATGAACGCGGAAACAAGTAAATGCGCGAAGGGGTCGGGCATTTACTTGTCTCACGGTTCATAGAGTGGGGTTGGGCGCCGCAGGGCGCAAGGGCCTTAGCGCTGCAAGAACTTCTTGCCGTTTTGCACGTAGATTTGTCCGGCCACGGGCTTCGTCACGCGGCGACCGCTCAAATCATAGATGGGCGCTTCGGCTTCGGAGGCGGTCTTCACGCTTTCGACGGCGGTCACACCCGGGAAGGCCAGGGCGGTGCGCGTGCCGGCCGAGGGAGCGGCGCTCACAAAGGCGCGCATGCCGCGAACGAAGGTAGGATCGACCTTGACGAACTCACCATCCTGGAGCACGCGACCCTCTTGTCCGGCGGGAACTGCCGAGGGAGTGAAACGGCCTTGGAAGGCATTGACGCTGACCGTGGGGGCGCCGTCCTCTACATCGGAGTAAGTGAGCTGAATTGTCGTGGAAGCGTGGCCATAGAGCAGCACGGGCGTGTCGGCCGGGATCACCTTGCCCTCAAGCTGCGAGAGGTTGATGCGCTGGTGGGCGGTGTCGTATTGCGAAGCGACGTAGATTTCCACGCCGTTGGGCACTACCATGTCATAAGCGGGAACGAAGGTGGCGAGACCGGCCGAGTTGAGGTGAACGGGCACGGATTCCACTTCTTCGAGCTGCAGGTGCGTGAGCACATTGCCTGTGTTCTTGCCGCCCCAACCATCGACACCCGGTTTCGAAGCCTCCTGCGAGAGGTGCATCGTGGCCGTTTGTGTGCCTTGTTTGACGTAGACTGCATATTTGTTGTCGGGCGTGGTGCCAAATTCCACGGTGCCAAAGTTCGTTTCGTCGTACTTGGCGAGCTTGGCTTGGCTCTTGTTTCCGCTCAAGTACACGGCGCGGCCGGTGGAAAGCGACACGAGGTGCGAGCCGTCGTAGCCGAAGATTGTGCCTTCGTCGGTGCTGTCGGTCGTGGTTTGCAGCTGCCATACGCCTTCGGTGGCGCCGTTTGCCGTGACATAGCGCGAGCCGTCGTTCGATTTGATCTTGAAGAACATGCCTTTCTTGGGCATATTCAGTTCATAGAACCGGTTGTCGGCGTAAGCTGAGAGGAGTTGCTGATATTCCTCGAGCGTGAGGGCCTCGTTATCATTGAGTTTATCTACGAGCTCGTCGACTTCGTCAGTAAACGTGCGCTGTCCCAGTTGCTCACCCAGGTCGTCGGGAGTGGGGAGGAGAGCAAAACGACGTTGGGCTGCGGAGAGCAGGGCACTATCGTCGATGTCGTCGGCATTTTCGATCGTCCAAGTCGAAGCATTGTCGGCGTCTCCGCTGCCGGCTTCCCAACGAACCACATTTACCTTGTCGCTGGCCAGGTGCAGATAGTTCTTATCGGCGTTGTTGCTCACGTTGCGCAGCGAGATCGTGTTGTTCTTGTCATTCGACTGCAGGTCGTAGCGCGTGGCATCGCTCGTGGTGGAGGGAATGGCTTGGTTCCAATTGGGCACATTGCCCAAGTTGCGGCCCGTCACGGCGTGTTGCAACGAGAAATTGTCGTTGTCGGCGTGATAGTTCAGCACGAACACATCTTCAGCATTCACGGTTTCGGTGGCACCGGCGGTGAAGGCCGTCGAGAGCGTGAGGTAGTTTTTCGCGCCGCGACCCGTGTTGGAGAAGCGCACTTGGTGGCCGTCGAGGGCTTGGCGGAAAGTTTTGAGCGCTGCGGCGTAGCCTGTTTCGTCGCTCGCGGCGTCGATGGCGTTGTTGGCGTCGGTGGCAGCCGAAGGATCCACAGCGGCGAGCGCAGCGACGCTCGATTTCACCAGCGCCTTGGGATCATACAGGCGCCAAGCGGAGTTGCCGTCGTTGGCATCCCAGTAGCCCACGGCTTTGCCCGCGGCATAACCCTGGTAGAAGTTCCACGAAGCGATGGTGCCGTTGGTGATGGCGGCGCCGTCCACCTTGGGAGCGATGTCGAGCAGCGTGGCGTCGCTGCCGTTGTTGTTATTATAGATGTACCATTCGGAGGGCGTGTCCGAAAGGGTCACTTGGTTGTCGGCTTTCGGGGCCGTGGCACCGCCTTTGTTGGCAAACCACTTGCCGCTCTTCACGTCGTAGATCTTGTAAACGTGGTCGGTGGCATTGACGGTCACGATGCGCACGGGCGAACCTGCGGCCCGGCCGGTGATTTGTCCGCCGTCGGTGTTGATGCGCGCGGCGAGGTTGTTGCCCAAGACGATGAACACGTCTTTGCCCGTGGTGTTTTCAGTGGGTACTGCCACTTCTGCGACAGTGCGAACAGGATTGGTCTGCGCGAAGGCCGTGGAGGCGAAGAGCGCAAGGGCGAATGCAGAGAGATATTGTTTTTTCATACGCCGTTTGTAGGTTTTTTTGCGTGTCCGGGTGGGGGCGTCCCGATCGCGAGGCGTGGGCGAGGCGGAACAGCGCGTGACCGTCGAGCAACTGCACGAAAGTCTGTGTTCGAATGAGGGCGACAGTGGTTCAGACGGACGCAGCCGGAGCGACGCGGATTGAGGTAGTTGTGTGTCCGCAGGGGACACGAGACGTTGATTGCACGGCAAATATAAGCGCCGTCGGCCGATTGTGCACGATTTCCCCCCAATTTTTTCTCGCGTGTTAGACTTTATTGTGTGAATGCGCGGCATTTGCCAATTGTTCTGTGCAAAGCGCGGGGCGTTCGTCGCGCCTTGTCGCGGGCGGTGCGCGGGTGCTCGAAGCGAACGCGCGCAGGGCAGTGCCGCACGGGGCGAAAAGGCAACCCCGCCACGGCCCGAGGCACCGAAATCGCAGTGCGCACCCACCGAAAACCCCGCCCGCTGCCTGCCGACGGAAAGCAACCGACAGCAGCAGCGGGCGGGGCACACGCGGCGGCCCACCTCACGCCGACACCGCGCGCGGGCAAGCCGACACTGCGCTCATTGCACCCAGCGCCACACGGTGGCGACGAGCACCGTGACCAACACGCCGAGCGAAAGCGGGAGCAACGCCGAGAGCGCCGTCCAGCGCCAGGAGCGCGTCTCCTTATATATAGAGTAGAGCGTCGTGGAACACGGGTGGTGCAGCAGACAAAAGAGCATGAGGTTCACCGCCGTGAGCAGATTCCAACCGCCCGCCAGCAGAATCTGCCGCGTCTGTTCGGCGCTGCCCTCCGTGAGCACGCCCGCACTCGCCGCGTCGGCCTGCCCCAACACCATGAGGGTGAGCATCACGATGGTGGGCATCACGATTTCGTTGGCAGGAATGGCCAGCAAATAGGCCAGCAGAATGATCCCGTTGAGGCCCATGTACCACGCCGGCGCGTCGAGCCAACCGATGAGGTGGGCCGCAATCGAAGCGCCGCCCACCTCGATGTTGCAGGTGAGCCAAATCAGCGCACCGGCGGGGGCGGCAAACGTCAGCGCGCGACACAACACGATGATGGTGCGGTCGATGAGCGAGGTGTAGAGCGTGCGCCAAAACTGCGGCGGACGATAGGGCGGCAATTCGAGGTGGAACGTTGACACTTGGCCCCGCAACACGGTGCGAGACAGCGCCCAAGACGAGGCGAACATGAGCACAATGCCCAAAACCAGCACGCCGACCACGGCCATCGCCGCCACCGTCGGACCGTATTCGCGGGGAAACGCCGCCGCCACGAAGAGCGTGGCCAAAAGGATCTGCGTGGGCCAACGACCGTTGCAGAGTGAGAAATTATTGGTCAGGATGGCGATGAGCCGCTCCCGGTCGGAGTCGATGATGCGCGTGGCCACCACGCCCGCCGCGTTGCAACCGAAGCCCATGCTCATGGTCAGCGCCTGTTTGCCGTGGGCCCCCGAACGCCGGAAGAGTTCGTCGAGATTGAACGCCACGCGCGGCAGGTAGCCGAAGTCTTCTAACAGCGTGAACAAGGGGAAGAACACCGCCATCGGGGGTAGCATCACCGCCACCACCCAAGCTGTGGTCAGATACATCCCGTCGACGAGCAGACCGGTGAGCCATTCGGGCGAATGCATGGCTTCGAACGCCGAGCGCAGCGCAGGGTGGCCCCAACCCACCAGCAGCGAGTCGAGCCAGGCCGAGGGGTAGTTCGCGCCGATGATGGTGAACCAGAACACCAGCGAGAGCAACACGAGCATGATGGGGAAGCCCCAGAAGCGATGCGTGAGGATGCGGTCGAGCTTCACGTCGAGCGGCAAGAGCCCCTCGCCGCCGGGACGCCGAACGGCCGCGGCACAGATTTCGCCCGCGCGGGCATAGATCTGCTCCATCCAGCGGTCGTGGAAGTTGTGGCCGATGGCCAGGTGTATCTCGTCGGCCAGGGCGTTGAGCTCGGGGGTGGCGTAGGCGCGCCGCACGCCTTCGTCGCGTTCCAGCAGGCGGGTGGCGATCCACTCGGCGTTGGACAGTTCGGGGTGGGCTGTGCGCACCGCCGCGGTGAGGCGATTGACCTCGGCGGCCGTATCAGCCGGCAGATCGAAGCCGCGAGGGGGCCGACAAACGAAGGTGCCCGAGGCCACAGCGCGCACCGCTTCGAGCAGTTCGCCGATGCCCCGACCCGAACGCGCCGAGGCGCCCACCACGGGGATGCCCAGACGCCGAGAGAGCGCCCGGAGATCGATGGAGATGTGGTTGCGCTCAGCCTCATCGATGAGGTTGACGCACAGCACCGCCCGATCGGTGATTTGCAGCACCTGCAAAACCATGTTTATGTTGCGCTCCAGGCGCGTGGCGTCGGCCACCATCACTGTCACATCGGGCTGACCGAAGAGAATGAAGTCGCGGGCGATCTCCTCGTCCTCCGAGGTGGAGGCCAACGAGTAGGTGCCCGGCAGGTCGACGATGCGATAGCTCTCGCCGCCGAAGTCGAAGAAGCCTTCGGCCTTGCCCACGGTCTTGCCCGGCCAGTTGCCGGTGTGCTGTTTCAGCCCCGTCAGGCGGTTGAAAACGGTGCTCTTGCCCGTGTTGGGATTGCCGGCGAGGGCCACGACATAGCGCGTTTCGCCTCCCGTTTCGCCGTGACGGCGCAGGGAGTGGAGCGAAGCGGTGGGACACGCGGCGCAGGCAGCGTGCGGAAGTGGAGCGGAGGAGGAAGAAGAGGGGGATTTCATAACGGAGTGACGATGATTTGGCGCGCTTGTTCGCGGCGCAACGCGATGGCCGTGCCGCGCACCACATAGGCCACGGGGTTGCCCAGCGGACTGCGCATGCCGACCGACACGTGCGAGCCGCGTACGAAACCGAGGTCCATCAGTCGGCGGCGCAAGGCACCGCGGCACGAGGGCGAAAGGCCTGCCACCACGGCGGTTTGCCCCTCGGCGAGCCGACTCATGCGGAAGGCGTCGGTGGGCACCTCGGCGGCTTCGGCCGGCGTGAGGGGGCGGAGGTCGATGGCGGCGAGGTCGGCGGCGGGCAGCGCGAAGTGTTCGCCCTCATAGTCGAAGGCAAAGGTGCCCTCCGCGCCCGCAGCCACGCGCACCACGGCGTCTTTGGCCAAACCCGTGGCGGCAATGCGCGCGAAGCGCCGCGCGTCGTCGTCTTCGATGTGCACCACGCGCAGCAACGTCCCCGCTTCGGGCAGGCCCTCGGCCGCCGTGTCGCGCGCACCGGCGGGCAGGGCGGGCAGGGTGAGCCCGGCGGTGGGAATGGGGTCGCCGTGGGGGTCGAAAAGGGGGTTGCCCAAGAGCGAGGCCATGCGTTCGCGTTCGCGCGCATCGAGGCGGTGCTCCATGTGGTGGGCGCGTTCGTGCCACTCGGCGGGCGCATAGCCCGAGTGTTCGGCCAGATACTGCTCATAGATGCGGTGGGCGCGCATCAGCGCCAGGGCGTCGCGACGACCCGCGGGGGTGAGGGCGACGCCTTCGGCCGTGATGTCGACACGCCCCTCGAGGGCGAGCCGACCCAACGTCTGGGCGGCCGTGTCGGACTCGAGGGCAAGCTGGGCAAACAGCCCGTCCCATGCCGAGCGCGGCAGGGTGCCGCCGGCTTCGAGCAGGGCTTTGAGGAAGTCTTCGGCGCGTTCGTTGCGACGGTCGTCATGACGACGAACGAAGTAGCGGCGCAACCGGGCTAAGAGGGAGTTCATAGGCGGTGGACTGTGGGAGGGTGGGGCGACGGGGCGACTGCGAGGGGCGAAAGGCGGGGGAGCGAGCCGAAAGGCCCCTGTTATTGAGCGGAGCTTCCCCGTTTCGGCGCAAAAACGCGATGGTTTTCCCGCCTGCGCTGTGCGCGCCGGCGCAAATATACGCAATCTTGCCGAATAGTCGAGTGCGACGCATCGAAAAATGCCGCGGCCTTGGCGAATGCGAGCACGAGGCCGGCGTTGAGGAGGCGGGAGTGGCGCCGAGGTAGCCGCAGGCGGGCCAAGGCGCGGGCGTCCTATATATTATATATGGTGTGCGCGGTCTATCTGGCGTGTGCCGCTGTCTATATAGTGGCGTGCGTCCTATATCGTAAATAAGGCGTGTGTCGCCGGTTGTCGGGCGGTGAGGTGCCGTGGAGGGTGAAGGCAGGGTGCGCGCTGTTGAGGCGGCAAAGGCTCGGTGCCCAAGGGGGGCGAAAGCTCCACTACTTGTGCGGAAAATCGCACGATTTTCGAGAGAAAGTGCGCGGCTTTTTCGGCAAAATTCCAACGCCTTTCTCGCGCGCACGTTTCTCGTGCGCAAATATACACAAACTTTGTGACCTGTCGACCACGATGATTCGCAAAATTGGCTTTCTTGACGTCGTGAAGCTGAGAGATGATGGATGCTAAATCATAATTTAGAGGCGATGGCCAAGCAACTCTACGACTATTGGTTCGTGCAGTTCGACTTTCCCGATGAGAATGGCAAACCCTACAAAAGTAGCGGAGGGAAAATGGTGTGGAATGAGAAGTTGAAAAGGGAAATACCTGTGGGATGGTCTGATGGACAATTATCAGGCATAGCCAATATTATTATGGGGCAATCACCTGACGGCTCATCATACAACGAAGTTGGTAATGGTAAAATATTCTATCAGGGAAGTACCGATTTTGGAATACGCTTCCCAAGTATCAGACAATATACAACAGCACCAACACGCTTTGCGAAAAAGAGAGATATACTTATGAGTGTGCGTGCTCCTGTTGGTGCAACGAATATTGCGAACAATGACTGCTGTATTGGTCGAGGCCTCGCTGCACTCAATAGCAAGGTAGGTTCAATAACACACTTATATTACATTATAGATGGATTAAAGACCGCTTTCGACCAGAGAAATGCAGCTGGAACCACTTTTGGTTCAATCACTAAGGATGATCTATTCGTATTGCCGGTTGTTGTACCAAACACTGCCGTTCTCCTCTCATTTGAAAAGGTATGCAGCGCATTCTTTGAAAAGCAGATGATTATAGGAGAAGAAATAGACTTACTCACTAAGCTACGCGATTCCCTTCTTCCTCT
>ERZ1674245.206-NODE-206-length-21218-cov-18.770874_pt1 | contig 21218 bp, 17 predicted proteins | sample MGYA00581205_ERZ1674245 | MGnify/ENA primary metagenome ERZ1674245 (study PRJEB41354, sample SAMEA4873314) | human saliva metagenome | biome: human-associated habitat [ENVO:00009003]; feature: mouth environment [ENVO:08000002]; material: saliva material... | reverse complement strand
CAGCAACCGCCGCCGTAGCACTGCTGACCGAGACGAACACCCCCTTCCAGATGCGTGAATACGAGCATGTTGAGGGCGTCACCTCCTTCGGAGAAGAAGCCGCGAAGAAACTCGGCGCTTCCGAGGAGCAGGTGTTCAAGACCCTGCTGATTGTGCACGAGAAGGATTTCGCGGTCGCGATCGTGCCGGTGTCTGGCAAGCTGAACATTAAGGCTGCCGCCGCTGCCCTGGGCTGGAAGAGCGCCTCCATGTGCGACCCGAAGGTCGCTGAGCGCCGCACCGGCTACGTGGTGGGCGGTATTTCTCCGCTGGGTCAGAAGACCCCCTCCCCCACCCTGCTCGATGAGTCTGCGCAGCTTTTTGACACGATCATGGTCTCTGGCGGTAAGCGCGGCCTGGACGTTGAGCTCGCCCCGGACGACCTGCTGAAGCTCACCAACGGCAAGTACGCTGACATCCGTGCTTAGTCCGCGTGTAACGGGAATAATCCGCCCGGCCGCGGCGTTACATATGCCGTAAGAGCCTGGGCATGAGAGCAAACTGAAGGAGTCATGATGGGCAATTCGTTACCCGGCGTGGGTGCTATCGCCAAGAACTGGCGTGAAGTTCTCAAGCCTGAAGAGTACGCTGTTCTGCGTGAGGGCGGCACCGAGCGCGCGTTCACGGGCGAGTACTGGAACACCCACACGGAGGGTGTGTATTCTTGCCGTGCTTGCGGTACGGAGCTGTTCCGTTCCGATCAGAAGTTCGATTCGCATTGTGGTTGGCCGTCGTTTTTCGCGCCGCTGGCTGAGGATCGTGTGCGTTACCTGGAGGATACGACGTTCGGTATGCGCCGTGTGGAGGTGCGTTGCGCCGCCTGCGATTCGCACCTGGGTCACGTGTTTGAGGGTGAGGGTTACCCGACTCCCACGGATTTGCGGTATTGCATTAATTCGGTGTGTCTGACCCTGACCCCGGCTGGTGAGGCGTCAGCTGACGAGGCGGAATCCGCGGAATAAACCCAGGCAATGCCCCCTCGCGGGCACACCGGTGAACCCCTTATTGTGAGTCTCTCTAAATTCGAGGCTTTAAGCTCGGGCGGGTAGAATGGCGTAGTGCCTTCGCGGGCACGCCACCCCGCCCGGGCTCGTGTTTGCTCGGGCGTACGCCTACCCAGGCATCTGGCGCATCGTATGGGCGCGTCGAACCAGACAGAGGAAAAGGATTGAGTGCATGAGTACCGCAGCTGAACAGAATGCCGCAGGCACCCCTCAGCTGACCCTTAACGGTATCGAAGTTCCGGACGTTGTTCCTCTGGAGGCCCCTTCCTCACCGATTCCGACTCTCATCACCACTGAGAGTGGTCTGCGTCGTGCCGCTGAGCAGTTGGCGGCGGCGTCCGGCCCGGTGGCTGTTGATACTGAGCGTGCTCAGGGCATCCGCTACGGTTCGCGTGCTTTTTTGGTGCAGCTTAAGCGTGAAGATCAGTTGTACCTGATTGACCCTGAGGCGTTTAAGGATTTGCGCATTATTAACGATGCTTTGGCGGATGCTGAGTGGGTTATTCACGCCGCGATTCAGGACTTCCCGAGCCTGGATATGCTCGGTATGCGCCCGAACCGCCTGTTTGATACGGAGCTTGGTGCGCGTCTTGCCGGTCTGGAGCGCGTGAATCTGGGTGCGACCGTTGAGGAGCTGCTCGGCTATAAGCTGGCGAAGAAGCACTCGAAGGAAGACTGGTCGCGCCGCCCCCTGCCGGAGTCTTGGCTGAACTATGCGCTGCTGGATGTTGACGTGCTCATTGATTTGCGTGACGCGTTGGAGGATTTGCTCCGCCAGCAGGGTAAGCTGCAGTACGCTCTGGAGGAGTTCGAGTACCTGTGCAAGACCCCGGTGAAGGATCCGACGGATCAGCCGGAGCGTTGGCGTAAGACGAAGGGCCGCACGATGTTGCGTTCGGTCAAGCAGCTGACGGCGCTGCGTAACCTGTGGCATGAGCGTGACTCGCTGGCGCGTAAGAAGGACGTTGACGCGAAGCGTCTGCTACCCGATTCTGCGATTGTGGAGGCGGCACGCACCATGCCGCGTAACGTGCCCGCGGTTATGGCGATCCCCGGTTTTCAGACGCGCGGTCTGCGCCGTGAGGGCCCGCGCTGGGTGCGTGCTATTGCCGCGGCGGCACGCGGTGAGAACGCCGTACCGTTCACTTTGCCGTCGACTGCCCCGCCGCCGTTGAAGGCTTGGGAGTCTAAGCGCCCCGAAAACTTGGCGCTGTTCACCGAGGTTCGTCAGGCAATTGATGAGCTCTCTGAGGAGCTGACCATTCCAGCGCAGAACCTGATCACGACCGATTATGTTCGCCGCCTCTGCTGGGAGCCGCCGGCGCGTTTTGACGAGCAGACCCTGCGGGATGCACTCGCCGAGTACGGTGCGCGCCCCTGGCAGACTGGTCTGGTTGCCCCCGTGATTGCGCCGATTTTTGCCCGTCACCTGGGGTAGATTTCACTAACGCTCAATAGATGTGTGCCGGTTGGGTGTGTTGCTGATGCGACCACCCGACCGGCATTTTGTGTGCCTCCGGAGTGTGCCTCAGGATTTTGTCTCGGGGGGGGAGCAAATGCGAACCAAGCTTCGCCTGCTCTCATTCGATTTTTATCCCAAACCGGCATAGGGTGGAAAGAGTACACGAAAGGAACCACCATGCCCGCACCCAACGGATGCTGCCGCTCTCAGAAGGCGTGCGCCTCCCCCGCCGCAGTCGAGTCTAATGCCGTCGACACCGCAGTCGATACCGCAGAGACTGAATCTTCTGCGCGCGTCTTCTCCCGCCGCGCAACCCTCGTCACCGGTGCCGTCGCGTCCGGTGCGCTACTCGCTTCCTGCGCCGAAGGTGACGGCGCCGTCACCGCCCCGGAAGGCACCGTTGAGGTGGGTTTCGCCTCCGCAGTGGGCGTGGGCAAGACGGCGCGTCTGACCCACGGCTCCACGACCGTTATCGTGTCCCAGCCGTCTTCGGGTGAGTACAAGGCGTTCAGCACCGTGTGCACCCACCAGGGTTGTCAGGTGCAGGTGCAGGACTCCAACCGCATCGTGTGCCCCTGCCACGGTTCCGAGTACGCCGTAGCTGACGGCTCGGTAGTGCACGGCCCTGCGGAGGCGCCTCTGACCAGCTACCCAGTGCAGGTGAAGGGCGGCAAGATTTTCGTCAGCGGCACTACTAACAATTCCTAAAACCACTACTTCTCATGCTCATAAGCTCAGGCGCTGGCCGATAGCGCCCCGTACAGTGGATACAGCATAGTGCATACGGCAAAGCCCCGCCCATCACAATCGATGGGCGGGGCGTTAATGTCTATACTGTGTCCGTCGCTAAGCGCCTGCTATTGCGGCGCGCTACTAAGAGAAGCTCAGGCGGCACTCAGATACGACCGCTTAGCGGGTGTGGCGCGGCTTCTGGCCCTCTTCACGTGCGAACGGCACCTTATCGCCTGCCAGCTGCGCACGCAGGTCCGCGATAATGGTCTCCGCGGTGAGGCCGACCTCTTCCAGGATCTCTTCACGGGAAGCGTGCGGGATGAACTCCGCCGGAAGACCCAGCTCGCTCAGCGCGGTATCCACACCAGCTGCACGCATTTCCTGGCGGATGCGCGAACCCACGCCGCCGGAACGCACGCCGTCCTCAATGGTCACCACAATGCGGTGATCACGGGCCAGTTCAATGACCGAAGGCGGCACCGGCATCACCCAGCGCGGGTCAACGACGGTCGACTGAATACCCTCAGCGGCAAGCACCTTGGAGGCTTCCAGAGCCACACGAGCCATAGCACCCACGGCAACGAACAGCACGTCACGCTGACCGGTCTCCGGGTGGGGTTCACCGGTGCGTGCCAGCACGTCCACACCGTCGCTGCGACGCTCCAGGGCGGGAATGTCCTCACCCACGGAGCCCTTCGGGTAACGAATCACGGTCGGTGCATCGTTGATAGCTACGGCCTCACGCAGTTCTTCACGCAGGGTCGCACCATCACGCGGAGCCGCCAGGTGCAGACCCGGAATGAACTGCAGCATCGCCAAATCCCACATGCCGTGGTGGCTTGCGCCGTCCGGGCCGGTAATGCCGGAGCGGTCCAGCACCACGGTCACGCCCGCCTTGTGCAGGGCAACGTCCATGAGCAGCTGGTCAAAGCCGCGGTTCAGGAAGGTTGCGTAGAGGGCAACCACCGGGTGCATGCCGCCGTACGCCAGGCCGGCACTCATCGCCACGGCGTGCTGCTCAGCAATACCTACGTCAATAACGCGCTCGGGGTGGCGCTTCTGGAATTCGCGCAGACCCACGGGAATGAGCATCGCGCCGGTAATACCGACGACGTTCTCCTGCTCATCCGCAATATCTGCAATTTCGCGGCCAAAGACGCCGGTCCACGACTCGGAGGTGCTGGTCGAAACATCCTCACCGGTCAGCGGGTCAATCTGGCCCACCGCGTGGAACTGGTCGTCCTCATTAGCGCGGGCGGGTGCGTAGCCGTGGCCCTTCTCGGTAATGGCGTGCACAATCACCGGGCCGGCGTAGTTCTTCGCCGCGGTCAGTGCGTTCTCCACAGCCTGCTGGTCGTGGCCGTCAATGGGGCCCACGTACTTCATGCCCAGGTCTTCAAAAATGCCCTTGGGTACGACGACGTCCTTAATGCCCGCCTTCATGCCGTGCAGGCCGCGGTACACCATCTGACCAACGGGGCCGCCGCGCTGCAGACCGATGCGCACCGCATCCAGGGCGTGGTCGTAGCGGTGATCGAGGCGCACGCGATCCACCTGCTGCTGCACACCGTGCTTCAGCTCAGACAGCTGGTTCGCAAAACCGCCAATGGTCGGCGCGTAGGAGCGGCCGTTATCGTTGACCACAATCACGACCTTGCGGGTGCGGTCGGCAGCAATATTGTTCACAGCCTCCCACGCCATACCGCCGGTCAGCGCGCCGTCACCAATGAGGACCACGGTGTAGCGGTCATCTTCACCGTTGAGCTTGTGCGCGCGAGAAATACCGTCAGCCCACGAAATCGAGCTGGAGGCGTGCGAAGAAGCAATAATGTCGTGCTCAGACTCGCCACGATCCGGGTAACCGGACAGGCCGCCCTTCTGACGCAGAGTCTTAAACGCGTGACGACCAGTCACCAGCTTATGCACATAGGACTGGTGGCCGGTGTCGAAAAGAATGTTGTCCTTGGGAGATTCGAAGACACGGTGAATGCCGAGGGTCAGCTCCACAACGCCCAGGTTCGGGCCCAGGTGACCGCCGGTCGCCGACACGTTCGTCACGATGAACTGGCGGATCTCCTTAGAGAGCTCCTCCAGCTGCTCGTAGCTGAGGTTCTGCAGGTCCGCCGGGCGCTGAATACCCGGGAGCAACTTAGCAGTGGCGCCATCGCCAATGCTGTAGTCGGCGGTGGGTGCGCCACCGGCGGCGCTATTCGGGGTCTCCTCCTGCGGCAATGCGTTTTCAGCGGACATACACCCACACTCCTCAAGGTCGGGGCACGGCTCATTCCGTGCGTTGGTTCTTCAATGATTCTACCGTTTACGATGCCAAAAAGCAGATTTATGCGCCCGCAGAGCAAGACGCACCGGGTTGAGCGAAAACGGCCTGAAATAACCCCTAGTGGGCAGGCTGGTGAACAGCCCAACCCGTCCAACACGGCGATTATTTGCTGCTTTGTTACGGCTACTAGCCTCGCGCTACTCTCCGCACTACTTGGTGCGGCGGCGGCGCGGACGAGGCTTCGCCGGGGCACGCTCAAAAAGCGCAACCGTCTCCACATGATGCGTATTCGGGTACATATCAAACGCCCGAAGCTGCACCATATCCCAACCCAGCTCACGCAAAATACCGGTGTCACGACCCAGGGATGCCGGATCGCACGCCACGTACAGAATACGCTTGGGGTCCAGCGCATCCAGGCGTTCCAAGGTGGTTCGGTTCGCGCCCTCACGGGACGGGTCAAGGACCACCGCATCAATGGCGGGGATTTCGCCAAACTCAAGGGCGGTCTTCAAGTCCACCAGGTGACGTGCCACGTCGCCGCGAATCACCTCAATGCGGGTGTCCGCAGAGTTCTCGGTGCGGGAGCAGCCATCCGGCGCGAAGTTCGAGCGCGCATCCTTATGGGTCACCGGGGAGCCCTCAATGCTGACCACGGTGCCGGTGGCGCCCACGGCGTCCGCGAGCGCGGCGGTGAACAGACCCGCGCCGGCGTACAGATCGAGGGTGCATTCGCCTTCCTGCGGGCGGAGCATGGTGAGCATGGTTCCGACCATGGTGGAGGGGGCGGCGCGGTGAATCTGCCAGAAGCCGCCGGCGGACACCTGGTAGCTGAAGCGGCGGGAGCCGAAGGTGACTTCTTCGGTGACGGAGCGCAGACCCGCGCCGAGCAGCTGGTCGCCTTCGGGTACGCGGCGGTAGGGGCTGTGGGCGGAACCGGGGCGGCGGCGCTTGGGCTTGCCGTTGGAGGTGGACTGCGGGGTAAAGAACAGCGAAATCTTGCGCTTGGCGAGCAGACCCCAGGCGTCGGATGCCTGCTGTTCGATGTCCTTAGCGACCTCCTCGACGGAGAAGCGCGGGTCGACGATGAACTGCAGCAGGACCCTACCGCGGGAGGAGACGGTCGCCTCGACTTCGCGTACGCCGCGCAGGTTCAGCTGTTCAAGCTGCAGGTTACGCAACTCGGTGGCGGCGAGGGGAAAGTCGACGACCGGTACGGGCTGGGAGGCGCGGTACGGGTGCATGCCGACGCGCCAGGTGACGGCAGGGCTCTTCTTGCCGCCGTTCTGCTCTTCGCTATTGTGCGCGCGGACCTTGGTCACGTTGTAGCGCACGCGGCTACGCCAGGACAGACCCTCGTTGTTATCGCGCAGGGGCAGCTCTTCAACCATGAGGTTGGTCAGCAACGGCGATTCGAGGGGCAGGCCGCCCAGGCGGTTGATTTGGGTGCGGACGATATCGGTCTTGTAGCGTCGCTGCTCATCCAGGTTGATGTGGCCGTACTCCATGCCGCCGAGTAGTTCGGGTACGCCGGTTGCTGCGGCGCGTTCCTCTTCGGTGGCGAGCGCATCCGCCTGAATCCAGGGGTGGGCACGGCGCGCCAGGGAGGGTACGGGTACGGAAATAACGTCCGCGAAGTAGAAGCGGCGCTTGGGGCCGATTGCGGTGATGCGCACTTCAGCCTGTTCGCCGACGATGCCGTGACGCACAAAGATGACGCCCTGTTCGGTGCGCGCTACGAAGGCGCCGCCGTGTGCGGGTGCCTCACAGGTGACGGTGAGGGTCTGCCCGACGCTGTATCCGTCTACTTTTTTAGAGGCGGCAGGCGTGGTAGCAGTGTGAGTCACAGCATTGTCTCCTAAAGAATCACTTAATGTGAACTATTTTACACCGGTTTGTATCTTTATTCCGATTCCGACGCCCCGCTAGGGGTACCGAATAGGGCGTAAAGGGCAAAGTCCAGGCGCTATTCGAGGGGATGTACGAGGCTACGTACGGGGTGTACGGAGGCTCAGAAATCGGCTTAGCCGATACGGCTAGCGCTTCTTCTCGCGCGCCACAGCGTCCGCCTCGTGCAGGCGGCCGCGGTACACCGCGTGGCGGTTACTCTGAATCAGTTCGCGGCCGCCACCGGCTGAACGAGTAATCTTCGGGGCGACAGCTGCCGTTGGGTCCTCTGCTTCTACCGTTGATTCTTCGCTTTGTAAACGCTGATCAAAAATCTCATCATACACCTCATCCTCGTGCATCGCCCAGGGCACGGTTGCCGTCATAACGCCTGGCTCATGCAGAAGCGCCTGCTTGAGGCGGCGCACCGTGCGGCGGTGCAGAAGACGCTGCCACCAGTGCTCCACCACGAATTCCGGCAGGTAGACCACCAAAATATCGCGCGGTGACTTCTTGCGGCGGCGGCGAATATACGAGACGACAGCATCCACCGTGTCACGGTACGGCGAGTCAATGACCGACAGCGGCACCGGAATACCGAGGGCGTACCAGCGCTTCTTCACGACCTCCAGGGCGGCCCGGTCATTGTTGACCGTCAGCGCCTCAATCGTGGAGGGGCGGCCGGCACGCGCATAGGAGAGAGCACGAACCACCGGGCGGCGCACACGCTCCACGTACACGATGGCGTGCACACGCGAAGGCAGGGCCGCCACATCCGCAACGGATTCGGCGTTCAGGGGGATGTCCAGGGCGGCATCCACCGCATCGTAGTGGCGGCGAGTCACAACCATACCTCCAACCATCAGGGCAATCATTCCAAGGGAGAGCCACGCACCGGCGGCGAACTTCGTCACCACGACGATGACCAGCACCGCGGCGGTTACGACCACACCCACCACAGAGACAGCGATATCACGAATCAGGGCGCGGCGCGGCATCTGTGCCAGGGTGATGCGCAGCAGACGCATGCGGTAGCGCACCACCGCCAGCTGAACCAGCACCATCGACAGGCACATGCCCACGATGTACAGCTGAATCAGCGAGTACACGTCCGAGCCGAAAACGGTGGTGAGGAAAATTGAGAATGCCGACAGCGCCAGCACACCGTTCGCATACAGGCCGCGTGATTCCATGCTGCGGAAGAACACCGGCAGGTACTGGTAATCAGCCAGCGACGAGGCAATCACCGGGAAGCCGGTAAACGCAGTCAGCGAGGCAATAATCAGCACGCCCACCGTGGCAAACACCAGCAGCTGCGCGAAGAACGGAACACCCTGATAAATCGCCAAAGCCACCTGGTACAGCGCCGGCTTCTGGTGGAAGTACTCCCCCGGCGCGTGCCCGTCAATGAACAAGAAACGGGTCGTATCGTGCACCATGTGCACGCGGGTTGCCGCCGCAAAACCGAGCAGGCTCACCAGCAGGACCGAGGTAATCAGGCCCATCATCATCATGGTGACCGCCGCGTTATATTTCTTCGGACGGCGGAAATACTTCACCGAATTAGAGATCGTAGAAACACCCGAGAACGCCACCACACCGGCGGAGAACGAACGCGCCAGAAGCAGCACCAGCGCCAAGCCTTCCAGGGCATGATCGTGGTATTCGGGGGCAATCACGTAGGTCGCCGACTCAGCCAGCGGCAGGGTACCCGTCGCGGCACGAATCCAACCCACAATGAGGGTCGCTCCTAACAGCGCCAAGAAAACGTACAGCGGCCAGTACGCAATCTTGCCCAGCAGCTGCACGCCACGCAGCGCAAACAGCGTCAGCGCGACAATGAGTAGCACAGCAATGTGCGTGCGCCAATCCTGAATCTGCGGATACAACGCCACCAAAAACGAGGACGCCGAAGACATCGACACCGCCACTGTGAGCATATAGTCCATCAGCGACGAAGCGCCCATCACAATCGACGGCAGCGCACCCAGTTTGCGGTGCACCAGCTGAATATCGCCCTCAGAAGCAATCTGATTAATGTTGTACCGGTACGTGCCAATCACCAGCAGACCCACCATCGCCACCCCCAAACCAATCCAGGGCGAAAAAGCGAGCGCAGAGGCACCCGCGGCGGCAAGGGTCAAAATCATCTGGTCGGCGGCGTAGGCGACCGAGGAGATGCCGTCGGCACCGAAAAGAGGCAGGGCGTAGCGCTTCGGCAGATTGACAGCCGAAAGATTTCGCGTGCTGACCGGCCTGCCGGTCAGGGCGATGCGCATCTTATCCCAACGATTCCTCACGCTGTTAAGGCTATAGGTCGCGGCTTCAAAGCTCAATTTTATTCAGCCGAATAGTGGGCATGGCGAGCGGAATATCACGGAGCATCGGCGCGGAGGCTCACCCGCCCATTACACTGGTAGGGGTAGGCGGTAACGCCTTATCGACACAAAACATCAACACATTCGGAGGGTTGTATGCCTCACTTCGTCATTATGGGTGCCGGGCGCGTGGGCGTCATGTTGGCGCGCACTCTGGAAGCTTCGGGGCATACGGTCGCCGTCATTGACCAGGACGAACGTGCTTTCCAGCCGCTGCGTAAAGGCTTTGAGGGCCGCCTGGTGACCGGCGTCGGTTTTGATGAGGACACCCTCAAGCGTGCCGGCATTACCGAGGCGTACGCTTTTGCCGCCGTTTCTTCGGGCGATAACTCGAATATTATTGCCGCCCGTGTGGCACGCGAAATGTTCAAGGTGAAGAACGTTGTGGCGCGTGTGTACGACCCGAACCGCGCCGAATTCTTCCAGCGCATGGGTATTCCCACGGTCGCGTCGGTGCGTTGGTCCACCGACCAGGTGTTGCGCCGTCTGCTACCCGAGCAGGCGCTCAAGGGTGATTTCCGCGAACCCTCGGGCCGCCTCATGCTCACCGAAATTCCGCTCGATGACGGTTGGGCGGGTCACGCCCTGACCAGTATCGAACGTGCCGCCGGGGTGCGCATCGCCTATATCACCCGCTTCGGTGAGGGCATGCTCCCCCGCCCCGATTCCGCCTACCAGCAGGGCGATAGTGTGCACGTCATGATGCGCACCGACGACGTTGCGGACGTAACCCGCATCCTCTCCCGCCCGCCGCGCGTTGAAGACGAAGAAGTGGAGGCGGAGTACGCCCCCGCCTCGGGCCACCGCAAGCACCCCCACGCCCCGAAGAAACCCGCCGAGCAGGCGCACAACGACGGCCCCGTTATCGAGCATGAATTTCACCTCGGTGACACTCCCCCGGATCTGCCCGACCCCCTCGAACTCATCGGCCGCCATCGTGATTCCTCGAAAGGTGAGAAGTAAGTGAAGGTCCTCATTGTTGGTGCCGGTTCCGTGGGCGCCTCTATCGCTAAAGAGCTCATGATGAACGGCCACGACGTGACCATCATCGATTCCAAACCGGAAGTTAAGAAGCGCGCCGATCTGCCCGGTGTGCGCTGGCATATTGGTGACGCCTGCGAACTGTCCGTGCTGCGCCAGGTGCACCCGAACAAGGCGGACGTGGTCGTCGCCGCAACCGGTGACGACAAGGCAAACCTGATGGTCTCCCTGCTGGTGCGCAGTGAGTTTGGTGTGCCGCGCACCGTGGCGCGCGTGAACAACCCGCGTAATGAGTGGCTCTTTGACGACTCCTGGGGTGTGGACGTTGCGGTGTCTACCCCGCGTCTAATGACCGCCCTCGTCGAGGAAGCCGTGGAAGTCGGTGATGTGGTGCGCCTGCTGACCCTGCAGGCTGGCGGCGCGACCCTCGCCGAGTACACCGTGCCGGATGACCACCCCGTCATTGGTTACCGCGTGGACCACGTGCAGTGGCCCGCCGACACGGTACTCACCGCGATCCTGCGTGACGGGGCCCCCATCCCGCCCAGTGCCGACGTGGCGATTGAGAGCGGCGACGAGCTGTTCTTCATCACGACCATTGCCGGTGAGGACCAGATCCGCGCGCTGTTCGCCTAAGCGTTTATGCGCAAGCTTTTGCATAGCGTTTATACGTAAGTTTTTGAGGAGGCGAATGCCCCGGTTACCCTTACGGGTACCGGGGCTTTCGCTTACTTTTATGAAGCTATTTCACGAAGTCGCGGACTGTGATTTAGCGGTTCTTGGAGCTTCCAGACTCTCCGGGCACCTCAGTTTCTTCAGCATCCAGCGCCTCGGGGTCCTCGCTCACCGGTGCCTCCTCGGGAGCCGACACACGCCACGCCAGCCACACACCCAAAGCGTACAGCGGCAGACCCATAATCAGGCGGGTCGCCCCCAGCGCCTCCACATTATTCGCAAAATACAGGGGCACCTGCACGGCAAGGCGCAGCATCATCAGCACGGTAATAATCCAGGTCGCCAGCATGTACTGGCGCAGGCGCACCGGGTTCTGGCGCCAGCTCAGCGCCTCACCGCGAATGACCGCAAAAATCAGGCCCGTAATCGGCCAACGCACCAGCATCGACAGCAGGTACGCCAGGATGTACACGCCGTTCGTCCAGAAGCCCACCACAAAGTAGTCGCTCGCATTACCGGTACGGTACGCCGCAAACGCACAAATTGCCACGCCCACCAGACCGGTCAGCGCGCTCACCAGCTTAGAGCCCTGCACCAGGCGAATCAGCGTGAACACGCCCGCCGCAGCCAGCGCCGCAATCAGGGACAGGTTCAGTTCCTTCGTCACGGTGAACAACACCAGGAACGCCACAGCGGGCAGGGAGGATTCCACCAGGCCGCGCCAGCCGCCGATAGCGTGCAGAATATCCACATCGCCGTTGGCGGTGCGGCGCATATTCGCACCCATGGAGGCGCTCAGGCTCTGCGCCAGCTGATTTTCCTCCCGCGCCGGGTCATCAGCCGGGCTAGTTGCGGGGTTAGCGTTCGGATCGGGCTGGGTCGAAGACTGCTCAGCGCTCATGTTTTCCCTTCTCAGCAAAGAATTGCGGCACGATCTCATAGCGCGGGTTATAAATCACCGGCTGATGAGCCCTCACCGACACCACACCGGAACAGCGCAGCAGAGCACCGGCAAGCACACCGGGCACCATCTGCTGGCCCTGCCACTTGAGCATGACCCTATCCCCCGGATTAAACGGCGCATAGGGCGGGAAAGACACCTCGTGCGGCTCCTGCACCGCCACGGTCGCCAAAGACGCCGTGTTCAGATGGTGCTGCTTCTCGGGGTCCTCGGACTCCTCCTCGAAATCCTCACCGGGCGGCTCCACAATCGGCATACCAATCAGCGCCAGCGGGCTCGACCACTGCAGAGGCTTCGACTTAGCCACCACCAGCTCGGCACGGTACATCGGCTTATCCTGGGCGGTCGGCAACCACACCTGCTCTACGCGTCCGGCAAGGCGTACGCGAAAGCGCTCGGGGTACCCGGGAGCAAGAATCTGCTCCTCAAGAACCGCGAGCGCACTCGGGTAGTTTGAGAACTCAGGCATTAGCCAATCTCGGTAATCTCAGGGCCGCGGCGAGGCATCGGGCGCAGCTTGCTGTGCTCGTTCTCGGTTTCTTCCTCGACGGCGGGCTCTTCCTCAGCCGCAACGATCAGGTCGGCGGGCAGAGTCATGGGCAGCAGTTCACGCGGCGGGCGCGGCTCGTCGCCACGGTCCACCACGACGGTGCGGAATACTTCTTCCACGGAGGCGGCAGCCTTATCGTCACCGAGCACAGCCGCGCCGGAGATGACGCCTCGCAGGAACCAGCGGGGGCCGTCCACACCCACGAAGCGGGCGATGCGCTCGCCGGGCTGACCGTCCGGGGTGACGGCGGGCAGGCGGGTGAGCATTTCTGCACCGAATACGCCGGCGTAGATGTCGACGATGCCGCCCTGGGATTTGACGGACTCGGTCAGGTCGTGACGGATGTCGTCCCAGATGCCGGTGGTGCGCGGTGCGGCGAATGCCTGCACCTGCAGGGTTGCGCCGTCGCGGGTGATGGTTGCGGCGATCACCGCGCCGGTTGCGTCGTCGGTTTCGAGGCGCAGGTTCATGCCGTCGAGCAGCTTGATGCGCAGCGCACCCAGGTCGACGTAGTCTTCGAGGTCTTCGGCGGTGACTTCTTCAATATCGTGCGGGCCGTTGACGCGGTCGTACTTGATGACCTCGGGAGAGTTCTCCTCTTCCTTCAGCTCCTCAACTTCGACGTTGGTCTCCTCAATCTCTTCGGCGACAGCCTTGTCGATGGCGGCCTTTTCAGCCTCCTCGGCGTGCTTCTTCTTACCAAATCCGAACATGGTATTCCTACTTTCACCGCACGCAGGGTGCGGGGGTTTCTTCTCTTCTCTCGTGCGACAATCGCGGTGAGGGCAGACTAGTAGATTCCGCTGGAGCCGAAACCGCTGGAGCCGCGTTCGGTCTGTTCCAGTTCATCCACCACGGTAAAGGTTGCGTGCTCGTACTTCTGAATGACCAGCTGGGCAATGCGGTCGCCGCGCTGCACGTGGAAGGACTTGGTCTTGTCAGTGTTGAGCAGGGTGACCATCAGCTCGCCGCGGTAGCCGGAATCAACGGTGCCGGGTGCGTTCACGATGGTGATACCGTTCTTGGTCGCCAGGCCGGAGCGCGGGTGCACCAGACCGACGTAACCTTCGGGCAGGGCGATTGCCACGCCGGTGGGGACGAGGGCGCGTTCGCCCGGTTCCAGTTCGAAGTCGATGCGGGAGCGCAGGTCAGCACCGGCGTCGCCGGGCTTTGCGTAGGTGGGTGCGGGCAGCTCGGGGTCGAGCAGCTTAATGTGGACGTTTACGGGGGTCATCATGGTCAATACTCTAACCTTTCGCGGGTGTCTGTGCCATCACCTCGCGCTGTGTTGAGGCTCTACTGCGGGGTGTTTTCGTTGCTTGTTCGCGTTCAGCGCGTGCCGCGGTGTGCCGTGTTGGGTGCGATGCGGCGCTGTTCTTGCGCGCGCGGCTTTCACATACTCAACGGGGCGGGTGCACTCGGCACTCGCCCCGTCATGAGGTGTATGTCGGGTGGGTGTTAGCCCTTCCCTAAAGTTTTAGCCCTCGCACTCGATGCAGTAGGACAGGCCGCCCTCTTCGCGTGCAATCTGCGAGCGGTGGCGTACCAGGAAGCAGGATGCGCAGGTGAACTCGTCGTCCTGAGCGGGCAGAACAACAACGTTCAGCTCCTCGTTGGAGAGGTCAGCACCGGGCAGCTCGAAGCTTTCTGCTGCGCTGTTTTCGTCTTCGTCCACCGCACCGGACTGCATCTCGGAACGGCGGGCGTTCAGCTCCTCGTAGGACTCTTCGTTCTGCTCTTCGTCCTGCTTGCGAGGTGCATCGTAATCAGTTGCCAAACTTTCACGCTCCGTTAGTTCTGTGGCTGTGTGTTGGACTAGGCCACGCTGGTTTAATGAGTGCTCTAGGTGCCGCTGGTGTGTAATTAACCCCGACGGCATGCCAGGTATTGTTCACCATTGGCACCCTATTTGTCTAATCCTGGGTAGGCTTTGGACTGTTTAGGCGTCACATTCTAGCTTTTTCGGTGTGAAAAGTACATGTTTTTTTGGCGAAAATCCCGCCTCCGCTACTGATTTACCGCGCTTTCACGGTACCCTGGTAGGTAGTTTGCGTTCCGTGCAACACATTCACGAACGCGTCCGGTTCACCTATGGAGGTTCTCATGCTTGAACTGCGTCTGATTGGCGTTCACGATGACGGCGAAAATCTGGTGCTTGAGTCTGCTGACGGCACCCGCTTCTTGCTGCCGATTGACGCAAACCTGCGCACGAGCATCACCAAGGCTCGCCGTATTCAGCCCGCCCGCGGTCTGGGCGCTAAGGGCACCTACGGTCCGCGCGATATTCAGACCCGTTTCCGTCAGGGTGCCTCCGTTGAGGAAATCGCTGAAGAGTCCGGCTGGGAGCCGGAGCGCGTGCGCCGCTACGAGTGGCCGATCGTTGCTGAGCGTGCCCACATTATTCGTGCCGCTCAGAGCGTGAAGATTGGTCGCCGCAGCTCCGCTTCGGGTACCGCACAGATTCCCGTGACCCTGAGCGCCCGCATTGAGGAAGTCTCCGAGCGTTACGGTTTTGAGGACGCAACCCAGGACTGGACCACCCGCCAGCAGGAGAACGGCCAGTGGCGCGTTGAGGTTGATATTGCGCTGAAGGATTCGGTGCGTCAGAACCTGCCCGCGCAGGTCGTCTTCCCCGCACGTTGGGTGTACAACCCGGCGAACCAGGGCCTGTACGCGTCGAATGAGGCGGCGTACTTCCTGATGGGCAACAGTGAGGACGCTGTTGCCGCCGCCGCTAAGAAGGCTCCCGTGGAGGTTCCTCCCGCCCGCCTGCCGAAGGCACCCGAGCCCGCACCGGCACCCCTTACTTCCTCTGAGAGCGCTGATGAGCGTAAGCTCAAGGAGCTCCTGGAACGCGCCCGCTCGGTGCGCCCGGCGCAGGTTGAAGAGCCCGAGGTGTTCGTACACCGCGAGTCTGCTCAGCCCGCTGAGCCTGTAGCACCGGCTGCGCCCGCGGCACCTGTTGCATCTACACCGGTAGCGCCTGCGGCTCCTGCTGCACCCGAGCCCACCGCAGAAACCACCGTCGAAACCACCGACCCGCTGGCTGTGGATTCGGAAGCACCCGTTGAATCCGTTCCGGTCGAGTCCTTCGCCCTGCCGGCACCCGTCGAGGACGCGCCCGCTTCTGAGGCGCCCGCAGCTGAAGCACAGCCTGAGCCCGCCTCCGCCGATTCTGCATCCGAGGAGAAGCCCAAGTCCTCCTCCTCGAAGAAGCAGCGTGTAAGCGTTCCGGCGTGGGACGACATCATCTTCGGCAGCCGCAAGTAAGCGACCGCCCTCGCGCTGCCCGATAGGGGCATCGAGACGAGAGCATCTAGACATACGAAAACCGCTGGTTATTCACCCGAATAACCAGCGGTTTTTTATGCCCTCTGGGTTTTAGAAGACTAGTACTTTAGAAAGTCTTGAGCATGCGCAACGGCACCAGACGTTCCGCGTCCGTGAGCGAACCGTGCTGACCGACCATGTGCAGGGCACGCTCCTGGTAGTGGCGCATATCGTACAGCGCCCAGTCGTCGCGAGCACACACCATTAGGTCGCCAATGCGGCCGCGCGCCGCATCCGTGATGACCGGGCCGAAGTAGCCGGCACGCATCAGTTCGCGAGAGTCAATCACCCAGGCGCGCTCGCCCCAGTACTGCGCCCAACGCTGAGCGGTGGCGGTACGTGCCGCCTCCGAGGTGTCTTCGAGGTACAGGTGCACGGCGCGCGGTTCACCGGCGGTCATGGCGATATTGCGGGTCAGCTCTTCCACACCGGAGTAGTCGATGCGATGGTGTGCGGGCACGTTCACCATGCCGTGATCGGCGGTCACGAAGAGTGCCGCCCACGCCGGGGCGCGCTCCGCCAGACGCTTCAGCGCCGAGTTCAGTTCCTCCAGCTGCTGTAGCCATTCGTCACTACCCACGCCGTAGCGGTGGCCCGCCGCGTCAATCTCGCCCCAGTACAGGTACACGGTGGTCGGGGTGCGGCTGGAGAGCGCCTCCAGGGCGTAGGTGACACGGGCATTATAGCCGACAGCATCCACGAAGTCGCCGCCGCGCAGCGCCGCCTCCGTCAGGCCGGTACCGCGGTACTTACCCAGCGAAATGGTGAGCACGCGGCGGTTCGTATGGTGGCGTTCCAGCACGGTCGGCAGCGGCTGCCAGGCGTGCGGGTCCACCGTCTGATCCCAGCCGGACAGGTGGTTCATGACCGAGCCCGCTCCCCCATTACCTGCCGGGTTGCGCACCTCGTAGCCGGCAATGCCGTGCGCGCCGGGTGCCGTGCCGGTGCCCAACGAGGTCAGGGAGGCGGCGGTCGTGGTGGGGAACGCGGCGTCCAGCGGGCCCAGGTTCAGGGTCTTACGCAGGGCGGGCGCGTAGCCGCTGTAGCTATTGAGCAGCTGCTCACCCAGGCCGTCCACCATGACCACGCAGGCGTGACGGAAAGACACCGGATCAACATCCTGCTCCGCGAGGCGACCGGCAAGGTTCAGCGGGTCGGCAACAGAGTTGAACGCCGGGTCAGAATCCAGGGCGTGCGCGGGGCGCGCCAGGCTTCGCTGCGCCACCAGAGAGGAGGCGGACTCCAGCACATCGGCGATGCTATTGCTGCCGTAGGCGGGTGCCGCGGGCAGGGGCGCACCCAAAACATCGTGCAGGATGGTCTGTGCCGTCATAGGTTCCTCTCAAGTACAGGTTATGGAAATATTAGTGCCGCGCGGGCTCATACTGCGCGGGCTGCGCCAGTGGCGCAGCGAGCGCACAGGGCAAACGCACAGGGCGAGCGTTTATCGGCGCGTTACGTACAGACGCGCACGATGCAGAGCACGTGCAAAATCCTGGGCACGCTGAACCGACTCCGGGCCGTCAGCAGTCGCAGAAACACGCACCGCAATGTCCTCGCGGCGTGCATCGCCGGTGAAGCCGTGGTCGGCGTTGCACTGCGGGTCCTGGCAACCGGCAGGAGCCAATTCCATGTGCAGCGAACCGGTCCACGCAATCTGGAAAGAAATCTCAGTCGGGGCGGTGCTACCGGCGTTGTACGCCTGCGGCTGGCTGAAACCGTAGCTGATGGTGACCGCGTTCAGGGCGCTCAGGTGCACCGCCTCCACGCTCACATGCGCCACGGTGCCCTGCGCGTCGCCCTCAAGGTGCTGGTCGTCTAGGTGCGCAAAGATGACGTGCTCACCGCAGAGCACCATCACGGTGATGTGGCGGTGAAAATCATCGCGTGAGAAGTGGGTTTCATGCTGTACGAAGTGCGCGTCCGGGTTCATGCCCGCTAGCGCGTCATCCACCACTTCCAGCACGAGGTCGGGGTAGAAACCGGCATGCTTAATGTCTGCGACCAGTTGCTCGCGTTCGGGGGTGGTGGCGTACATCGTACCTCTTTCGTGCGGTGCCCTCATGAGGCGACGTCGGTCGGCGCACACAATGAAGGCGGTTAGGTATTACTACCCTCTACCTTAGAGGGTTCCAGCCGGGCTGTGCTACTTGACCACGCTAATACAGGCTCATATGACGGCGTGCGCTCCCCCGGTACGCTTCGGTTACTGGCCCGCGACCGGCTTGGCGCACCCCACAGGTGACGCTGACCAGCCAGCCCGTCTCATCCGCTACCACCCGCTAAAATAGGAGGAGCGAAAACACACCGACACGAGGAGATATATGGCTCGCCGATCCAAATCCGCCGTCAGCGACTACCCGGTGGATGTGGTAGAGAATATCGTCGACATCGACGTATCCGCCGAGATGGAAACCAGCTTCCTGGAATACTCCTACTCGGTGATTTATTCGCGCGCCCTCCCCGACGCCCGCGACGGCCTCAAGCCCGTGCAGCGCCGCATCCTCTACATGATGCAGCAGATGGGTCTGCGCCCCGACAAGGGCCACGTCAAGAGCGCCCGCGTGACCGGCGAGGTCATGGGTAAGCTCCACCCGCACGGCGACGCCGCCATCTACGACGCCATGGTGCGCCTCGCCCAGCCCTTCGCGCTGCGTCTGCCCCTCGTGGACGGTCACGGTAACTTCGGCTCCCTCGACGACGGCCCGGCGGCCGCCCGATACACCGAGGCGCGCATGGCACCCGCCGCGCAGGCGCTGACCGCCGACCTCGAAGAAGACGTGGTTGACTTCGTACCGAACTACGACAACCAGTTCATGCAGCCCTCCGTGCTGCCCGCAGCGTTCCCGAACCTGCTCGTCAACGGCACCACCGGCATCGCGGTCGGCATGGCGACCAACATGGCGCCGCACAACCTGCGCGAGGTCATCGCCGGTACCCGCCACCTCATCGCGCACCCCGAGGCAAGCCTCAAAGACATCATGAAGTTCATTCCCGGCCCCGATTTGCCCACCGGCGGCACCATCGTGGGCCTGAGCGGAATCCGTGACGCCTACGAAACCGGCCGAGGCACCTTCAAGACCCGCGCGAAGGTCTCAATCGAGCAGGTCAGCCCCCGCAAGCAGGGCATCGTCGTCACCGAACTGCCGTACATGGTCGGCCCCGAAAAGGTCATCGAAAAGATCAAGGACGGCGTCAACTCCAAGAAGCTCACCGGCATCTCCGACGTGGTCGACCTGACCGACCGCACCAACGGTCTGCGCCTGGTCATCGAGATTAAGAACGGCTTCAACCCCGAGGCGGTGCTCGCCGCCCTCTACAAGCACACTCCGCTTGAGGATTCCTTCGGCATCAACAACGTGGCGCTCGTGGACGGTCAGCCGCAGACCCTCGGCCTGCTCGACCTGATGCGCGTGTACATTGACCACCGCCTGAACGTGGTCCGCCGCCGCACCGAATTCCGCCTGGGCAAGCGCACCGACCGCCTGCACCTGGTCGAGGGCCTGCTCGTGGCGATTCTCGACATTGACGAGGTCATCCAGATCATCCGTGAGTCTGACGAGACCGCTCAGGCACGCGAAAAGCTGAAGGTCGTCTTCGATCTGACCGACACCCAGGCGAACCATATCCTGGAGCTGCGCCTGCGCCAGCTCACCAAGTACTCCCGCCTGGAACTCGAGGCAGAACGCGACACCCTGCAGCAGGAAATTGCGGAATTGCAGCGTATCCTCGGCTCCGATGCGGCACTGCGCGAACTGGTCTCCGAGGAGCTCGCAGAGGTCGCCGAACGCTACGGCACCGACCGCCGCACCCAGCTCAAAACCAAGGACGAGATGCAGGTCGCCATTGAGGCGGTCACCGCGCAGTCCAAGGCGAAGAAGAGCCTGGGCCTCGCCCTCGAAATCGCGGACGATCCCTGCTGGGTGCTGCTTTCGGCATCCGGCATGATGGGACGAACCCCCGGCAAGCCCATCCGCGAGGCGCTCGTGGATCCCGGCAAGCGTTTCAAGCACGACGTGTTCACCTCGATTGTGCCGACCACCGCGCGCGGTGAGATCGGTGCCGTGACCTCCGCAGGACGCATGGTGCGTCTGTCCGTCATGGACATTGCGGTGCTAGACGAGAACGGCGGCACCCCCTCCATGGCGTCGGCGGTGAAGGCCGCCGAGCTGGTTCAGCTCGCCAAGGGTGAGAAGCTGGTCGCCCTCGTACCGCTGAACACGGTGCTGGCACTGGCAACCGCGGGCGGCGTGATTAAGCGTCTCAACCCGGATTACCCGCTCAACCAGACCGAGTGGGACATCATGAAGCTCAAGGACGGCGACGAAATCGTAGCCGCCGCCCCCTGCCCCACCGATGATATGGTGCTCACCTTCGTCACTCGCGACGCGAAGCTGCTGACCTTCGACGCCGCCAAGGTACGCCCGCAGGGACGCACCGGCGGCGGTATCGCAGGCGTTAAGCTTGCTGACGGCGACCGTGTGATTGCCCTGGGCGTGACCGCACCCGGTGACGCGGCGGAGGTCGTGACCGTCACCAACGGCAAGGACGGCCTGGCGAGCGCCAAGGTCACCGCCCTGAGCGAGTACCCGCAGAAGGGCCGCGCAACCGGCGGTGTGCGTGCGCACCGTTTCCTCACCGGTGAGAGCCAGCTGGCTCTGGCGTGGGTGGGCGTGGGCCCGGCGAAGGCGGCGTCCACCGGTGGTGTGGCTCGTTCCCTGCCGACCGAGTACGGTGCTCGTGACGGTTCCGGTGTGATGCTCACTCAGAGCATCGGCATTGTGGGCCCGAACTATGCGGCTGTTTCTGCTGCGATGGCGGTTAGCCCGGAGGGTGAAAAGCTCTTCTAGGCGCGCGGTTCACGGCCTTTCGACCTCAGGTTGTTTACAAAGCCGGGGGTGAAGACACGTTGTGTGTGTCTTCACCCCCGGCTTTTATGTG
>ERZ1674245.202-NODE-202-length-21337-cov-17.210647_pt1 | contig 21337 bp, 15 predicted proteins | sample MGYA00581205_ERZ1674245 | MGnify/ENA primary metagenome ERZ1674245 (study PRJEB41354, sample SAMEA4873314) | human saliva metagenome | biome: human-associated habitat [ENVO:00009003]; feature: mouth environment [ENVO:08000002]; material: saliva material... | reverse complement strand
TATCTTATAGTCACTCCAATTGGTGTATCCTTTGTCTAGTGTATTTAGCCTACTGCTTAATTCTTCTAGAATGGTTTTACATACTAACTTGTTGTAAATTTCTTGTTGGGGTGGATTTTCCTGCTCTTTTCCATATTCTCGAATATATGTACATAATACGTTTATAATAGACTGTGCTTCTTTGTGGATATTTTCATTCTCACTATTGGTGGCTTCGTTGGCCCATTCGTCAGCTATATTGCATAAGCTGTACACGGCAGAAACGGCAGCAGGTGTATTGCTGGAAAACATAAGTTCAATTGATTTTGTATTCCTTTCATGTCGATTTGTGTGTAACTTTTGAATGCTCTCATCAAGATTTTTTAACTCATCTATATCATTCTTCCTGCGATTTTCCATAAACGTTAGAAGAAGGACTAATCCACCACTAACAGTAAGTAAACTTTGAAGGATTTGTGCCCCTGTGCTCTCTTTGCTGATAGATAGGTTGAGCCACAATGGAACAGAGAATGAAATTAGTACACTGATGGCTGATATTGTCAATGTTTGATGATTGTTTTTCTTGATATAGTCTCTGTCTCCAGGTTGTAAAAATAGTAGACTTTTTCTAGTGGAGGAATAATATATTAAAAGCGCTACGAGTGTAATTATTGAAATGGCTATCCAGAAATCTCTATTCTGGAATAAATTACTTAACCATTCTAATTTAAAGGTATCTGGTTCTTGTGTCGTTATGGCGATAAGTCCATCTATTTGGATGAGCTCCATGAAAACACTCCTTTCGGGTGGTAGGTTAGTGGGTGGATTTATTTTTATTTTTTATATGTCACATACTCTAATATTCTACTATAGTTGTCTCTTTTAATACTTGAATGCCTTTTGAAACGAAGAAGGGACCCGGCTGGCTATCCATTAGATAGCCCGCCGGGTCCCTTCTTTATGTCGCTATGCGCCTAGCTCTGTTAGCGGGTGGTGCGTTCCAGCAGCTGCAGCACGTTCTGGTAGGTGTGGCCGGTTGCCTCCGTCATGCCCTGCTCACAGGTGCGGTTAGCCGAAATGTATGCGGCGAACTGCTTCTGCTCGCTCAGCTCCGCAGCCTCAGCCTCCGTAGCGCTCGCAGTCAGCTCGGGGTGCAGCATACCGCGGTCACCCGCATAACCACAGCAACCCCAGTGCTTCGGCACGTACACGTCGTCACTCATCGCGTTCGCAATCTTCTCAAACGCAGGCTGAGTACCCAGGTGAGTCATGGAGCAGGTCGGGTGCAGTGCAACCGACGGCAGGGGAGCGGACACGGTCAGCTTGTCCAGCATGTTGTCGGCGGCGAACTGCACCGCATCGTACATGCGCAGACGCGAGAAGTCCGGCTCGCCCGGCTTCAGGCCGTTCACGATCTTGTGCTCAAGCGCCTTAATGACCTTCTCGCGCATCACCTCAAGGCCCTCAGTACAGGACGAAGCGTCACACACGACCGGCAGGCGGCCACCGTCAGTAGCCTCCCACAGGGACTTCAGCACACGGTCGCTCATAATCGAGTAGCCGTCGGTGAAGCCCTTCGACTTCCACGGGGTGGAGCAGCACATCTCACCAATATTGTCCGGGATGCGGTACTTCACGCCGGTACGCTCACACAGGCGGATGAACGCCTGAGTTGCGTTGACCGGGTCGTGCTTGCCGTCGCCGTCCACACCGCCGAACATGGAGTTCACGCAGGCGGGGAAGAACACGATCTCAGCGGTTGCGTCCTTGTGCGGCTTACGCGCCGGGCCACCAACCGGCAGGTCCTTCTTGTAGGAAGGAACCATGTCGTCACCCATGACCTTGCGGGCAATGTTGGTGGTACCGTGCACCACGGGGAACGGCAGCTTCTTGGCTACGGTCAGGGCCTTGCCGGCGACCTTGTCCATGATGCCCCACTGCTGTGCGGCAACCTTCCAGCCGGTAGCTGCCAGCTTGTCCTGGTTCTCAGAACGCAGACGGCGAATCAGGTCACCGGTGTTAATGTTCACGGGGCAGCGGGTCTGGCACATGCCGTCCACAGCACAGGTCTCAATGCCGTAGTACTCGTACTCCTTACGCAGGCGCTCAGCGAGTTCGTGGTCGCCGTTCGCCTCAGCAGCAGCAATCTCACGGCGCAACACAATACGCTTACGGGGGGTCAAAGTCAGGTTACGGGAGGGGCAGACAGGCTCGCAGTAGCCGCACTCCACGCAACGGTCGACTTCTTCCTCAACGGTTTCGGCGACCTTCAGGTCGGTCACGTAGTCGGTGTCCGGCTCAGCGAGCAGAACGCCCGGGTTCATGAAGCCCTTCGGGTCGATGAGGCGCTTAATCTGGCGCATCACGTCGAAGAGTTCATCACCGAACTGGCGGCTCACGAACGGCGCCATGATACGGCCGGTACCGTGCTCAGCCTTCAGCGAGCCGTCAGCGGAAAGGATCAGCTGAACCATTTCTTCGGTGAAGTCGCGGTAGCGGTCCAGCTGCTTCGGGTCGCGGAACTGCTCGTTCAGCATGAAGTGGATGTTACCGTCCTTCGCGTGGCCGAAGATCACGGAGTCCTGGTAGCCGTGTGCGTCGAACAGCTTGGTCAGGTCGCTACAGGTGTTACCCAGAACCTCGACGGGCACAACCACGTCTTCGAGCAGTGCGTTGGTGCCGGAACGGCGGTTACCCGCCACGGTGGTGTACAGGCCACGGCGGGCAGCCCACAGTGCGTTACGCTCAGACAGCTTGCTGGTCATCGACACCGGCGACGCCACGGGCAGGCTCTTAAACATGGGTGCCGCAGCGGCAGCCAGGTCGTTCAGCTCCTGCTCGGAGTTGCCCTGGAACTCAACCAGCAGGGCGGCGTGGTCCTTCACGTCAATGGCGGCGAGCGCCTCCGCAGCCTGGCCGGTACGCTGAGCCACGCGGATGCTGGTGGCGTCCATCAGCTCGACGGTGGCCAGCTTGTTGGCAACCAGCTCGGGTACGGAGCGTGCAGCATCAATCAGGTTGTTGAACACCAGCAGGCCGGTGGAAATGTTCTTCAGAATCGGGCGGGTGCGGTAGGTTGCCGAAGCAACAAAACCGAGGGTACCTTCCGAACCAATCAGCAGGTGCTGCAGAATGTCCACGGGGGTCTCAAAGTCGACCAGGGAGTTCAGGCCGTAACCCATGGTGTTCTTCATGGAGTACTGCTGGCGAATCTTCGCCATGGATTCGGGGTTCTCAAGCACGCGCTTGCGCAGGCGCAGCAGGCCCTCGTGGAGTTCAGGTTCGAGGGAGCGCAGCTTCTGGTCGGCGTCCGGCTCGGCGGTGTCGATGATGGTGCCGCTGGGCAGCACTAACACCATGGAGTCGAGGGTGTTGTACGTGTTGTACTTGGTGCCCGAAGACATGCCGGAGGAGTTGTTCGCGACCACGCCACCGATGGTGCAGGCGGACCAAGATGCCGGGTCGGGGCCGAGCTTGTAGCCGTAGGGTGCCAGGTAGTTGTTGACCATCATGATGGTCGCGCCGGGCTGCACGCGCACCTTCTTGCCGTCTTCAAGGACCTCAATTTTCTTGAAGTGGCGGCGGGTGTCGACCATGAGGCCGTCGCCGCTTGCCTGGCCGGAGAGGGAGGTGCCGCCGGAGCGGAAGGTCAGCGGCAGACCGAGGTCGCCGGCTGCGCGGAAGATGTTGGCGACGTCTTCGGCGGAGTCGGGGCGGACCAGGCCGGCGGGCACGAGCAGGTAGTGGGATGCGTCGTGTGCAATAGCGAGGCGTTCGAGTTCGGAGACGCTGGATTCGACTGCCTCGGCGCGTGCGTCGCTGAGCAGGCGCTTGAGGGTGTCCTCGTAGGGGGACTTGAGTGCTTTGGAAGTGTTTGACACAACGGTGGTCATGATGAATCTCCTTAGTGAGACTGTCTTACCTTTCAGTATGTGCTCTTGAACACCGTCTTTTCCGCTTAGCTATGGCTAAGCTTGGCGACTACTTGTCACCATAAAGGGGGTGGGTTATACACCGTGCTGATGCGGTGGTTTGCCGCGTATTTGCTGGCTTTCCGGGGGAATACGCCCGGGCCTGCGGAGGCGCACCCACCACACTCTGAACGCCGCGGTTGCTCTTAGGCGCGGCTGCCGAGGGTTGTAACATTCCAGCGGCTAACCCAAAAGGCGGCTAACCCAAAAGAAAGCGTGGGGCAGAAAGCTACATGCTTTCCACCCCACGCTTGTGTAACGTTTAGGCTTCGTCGAAGAAGTCCTCATCAAGCTTCATGATGGTGTACGTGCGTGCCACCTGTACGCCAACACCGTACTTAATCATGAGGCGCGCCAGGTGCTCACCATCAATCAGAACGAGGGAAACTCCGCCACCAAGTTCCTCCGCATAGCCGCGTGCGTCAGACGTATAGGAGCTCGACGTGATGAACACTCCCTGCGTTGCCTTGCCATGCAGTGCGCCCACAAAGCTCTGAAGGGCAGGGCGTCCCACCACATTGTCCTTGGCGTAACGCTTAGCCTGGACATAAATCTTTGAAAGACCCAACGCATCCTGGTCAATGATTCCGTCCACGCCGCCGTCATTGGAAGCCGGAGTAACGGTGCCGCGTCCTGCCGGGCCGCCGTAGCCCATCGCCAACAGAACATCCACCACCAGATGCTCAAAAGCAGTCGGAGACATTGCGCGGACGCGTTCCAAAATATCGTGCGTCAGCGCGGACTCAATCTGAGTGATGCTTTCATCAATGAGTTCCTGCGGGGTGCTATCAGACACCTCAGAGGGTGCAGTCGTGACGGCAACAGTCTTGGTAGCGGTCTTCGGGGTTTCCTGCGGGTCCTGCTCGGAACTATCAGACTGGGAACGCTCACGCGTGCTGCGGGCGGAACGAACGATATGCGCGACGACATCATCGGGGATGCCCCCAGGATGAGCCTCAATCAGCTTCAAGCCTTCGTCAGAAATAACCTGCTGACCGCGGCGAGGGGAATCAACCGCACCGAACATCTTGAGATAGGTCAAGCCCCAACTAATGCGGTCCACATAGACGGGACGCTTGCCGTTCGGCAGGTAGGGTAGTAGCTGCTCGTCAGAAAGCGGGTAGCGCTCTGCTACAGCGCTATAAATCTCTTTATTGGTGCGGGAGTTGCCGTCAGATAGGTAAGCAAGAATGCTGGGAATGAATTCGTAGAACTTGGGAAGTTCAACCTCAGTGGTATCAGGCGACTGAGCGGTCATCGGTGTATCTCCATTGATTGATAACGGCTGGTTAATAACGGCGGGTAGTCCGTTCTTAATATACCTCTAATACAAAAGATAATCGTTACCAGAGGTGCCTGTTTTCCCTTGTGCAGGCTTTATTAGCGCCGCAGCTGCTCTTAGGCACGCCCGCCGAGGGCCGTAACATTCCAGCTAGCAGTACTATCAGAAGTCACCACACCACAAAATAGGGGAGAACCCGCCGAAGCACGCACCCCCAAATCCTCCACAAACACGCGGCCACCCGCAGGCACACTACGCTCCTTACGATCCACACCCGCACAATACACCGTCATCTTCGCACCCGAACGGTTCTCCACCGCAACCGAACCGCCGCCCGATTTCGACACAGTATCGTGCACAAAACCGCGGTGTAAAGACCGCCGCCCAAAGGTCACAGCACAAGGTCACAGTGCAACGAAATAGAAACGCAAACGCAACGGCGTGGAGTATCATTCACACTATGGATAAGGCAGAACAGAACCAGACAGACAACACGGTAAAGAACGGCACAGCACCCAATACCTCGGGGAATACCTCGGGCAATATTCCGGGGAACAGCCCGGTGGGTGCGTCTGCGCGCCCTGAAACTGTTGCATCTGAAACTACCGCATCTGAAGCCGCCGCTGAGAATACCACGAAGGCTGGTTATACCCAGTCGGCACCGGCAGAATCCAGTGCCGCCAAAACTAGTGCTGCAGCAAGTAGCCCCGCAGAGGCTACCGCCCCCGGCATGGAGGCAGTACAGGTTGATGCCGTGCAGATTGATAGCGCCCGCCTGGACAGCACCCACTCCGTCTACTCCACCGACCTGGACCCCGACGACTACGAAGAGGTCGTCGAAGAATACGCCACCACCGACGCGCCGGACGGTACGCACCGCGAGGAGCGTCGCATCACCCGCACCACGCATCACCCGCACGGCAAGGGCGACCAGAAAGCGGGCACCCAGGGTAACCCCGATGGTGACGCCGAGATTATTGATGTAGGCGAACCTGAAACGCACACCACGACTATCCGCACCGTCACGGACCCGCCGCGTCGCGCCCCGCGCACCCGCCTGTTCCGCACGCTCAGCAAGTACCGCGGCGAGAAGAACCTGGCGGCGTGGGAGGAACGCTCCTCCACGCCCATGTTCGTGGCGTCCGTACTGTACCTGCTCGCGTTCGCCGCGCCCATCATGAGCACACGCATTCAGGAGCCGTACGACGCGTACCTCAACATCATTCAGATGATCCTGTGGGGCCTATTCGCCGCCGACTACTGCATTCGCCTGTACTTGGCGCCGCGGCGACTCTACTTCATCACGCATAACCTGATGAACCTGGCGATTGTGCTGCTGCCCGCGTGGCGTATTGTCAGCTTCCTCTCCATGATTTATATGACCGCCAACCGCCAATATAAGAGGCTCTCAGAGCTGGCGGTGAAGCTCTTCGGATACACCGCGATCTTCATCATCATGTTTGCCCTGTCGATCTATTCGGTGGAGTCCTCCGAGCCGGGCGCGATGATTCGTGACCTGCCCACCGCCTACTGGTGGATGTTCACGACCCTCGCCACGGTCGGCTACGGAGACGTTTACCCGGTCACCGGTATCGGCAGGGTCATCGCCGTGATCGTCATGCTGTACGGCGGGGGCTTGGTCGCGGTTGCTACCGGTGCGCTCGCGAGCTGGATTATCGAAAAGTTTGGTGGCAGGGAGGAGCAGGAGTACCCCGCAACCAAGGCTGACGTGGACGATCTTCGCCAGGAGATTTCTGAGTTGCGCGCCCTGCTAGCTCGTGAGTATGCGCGCCGTGAAGCCCGCGACTACACGTTGCGTGAGGTCGTGGATGAAGACGGTGTGCACCCGGTTCCTTCGGATGCGGAGGCGGCACGCCGCGCCGGTTTCAGCGCCGCCGCGGGCTTTACTGCCCCTGGTACTCCTGGCGCTCCGGGTGCTGCTGCGGCAGCTTCTGCGGAGGCTACCCCGAACACCGCGCCCGGCGCCGCGCGGGCTGGTGAACCTGCCGACTCCTCGGCATCTCATGAGGTTGCGGTGCGCGAGCAGGAGCCGGTCGCCCTGCTGGAGGAGACCCGCCAGACGTTCACGATTATTCGTGAGAAGTTCTCGCTACGTTCCCGCAAGCAGTAGTCCGCTCGCAAATACCCTGCGGACAGTAACCGGGCTGTAGCGGCTCGGTTGCGGTAGCGCAGATAGCAGCGCAGATATAACAGTTCAGTTGAGGCTTGGCGCTCAAACCCACACCGCATACTTATTGAAGCGGTGGGTTTGGGTGCCGAGCCCACGCGAAGGCAAGACGAAGGCAAGAAAATTGCCGCCCACGCCACCGTGCGGGATATTTCGCCTTGTCGAGGCAAAATTAGCCCGTGGAGAGTGCAAATTGGGGCTCGTGTGCGCGAAAAACCCCTCAACTTAAGATCTAATGTGACCAAACTATCTTTTAAAAATGGCCGCCACTGGTGAAACTCCTAGCCAGAGCCTATAAACTATCTACCGTGCCGGTTATCGAACGCCCTGTAGCCTCAATGCGCTACGGGGTGTCGTCGTATCCCCACCTCACTCACGGGGAGGCACCACTCAACTCACAAACTCACTCAAACACATAACTCTGTTAGGACACATTCGTGGCACCTAAGTCCACTCTGAGCGCGCTCGCACTACTCGGCACGCTCACCCTCACCGCGTGCGCACCCGCACCGAATAACGCCTCCGCAAGTGCGGTTGTTGACCCCGCAGCTTTTGAGACGGTAGAGCCCAGCGCTGTTTCCGCCCCCGGCGACGGCAGCACCGGAATTCAGACGGCGGCTGGCGCCTCGCAGGATCCGTCGATTCACCCGACCGCGACCCAGCCCACTGAGACCCCCGCGCCGGACAACACGAGCAACCAGGAGCCTGCCGCATACACCGCGGCGCCCATGCCTTCCTCAGCAGCTGTTGCGCGCTCGCAGAAAATCATGGACGGCACCTGGGTTCAGCAGGACTCCACCAACCTCGAGAACTACATGGACGCTGTCATTCACGACGGCATTATCGAGGTCACCTACCACCTGAATCACGAAGAGCTGGCAACCCCCTTCTGGGCGGGCACTTTCGAGGCGAAGACCGGCAACTTCAGCTACATTTCGCACGTGGACCGCGCGAAGCTGAGCCATGCACCGTACGCCTCCGATAAGGAAACCAAGGAATTCGTCATGGAGGACGGCGTGCTGAGCTTCCCCATGACCTTTGAGGGTGCCACCCGCATCATTCACCTGGAAAAGCAGCACAGCTAAGCGCGCTGCCGGGGGAGTTATCTCATATCTGGCACGCATGACGGACGGGGCGTTCCTGTTGCCGCGTGTGGGTTATAGAATGGGACTATGAGCGAGAACACGACCCCCGAGCACGGCACCGCAGCCTCGGTGCAGGATTCCTTCGAGCTGCCCGGCGCACCGGACCAGTTCCAGCGCCTGTGGACCCCTCACCGCACCGCCTACGTGAGCGGCGGCCAGAAGGATTACACCGAGAAGACCTGCCCCTTCTGCACTGCGCCCAGCCGCAGTGACGAGGAGTCGCTGATTGTGCACCGCGGCGAGCATGCCTTCGTGATTCTCAACCTCTACCCGTACAACCCCGGCCACCTACTGGTCTGCCCGTACCGCCACATCCCGTTCTACGATGATGCGACCGAGGCGGAGACCCTTGAGATTGCGCAGCTGACCCAGCTTGCGATGAAGGTTCTGCGCGAGGTTTCGCATAACGACGGCTTCAACATCGGCATGAACCAGGGCAAGGTGGGCGGCGCGGGCATTGCTGATCACCTGCATCAGCACATTCTGCCGCGCTGGAGTGGGGACACGAACTTCCTGCCGATTATCGCTCAGACGAAGACCATGTCCCGCACGCTGGACGATATGCGTGTGGCCATCGCGGAGGGGTTTGCCCGCCTCAGCTAGATGGCGTGGCTCATCCGTCAGATACTCCGGCTGAGCGGCTTGGTGATTTTGAAATTTTGCACTAATTGCTTCAATTTGCCAGCTAGTGCACAGAAATTCTGCGTCATAAATGCGCAGATTGGGCAGTCGATGCGTATTTGAATGATGTTATGTCCATTGGATATGGCAAAGTTTTAAATGCAGCGACGCTGCGGGGAAGCTTCCGGCTTCCAGAAACACCGCATAGCTCACCGAAAAATAGCGGTCACCGATCGCTTTCGGGCTTGGCAGGGTAAGCGCCCTGCCTCAACCACAGAGGTCAGCGCCTCAGCTGAGAACCCACCCCGTCGTGCGTGAACGCACGGCAACACTGCGAGGGGTGCGGATCAGCGTGAAGGACGCTGGCCTCTTTTTTGTTTTCCGAGGATGTGCGCCTGTACTGAACGCCTGAGGATGCGCCAGGGAAGTTGTATAGAGAACGCCAGAACTTGCCAGACCCGCTAGAGTGGAATGCTATGGACTACCCCAACCTGCTTGAGACTGCTTTCGACGAGTTTGCTGCTGCGCCCGCCGCCGGTAATAATGCCGCCGCCGGTGATTCTGTAGGCGCGCCGCAGCTACTCATCTGGAGGCAGATCCGCTGGTCCAACCGCCGCCCGCTCATTGAGGTGGAACCGGTCGTGCCCGGAGGGGTCGCGGAAGGAACTCATAACCGGGCATCTCAAGCGGCGGGGAAGAGCACCCCTAACCGGGAAAGCAGCCCCGCGCAGCGTGGCGTTCCGAGCGGGGTTCGCATCCAGATTCCGTTGACCCCCGGCGCCTACCTGGGGTTGCGTATTCCGCGTGATAGCGAGGGAGAACTCTACCGCTACTGCGCCGGCTACACCACCGGCACGAGCAATGACGCCGCCCCCGAATCCGCCGGAATCCGCCGTGTACCCTGCCCCGAAGGCACCCACATCCAGCGTGGCCAGCAGTGCCCGCGCTGCACCGCCCGCGACGAATTTACCGCCCTGCACAGCGCGCACCTGTACCCCGGAACGCTCACCGAATCCATGCGCGCCTACGCCATGCTGGAGCACCGCCTCTACATCGCGACCTTCCCGGACGGCACGCACAAGGTCGGCACGAGCTCCCTGCATTCGACCCCGCGCCGCCTGGATGAGCAGGCGGTCGCCACCGCCACCTACATTGCGCTCGCACCCGACGGCCTCGCCATTCGCCGCGCCGAGGACGCCGTGACCGCCCTCGCGAAGATTCCGCAGGTCAAACAGGTGGCGAGCAAGTATCGCGCCTGGACGAACCCGCTGCCCGGCGCGCAGCTTCGTGTTGCCCATCAGGAGGCGGTCGCCCGCGCCCGTGAAGCGCTCGCCGAGCTGGCGCGCACCGAGCCGGAGGTACCTCTCACCGCCCTGGATGAGCCGTGGATTCCGTCGCTTGCCATGAACCGCCCCTATGCGGCTCTGCGGGCACAGTCGCCCGAACCGCTGGCGCCCTGTGACCCCGGCCTGGAGAGCGGGTCGGCTGGCTTCTTCTGTACGGGTGCGGCGGGTCAGTTTTTGAGCGCCCACACCGGCGATGCTGACGCGGCGTTCCTGGTGAATACTGCCGCGTGGCGGAATGTGCTGGTGGAGCCTGCGCAGGAGTTCACGCGGGTGAGGGTGCAGGGTTCTCTGTTCTAAACGGGCTCGTTGTTCTAACACCCCCGGCGCTCCGCCCTAGCCGGAGCCCCGTGCCAATACCCTCACCCCAAAACCCCCGCCGCACCAAAAACCTCCACACCAGAACCACTGCACCAAGCCCCGGGCGCACTAAAACCCTGCCCCGTCCGGCATGAGCGAACGAGCCGGGCGGACCATTCAGCCGCTGGCGTGCGTGTACTAAAATGGTAAGCATGTCCAAACCCCTCATTCGTCTTCTCGGCCAGGGCGTACGCGCCGCGACTAAGCTTCGCGGCGGCGGCTCCGCCTTCCCCGGCCTTGTCATGGAAAAATTGCACCCCGACTTCGTCGCTGAAGAGCTCGCGAAGCTGCCCTACGGCGTGGTTGTTGTCTCCGGCACGAACGGTAAGACCACCACCACGAAGATGGCTGTGCAGCTGCTTGAAGCTCAGGGTCTGAAGGTTTTCACTAACCGCACCGGTTCGAACTTTGTGCGCGGTGTCGCTGCGGCACTGCTGGGCGAGATGACCCTCGGCGGCAAGCTTGACGCTGATATTGCTGTGCTTGAGCTGGACGAGGCGCACGCCGTGCACTTCGTCAAGGCCGTCAAGCCCGACTACGCTCTGCTGCTGAACGTCCTGCGTGACCAGCTGGACCGCTTCGGTGAGATTGACACGACCCGCCGCATGCTGGCGACCGTCGCCTCCGCAACGACCGGTACCGTGGTGCTCAACCGTGAGGACCCGCGCATCCGCTCCCTCGCTGAGAACGTGCAGCCTGGCGTGACCGTCAAGTATTACGGTCTGGATGAGTCCTTGCGCTCGTACTTCCCCTCGGATGATGAGATGCGCGGCGGCACCGTCGCGAAGGCGACCCTGCCCGATGCCGACGTCACCCTGACCGCGTTCTCCGGCACCTCCGCAACCTTCGATCTGGCGGGTGTGGAGCGAGTCGGCGAGATCAACCTCTACGGCATTTACAACATCTTCAACGCGGCTGGCGCTATGGCACTGACCCGCGCCGTCATGGGCGAGAAGCTCAACGAAGATAAGCTCATCGCGGAGCTGGCGAAGATTACCCCCGCCTTCGGTCGCGGTGAGACCCTGAACGTGAACGGCCGCCCGTTGCAGCTGCTGCTCGTGAAGAACCCGAGCGGTTTCCGCCTGTCCCTGGCGAGCGCGAACGCTGACGACTACGCCACCATGATTACGATTAACGACCAGTACGCTGACGGTCGTGACGTGTCCTGGCTGTGGGATGTTGACTTCGACAGCTTGAAGAAGACCGGCGTGCAGATGGTTTCGGGTGTGCGTGCCTGGGATATGGCGCTGCGTCTGGAGCATGACGGCGTGAAGGTTGACGAGGTCAACGAGAACCTTGCCGATGCGCTCAAGGGCTTCATTGCCTCCAGTGGTAACGCGCCCATGCGTATTTTCTGCACCTACACCGCAATGCTGGCTCTGCGTGAAGAGCTCGCAAAGATCACTGACGTTGAGAGGGTTTCCTAATGACGGCAACTCACACTTTTGAGGGCACCCCCGCCTCCGGCCCCAATAACGGTAAGACTCTGCGTATTCTGCAGCTGTACCCGCTCGACATGAACATTTACGGCGACTGGGGTAACACCCTGGCGTTGGCTCGTCGCGCGCAGGCGCACGGCTTTGACGTGCAGATTCTGGACCACAACCCCGGTCAGCCTTTCCCGGAAGATGTTGACATTATTCTGGGTGGCGGCGGTCAGGACTCCGGTCAGTCCGTGATTCAGGATGACCTGCACGCGAACGGTGATACGCTGCGCTCGCTGGCTGAGGCTGGCGTGCCGATGCTCGTCATTTGTGGCCTGTACCAGCTGTTCGGCAAGGAATTCCGCACCCGTGAGGGTGAGGTGCTGAAGGGCATCGGCATTTTTGATGCCCACACGGTCGGCGGCGATGACCGCCTGATCGGCAACATTGTTGAGGAGTCTGAGGAGTTCGGCACCGTGATTGGTTTTGAGAACCACTCGGGCCTGACCTACCTGGGTTCCGGCTGCACCCCGCTGGCTACCGTCACCAAGGGTGAGGGCAACAACGTGACCGATGCGTATGAGGGTGCGCGCGTGCACAACGTGATTGGCACCTATCTGCACGGTTCGCTGCTGCCGAAGAACCCGAAGATTTCGGATTACCTGATTGAGCAGGCGGCTCAGCGTAAGTTTGGCGAGTTCACGCCGAACACGATTGACGACTCGCTGGTGGAGAAGGCGCGCGCTTCGGCTGCGTCGCGCCCCCGCTAGCCTATTCCTGGTGGTGGCGTGCACTTTCTGAGGTGGTGTGCGCCTCCGCTACGGTATAGTTATGTGAGTACAGTACGGTGCGTGGGACGTTTCGCCGTGCCCGCACGGAGGTTTTGACTAAGGGAGATACGAATGTCCGGTCACTCTAAATGGGCGACTACTAAGCACAAGAAGGCTGCTATCGACGCTAAGCGCGCGAAGGCTTTCGCGAAGTTCATTAAGGCAATTGAAGTTGCAGCACGTATGGGCGGCGCTGATATTGCTGGTAACCCCGCTCTTGACCTGGCTGTGTCGAAGGCGAAGAAGAACTCCGTTCCTAACGACAACATTGACCGCGCAATCAAGCGTGGCGCTGGCCTGACCGGTGAGACCATTGACTACACCGAAATCATGTACGAAGCACGCGGCCCGCAGGGTACCGCTCTGTACATTGAGTGTCTGACCGATAACCGTAACCGCGCAGCGTCTGAGGTTCGCCTGGCTGTGACCCGTAACGGCGGCACCATGGCTGACCAGGGTTCGGTTGCGTTCCTGTTCGAGCGTAAGGGCGTTGCTGAGGTCACCAAGACTGACGGCCTGACCGAGGACGACGTTCTGATGGCTGTTCTGGATGCAGGCGCCGAAGAGGTTCTGGACGAGGGCGACGTGTTCACTGTTGTTTCCGCACCGACCGACCTGCCTGAGATCCGTAAGGCACTGGACGAGGCTGGCCTGGAGTACAACAACGACGACCCGGTCTTCCGCCCGACCATGCAGGTTGACCTGGACGCTGAGGGTGCTAAGAAGTTCATGAAGCTGGCAGACGCTATTGAAGAGCTCGACGACGTTCAGAACGTCTACTCGAACGCTAACGTTTCTGCTGAGGTCATGGCAGAGCTGGAAGCTGAGTAATCACAGCTGAGTAATCACTCAGGTTCTGATATCTGATGCTTGAAGAAGCCGCTCCTTTAACCGAGCCGCCGTAGGGTGGCTGGTTGGGGGAGTGGCTTCTTAGCGTTTTGGGGTGGGGATGCGCTGGGTACTTTTCGCGGGGCGCGCGTGACTGTGTCGGCGGTGACCGTGCTCGTGGCACACCCCGGTACCGGGTGCTAGGATTCTGGAGGACTAGATTCTGGAGGACTGGAATCTAGAGATTCTCTAGGGAGTTTGTCGAAAGGGGAGATGATGGCTGCCGCTCAACCTGCCGCACGCGATAGCATGCGTGAGAACCGTACCGCCGCCGCTGTGGAGCGCGTGCCGGGTGCCACCCGCATCATGGGTGTTGACCCGGGTCTGACCCGTTGCGGCTTCTCCATGCTCGATATGACCGCCGACCGTAAGGCGCACTTCGTGAACGTGGGTGTTGCCGGTACGATCCCGGCGGAGTCCCTGGATCAGCGTATTCTCTGGATTTTCAACGCCGCCTCCCACTGGCTCGATACCTATAAGCCGGATGCCCTGGCGATTGAGCGTATCTTCGCTCAGGAGCAGGTGAACACGGTGATTGGTACGGCGCACGCTTCGGGCGCGGTGATTTCTGCGGCGGCAATGCGCGGCGTGCCGGTGTTCTTCCATACCCCTTCGGAGGTGAAGGCGGCGGTGACCGGTAGTGGCCGCGCGGATAAGGCGTCGGTGGGCCGCATGGTGACCCGCATTCTGGGGCTGGATTCCATGCCGAAGCCCGCCGATGCTGCCGATGCCCTGGCGATTGCGATCTGTCACGGCTGGCGTGGCGGCGGCATCGGTTCGGGCATTAATATGTCCGCTCAGACGCAGACTCACCAGGGTTCACGCCCGGCGCAGGCTCGCCGTGGCGGGTCGTTGACTCCGGCGCAGCGTGCCTGGATAGAGGCGGAGGCGCGCGCTCGCCGCTAGAGGTGCCGCCGCTAGAGGTGCTTTCGTGGGCCTGTACGCCGCCTCCTATTGGCTCGCGTGTATTCGCTAAGAAGTTCGAATATATGCTTGATTTCAGAAGAAATATTCTAATATACTTGTAGTGTCTCCCCGTCGAACTGGGGGAGTGCGTTCTGTGGGTGCCGGAGTTCCCGGTGCCCTCACACTGCCGCGAACCCTAATCCTGGGCGCGGTGTTGAAAGGTGGAGAGAAATGATTGCATCCCTGACCGGTCGTGTGGCTCAGGTGGGCCTTGATCATGCGGTGATTAACGTGAACGGTTTCGGCATGCTCGTGTACGCTACTGCGCGTACTCTCTCCAAGCTGCGCACTGGTGAGGAAGCTACCGTGCTGACCACCATGATTGTGCGTGAAGAGTCGATGACTCTGTACGGTTTTTCGGAGCCTGCCGAGCGTGAAGTGTTCGATATGATGCTTTCGGTTTCCGGTATTGGTCCGCGTATTGCTCTGGCGGTGTTGAGTGTTCACACTGCCGCTGAGGTGGAGCGCGCTGTGGCGACTGGTGACGATAAGGCGTTCACGAAGGTTCCCGGTATTGGTCCGAAGGGTGCCCGCCGTATTGTGCTGGAGCTTGCCGGCAAGCTGATTCTCAGCGATGGCCAGACCGATGAGCTGCCGCTGAGCCAGGGCATTGTCTGGAAGCCGCAGGTGCTTGATGCTCTCACCTCTCTGGGCTGGAGCGAGAAGGACGCTTCCGCCGCTATTGACGCGTATGTGAAGCACAACCCTGCCGCTGAGACTGAGCCGGTGGGTGTGGCTCTGCGCGGTGTGCTCGCCTCCTTGGGTACTCAGAACACGGTGGGCCGCCACTAAACGGCGCGCCCTGTTCGATGTATCCCACTCAAACTTTTGTGAAAGAAGAATTCTATGAGCCAGAATCCCTATGAGCCGCAGCCCGCGGCGTCCCTGGTTTCCGGCGGGTATTTTCCCGGTCAGGTGCCCGGCACTCAGGCGTCTTCAGCTCCCGCCCAGCGCCTGGTGGCGATGGAAGAAGAGCCTGAAGAGAAAATGATTGAGGCGGCACTGCGCCCTAAGTCCCTGGATGATTTTGTGGGTCAGCGCCGTGTGCGTCAGCAGCTGTCCCTGGTGCTGGAGGCTTCGAAGATGCGTGGTCGTAGTGCCGACCATGTGCTGCTGTCTGGCCCTCCCGGCCTGGGTAAGACCACTCTCGCAATGATTATTGCGGCAGAGATGGAGGCGCCGCTGCGCATCACCTCGGGTCCGGCGATTCAGCATTCGGGTGATCTGGCAGCGATTCTGTCTTCGCTGACCCCCGGTGAGGTGTTGTTCCTGGATGAGATTCACCGTATGAGCCGCCCGGCTGAAGAAATGCTCTACATGGCGATGGAAGATTTCCGTGTGGACATTGTGGTCGGTAAGGGTGCGGGTGCGACCTCCATTCCGCTGGAGTTGCCGCAGTTCACCCTGGTGGGCGCGACGACCCGTGCGGGTCTGCTGCCCGGCCCTCTGCGTGACCGCTTTGGCTTTACCGGTCACCTGGAGTTCTACTCGGTGGAGGAGCTTGAGCTGGTGCTTCGCCGTAGCGCGGGTCTGATGGACATGCAGATTACCTCCGAAGGTTTCACCGAGATTGCCGGTCGTTCCCGCGGCACGCCGCGTATTGCGAACCGCCTGTTGCGCCGCGTGCGTGACTGGGCACTGGTCAACGGCGTGGATCGCATTAACGCGCGTGATGCCGCAACCGCGCTAGACATGTACGAGGTGGATTCGCGCGGCCTGGACCGCCTGGACCGCGCCGTGCTGGAGGCGCTGATTCACAAGTTCGGCGGCGGCCCGGTGGGTCTGTCCACCCTCGCCATTGCGGTGGGTGAAGAAACGGAGACCGTGGAGACGGTTGCCGAGCCGTACCTGGTGCGTGAGGGCCTGATCGGTCGTACCCCGCGCGGTCGTGTGGCTCTGCCCGCGGCGTGGGAGCACCTCGGCTTGGAGGCCCCGGAGATTCAGCTCTAGACCCGCACCAGCTGATAACACTGTAGTAGCCCGTGGGAGGTATCCGCCTCCTGCGGGCTTCTCTGTGCCCCCCGGTATCTCTTCTGCAGGGGCGGTAGTTCTTCTGCAGGCGCGGCAAGCTCTTCTACCGGTTCTGCAGGCTCCATCGAGCTCTGCCCGGCTCTGTTGGCGACATAAAATTACGCCGATAGAGTCCAAAACTCAGGTTAACCTCACAAAAACACTGGTTCGGGGCGCTAAAGCTCAAGCTCTCGCGTAGGATGGATACGTACTGTATCTACGATTCCACACCTTCTGGTACGCTCAACCCTCGCGGTGAGCGGCACGGGTGCGGATGTGAAAGTGAGACCATGGATTTTAACCTCCTGATTATGATTGCCATGATGGCGTTCCTGGCATGGATGATGTTCTCCGCCCAGAAGCGTCAGCGTAAGCAGATGGAGGAACTGCGCGCAATGCAGCAGTCTCTCGTCCCCGGCACCCAGGTGATGACCGGTTCGGGTATCTACGGCACCGTCGTCAGCACCGACCTCGATAACAACAAGCTGCAGCTTCAGATTGCGGACGGTGTTGTTATCACCCTGGCAGTGAACGCGATTATGGCTGTCGTCGAGGAGGAAGCCCCCGCAGCGCCCCTGACCGAGGACGTGTACGAGGCTACCGCATCCGAAGCTCCCGCTTCCGATACCTCTTCTGATACTGCTAAGTAATTCAGCGCGTATGAGCCCGGCGCCCCATGAGCGGCGTCGGGTTTTCGCGTTACGGAATCTGTAGAACACTCAATTCTATTCACACGAAGAAGGAACATTATGGCTAAGCGTTCACCGCTTGCAGCCGCGCGAGGGGCGCTCCTCTCGATGGTCCTGCTCATGGTTGTTATGGCTGCCGGTATTTTCGGTAGCACCTATTCGGGAGGTTCTTGGGCACCGAAGCTCGCCCTGGACCTTTCGGGTGGTACTCAGATGATTCTTTCTCCGAAGGTTAATGGCTCTTCGGATGAGAACGTCTCCCAGGAGCAGTTGAACCAGGCGGTTGAGATTATTCGTCAGCGCGTTGATGGTGCCGGCGTTTCGGAGGCGGAGGTTACGACCTCTTTCGGCTCGGGCAATAACGTGGTTGTTTCGGTTCCCGGAACGATTAGCGCTGAGACTCGTCAGCTGATTCAGGCGTCTGCAAATATGACCTTCCGCCCGGTGCTGCTTTCTGGTGCCGGTACTGCGGTGGCTGAGGATGCCCGCACTGCGGACGATAAGCTGCCCAAGCCCTCCGCGGAGCCGACTGATGGTTCGGACCGTAACTGGATTACTGCGGACCTGTACAAGCAGTACGAGGCGAAGGACTGCACCGCGGCACGTAATGAGGACGCCGATAGTGCGGACCCGACTAAGCCGATGGTGGCGTGTTCCACTGACGGTCAGGAGAAGTACATTCTGGGTCCTGTGGAGCTGAGCGGTAGCGATATTTCTACCGCAAGCCACTCGCAGGAGACGACCGGTCAGGGCGTGACTACGGGCCGTTGGGCTGTGAACATTCAGTTCAACGATGAGGCTCGTGAGAAGTTCCAGAACATTACTTCTCGCCTGAACGCGATTCGTGCACAGAACGCAAATGATCCGCGTGCCCGCTTCGCGATTCTGCTGGACGGCAAGGTGCTGTCTTCCCCGGTGTCGCAGGCTGTGATTTCTGACGGTAAGCCGCAGATTACCGGTAACTTCACCGAGCAGGAGGCGAAGGCTCTCGCCGATCAGCTCAAGTACGGTGCCCTGCCGATTAGCTTCACAATCCAGTCGGAGCAGCAGATTTCTGCGACCCTGGGTTCGGAGCAGCTGCGTGTGGGTCTGCTGACCGGCCTGATTGGTCTGCTGCTGGTGTTCGTGTACTCGCTGTTCCAGTACCGTCTGTTGGGCTTTGTCACGATGATGTCGCTGGTTGTGGCTGGCATCATCTCGTATGAGGCGATTGTGCTGCTGGGTTGGGCGTTGAACTACCGCCTGTCCCTGGCTGGTGTGGCGGGTCTGATTGTGGCGATTGGTGCTACGGCTGACTCGTTCATCGTCTACTTCGAGCGTATCCGTGATGAAATCCGTGCGGGCCGCACGATCCCGTCGGCGGTGAACCACGGTTGGCAGCGTGCATCCCGCACTATCCTGGCGTCGAAGGCTGTGAACCTGCTGGCTGCTGTGGTGCTGTACGTGGTGTCGGTCGGTTCGGTGAAGGGCTTCGCGTTCACCCTTGGTTTGACTGCGATTGCTGACCTTGTGGTCGTGTACCTGTTCACCCACCCGATGCTGACTCTGCTGGCGAATACCCGCTACTTCGGTGAGGGTCACCGCCACTCGGGCTTGTCGCCTGAGTCGCTGGGCGCTACGCCGCTGTACCGTGGTGCCGGTCGCCTCCGCAGCCCGGAGGAGAAGCAGCTGAGCATTGCTGAGCGTCGCCGTGCAGAGCGTGCTGCCGCTGAGGCTGACGAGTCTGCTTCTGATGAGAAGAAGGAGAGCTAAGCATGGCTACCGATGTGAAACCTAATGCTTTTGCCCGCTTCGGTAATGACCTGCATTCGGGCGCCCGCTCGTACCCCTTCGTGGGTAAGCGCCGCCTGTGGCTGCTGCTTGCGGCTGTGCTGATGGCGGTTTCGGTTCTGATTCCGGCTGTTGGTGGCGGCTTCAACCTGGGTATTGATTTCCGTGGCGGTTCGGAGTTCGTGGTCTCGAAGACTGCGCACGTTGATACTGCTACGGGTGAGCGCATTATTCACGAGAAGGCGAAGGACGCTTCGGATGTTCGCGTGACCAATATTGCCCCGGGTACGATTCGTGCCCAGATGAGCAAGCTCAGCGATGATGAGACTCTGCAGGTGAAGGCGGCTCTGCAGGAGGGTTACGGCGTCTCTGAGAATGACGTGACCTCTTCGTTTGTGGGCCCGACCTGGGGTGCGGATGTGACCCGTCAGGCGTTCTGGGGTCTGGTCGCGTTTGTGGTGCTTGCGCTGATTGGTATGGCGTTCTACTTCCGCACCTGGAAGATGTCGCTGGCGTCTATTGCGGGCCTGTTCTTCACCGTGGTGGTGACGGTTGGCCTGTACGCCGCGTTCGGCTTCGAGATCACTCCGAGTGCGATTATTGGTTTCTTGACGATTCTGAGCTACTCGCTGTACGACTCGGTGGTGGTGTTCGATAAGATCCGTGAGAACACCGAGGATGTGCTGGAACGCCGCGACACGACTTTTGCCGAGCAGATTAACCTGGCGGTGAACCAGACTCTGGTCCGTTCGATTAACACCGCTATTGTGGGTGTTCTGCCGGTGGGCGCGATTCTGTTCATTGGTGCGTTCATCCTGGGTGCGGGTACTCTGCAGGACCTGTCCCTGTCGCTGTTTGTGGGTATTCTGGTGGGCATGTTCGGTACGCTGTTCGTGTCTGCGCCGCTGTATGCTTCGCTGCGTTTGGGTGAGGCTCAGATTCGTGAGCACACCGCGAAGGTGGAGAGCGGCAGCTTCAAGGATGCTGACGAGGCTGAGGGCGACTCTTTGGAGGAGCCCGCCGAGGCTGAGAAGGCTGAGGAATCTGCTGACAAGGCGACCGAGGACGAGAAGGCAACCGAGAAGCCCGCTAAGAAGCCGGCACGTGCAACCATTGAGATTCACCGCGTGAACCTGAACGGTTAGCCAGCGTTCCGCCAGCGCTACTGGCGTTGCTAACGATAGGGGAGTCGATACCGAAAGGTGTCGGCTCCCCTTTAGCGTGCCCGATTATTTCCTAAACAACGCGCTCTGGTGTGTTAAAACGTCGCATAGTTTGGCGCGTTCCAGACCGCTGGGTAGGATAAGAAGTGAAGATACTGTGCGCTCGCGTTTGAGCCTGCTGATGGCTGGTTTGGCCGGTATAGCCCTCAATGATGAGGAACCTGAGTGTGCGGCTGATTATCTTGAGCCCGAAGGAGCCTGGAATGAGTGCAGAACCTGCCGTGAACGCTAACGCTGAGAATCCCGCAGGGACCGCCGAGAAGCCTGCGGTTCGGCCCGCTGGCCCGATTCCTCTGCCTGAAACTGATTCGTCTGATGCGAAGAGGAAGCGCGGCTCGCACCGTGTTATGGCTGCTAGCGGGCGTGTGCCTAACCGCCTCGTTTTTGGTGGCCGCAGCAGCACGATGGAAGCCTCCGACTCGCACGGCGGTACCATCCGTTTCTCCCCGATGATTGCGCCGGTCGTGCGTGCCGTGCGCCGCTACCACCCGGATGAGGACATTCAGGTGCTGCAGCGCGCCTACGAGGTGGCGAACCGCTGCCACGAGGGTCAGAAGCGTAAGAGTGGCGACCCGTACATCACCCACCCGGTCGCTGTGACCGCGATTCTTGCGGAGATGGGCGCGACCGGCCCCGTGCTCGCCGCCG
>ERZ1674245.200-NODE-200-length-21405-cov-18.105059_pt1 | contig 21405 bp, 13 predicted proteins | sample MGYA00581205_ERZ1674245 | MGnify/ENA primary metagenome ERZ1674245 (study PRJEB41354, sample SAMEA4873314) | human saliva metagenome | biome: human-associated habitat [ENVO:00009003]; feature: mouth environment [ENVO:08000002]; material: saliva material... | reverse complement strand
GGCGACGTGACAGCGAACCGAACATACGCAACCTTTCGCAAGAGTAAAGACGGGCAGGCAGTAATGGGTAGCTCGGATGCAGTGAACCTCAACGGCAGTTGATTGCAGTTGTATGAGGGGTCGGTGAGCGTTCCCGAGGGGTGTGGCATACCGCAGTGAGTACGGATGCGATAGAAAGGGCAGGTCAGAAGCCACCTGAAGGAATCGGTATGGGTTATGACCTGCCTGGTTGTCGTGCTCAATGATTCTAAGCGTACTTTCAGGTTCACAATGACCATATCTGCGCTTGAGCGTAAAAAGTTATCAAATCTTAATATTTGCCCATTTTATGCGGGTTATAAAACGTACCAATGTGTTCCGGGTAACCGCATTGAAATGTACTGATTTCCTGCGGAAAATCAAGGATTTTCTCACCTGCTCTTCTTATGAATAAATCATAAATTGGAGTTGTTGCACCCTGTGTGCAAGTAGTATCTCAACCTCTTCAGGTTGTCCAAACACCTATCAAAAACACCTCAATATGAGCCCCCAAACAACCCGCAACCGCAACGCGCCCACCGCAACGCCTACACATGGCATGAAGCAGGTGCACCCTATGGGACAATAGCGCTGTGACTACCACCGACTATGCGCAGCTCAAAGCAGCTCGCGAACTGCTCACTCGAATCCCCCTCCCGCTCGACGTAGAAGCCGGCGAAACCCCCGGCACCCCCTACACCGTCACCCACGACGGTACCGCCGAGCACGGCACCGCCACCGCGCGCACCCTGCTCGCCGCCATGGCACGCCAACTCGACGACTACATCCTGCCGCGCAGTGCCAGCGTCGATAACCCCCTCACCATCGTGGCCGGCGGCTCCACCGGCGCCGGCAAATCCACCCTCGTCAACACCCTGCTCGGCGAACCGCTCACCCAGTCCGGCGCGATTCGACCCACCACCCGCCACCCCGTACTCCTGTACCGCGCAGAAGACGAAGCGGCGCTGTCACCCGAACGCTTCCTGCCCACCCTGCCGCGCACCCGCACCTCCGGTATGAACGCCGGATCGCAGGCACTACCCGGCCTCGACCCGAAGATTGCGCGCGCCCTCATTCCTATTACTACCTCGGCGCTACCGCAGGGCATCGCGCTCATCGACGCACCCGATATAGACTCCGTCTCCGAGGAAAACCGCACCCTCGCCAAGGAACTGCTCTCCGCCGCAGACCTGTGGCTCTTCGTCACCACCGCCAACCGCTACGCCGACGCCGTGCCCTGGGAACTGCTCCACGAAGCAGCCGCACGCTCCATCGCCATCGCCGTGGTGCTCAACCGCGTGCCCGAAGGCGACGAAGAAGCCATCGAAAACGACCTGCGACGCATGCTCGACGAAGCCGGAATCCACGCCGTCCTGATTCACACCGTCACCGAACAGCCCCGCGACGAAAGCGGCATGCTCGCCCCCGTCAGCCTCGCCCCGCTGACCCTGTGGATCCGCGAACTCGGCGCCGACGCACCCGCCCGCGCCGCCATCGCCCGGCAGACCCTCGCCGGTGCCGTCGAAACCCTCGCCGGAAACCTGCAGGTGCTCGCCGCCGAACAGGCACGCCAGCAGGCGGCGCACCAGTCGCTTGCCACCATCGCCGCCGAAGAATACGAGGACGCGCTGACCACCATCGACGGCGCCCTCTCCGACGGCTCCCTGCTGCGCGGCGAAGTGCTCTCGCGCTGGCACGACTTCGTGGGAACCGGCGACTTCTTCCGCTCCCTCGACAGCACCATCGGTCGCCTGCGCGATCGCGTCGGCTCCGCCCTGCGAGGCCAGCCCGCTGCCGCACAGAAGGTAGAAGACGCCCTTGAAAGCGGCATCCACGCCGTCGTGCTGGATGCAGCCGCCCGCGCCTCCGAAAACACCCGCACCCGCTGGCGTGCCAGCCGCGCCGGACGCTCCCTGCTGGCGCGCCTGGATGCGCCGCAGGCTGTTTCTGTTGCGCCGCAGACGGCCTCCGCCGCGGCGCCCGAACAGAACGCAGGCGCAAACGGTGAGGCGAAGGGCAACGAAGCTAAGGGTGAGGTGCAGTCCGCCGAGGACATCTTCTCCGCCGCTGTTGCCGAGCAGATTCGCCTCTGGCAGGGCTCAGTGCTCGAAATGATCCGTGAAGAAGGCGCCGACAAGCGCAAACGCGCCCGCTTCCTCTCCCTGGGTGTGAACGCCGCCGCCGTGATGCTCATGGTCGCCGCGTTCAGCCTCACCGGCGGCATTACCGGTATTGAGGCAGGTATTGCCGGCGGTAGCGGCGTGGTCGGCACCAAGCTGCTCGAGTCCATCTTCGGTGAAGACGCGGTGCGCCGCATGGCAACCCGCGCCCGCACCGACCTGCTCGAACGCATGGCGGATCTGCTCACCGAGCACGCTCAGCCCTTCACCGTGGTACTCGAAGAAACCGACCCGCAGGCTGATGCCGAGGACATTCATCGCGCCGCCGAGCAGGTACAGGCGATTGCCGCAGAAATGAGCGCCCAGAGTCAAACCACACAGCGCCAAGCCGCAGCCCACACTAACGGCACGGTTGCCCGCTAAACCACTCCGGACAGACACCGCGCACCACAGACGAAGAAAAACGCACTATGACTACCCCCGAGAACAAACTCGAGAACGCCGAGCGCAACACCGAGCGAGGCGCCACCCCCGGCGTGGCGACCTCGCCCTTCGCGCGTTCCGTCGCATCCCTCAAGGAAGCCATTAGCTACGGCGAAGGACGAGTCCCCGAGACCGTACTGCTCGATGCCACCGAAACCCTCGAACGCCTCAGCCAGCGCCGCGAACTCTCCACCGAGCACACCGTCATCGGCTTCTTCGGCGCGACCGGCAGCGGCAAATCCACCCTCTTCAATGCCATCGCCGGGCAGAACATTGCCCTCTCCGCACCCACGCGCCCGACCACCTCCACCGTGCAGGCGGCAATCTGGGAGGCAGAAGGCAGTGAAGAACTGCTCGACTGGCTCGGCATCGACAAGCGCGTTTACCCGCAAACTCAGGCGCTCGCCGCCGAAGGGGAAGCAACCGAGGGTAACGGGGCTGGCGGGGGAGTAGCGGCACCCAACGCCGTCACCGAACCCGCACCAGGACTCTTCAACCGCATCCGCCGCGCAGTAGGCGGACGCGGCGAAATGCGCACCCGCACCGGTGGACTGATCCTGCTGGACATGCCCGACTTCGACTCGGTCACCACCACCAACCGCGACCTCGCCGCCCGCATGATGCGCTACGTGGACGTACTCGTCTGGGTTGTCGACCCCCAAAAGTACGCCGACGCCGTCATCCACCGCGACTTCATGGTGCCGCTTGCCGCATCCGGCGCGCAGGCGCTCTGCGTGCTCAACCAGGCGGACAAACTCGCACCCGCCGAGGTGCCCGCCGTGCTCGCATCCCTCACCCGCCTGCTCCAGGCCGAGGGCACCGAAGCGCACCTGCTCTCCGCACCCATCGCCGTCTCCGCACGAACCGGTGAGGGCGTCGACGTGCTCCGTGACCTGCTTGCACAGGTAGCCGCCGCCAAGAGCCTATCCCTGCAGCGAACCGACGCGCAGCTGCACGCCACCGCCTCCCAGCTGCGCACCTACGCCGGGGGAGAGGGGACCGTACTCGCCGGAGCCTACGCCCTCGAAGCGGAGCAGAAGCTCGTGAAGGCATGCTACACCTCCAGCCAGGCAGAGCAGGTTCTGGAGGCGGCAACCGCCTCCTACCGCCGCGCCGTGGGTCAGCACACCGGCTGGATCCTCACCCGCTGGATGAGCCGCCTGAAAGCTGACCCCCTGCGCCGCCTGCACCTGGGACTGCAAGAGGAAACGAAGAGCGCGTCTAAGACCGAGAAGTCGGCGAGCATGCTCGGTTCCGATAGCGAGAACGCACCCGAGCTGGTGGCATCCTCGCTACCTCCGCTGAGCGCCGCGCAGAAGGCTGGCATGGCAAACGCCGTGCGCCAATACAGCAAGCAGATGGCGGCCCGCATCGACGAACCGTGGAAACGCAGCATGAAGGAAGCCGCCCTCTCCCGCGAGGCGGAGCTACCCGAACTGCTCGAACGCGACATGGTGCGCATCGACTACGGTCTGGGTCGCACCCGCGCCCCCTGGGTCATCTTCAATGCCCTGCAATGGATCGCGCTACTGAGCGCCCTGGTAGGTGTCGGCTGGCTGACCCTGATTTCCGGCATGGCATACCTGCAGATTCAGCTGCCGCCCGCCCCGACCCCCGAAGGCTCTCCGGTGCCCCTGCCGACCCTGCTTCTGCTGCTGGGCATACTCCTTGGCATCGCCTCGGCGGGTGTGGGCAGGCTACTTACCGCCATGGGCTCACGCTACTACGCACGTAAGCTGCGGGGTCGCCTGCAGACCGGCGTGGAGAAGGTGGTGCAGTCCTGTGTGGTCGCCCCGGTGCAGCTGGAAGCTAAGCGCCTCACCTCCTACCGCAAGGCGCTGGACATTTAGCGGCATATCACCTGCGAAACCGCATCAGGACAAGCCTCATCAGACTAAGAGCGCACAAAAGAATCCCTCCCCACCTCAACCGAGGCGGGGAGGGATTCTTCCATTAAATCTATACGCTACTGAAGCTTAGTCCTCTTCAGTGCTCTCAGCGCAGGGAGCCTGCTGAGACGCCGCAAGCTCACGCAGACCGTCCGTAATCGCTTGAGCAGCCTTAACGACCAGCTCAGGGTAGTTGCGGTTCGGCTGGCGGGTCATGCGGTCAATCGGGCCTGAGATAGACACTGCCGCAATCACCTTGCCACCGGGCGCACGCACCGGAGCAGAGACCGAGGCGGTACCGCGCTCGCGCTCACCTACGGACTGCGCCCAGCCGATGCGGCGCACAGCCGCGAGCATGGCTGCGCTGAAGTGTGCATCGCGCAGGCCTTCAACAATGCGGTTCTGATCTTCCCAAGCCAGCAGAACCTGGGCGGCGGAGCCTGCCTGCATGGACAGCTGGGTGCCGACCGGAATAGATTCGTGCATGCCGGAGGGGCGGGGGGAGGTGGCTGCGCACACGCGCCAGTCACCCTGGCGGCGGTACAGCTGGGTGGACTCGTCAGCTTCGAGGCTGAGCTTCTGCAGGATCGGGTCTGCCACGGTGATGAGCTCGTCAGCAATGGTTGCGGATGCGAGTTCGGTCAGGCGGGGTCCGAGCATGAAGCGTCCCTGCACGTCGCGGGCTACGAGGCGGTGGTGTGCCAACGCCACGGCGAGGCGGTGTGCGGTGGGGCGCGCCAGACCGGTTGCCTTGACGAGGTCACCCAGAGATACGGGTCCTGCCTCGAGGCAATCAAGAATGAGGGTCGCCTTGTCGAGCACGCCAACGCCGGAGGAGCCGTGGGAGTTTACCTCTACCATCTGCTCGTCGGCGGCCATGTGTTCGGGCGGCTTGACGGGGTCGACAATCGGTGCGTTGTGGTATGTGGATGCGTTGGGGTGACGCATTCCGTGTGCGTTAAAACGTGAAGCGGAAGGAGTCATTCTTATATTCTATCTCAGAATATGAAAGATACCCCGGACTTCGTGGACTCTTTCGGGTGCACAGCTGAAGATGGAATCACCCCCTACGGGATAAATTATGAGTTTTTCATAATAAGTGTTTATGTGTGTTTATGGGTGAAAATGTGTGAAAAAGCCGCAGGAAAATGCGCGCAATCCCGCAAAATTACCCTGGAGTCATAGAGTAAACCCACATAAAAACACTCGCTAGTTCGGGGTGTTTCTAGGCCGTCTCACAGGCTAAGAATCCGTGAAAAAATATGCGACACGCCGCAGGGAAATACCGATTTGAGGGTCCCATCGGGTACATAATCCGCCCCTTAACTCCGCAAACTTGCGGCACGCACCACACCGAACGCATCCACCGTAGGAACGCATCAAGCAGGAGAAAGCATGACTAGCGAACAGAACGCAACCACCGCGGGCACCCGTCCGCGCACCCTGGCAGAAAAAGTCTGGGACGCACACGTCGTCGTCCCCGGCGAAAACGGCAAGCCCGACCTGCTCTATATCGACCTGCAGCTACTGCACGAAGTGACCTCCCCCCAGGCATTCGAAGGCCTGCGCATCGAGAACCGCCCCCTGCGCCGCCTCGACCTGACCATCGCCACCGAGGACCACAACACCCCCACCGACAACATCTTCGGCACCATCGCCGACCTGACCAGCCGCACCCAGATTGAGACCCTGCGCCGCAACGCCAAGGAATTCGGCGTGCGCATCCACTCCCTCGGCGACGAGGAACAGGGCATCGTGCACGTGGTCGGCCCGCAGCTGGGTCTGACCATGCCCGGCATGACCATCGTCTGCGGTGACTCCCACACCTCCACCCACGGTGCGTTCGGCGCTCTCGCGTTCGGCATCGGCACCTCCGAGGTGGAGCACGTCATGGCAACCCAGACCCTGCCTCTGGCACGCTTCAAGACCATGGCAATCAACGTTGAAGGCACCCTCAAGCCCGGCGTGACCGCGAAGGACATCATCCTCGCCGTCATCGCGCAGATCGGCACCGGCGGTGGTCAGGGCTACGTGCTCGAATACCGCGGCTCCGCGATCCGTTCCCTCTCCATGGAGGGCCGCATGACCATGTGCAACATGTCCATCGAGGCGGGCGCACGCGCCGGCATGGTCGCCCCCGACGAGATCACCTTCGAGTACATCAAGGGTCGCCAGCACGCACCCAAGGGTGAAGAGTGGGACAAGGCAGTCGAGTACTGGAAGAGCCTGCCCACCGACGAAGGCGCCGTCTTCGACAAGGAAATCTTCATTAACGCTGACGAGCTCGAACCCTTCGTCACCTGGGGCACCAACCCCGGTCAGGGTATTCCGCTGAGCCACGCCGTTCCCTCCCCGGACGACTTCGAGGACGAGAACGACAAGGTCGCAGCAGAACGCGCCCTCGAATACATGGATCTGAAGGCGGGCACCCCCATGAAGGAAATTCCCGTGGACGTCGTCTTCCTGGGCTCCTGCACCAACTCCCGCATTGAGGACCTGCGCGCCGCCGCAGACATCGTGCGTGGCCGCACCATCGCCGAGAACGTGCGCATGATGGTCGTGCCCGGATCCCAGAAGGTCCGCGCGCAGGCAGAAGCAGAAGGCCTGGACAAGGTCTTCAAGGACTTCGGTGCCGACTGGCGCTTTGCCGGCTGCTCCATGTGCCTGGGCATGAACCCCGACCAGCTGGCACCCGGTGAGCGTTGCGCCTCCACCTCGAACCGTAACTTTGAGGGCCGCCAGGGCAAGGGTGGCCGCACCCACCTGGTCTCCCCGGTGGTCGCCGCCGCAACCGCTGTGCGCGGTACCCTGTCCGCCCCGTCCGACGTCGTGGCCTAGCACGCCGCTATAGCTAAGGAGCCATTATGGAACCCATTATTAAGCACACCGGCATTGGCGTGCCGCTGCGTTCTTCGAATGTTGACACCGACCAGATCATCCCCGCCGTCTACCTCAAGCGAGTGACCAAGACTGGCTTTGATGATGCCCTCTTCGCTAACTGGCGTAAGGACCCCGAGTTCATCCTGAACCAGGAGCCCTACAAGCACGGTAGCGTGCTGGTTGCGGGCCCGGACTTCGGTACCGGTTCCTCGCGTGAGCACGCCGTGTGGGCGCTGCGCGACTACGGTTTCAAGGTCGTTATCTCCGCTCGCTTTGCCGATATTTTCCGCGGTAACTCGGGCAAGCAGGGCCTGGTGACCGCTCAGGTCGCCCAGGATGACATCGAGCTGATTTGGAAGGCGCTGGAGCACGAGCCCGGCACCGAAATCACGGTCGACCTGGAGTCGAAGACCGTGACCGTGGGTGCGCTGGTCGTTCCCTTCGAGATTGACGACTACGTGCGCTGGCGCCTCATGGAGGGCCTGGACGATATCGGTCTGACCCTGCAGAACCTCGAAGCTATTGAAGCGTACGAGGCGAAGCGCCCCTCCTGGATGCCCCGCACTCAGGAGCTCTAAGTAGGGGAACTCTAAGCCGTAGATATATAAAGCTCGAAGGCGGCGACTGATTCAGTCGCCGCCTTCGAGCTTTTCTGTACCCAAAAACCTGGCACACATATGAATGTGCCTCCCCGGAACTTCCGGGGAGGCGTATTTATTCAATACCTAGAGCTTAGGCACCCTCAGTGATGGGGGTGTTCAAGGTTGCGTTCTCGGTGCAGCTGTACAGCGCCGCCGAACCGGGGGAGCGCACACCCGCGGTCGGGTTCGCGTTCTGTGCGGTGGCAAGAGCGAAGTCAGAAACCACCTCGTGGTTAATGTAGCTGCCGCCTGCGCCGCCGCCGCTGCTCAGGGCGCTGAGCGAGTAGATGTTGCCTTCGCCCTCGAACTGCACCTGACGGCCGAAAACGGCCTCGTAGTATGAGCCAACGGTCCAGATGTTCAGGCCTGCGCCGCCGCCGCCGTAGCCGGCGCCACCACCGGATGCTACGGAAGTGAGGGAGAGCTTGCCGTAGGTGTGGGAGAGCAGCGCGCCCGAGCCGCCCTTACCGCGGTAAGAGCCGGTAGCGTCCGCACCGCCGGTTCCCTTTTCCTTATCACTCACGGAGTCGCCCTCGTAGCGGTAGTAGCGCGGGAAATCGTAGGAGTCGAACCAGGATTCGGACATGGGCATGAGCTTTAGCTCGTTGTTCTCGTCGAGGACGCCTGCCAGTGCCTCACCGAGGGTGCCAGCTACGCCGGAGCGACCAGCGGTACCGCCGGTGACCATGAAACGCATGTCGAGGGTCTTATCGTCCTCGTCGAGGGGCTTGAACTCCTGGTAGGGGCTTGCCATGAGCATGCCGCCCTGACCGGTGTTGTCGGTGCCCAGGTCGCCGCCCGCGCTGCCGCCTGCGGTGGTGGATGCATCGCGACCGTCCAGCGCCACGCGCAGTGCCGGGTTCAGCTGATCCTTGGGCTGGGCGTTGAAGAGGCTCTGGTGGGTGGTGAGGGTGCCCAGCTGCGCGCCGCCGCCGCCAGCACCGGCAACGGCTACGACGGTGACTGCGCCGTCGCGGACGAGCTCGACCGCGGAGGAGCCGCCGCCGGACGCGCCGTACACGTAGCCGCTATCGGTGCCTACTACCTGCGCTGCGCCGGTTGCGGTGCTGGAGCCGGTGGAGTCGCCGCCTGCTGCGTAGCCTTCGCCTCCGAGTGCGGGCTGTGCGCCGGCTGCGGAGCCGACGCCGCCGTTACCCGCCCAGACGCGCAGGATGTCGCCGGACTTGACCGCAAGAACACCGCTGAGCTGTGCACCGGCACCGCCGCCAGCCAGGGCCGCGTTCGTGACGTCGGTCAGGTATCGGGGAGTGAAGGAAGATGCGGCACCGCCGGCACCTCCCACGAGGTCGAAGCGTACTCGTCCAACGCCTTCAGGGACGAGCCATTCGGTGTATGCGCCAGCCTTGTCGTCGAAGCCGGTTGCGGTCGGCTTGAGGGTCAGAGCGGGGGAGCAGGTGGGCTCGCCGCTTGCCGCCCATGCAGGGACGGTTGCGCTGGCGAGGATAACGGGAGCACTCCACGCCGCACCCTGTACGAGGCGACGGCGCGAAATGCGTGATGCAGTGTTGTGATGTGTCATATTTGGGGTCCTCCGGTAGTTCGCGGATGCAGCCGCGAAGCGACCTGTGGTTGGTTGCGATGGGCCCTGGTTTTTAGTTGACTTTCGAATATTTACGGTGATGTTGAAGTGAATTTTTGAAGTTAAAGTGAATCAGGAAGCCGAACCGTTTTGGTTGGGTACCATCGCAAAGGTTTATGCAGTGAATGCACGCCACGCGCCCTCCCGTGAGGCTCTGTACTGCGCGGGTGCAAGGTCGGTGCCGGCGCCTATGCCGCAGTGTAGAGCTGATTGGCTCCTCCGTGAGAGCGGAGGCGCCGTTCAGTGGGCACGAGTGTGCACGTTATTGTAGGGGTGAGGTTGCTCTCAAGTTCAAATTCGGACGTTAAAAAGACGAAACTAACGTCAAATTTCGGCGAAGAAACAGAAAATGTTTGCATTAGTGTGAATGTTTGTGTATCTTTTTGTTTTTCTGGCTCTGAATCTGAGGGGGCCAGAGCGGTTTTTCACATACACAACAGAGCAAAATCTCAGTCACGAGTTCCAAAGGTTCTTCAGTGTTTGGAGCACCTTTACGCAGGGCTTAGAATAATGATGAATATATGCGCCCGTTTCGCCCTGCTACCGGCAGGGGCGCGGCACGACAGAACGCGGCGCATCGGCACACTGTTAAAGTTCGGCCTAAACCAGCCGACTCCACAAAGGATTTTTAATGACTGAGAACATCAGCAAGCTTCGCATTGAAGGTGGCACTCCGCTCGTTGGTGAGGTTCACGTTCGAGGCGCCAAGAACCTGGTGCCCAAGGCGATGGTCGCAGCACTGCACGGTTCGACCCCCTCGACCCTGCGTAACGTTCCCGACCTGAGCGATGTCGAAATCGTTACCACCCTCGTGGAGCTGCACGGTGCAAAGGTCGACTATGACCGCGACGCTGGTGTTCTGACTCTCAACCCCGCACAGGATGCAACCACCGCTGCAAAGAACGCAGAGGAGATTCAGCTCTTCGGTGGTAACTCCCGCATCCCGATTCTGATGGTGGGCCCGCTGCTACACACCCTCGGTACCGCACGCATCCCCAACCTGGGTGGTTGCAAGATTGGTGACCGCCCCATCGACTACCATATGGCGGCTCTGCGCAAGTTCGGTGCAGTCGTTGAAAAGGATGATGAAACCGGCACCACTCTGATTGTTCCCGAAGAGGGTCTGAAGGGCGCAGAGATTGTGCTGAACTACCCCTCCGTGGGTGCTACCGAGCAGGTTCTGCTTACCGGTGTGCGCGCTAAGGGTAAGACCATCCTGCGCAATGCAGCGATTGAGCCTGAAATTATTGACCTGATTGCTGTTCTGCAGAAGATGGGCGCCATCATCTTCATTAACGAGGACCGCACCATCGTCATTGAGGGCGTGGACGAGCTGACCGGCTACGATCACACGTCCCTGCCCGACCGTAACGAGTCCGCTTCCTGGGCTTCTGCAGCTCTGGCTACCGGCGGCGACATTTTCGTGCGCGGCGCAGATCAGAAGGATATGACCGCGTTCCTGAACCAGTTCCGCAAGATGGGTGGCCTGTACGAGGTGACCGCCGAAGGTATCCGCTTCACCCACCCGGCTCAGCACACCCCCGGTGCTCAGCTGAAGCCCATCGTCTTTGAGACCAACGTGCACCCCGGCTTCATGACCGACTGGCAGCAGCCCCTTGTCGTGGCGCTGACCCAGGCTAAGGGCGCATCCATCGTGCACGAGACCGTGTACGAGGAGCGTTTCGGCTTCACCAACGCCCTGAAGCAGATGGGCGCAGATATTGTCGTCATGCGTGATTGCGTGGGCGGCGCACCCTGCCGTTTCGAGGGTAAGGGCTACGGCCACTCCGCTATTATTTCTGGTCCCACCCCGCTGACCGGTGCCGACATTGAGGTTCCGGACCTGCGCGGCGGCTTCTCCCACATCATTGCTGCTCTGGCCGCTAAGGGCACCTCTCACGTGAGTGGTGTTGAGCTGATTGCTCGCGGCTACGAGAACTTTGAGGAGAAGCTCAAGAGCCTGGGTGCCAACTTTGAGGTGCTGGCACGCAAGGCGTCGAAGGCTCCCAAGCCCGATGCGGCAATCGTCGTTGTTGAGCCCGAGGAAGTTGAGGTTCAGGACTAGTGAGCGGACAGCAGGGAAAGCAGGCTCTGCCTGAGATTGAGCCCACCGCCTCCGGCGATGCTCTGTACAAGGTGCTCGGTAACGCTGCGCGCGGGCTGTACATGCTCATCGCACGCGTTGAGATTGCCGGCCGTGAGAACCTGCCCTCCAGCGGCGGGTACATTATCGTGGCAAACCACACCACCGAGCTTGACCCGGTGACCGTGGCTTTCCCTGCTTTCGTTGAGGGCGCCCTGCCGCGCTTCTTGGCGAAGGATTCGCTCTTCCGTGCACCCGTGCTCGGCTACATTATGCGCAAGCTCGCGCATATTCCCGTGGTTCGCGGTTCGGTGGATGCGCGTAAGTCCCTGATTACTGCCCGCAAGATTGTTGAGGCTGGCGGTGCCGTCATAATTTTCCCGGAGGGCACCACCACCCACGATCCGCAACTGTGGCCCATGCAGGCGCGTACCGGTGCGGCTCGTCTGGCTCTTGCGACCGGCGCGCCCGTCTTCCCGGTGGCGCACTGGGGGGATGAGCAGATTCTCGGTTACGTGGATGAGCCTGGCGAGGACGGCCGCATCAAGGAGAAGCGTAAGATTTCGCTGTTCCCGCGCAAGACCGTCCGCGTGAAGGTTGGCAAGGCACTGGATATTGCCTCCCTCGTTGAGGATGCCAGCCCCGATGCTAAGCACACCCGCACCGAACTGGGCGTGGTCACCGACGCCATGCTGGATGCTATTACCGCCGAGCTGGAGCAAATCCGCGGCGAGAAGGCTCCTGAGGGGCGTTGGAATCCGCGCACTAAGCGTCGTGAAGCCCCCGGCACCCCCTCCGGTCCGGTCGGTGGCGCACTCGGCGAACCGGACGAAAAGTAGTATTCCCGCTGGGAATCATATGAGAGCCACCGATAGGTGCCCGACCGGGCGCCTTCGGTGGCTCACCCAAGGACCTCACAAGGAAGAGAGGCTGGTGTTTTCGTGACTTTCTTTGGACGCACCCCCGCAGCAAGCCCTGAATTTACCCCTCCGGCAACCGTACAGTCTATTGCGGTGCTCGGCGCCGGTAGCTGGGGCACCGCTTTCGCTAAGATTGCGGCGGACGCTGCCCGCGAGCGCGGCGATGACACTCGCGTGACCCTCATCGGCCGTGATGAGCAGGTGATGGCTGAGTGCGAGCGCACCCGCGAGAACGCCCGCTATTTTCCGGGAATGAAGCTACCGGATAACATGCACTTCACGGCGGATGCCCCCGCGGCGCTGGCCGGCGCGGATATTGTGGTGCTTGCCCTGCCCGCGCAGGTTCTGCGTTCGCAGTTGCAGAGCTTCGCCCGCTATATTGAGCCGAACGCCATGCTGGTTTCTTTGGCGAAGGGTTTGGAGACCGGTACGGGTCTGCGCATGTCGCAGGTCATTACCGAGGAACTGGAAGAATCCATGGCTCTGCGTGGTGCTGATCTGCGCGCGATCGGTCATATTCCGCACCGCGTGTGCGTGCTGTCGGGCCCGAACCTGGCGAAGGAAATCATGGGGGAGGAGCCTACCGCCTCCGTGGTTGCGGCTCGTACCCTGCCGGTGGCTGAGTCTGTTGCTCACGCGATTGCGTGCGCGTACTTCCGCCCGTACACCAACACGGATGTGGTGGGTACCGAAATTGGCGGCCTGGTGAAGAACGTGATTGCCCTTTGCGTGGGTATTTGCGAGGGCCGCAATTACGGCGATAACTCGAAGGCGTCCATTATGACTCGCGGTCTGGCGGAGATTACCCGCCTGGCGGTGGCGTTGGGTGGCGAGGCTGCGACGATGAGTGGTCTTGCCGGTATGGGTGACTTGATTGCGACCTGCTCTTCGCCGCTGTCTCGTAACCACACGGCGGGCCGCCTGCTGGCCCAGGGCATTACCCCTGACCGCCTGCATGAGCACATGAGCCAGACCGCTGAGTCGATTAAGTCGGCTCCGGTGGTGGCTGAGTTGGCTCGTCGTCACGGCGTGGAGATGCCCATTGTTGAGGCTGTGGTTGCGGTGCTCTCGGGCCGTATTGGCATTGAGGAGTTGGCGCCTCAGCTACTGGGTCGCCGCCTCAAGCACGAGAGCCACTAAGGTTAAAGCTTTCTGGTGTGCTGGTAACCCCTGATTAGTGGTGTGTGCCAGGACATACTAGAAGAAGATTGAATGTAAACATCCGAGGACGGATACCGTTGCGGAAGACCGGTGCGTGAGAAACGCATCAGTGACCGCGACGGTATTCGTGCGTTAGGATTATTGACGCATTGCCGTTCCACCTTCCGGACCTGAGGGTAGGGGAACATTGACTAGGAGAAATATATGACCGAGAAGAAGACCGTCGCCCTGCTGTGCGGTGGCCGCTCCTCCGAGCACCCGATTTCGCTCATTACCGCTGCCGGCGTTCTGGGCGCTATTGACCGCACCGCCTACGACGTCATCACTATCGGTATTACCCGTGACGGCCGCTGGTACCTGACCGACGAGCAGCAGCTTGCCGAGCTGACTGCTGGCACTCGCGGTACCGCAGAGTTCCCCGAGGGTACCCAGCAGGTGTTCCTGCCGATGGGCGCCGGCGATTCCCGCCTGACCCTGGTGGATGCTGAGGGTAACGTTACCCGCACCGCACCGGTGGACGTTGTGTTCCCGCTGCTGCACGGCCCCTTCGGTGAGGACGGCACCGTGCAGGGCCTGCTGGAAATGGCTGACCTGCACTATGTGGGTTGCGGTGTGACCGCATCCGCTGTGGGCATGGATAAGCACTTCATGAAGGTTGCTTTCGAGTCCGCTGGCCTGGAGGTCGGCCCCTACGAGGTTGTCACCAACCGCCAGTGGGAGCACGAGGACCGCGAGCAGATTCTGGAGCGCGTGCTGAAGCTGGGCTTCCCCATGTTCGTGAAGCCGACCCGCGCAGGTTCTTCCTTCGGTATTACCAAGGTGGATTCGGTGGAGGAGCTCGTGCCCGCCATCGAGGAGGCTCGCCGCCACGACCCGAAGATTATCATCGAGGCGGGTATTGTGGGCCGCGAGATTGAATGCGCCGTGCTCGACGGCCACCACGGCGAGATGCCCCGCGCATCCTACCCCGGCGAGATCGAGGTTGTGGACCAGGACCACGGCTTCTACGATTTCGAGGCGAAGTACGTCTCTGAGTCTTCCGCTGTGACCGTGTGCCCGGCAAACCTGCCGCAGGATGTGCAGGATCGTCTGCGTGAGCTGGCTGTGAAGGCGTTCCTGGCGCTGGACGGTGAGGGTCTGTCTCGTGCGGACTTCTTCTACACCGAGGATGGCCGCCTGGTCATCAACGAGGTGAACACCATGCCCGGCTTCACCCCGATTTCGATGTACAAGACCATGTGGGAGAACACCGGCATTTCCTACACCGACCTGATTAGCGAACTGCTGACCCTGGCGATGGAACGACCCCTGGGTCTGCGCTAGTTCTTGGGCGCGCCGTCGTTTTGACTGCGCTCAGTTATTGAATACGTAACGGCGGGGGAGTGCCCCTGCTGTAAGGCGCCTCGGTACGGATTCTTGAGGGATTCGCGCCGGGGCGCTTTTTGCGCGGTGGGCAAGTTACTGCCTTTGTGGGAAGGGTAATTGGTACGTATTAGCCTCTAAATCTTGATGAGAATCGCTCGAATTTCACCCATGAGAAAAATCACTCACACTCGCCTCGAGGCTGCTTGGATAGTGGAGTGCAAGTTTTAAAGTGGTATTGATAAGGCAAAACGTAATTCTGCTCATAAGTGCATGAAATGATGCTTCTAGGTAACGAAAAGATGTTGTTGATGGTCGTTGCACATCTTGAAGCTCAAAGATTGGTATGAAAGCACTAAAATGAGTAATGAAGAAAAAGTCGATTCGGTAGAATAGATGAAGGCATATCCAATCTGCCCTAGCGATTGGGTATCTATTCACTCACAACGTATTAGAAAGTCAAGGACAACCTTTGGGAAAACGAAACCGTAAGGTGGTCTCTGCGAGTCTGGCGACAGCACTGGTTGCTTCCGGAAGTCCATACGTAGCCTCATTTGCTCAAGATGTGCAGGAGGCAGCGTCACAGCTTCCGCCGAACCCTGTCGGCACCGCAAGCCAAACCCTGGACCCCGCCGCGGCCGCGGCATCTTCCTCTCAGGCGGCAGTACCCACGCTCGCAACCGTGAGCGCATGGCCCACCGCTCAGGGGGACAATAAGACTGACAAAGCGCAGGCAGAGCCCACCGCTCAGCCTAGCGCTTCTTCGAGTGCTCAGCCCACCGCTAGCGCCGAGCCCTCCGCGAGTGCTACGCCCAGCCCGGATGCTACCGCTACGGCGAGTCCTAGCGCAGAGCCCTCTAAGGAGGCGACCGCTGAACCTACTGCTACGCCGACCGTAGCTCCTAGCGCAAGTGCCGAACCGAGTGTTGCTCCTACTGCAACTCCGACGGCTGAGCCGACTGTAGCTCCGACTGCGGAGCCTACGGTCCAGCCGACGGCAGAACCTACTGTTGCTCCCACTCCGGAACCGACCGTTGCGCCTACTGTGGAGCCCACCGCGGAACCCACCAAGGATCCGATTCCTGAGCCTACGGTAGAGCCCACCCCTGAACCTACTCCCGAGCCGACGAAGGATGTAACTCCCGAGCCGACCCCGGAGCCTACTCAGGATCCGACTCCGGAACCTACTCCCGAACCGAATCCGGAGCCTACCCCTGAACCTACTCCCGAGCCGACGAAGGACGTAACTCCCGAACCGACCCCGGAGCCGACCCAGGACCCCGCTCCGGAACCGAATCCGGTGCCCGCTCCTGAACCGACCAAGGACGTAACTCCCGAGCCGACTCAGGAACCGACTGAGGCACCCACCCAGGATCCTTCTCAGGTTCCGGTAGTCCCGGCCCCGGTTCAGGATCCGACTCAGGAGCCCTCCAAGGAAGCTAAGCAGGAGCCGACTAACGAGCCGACCAAGGATGCGGTTATCCCCGTGATTCCGGTAGCTCCCGTAGCTCCGGTAGAGGATAACAAGGACAGCTCGGACTCCAAATCGGTTACCCCGATTGAGACCGAACCTGTTGCTCCGATTCCTCCGGCGAACAACCCTGTGACCGTCCCCGGCAATCGTCAGGAAGTCTCTGGGGAAGATGTCATCATCTCCATTGAGCTTCCGCGACCGGGCAGCTCCTCTGACTCCTCAAGTTCCTCTTCGGGATCTTCGAGCTCTTCACCGAGCAAGGCACCGAGCGACAGGCTTGATGGCGAGGATGACGATCCGTTGCGTTCTGGTGGCACCACCCTCGGACGAATCGCAGCTAATAACGGTTCGAATGACTCCATTCCGGGTGCGGCTGACTGGGTTGCTGGATACCTCTCGCGCAATAAGACAGAGGAGGACCACTCCCACGAGGCAAGCCCCTCGAACTCCTCAAGCTCGGTATCGGCTTCGAAGTCGCCTAGCTCCTCCTCCACCTCGGCTAGCGCCAGCCGCTCTGCAAAGAGCGTGGCAAAGGCTGACGGCGCGAATGCCGCCCAGGAGCAGGCCGTGAAGAATGCGGACGCGGACGATTCCGGACTTTCCGGTATTGCACCGCTGATTCTCTTCTCGCTCATCGGTCTGGTGCTGATTGCTCTGGCAATCCGCTACTTCAGCCGCGGAGCATAAGGCGAACATAACGCGTAAGAATACGCGATAATAGAGGATGTGAATCCTCAGACTTTTAGCGAAACGCGGGACAACCCCATGCGAGAGACACCTCTCTCAAAGCTGGGGGAGTCCCGCGTTCTGCGCGCTTTCATGCCGATTATCAACGCCCACAACGAGCAGGTTGCCGCAGCGGCACGCCAGGCGGGGCGCATCGAACCCCTCGAGGTGGGCCCCGGTGACGACTGTGCCGTCCTCGCCGAGCCCGCGCCCGGTCAGCGTACCGTGGTCACCACCGACACTCTCGTTGAGGACCAAGACTTCATGAACCTGTGGCCCGGTGGTATCGCACGGGCGGGTGAGGCCGGTGAGTTCATTCTGGACCCCGCCCGCAGTAGCGGCTACGATGTGGGGCGCAAAGCCGCGACCCAGAACCTCGCCGACGTTGCCGCCATGGGTGCGCGCCCGGCGAGTCTCTTCATCTCACTGAGCCTGCCCGGTAGCACTCCTTACGGCTGGATTGACGGCTTCGCCCACGGCATTGTGGACGGAATCAACGCCTGCGGAGCCACCGAATGTGTGATTGGCGGCGGCGATATTGGCGACTCCACCGAAATGTCGGTGACCGTCACCGCCCTCGGCTACACGGATCGCGCCGTGCTGCGCTCCGGCGCACGCCCCGGCGACACTATCGCCCTGGCGGGACGTACCGCCTGGTCCGATGCCGGTCTGCGCCTGCTGCTCAACCCGCTCTCCCTGCCCGCCACGGCACTACTGCGTGCCATTGCTGCAGGTCAGGATGCTGAGGCGGCGCTGGGCGCGGTGAGTCGGGCGTGGGCTCAAAAGCAGGCTGAGAAGCAGGCTGAAGGTACTGGCGCTCTTCCTGGTGGCGTTCTTCCCGAGGGTCTCATCGAGCTTGCCCGCACCCTCACCCCCGAAGAGGCCGCGCACATGATTGCGGTCTGCGAGCGCGCCGTCGAATCACAGCACCACCCGGTCAGCCCCATCCCGGCAGGAGAGGTAGCACGCCAGCATCAGGCAAGCTCCATGCTGGATCTTTCCGACGGACTCGTCAAGGATGCTGGACGAGTTGCCGCCGCCTCCGGGGTGCAGATGCGCCTCGATCGCACCGCCGTGGATGCGTTCGCCGAGCCGCTACTACCGCTGGCACGCCTACTACTGGCGATTGGTGAGCGCAACGAGGCGGGGGAGAGCCCCGCATCCCTGGCGCGCACCTTCGTGCTGGTTGGCGGCGAGGACCACGGCCTGCTGGCGACCTTCCCCTATGAGGTGCCCGAAGAGTTCGTGCCCCTGGGCACCTGCGTTGCGGACGCCCCGGAGCGAGGTCTGAGCGCCGAGCTCTACGGTGCCGAGCGCCGCCATGATACGGTAACCGGCGCGGCGGTCGTGATGGACGGCCGCTCCCTGGACGGCATGGGCTGGGAACACTACGGGGCTTCCGCGTAGGAGCTTGATTGAGTGCCGTGAGGTGTTTTCACCCCGCGGGATAGACGACGGGCAATACCGTACATTTAACCGAAATTGCCTAGAATAGAAGTACGAAATAGGCTGGATTCTGTCCGTGCCGCGGGCACCGAGAAATCAGCCGGGAACTAGTTGAGAAATCAGCCGAGAACCGCGCGAAACCGACGAAACTTACAAGGAGGGTAGCGTGAACGCAGAACAGAACCAGCGCACCGAAGAGCGCGAGATTTACCGCCGCGCCTGCGTGCGTGCCTACCGCTTCGGCGTAGCGTGGTCCACCGCCGCCCGCACCACCATCGAACGCTACCGCGAGGCGCTCAACGAACTCAACGGGTTCCCCGTGCCCGATAAGGACACCGGCTCCAATATCGCCCACACCCTGCTGACCCTGACCGAGGAGTTTGAGCGGGGCATGGAGCAGGTTCTGCCCGGTGAAATTCTTTCTAGTGAGGTTCTTCCCGCGGGCGAAATTCTTGGCGGGGAGGGCACCTCTGACGAGGAAACCCTCGCCCACCTGTGGATTCAGTTGGGTGGAATCTACGAGCACGCGATTATGCGCGCATCCCGTGTGGCACGCGGCAACTCGGGTACCCTGCTCTGCGCCTGGGCGCTGGAGGCGGTGCGTAGCTACTGGTTCCTGCCCGGAAACCTCGCTCGGGAGCTTGGCGACGCAGCCGATGAGCTGCCGCTCGTGCGCGCCCTGGAAGCAGACTACGAGCGTGTGCTGGCTGGCGGTTCCCTGCCGAAGCACCGCGAAGTGAAGCTGGAGTACGCCCACGCGGAGGCGCGCGCGATGGCGTTTGCGGCTGAGCGTATTCGCGCCAGTGTGGGGGAGCAGATGGTGCCCTCCACGATGCTGTCGGTCATGGTGGAGCTTGCCCGCCTGGACGCGCACTATGACGCATCACAGGACGCAGAAGCTGCTGACGAGGCGCTGAAAGAGCGTCGACGTGCGCTGATGCGTGCCGCTCTGGAACGTACCGCGCAGTTCCCGCCCTCGCCCGAGCTTGCCGGTTTCGTGGATGCCGGCGCGCTCGGCTTCTACCTTGCCGTGGTGCACTCCAATCCGCGCTGGGAGGGGGCAACCCTGAACGAGGCGCAGGTGCAGTCTATGCTCCGCGCGCCCTCAGCTGTGGATGCGGCGCGGGCTGGCTCTGAACCTGCCGAGCACGCAGAACATGCGGGGCAGAGCGGCTGGGAGCTCATGGGTACATTGACCTGCGAGCCTCTCGCCCTGGCGCAGCTGCGCCCCGAACTTGAATCCATGGGCGACAGCCTGCTCATCACGCCCCTGGACATGGCGGCTGGACTCTGGGCGTTGCACGTGCACGTGCCCGAAATTGAACCCGCCCGCGAGCTGATTATGGGCTACGGTCAGTGGTCGGATGAGCGTATTTCCTCCCTGGCGGATGGTCGTCACGCCGACCACGCGTGCGGTGTGGAGGGCGGCGCATGAGTCCCGCCCGACGTTCCGTGAACCCACAGCAGGAAGCCCTGGATTTGGGGCTTCCCGAGCCTGCGCCCGCTAAGACTAAACCTGCGAAGGCCGAGGCAGCGCAGGGTGAACCCGCAGAGTCAACGGCTGTCGAGCCTACCCGCGCTCAGCGGGGGAAAAAAGCTACGCTTCTACTGAGCGATGAGCAGCTCCGCACCACCGCCGAGCTGACCGTGCGCGATCTTGCCGCCTACGCCCGCGGCGAGGTGAGCCGCGCCGAACTGAGCGAACGCGCGGCACAGCGCGCCAGCGCACCCTACCGTAAGGCGCTCAAGACGCTCAAACATTCGCTGGGTCCCGCCGCGCACACCATGACCGACGATGCCCTCTACGAGCTGGTTGATATTGCGTTGGCGGCGCGGCAGGCAACTCAGCCGGAGGAGCCCGCACGGAAGAAGGCAACCCGCAGGGCACCCGCCCAGAAAGCACCTGTCCAGAAGAAGACTGTTCAGAAGGAACCTGCTCAGAACGAACCGAGCCCGCAGGAGAACGAAAATCCCGCGCGGGCTACTTCGGCGCGCCCGCAGAAGGTGACGAAAGCAAGCGAAGGAATCGAGCAGAAGCCTGCGCCGAAGAAGAGCGTGCCCGAGGTAGAAGCTGAAAAGCCTGCACCCAAAAAGGCTGTAGCGAAGAAGACTGCGCCCGCAGAGAAAGCTCCCGCTTCCAAAGCCGCGGCATCTAAAACCCCGGCATCGAAAACTGCTACGCCGAAAACCCCCTCCAAGAAGGCAACGCCTGCGCAAAAAACTACGCCGAAGAAAGCTCCCGCCCAGAAAGCTCCTGCGAAGAAGGCCGCTACCAAGAAGGTTGCGGCTGAGAAGCCCGCTGCAGCCTCCGCATCTGCAGCCGCGGAGGCTAAAAGCCGTGCCCTGGCGCGCTACGCCTCCGAAGACCGCATCGAAAATGCGCCGCTCAAAAAGTACCTGCCCGCACCCAGCGCCAAGGCAATCTCCGCGCACCTTGACCTGCACACCGTCGGGGAAATGCTCGAGTACTTCCCGCGCAAATACCTGCCGCGCGGCGAGCTCAGCTCCTTCGCCGAACTCGTCGAAGGCCAGGACGTGACCATTATTGCCCGCGTGGTGCACGTGAGCACCCGAACCATGGCGGCACGCCGCGGCAAAATCA
>ERZ1674245.195-NODE-195-length-21696-cov-15.648029_pt1 | contig 21696 bp, 17 predicted proteins | sample MGYA00581205_ERZ1674245 | MGnify/ENA primary metagenome ERZ1674245 (study PRJEB41354, sample SAMEA4873314) | human saliva metagenome | biome: human-associated habitat [ENVO:00009003]; feature: mouth environment [ENVO:08000002]; material: saliva material... | reverse complement strand
TTATACGCCTCCTTATCTGACTTCCACAGCAAGTAATCTAAGTAGTTAAAGACAACATGCGGAGTCTGGACACCGAGCTCATAATTACCCAGATCTAAGAAGTTCTCCATCACAGCTTCTGCTGCTATGCGCTCTGCCTCGTCGGTTAGTTTGTATCGCTCGGTCTCGTTGTTGTTAAACAACCACACCAGCAGTTCCGTTATCCAGTGCATCACCTTAGGAGATGTATACGACACACGTAGTGCAGACTGTATCATCAGACACTCCTTATTGCGAGGTGCATAAGTCTTCTCCCACTCACTCTTATAGCGAAGGCTTGTATCTGCATAGTAAGGCTTCTTTGCGGACCCTGCACCAGAAGTACGGAGTTCTTTGAGACTCCACCTCCCATCCTGATCATCCTCTGTATTCTCACGCTTGATGATGAACTTATCAAACAGGAAGCGTGAACGCAGCAAGAACTGAATGAACGTGCGGGCAAACCACCTCTTGACATCCATATCGCCTCTTTTTTCGCAGCTGGTGATCACTTTATCAAAGTCCTTGAGCAAGAGCTTGTCATCAAGCAGACTACCAAGCTCCTCAGCACCATCCATAGACAGCCTTTCGGCACGGCAGAAGACCCTGAGCACATGCAGCAGGAAGTATGGGAAGTCTATGATACTCTCGAATCGCGCCTCGGCATCACGCTTCTTCAGAGCACCAACCACGTCATCCACCTCGGATTTAAGGTCGATGATCTTACTGATATCCAGCCCTTCCGACTTACCTTCACACCGTCTCTTGCCTCTACAAAGCTCCCTAAGAGCATTCTCTGAGGGGGGATCAGACCAGCACTGCCCGAAGAGTTTTACTCGATCCTCTACAGAAAAGTGCATCTGGACGTAGCCCGTCATATCGCTACAAGCCTCCCAAATACGAGCAAAGGCCTCACGCTCACATGCGTCATCCAGGTAATTCATCAAGCGAGCCTTGAGAATATCATGCTGCTCCAGCTGCTCGCCTCGGGTATTCATAATCTCGAAGTAGCGATTGAGATCAGTATGCTCGGGGACTTCAATTCGGTAGAGCACCACATGCTTTAGACGATCGACAAACTTCTTTTGGTCCTCCACCCCATCGCCAAACTCCCTCGCCAACTTCTTTTTGATGATATCAACCGCCAGAAGGATGGACTGGTCCAGCAGCTCCTCTTTGCCCTCAGGCTTCTGAGCATCACTCTGGATATAAGCCAGCGTATAGTTTGACTTAGAGCGGCAGTCAAACGACAATGCCTCCCCTACACTCACCTCCCCTCGCGAGAAGTAGCCCTCATCCAGCAAGCACTGCAGTAGCAGGTAGATCGTAGTCAGGCGCTGCTGACCATCGATGACCTCATACTCCACCCCGTCATCCGCCTTCCGACGAGCGACTATGAGCGAACCGATGTAGTAATCCCTCTTAGGATCATTGTCATCGCAGATGTCATCTATCAGCTGCTCGATCTCCTTCTCCTCCCACGCATAGGCGCGCTGATAGCGTGGTATCACGTAGCGCACACCCACCTCGCTGAAGAGCGTCTTCCCCGCTCCTGCCAGTATCGTTAGCCTGTCGATCTCTCTTCTTTTCTTATTCATAGCATCTGCTTATTCTATGATAGTACCGTCACATTGATTTAGCTTACGGAGCCCCTTTCGTAGCCTCTCCCATTTCTCATCACTTTGTCCTGGCTCCACATCTACCTTGAGCGATATATCTGAGATCTCCGTATGCTTACGCGCAGAGACTATCATTGAAAGGACAGGTATCACATTGGTGTATTGGTCTTTCTGAGGATCACGCTCCCCGATGGCGTATTTATTGATAGAGGCAAAGCCGAGATGCTGCATATTTACGCGAAGCATCATTGCCCACGTGAAGAGCCTCTTCACAGCCCGTGCATCCAAGACACCAAAGCGATCATAGTAGCAGAGCAGGGCGCAGAAGAAGAGGCGACACGCATGGCGGAAGCCAACAGGCTGACGATCTAAAGCCTCGTCTAATTCCTCAGCAGACGTTATCAAAGTATTCTTCTTATCCCTCCCAGAGGAAGCGATGAGAATCTCTTTCACCTTCTGCAATGCTGGGTTCACTGCGATCTCCCGCTTGAGATCTTTCAGCATCTGCATATAGTGGTGCACCATCTTGAAGAAGTCACGCCCCGCAGGGAAAGGCTCTGTGATCTGATAGCGTGCGCCTGTCCGACGCACTCGGTACGCGTATGCGTACTCCGAATCAGGCTCAACCCCCTTATAAAGATCGATATCTGCAGCAGTAAATCCCCCACACTTACGTCTCCTCGCCCAATGCCAAATCGGGAAGAGGTAATCCCTAAATAGCTCTGCTATCGCCTTCGGATCTTTTGCCTCCCACTCCTCGACGGCACGCTCCTCCCCCTTCTTCCCCGATATGACCCGAAGGTGGTAGGCCTTGAGCAGGTCATGAGGATACAGCGCTCGACCTCGGCTATTCTGCGAGTCAAAGAGCTGGAAGGCCTCGCTAATCTCATCGACCGTGATGACGACTACCTCCAAGTGCTTCTTCATAGCCTGCTTGAAGTCTTCACGCATCCCCGCAGGAGCGAAGGCGAACCACTCCCGTATGGCTTTATAATTCTTATGAAGATTCTTCTGCGTGACCTTGCTGGAGAACTTATGCTTCGACAGACTGCAGGCAACACCACACTTCAAGCAAAGCGACAGCAGAAGGAAGGAGAGGATACGCTGCTGCCCATCGACGATGTCATACGTCGGCTTCCCCTCCTCGGTATTCGCATAGAGAATCACAGTACCTACGCGATACTTGAAGTCCTTATACTTTTTCGACTCGCGGATACTCGTCTCTATGTCGAGAAGCAGGTCTGTGATATTCTTCTTCGTCCACTTATACGGACGCTGATAGGGAGGAATTCGCAGCTCCCAGCCCAGCAGCTCTTCAACTGAGCGTATTTCGGCCTTACTCATCTCTTCTACATCGATAATCTATAGGGGAGGATTTTACTTGGGGGAAATTAGCAGAGGCGTGATGGCGAACAGCAGGTCATCAACCTCCGCTTTCGGCAGGCAAATATAGGCAACTTCACCCCATAAAACAATCAACTACCCCACAAACACTTACACACTACACTTGACTCCCTGACCAAAAGCATTATACACAAAGCAAAAAGACAACGTTACGCCAGCCGAAATCCCCATCATAGCGGGGAGAAGACCCAAGCAAGCAATCCAAAGGAGGGGTACCTCCCCCTTCTCTACCGCGCGAGGTGGCATCTCTCTCCGAGGAGGAAGAAAAGGAGAAGCCAAGGAAGGGAATATCAACCTATACTGGTCCGTGAGCGAACCACTATTGGTCAACGCGCCAACCACTACTGGTCAGAAAACGAACCACTACTGGTTCGCTCACGGACCAATAGTGGTTCATACCACCCACCTACGAGGCACCCTATCTTACAGCAGCACAGGAGCACCACATCCTCCTACAACAAAGCGAGATACCCCTCCCACACAGACAAAGAATACCGCCAAGCGCCAGCCCTCTTGAGAGAGCTGGCGCTTGGCGGTATTTGGATGGAGCGGAGCTATAGCCCGCTACCAGTAGAGATCGTAGACGCGGATCTCACTGCGCGTACCTACGCGGTAGGTCGCACCAGCCGAGCCGATACCTGAGGAGATGCACACCTCACGCTCACCCACAGGGCGCGTACCCGAGACCATACCATAGCGCCACCAGACCATCAGTTGCCCGGGCCAGATCTGCCCGCCATGGGTATGGCCACAGAGGATGAGATCCACGGGGCTATCGCCGATGCTATCTATCGAGGCGGGCGTATGCTCCATGAGCACAACGGGTCCACGCAAGGGATCCGCTTCGTTGGCAATGACTTCGAAGGGCTTTCGGTTGCCATTCACCCAGTCATCACGCCCGATGAGCGTAAGCGGGCCATCCCCAGGGAAGGCGATACTGTCGCGAAGGAGCGTGCCACCGACTTCGGAGACCCAGCGGATATTGGCCTCCAGATCGTCACGATATTCGTGATTTCCCAAGACGTAGTACACACCCAGAGGCGCATGGAGCGAGCGGAGCGAAGCCATCACACGCGGATCATAAGCGTAGACGGCGCGGTGATCGATGAAGTCCCCACCGCAGAGGATGAGGTCAGGCTGCTGGTCTTGGATGAGCTTCACCGCACGAGCGATATAGTCAGGCGTCATCGCTTCGCCGATATGCAGGTCGGAGAAGAAGACCAGACGCATGCGCTTCTCGGGCTGTACCCCTTCGGGCACTAGACGCTTGACGGTGTACTTCTGATACATGACGCGCGGGTAGCGCACATTGCGGTGGCCGATGACCATCGTCGTGAAGAAGACCGCAAGGGCAGCGATGAAGGCGATGACCTTCGCACCCTGCTTTACCGCAGGGCGAGCCGAAGCGTAAAGCTTGAGCGTGCGCGCATCGATATAGCGTAGGATATTCACCCCGACGACGACGGCCGTGGCGTACATCGTAGAGAAGAAGATGTACACACTACCATTCATCACGGCACTCATCCAGTCGGCTTCGAAGCGGCGATGGATGAGGAGCGCGATGGAGAAGAGGACAAAGATCAGCACCAGCAAGCCCCAGAAGGCGCGGCGCAGACGGGGCCCCAGCACTTGCCCTGCGCGCCACCCGAGGTACGGGAAGAGGAAGAGGCAGCAGAGGACCGAATACAAATAAACCATAGTATAAAGGGAAAGTGGCGTGCGACCTTAGAGCCCCTCGGAGGAGAACTTACGGTCGAAGATCTTGAACTGATAGTACATCAGGATCATCCCCAGCACCCCTGCAGCGATGTCCGAGAAGGGCATAGCGAGCCATACACCCGTAGCATCCCAGAGCAGGGGGAAGAGGAAGAGCGCAGGCAGGAGGAAGAGGATCTGACGAGAGAGACTCAAGAGAAGCGCCTTCCCCCCGAAGCCGATACTCTGGAAGAACTGCGTAGCCGTGACCTGGAAGCCTACGAAGGCAAAGCCATAGAGACAGAGGCGTAGCGCATGCACCGAGGCCTCGATCATCTCAGGCGAGCTGGTGAAGAGTGAGGCGATCAAGCCTGGTGCCACCACCGCTACGATAGTCACGAAAGCACCGATACCGAAGTTCGTAGACGAGCAGATCTTGAAGGCCTGACGCACACGGTCCATCGCACGGGCTCCGTAGTTGTAGCCCACGATGGGCTGCATTCCCTGAGCGATACCGAGCATGAACATAAAGCCCACAAGGGCCGCGCTATTGATGATCCCATAAGCCCCCACCGCTCGGTCAGCCATCAGAGAGTTCTCCGCATAGCGAGCCAAGGTAGAGTTGATGAGGAAGGCGATGCCACTACTGAGGAGCTGCAGGAAGAAGGGCGACATACCGATAGAGAGGATCGCCAGGATCTGCTCGGAGGAGAGGCGCATATTGCGTCGGCGGAACTGCACCTCGCTCTTGCTGCTGAGGAAGTGCTGCATCACAAACGCTGACGACACAGCCATAGCGATCACCGTAGCCCAAGCAGCCCCCTCAATACCCCAGTCAAAGCCATAGATGAAGAGCGCATCGAGGAGTGTATTGAGCCCTGCCCCGATGAGCATCGTGATCATCGCCTTGTAGGGATATCCCGAAGCACGCATGATCGCATTGAAGCTGAAGCAGAGCGTCGAGAAGATATTCCCCGGGATCATGATCTTCAGATAGTCGTAAGCGAAGGGGAGCGTGCGGTCGTTAGCCCCCAGAGCACGGAGGATATCGTCGAGCCAGATCATCACCGGCACTAAGGTCAGCACCTGCGTGACCAGAGTCAGCAGGAGGGCATTACTCAGGATACGCTCGGCCTGATCGTGCTTGTTCTCGCCGAGGAGGATGGACACACGAGATGAAGCCCCGACACCGATAAGCATACCGAAGGCTTGGATGAAGATCAGGATAGGGAAGGTCAGAGCAAGCCCCGTGATAGCGAATTCACTGACGCCCTGACCGATGAAGATGCGGTCAACGACGCTGTAGAGCGCGTTGACCATCGTCCCCACGATCGCTGGGACACCATAGTGAATAAGGAGGCGTGGGATGCTCTCGTGAGCTAAGCGCTCGATGCGCTCGGTGTTTTTTTCTACCTGCGTAGACATGAAGATCTCTGCTTTATAGGGTCGGCACCGCAGCTGATAGAGGTGCGGTGAGGGGAGTTAACTCGGAGGTCTCGAAAAGATAAGAGGCTGCCCGCTTGCATTGCATGGGGCAGCCTCTTGTAGGTGTTTGCTACACTCGGGTAGCGGCGGTGGGTGCGACCTCTATAGCGAGGGCAGAGCACCCGACGAAGTTCGTTCGATTAAGAGAAGAACTCCTTGACGGCTTCGTTGGGGACCATCTCTTCCTGGAAGATGTAAGCACCCGTCTTAGGGGACTTGACCATCTTGATGACCTTAGAGTAGGTACGACCGTCGGCCTTCTTGAATGATGCGACTGCTTTCTTTGCCATTGTCTTGTCTCCTCGTGATTACTTGATTTCCTTATGGACCGTCATACGCTTGAGGATGGGGTTGTACTTTCTCAGCTCAAGACGCTCGGTCGTATTCTTTCTGTTCTTGGTCGTGATGTAGCGGGACGTCCCTGGCATACCACTCTCCTTGTGCTCAGTGCACTCGAGGATGACCTGTACTCTGTTTCCTTTAGCTTTCTTTGCCATGATCTTCCTACTACTTTACTTTGATTTCACTTAGGTAGCCATTGTTTGCAGCCTGACGCACAGCGGCATCGAGACCGATCTTGTTGATGAGGCGGAGGCCTGCGGCAGACACCTTCAGGACGATCCAGCACCCTTCTTCTGGCCAGAAGAACTTCTTGGTAAACAGGTTGACTTCGAAGCGGCGCTTTGTCTTGCGATTGGAGTGCGAGACATTGTTGCCGACCAGGGCTTTCTTACCTGTAATCTGACAAATCTTTGACATTACTCTTATATTTTAGTTTGTTATTTCTAACGTAATCAGCGACTTGTATCTTCACCTCCCTCAGGAGGACTCTACAATCGGTCTGCAAAGTAAGCAAAAATTGCGCACATAAGCAACCCTCTATGCCATGCAGACGTAAAAAATCGTCCACCTCGACGAGAGCGGTGAGCGTAGCTCGCTGGCCCCGCGAGTGGAGAGGGAAGGCGCAAGCTACGACTCCTCGATGGTGGGATCTTCGGGGAGGGGTTCGTCGCTGAAGATGATGGAGGTAGCGCCGAGTGTGAGCACATCTCCGGACTGGAGGTAGCGCCACTCCTTCGGGGCGAGCAGTTCGCCTGCTAGGAAGGTCCCCACACGGCTATCGTCATCTGCTACAGCGAAGCGGAGCTTCCCCGTGCGCCCCTCGGTGACCTTGATGATCGCATGATGGCGATCCATACTCGGGTCGGAGGTGATGACTGGGATATCCGTAGCGGTATCCTTGTTGCGACGGCCGATAGCATTCACCCCGACGTAGAGGGGGAAGAGCTGCTTATAGCCGAAGACATTCTCTACCACGATGATATGCCCGACGGAGGTGCGCTGCTCTTGCCGCTTCGCGCTCTTAGCCGAAGGTAGGCGCAGACGCAGGTTGAGCTGATGCGTGCACTGCGGGCAGATGATCGAGAGGCGATCCTCTCCCGAGGCCTGCAGCTCCTCGATACGCTCCCTCCTCAGAGGGATTGCCGTATCGCACTTGGGGCAAAAGATTTTCTTCATCGCACTACTTCGCTGTAGGGGCAGCGGCGGTCTTAGCCTCGGGGCGGCTCAGGACCTTCGTGTAGCGTGCGGGGTCTGCGAGGAGATCCTCTGCGGCACGCACCATCTTATCCTCGGCGACACTGCGCTCCAGCGCCCCCCTATTGTAATAGTAGCGGGTGAGGATAGCACCCGTCAGATACTGCTCGATGAAGGGACGATGCTCCTCGAGGTCGTGCTTGAGGTCGGGGACGAGGAGCTTCTTCAGCGCCTCGAAGGCCTCACGACTCTTGTTGTAATAGCCCTCGAACTTCGCCAAGTCCTCCAGCTTCTTCAGCTCCTTGCCGCTCTGGCGGTCGTAGTCGAACTTCTTCTCGATCATGTGATTAGAGAAGGAGGCATAGTCTGCATCCGTGAGCTTGAAGTCACGGGGCGAAGCGATCGTGCGGTGGCTGCGCACATAGTCGGTGATCCAGTCGAAGGCATCGTTATTGACACGCAGGTAGTACACCATCGTGGGCAGCGAGTCATTCGTGAGAGCGATGTCGGGGAGGATACCACCAGCATCACGGACCTCACGGCCTGCTCGCGTATGGAAGACCTTCGTCAGGCTGTCAGGCAGGATCGTAGCGCCCTTACCCTCACGTAGCGACTGGTAGTTGATGCGCTGGATACAGCGACCGCTGGGGATGTAGTACTTCGCCGTCGTGAGCTTGATCGTCCCGTCGTAGGGGAGCTGCATCGTCGTCTGCACAAGGCCCTTACCATAGCTCTTGACGCCCATGACGACAGCGCGATCGAGGTCTTGCAGAGCACCGCTCACGATCTCGGAGGCCGAGGCCGACTGCCCATTGATGAGCACGGCGATGGGGATCTGCGTGTCGAGAGGCTTGTCAGTCGTGCGATAGACGACCTCCTGACGGCGGGCATTACGGCCTCGCGTCGTCACGACCTCCTCGCCTGCGGGGACGAAGAAGTTGACGATCTTGATGGCTTCGTCGATGAGCCCACCACCATTATCGCGCAGGTCAAGGATGAGCCCACGGAGCTGATGCTTGGACTTGAGATCCAGGAAGGCCTTCTTCACCTCAGCGGCAGCCGTATTAGGGAAGCCCGTGAGGGAGATATAGCCCATATCCTTCCCGATGACACCATAGTAAGGCACGGGGCTGACCTGAATCTTCTGACGGCGGAACTCAATACGGCGAGGCTTCGACTCCCCTGGACGCTGGATGAGGAGCACGATCTTGCTCCCTGGCGTACCCTTGAGGGCGGCACTCACCTTATCGCTGGTCGACTTACGGAAGTCCTGACCGTCGACCTCGAGGATGACGTCACCAGCACGCAGACCGGCCTGCGCAGCGGGCATACCCTCCATAGGGTCGTTGATGATGATCGTGCTATCGGGGCGCTGCGAGATGACCGACCCGATACCGCCATAAGCCCCAGTCGTCAGGAGACGGAGCTTGTCGGTATCCTCCGACGAATAGTACTCGGTATAGGGGTCGAGGCTCTCGAGCATACCGTCCAAGCCGATACGGCTCAGACGCTTGATATCGATGGAGTCGACAAAGTGGCGGTCAAGGAGCGCCAGTGAGGAGCCGAAGATATCGACAGCCTGCACGTAGCTAAACTTATTATCCTTCTTCTTCTCTTCCTTGCCCTTCGTCTGAGCCGACGCAGGCGTGAGGAGGAGTAGGCCGAGCGCGAGGCTCAGGATCTTCGTCCAGTAAGTCATAGATGGATTGCTAAATTGAGGTAGGAGCCCTCTCCACGCTGGGCAGCGGGGCGAAGACACCTCGATATATACTATGCGCGGTCTCCGAAGATAGCGGAGCCGACGCGCACCAGGGTAGCGCCCTCACGGAGCGCCAGCGGATAGTCTCCACTCATCCCCATAGAGAGCTCAGTGAAGAGCTCGGGCTGGAGGAGCAGTCTCGAGGAGCGGATCTCGTCGAAGAGACGATGCACCGTAGCGAACTCACCACTGATGACAGCCTCATCATCGACATTGCTCGCCATAGCCATCAGACCATGGAGAGCGACGCCACGATACGTCTCGGGGCTCGAAGCGATGCGCCCGAGAAGCTCACGTAGCTCATCGGGGGAGAAGCCACTCTTCGTCTCCTCACGGGCTACATGCACCTCGAGGAGGATGGGAATGGTGCGCCCCACACGCTGAGCCTGACGGCATATCTCCAGAAAGAGACGCTCAGAGGTGACGCTCTCGATCATATGGATGAAGGGAGCGATGTACTTCACCTTGTTCGTCTGCAGCGGCCCGATGAAGTGCCAGATGAGGTCGGGATAGCGCTCACGGAGGCCCTCCCACTTCTCTACCAGCTCCTGCACACGGCTCTCGCCGAAGAGGCGCTGGCCTGCAGCGTGCGCCATCTCGATATACTCCGCAGGGTGGAACTTCGACACGGCCACCAGCCGTGCACCACCCGTCAGCGTAGAGCGTATCTTATCGAGGCGCTCAGCTATATCCTCACTTCTCAGGGGCTTCATATTGGAAGACGTCTAAGATCTGCGTGTCGGTGACTGCAGCGATCTCGTAGCTGGCCATCTGGCTATCGAGCTGAGCCTTCAGCTCGGTGACAGCGTTAGGCAGCGAATCGGACTTGACGATCATCGTAGCGGAAGTCTTCTTCTCCGAGCCACTCTTCTCATCAACGGTGATGAAGTTCACCTTAGCACGGAAGTAGCGGTCATCCTCGGCCTCTTCGTTGAGGAAGAGCTCAGCGATACGAGCACGGCGGATATTCACCACCTCCAGCTCACCGACCGAAACGAAGGGTCTAATCTCCTTGATGATACGCTTCTCTGCCTCTGTGAAGGAGAGGGCATCTACCAAGTAGCTTTCGGAAACCTTCTTCATACCCATCGAGTCGGCCTGGCGCTCGTAGGAAACTTTGCATTCGAACCAATAGTTCATCGTCTGTATCTAATTCTTGTATTTATATTCTGTATCAGGGTGCGAGGCTACTCCTCGTACATATGGGCGATCTCGCTGGCATAGTGCTCAGCGACGACCTTACGGCGTAGCTTCAGCGTATTGGTCAGCTCGCCGCTCTCCAGCGTGAAGGGCGTCGTCATCAGGTGGAATTTCTTCACCTTCTCATACTGCGCGACGGAGCTGAGAGCAGCCTCTACGTGCGCCATCACGAGGCGGTGCACCTCATGCTGCTTGCTGAGCTCCTCTTCGCTGAGGTCACGAGACACGCCGCGCTCGGCAGCCTCACGGCGCAGCACCTCCCAGTTGGGATAGATGAGTGCACTGACGAACTTATACCCGTCAGCGATGATAGCGACCTGCTCGAAGAGCGGATCGACCGTGAGCAAGCCCTCGAGCATCTGCGGAGCGATGTACTTACCGTTGGCAGTCTTGAAGAGGTCCTTGATACGCTCCGTGAAGTAGAGCACGCCATTCTCCATACGACCAGCATCCCCCGTGCGGAAGAAGCCGTCTTCGGTGAACGCCTCAGCGTTGGCCTCGGGATTATTGTAGTAGCCCGTCGTCACCGTCGGGCCCTTGATGAGGATCTCACTCGTCTCGGGATCGATCTTCACCTCGAGAGCGGGCATGATCGTACCGATTGACTCGAGGTCAAAGCCCACCATAGGCTGGGAGGACACCGTCGCAGTCGTCTCCGACAGCCCATAGCCCACACACATAGGTACATTGATCGAGCGCAGGAAGCGCAGGATCTCGGGCGAGACCGAAGCCCCTGCCGTGGGGAAGAAGCGGCCGCGCTGCAGCCCGATAGCCTTCTTCACCTTCGCAAAGAGCGTCTTATCGTAGAGCTTATAGAGGAGCTTGAGGAAGAGTGGTGCCTTCTTCCCCTCGTTCACGAAGTCGAAGAAGTAGCGATCCCCTACCTGGATAGCGTGGCGAAGGACATAGCGCAGGGGCTTAGGTGAGCGATTGATCTTGTCCTGCACACCGATATATACCTTCTCCCAGAAGCGGGGCACATTGCCCATCATCGAGGGGCGTACCATCGGCAGTGCCTCGAGGATACGCTTCGGGTCGCTGAGGACAGCCACCTGACAGCCCATACTGAGGCAGAGGTAGCTCCACGCCTTCTCGAGGATGTGGTTCAGCGGGAGGAAGCACATCGAGACGTCGCGATTCGTGATGAAGGGGTACTTGAGCTGGTGCGCATAGAGCTGCTCGATGAAGTTGCTATGATGCAGCATCACGCCCTTGCTCTTACCCGTCGTACCAGAGGTGTAGATGATGACCGCCAGGTCGGTAGCCAGCGATTGGCTTGCCGTCACGTTCGCCTTGTTCTCATAGGCGACGGAGTCCCCACGGCGCACGAACTCATCGTAGTACATCGAGGTCGTGTCCCCAGGGGCCAGTACCACCTCGTTGTCGAAGATGATCAGGCGGCGAAGTGACCCGCCACGCTGCTGCACCTCATAGGCATTGTTGTACTGGAACTGACCGCCGACGAACATTGTCTCGACGCCAGCATCCTCCACGATGAACTGCACCTGATCGGGCGTACTCGTCGCGTAGAGGGGCACCGAGACGGCGCGCATCATGAAGATCCCCAGCTCGGTAGTGATACAACCCACACGGTTGGGCGAATAGATCGCGATACGATCGCCCGTCTGGATCTGCAGGTAAGCCAAGCCCTTGGCTGCCGAGAGGCAGAGGTTAGCGACCTGCTCGCCATTGAGCTTCTCCCAGCGCTCATTATGCTTGTTGTAGTAGCGCATAATGGTCTTACCTGGGTAGCGTACACGGAACTGGTGGGGAAACTCCGCCAGGTGATACTTAGGGTATGGAGGTGTCATTGGTCTGTCTATACAAGTGTGGTCGGGGTGGGATGCCCCGCTAATTCTCTTACAAATTTAGCCTATTCTTCTCGTCCCGCTCTATATTGCTGATTGGGATGCCGTTTTACAGAGAACCTTTGCTGAAGCACGCCCTGCTTAAGGAGGCGAGGTAGGATTACATTTCTCACATGATCCTTTGTCCGATGTAGGTAGTCAGCTATCTCTTGAGCTGTCCGCCATTCAGTGCAGAAGCAGCAAACGAGTCGCTCCGTCTCCTGTGCACTGAGCTTGCGCTTGGTAGCTTGCATCATTTGATCTTCTGAGCTTGCATCGTTTGAGGGTGCAGCTTGCATCATTTGCTCTTCCAAGCTTGCATCATTTGAAGGCATAGCTTGCATCATTTGAGCTTCTGAGCTTGCATTATTTGAAGGCATAGCTTGCATCATTTGCTCGCTTGCTTCACCACCATCATTAAGATGATAAACACACCCTCTCCCACGCCCTTCTGCTATCAGTAGCCCATCTTGACGAAGCTTCTGAAGAACCTTTGTGATATCTGCTGGATGCATCGGGAGCAACTCTTTGAGTCGCTCATGATTAATAACGCCTTCACTCTGAGCGGTCGCCAGAAGTAGCAGTTCATTCTCATCAAGCTCATCAATGGGGCGACCGAGCTGATCCTTCAAGGAGGTAAGAATACGAGGGTCCAGCAATGACTCTAAGGGCATCACAAGCTCCACTTTATTGGGGCGCAAGAGTTCGTTGGGATAGGGTCTACGCCAGTGCGAAGCCTTCCACCCTCTGAGGATCTTGTCGACACCGCTACCCGCCTTTTCGGCTTGCCCCATCATCATAAACATCTGCTGGAGCGATGTATTCCGACAGACACTCTCCCCGCCCCTAAAGAACTGTTCGCGAGAGATGAGTAGCACGCCTGGATTAGATAAGATGATCTTATCTGGATATTTGGTGACCAGAAGCGAAGCCTCCTCACTGTAGTCCGCATGCACACACAGATTGGTCATAGCTTCACGAAGCGCTTCATGAGCTGGCGTCCCATCTCGGCGCACACCATCCTCTAAGCGAAAGGGGGTGGGCAGCGAATCTTGAAGCTTCTGTAGCACCCGAAGATAGAACTGAAATAGGTTGGCCTCCCATGTGCCATTAGGATAAATACGATCACTCCAGCGGTCACTATCGGAGGTAATCTCCTTATAATCGGGGAAAAAGTTCGGAGCACAGGCAGGATCCTTGATGGCCTCGAACTTCCCAAACATCAGAAGCCCAGCTAAGGTGAATCCTTCTTCGCCACTCTCTCGATCCCGTCGATAACCACCCAGCTTACGCATTAGCCCATCATTGTCCTCTGTCACCCAAGGGTGGTCGGGATGGACTGTCATAAAGCGACGCCGATATTGCTCGAGAGAGGGGAGATCAATATCTTCCCACGTAAATCCCTTAAGAATACGACCATCAGCAGGGCGGGATAAGTCCGCATCGGCCATCATACGTCGTACCTCTGCTGGGGTACAGAGGAAGTCCCCTGTAGCATTGCGCCTGTAGGTCCCATCATCGGGTATGCGCTTGCAATAAACGGGTCGCTGTATCCGAGTTGCTTGAGGCACCCTCACAGTCAACACAAACGATCCATCCACATCTATGATCTGTACATCCTCATTGGATAGCAGACAAAGACTGACCACCTCCTTATTACGCACCTGTGACCAAAGCTTCTCCTTACACCGATCAGCCTCCTCTCGTGTGAGTCCACTTAGGCGCAAGCCATCATTTTCCTCCTTGACTCCAAGGACGATGACGCCTCCATGAGTATTAGCAAAGGCCGAGTACGTAGGCCAAATCTCCTTCGCAAAGCCTCCCTTTGCACTCTTAAATTCAATCTCCTCACACTCACCTATGCCAAGTAGCTCATAGATGTAAGCCACTTGGTCCTCTGTGCTGTATTGATTGGTCATACTGATTGAAGTCATATTGAACTACCATGGGATGCCTACAAAGATACGCCTTAAACGTCCCCTTGCACCATACAAAGATACGACGAGCCCTCCGTTTCTGCGGTGTGGCTACCACTACTTCTCCCAAACGGAAGCAGTAGAGAAAAAGCTCCTTTTCTCACGAAGAAAAGGGGCGGAGCAGTAGGAGATTTTCTTCGTCCACGTACGTAGATATTAGGACTACGTGCAGGGATGATAGGATGCAGGTACGTGGACGATAAATCTACGTGCGTGGACAGAGGAATTGTAGCGGTGCTGCGGGAGAAAATCCATAGTCAGGGTGAATTATCCCCGTAGGCATCGGAGGAAATTGACGTAGTGCGCGGGCGTGATGACGAATAGTAGAGCGGAGCCACAAGCGAGCGAGAAGCAGGGCGGAAGCACTACGGGGCGGGGCAGTCCGCCCGCAGGACAATGGAGGTATTTCCGTAACTTCGTAGCGTATAAAAAAGAATTGATCACTTATGAGTATGGATAAAGATTGGGGAGGATCAACCCTTTTGGCCTCACGTAAGCTCAAGGCCGGGACCAGATACTATTACATAGACGCTAAGCTCGACAGCAAGGGCAATAAGTACATCGTGCTCTCAGAGACCAAGCTCAAGGAGAGCGAAGGTAAGCTCGAGCGTCACCGTATCTTCATCTACGAAGAGGACTTCGCGAAGGTCTCAGAGGCCCTACGCCAGACTATCCTCGAGGTCTCCGACACCGCCCTCGCAGGCGATGAGCCCACTGCCGCCGAGGCAGGCACCACGCACGCTCACCACACAGAGGCCACGACCGAGGGGCTTCACGACGAAGACCTCCAGCTTCAGTCCTTCGATATCGAGTGGACCGACGAAGCTTAACCCCACACCCTTCAGTCACCCACCTCTGATGACCCACCGTCAGCTCTATGGGCTCGCTGCCCTACTCTGGCTCATCGCTGGGGTCAATGTCCTGCGCATTGGCCTCGTGAACTGGCCCAGCGAGACGAATATCCTCGTGAGCATCCTCTGGCTCATCGGGAGCTTGGCTTTCTTCGCCGGCTTCATCTTCCCCCGTGTCGTGAAGCGTAATCTCACCGCCCTTGGACAGCGAGCCGAAGGTACCCTGCGCTGGCACCAGTGCTTCACACCCTCCTCGTGGATCATCATGGCGGGTATGATCGCCCTCGGCATCACCCTGCGCGCCCTTGACCTCGTGCCGCACTCCTTCATCACGGGCTTCTATACGGGACTGGGACTCTCGCTCATGCTCTCCACTTACCCTTATCTCCGCCTTCTCTTCCGACCCAAGCGATGACCGATACCTCTGTCTTCGAAGACAAGAAAGCTGCCTACTACACCCTCGGCTGTAAGCTCAACTTCGCCGAGACGTCGACCATCGGGCGCTCGCTGCTTGCCCAAGGGGTGCGGAGCGTGCGTCCGAGGGAGGTAGCCGATATCTGCGTCATCAACACCTGCTCGGTGACGGAGCTGGCGGACAAGAAGTGCCGCACGATGATCCGCAAGGCTGCCCGTGAGCATCCTGGCTCCTTCGTCGTCGTGACGGGCTGCTATGCCCAGCTCAGCCCCGAGGAGATCGCAGACATCGAGGGCGTCCATCTGGTCATCGGCTCGGAGAAGAAGCTCGACATCGCCGACTACCTCGATCTGGAGCGCCCCCGTGATGCGGGCGCCAGCATCGTGAGAGGGCGCACGAAGGACATACGCACCTTCCGCCTCAGCTCGTCCTCCGACGAGCGCACGCGTCACTTCCTCAAGGTCCAGGACGGCTGTGACTACCACTGCACCTACTGCACCATCCCCAAGGCCCGAGGGCGAAGCCGTAGCGGCTCGATCGCCGAGATCGTCGCCGAAGCCGAGCGTATCGCCCACGAAGGTGCTCGCGAGATCGTGCTGACGGGCGTCAATATCGGAGACTTCGGCAAGGGTCATCCAGGCGAAGACTTCTTCGCTCTCGTCAAGGCGCTGGATGAAGTCGAGGGTATCGAGCGCTTCCGCATCGGCTCCATCGAGCCCAACCTCCTCAGCGAAGAGATCATCCGCTACTGTGCCACCTCACGGCGTATCGCCCCCCACTTCCACATCCCCCTACAGAGCGGTAGCGACGAAGTCCTCCGCCTGATGAAGCGCCGCTACGACACAGCGCTCTTCCGCTCCCGTGTGGAGCTGATCCGTGAGCTGATGCCCCATGCCTTCATCGGCGTGGACGTCATCGTCGGCACCCGTGGCGAAGAGGAGCGCTACTTCGAGGAGTGCTATCAGTTCCTCGAGGGTCTACTCTTCTCCCAGCTCCACGTATTCAGCTACTCCGAGCGCGAAGGCACGGCAGCCCTCTCCATCGAGCATGCCGTCACGCCCCGAGACAAGCACAAGCGTAGCCAGCGTCTGGCCCGCCTCTCTGAGGAGCGTCTGCAGGACTTCTACCGCGCCAACCTCGGTCGTGAGCTTACGGTCATCTGGGAGCACGGCAACTATGACGGCCGCATGATGGGCCACAGTGAGAACTATATCCGTGTGGCGCAGCCCTACGATGAGGCGGCTATCGGCACGACGACACGTATCACCCCACAGCACCTCGACGAGTCGGGGACCTTCGTCTATTGAGCACGTACGAGAGATGACTGAGCAGCTGACCTACTACCTCCTTCGCGGCCTCTTCGGCCTCTTGGCACGCCTGCCGTGGGTGGTCATCCACGCGCTGTGCCATGCGACCGCCTTCCTCATCGGGCGCGTCGTGGGCTATCGCCGTGCCGTCGTGCGAGGCAACCTCTCCCGTAGCTTCCCCGAGAAGACAACAGAGGAGCTGCGACAGATCGAGCGGGACTTCTACCTACAGTTCGCCTACAACTTCCTCTCCACGCCGAAGCTCCTGCACCAGAGTCCCGAGCGCCTCACCAAGGAGCACTTCATCATGCCCGACCTCTCCCCCCTCGTGGAGGCAGCGAAGGAGTATGACTGCGTGCTCGTCGCCCTCGGGCACTACGGCAACTGGGAGCTCTTCTCCACGGGGCAGATCCAGCTCGCCACCATCGGCTACAGTATGGATCAGGTCTATCGTCCGCTGAAGAGCAAGGCCCTCGACCGTCTCTTCGCTGAGCAACGCCAGCGCTTCGGCGCACGCCTCGTCGCCAAGGACAAGATCGCACGCCACATCGTCGAGTACGTGCGTGCCAAGGACGGCCGTCACTGGTTCGTCGCGATGATCACAGACCAAGCTCCAGGCATCGGTCACGCCACCTACTTCACCGACTTCCTCCACCAGCCGACAGCGATCCTCGACGGCATCGAGCGCCTCGGGAAGAAGTACCGCCTACCCGTCTTCTACTTCGACATTGAGCGAAGGAGCCCCATCCAGTTCGCAGGGCACTACGTGCCTATCTACGACCCTGCGGAGGGCGACCTGCCCGTCTATACCGTCACCGAGCGCTATGCCCGTATGCTAGAGGCGAATATCCAGCGCGACCCAGCAGCCTGGCTCTGGTCGCATAAGCGCTGGAAGCGCCCCCTCGAGAACTACCCCGAGGCCGTGCGCAGTGCCCGACTCCAAGCACTCCTTGACGCTGAGCAAGACAACTAACTATACTACACACGCTATGCATCCTACCACACACGCCGAGGTGGCCGTCCTCGTCCTCAACTGGAATGGCCGTAGCCTCCTGGAGACTTTCCTCCCCTCTTGGGTGCAACACACCCCCGCAGGCGCAGACCTCATCATCGTAGACAATGGCTCGACGGATGACTCCGTGGCCTTCGTCCGCGAGCACTATCCCGAGGTACGCCTCCACCTCTTCACCGAGAACCACGGCTTCGCAGCGGGCTACAACAAGGCCATCGCCGAGCTGGACTACAAGACCGTCATCCTCCTCAATAGCGACGTCGAGCTCAGCCGAGGTTGGCTCGATGAGCCCCTCCGCCTCCTCGACTCCGACTCCACGATCGCAGCCGTCCAGCCTACGATCCGTGCACAGCGTGACCCGAAGAGCTTCGAGTACGCCGGTGCTGCTGGTGGCTTCATCGACTCACTGGGCTATCCCTTCTGCCGTGGCCGTCTCTTCGGCACACTCGAGGAGGACTACGGGCAGTACGCGACCCCCACGGATCTCTTCTGGGCATCGGGCGCCTGCCTCATCATCCGCCGTGACGTCTATCTCGAGGTCGGCGGGCTGGATACGGTCTTCTTCGCCCATCAGGAGGAGATCGACCTGTGCTGGCGACTCAATGCCCGTGGGCATCGCATCGCCTTCGCCCCCACCTCGGTCGTCTACCACGTCGGTGGCGCCAGCCTCTCGGCAGAGAGCCCAAGGAAGGTCTTCCTCAACTTCAGGAACAACCTCCTGATGATCTACAAGAACCTCCCCGCACCACGCCTACACCGCGTGCTGCTCTGCCGCTTCTTCCTCGACTTCTTCGCGGCCTTCGTCTACCTCCTCCAGCTCAAGCCCCGTCACTGCTACGCCGTCCTCGAGGGCTGGCGCTGCTTCATGATCAAGCGCCAGCGCTACGAAGAGGTGCGCAAGGAGAATATCGCTAAGACCGTCCGTCCCCTCCCCACGAGCCTGATGAAGCCCTACAGCCTCCTCGTGCAGTACTACCTTCGTGGACGCCGACGCTACAGCGATCTGCCTCAATAACCCCCGCCTAACCGCCCCACTCCCGCCTATGACCACCCTCAAGCCGCTGGCCGAGCGCATGCGCCCGACGAGCCTCGAGCATTACTTCGGCCAGTCCCACCTCGTCGGGCCGCAGGGTATCTTGCGCCCTATGATCGAGCAGCAGCGCCTCCCGTCGCTGATCTTCTGGGGCCCTCCAGGAGTGGGTAAGACGACGCTCTCAGAGATCATCGCCCGCAGCCTCGATACCGCCTTCTACTCGCTGAGTGCCGTCCACTCAGGGGTCAAGGATGTGCGCGAGGTGCTGGAGCGCATCCAGAGTGAGCAGAGCGGGATCTTCGGCTCGTCGGTACGCCCCATCCTCTTCATCGACGAAATCCATCGCTTCAGCAAGAGCCAGCAGGACTCCCTCCTGGCGGCTGTGGAGCAAGGTATCGTCACGCTCATCGGCGCCACGACGGAGAATCCCAGCTTCGAGGTCATCCGCCCACTCCTCTCCCGCTGTCAGGTCTACACGCTGAGTCCCCTCTCCACCGAGGAGATCATCGGCCTCCTGCAGCACGCCATCGCGACCGACGAACTCCTCTCCCAGCGTCGCATCGAGCTCACCGAGACAGCGGCGCTCCTGCGCTATGCTGGTGGCGACGCACGCCGTGCGCTGAATATCCTCGAGCTGGTCGCCCTATCGACGACCTCCGACCCACTTCAGGTCACCGACGAACTGGTCAGCCAGCGCGTGCAGACGAATCCCTTGGCCTTCGACAAGGGCGGTGAACTCCACTACGACATCGCTTCGGCACTCATCAAGAGCATCCGAGGAAGTGACCCCGACGCCGCTATCTATTGGCTCGCACGCCTCATCGAGGGAGGCGAAGACCCTTCGTTCATCGCGCGCCGACTGATGATCTCCGCTGCCGAAGACATTGGCCTTGCTAACCCCAATGCCCTCCTACTCGCCACCTCCTGCGCCGAGACCCTCGAGCGCATCGGCTGGCCCGAGGGCCGCATCCCTTTGGCCGAGACGGTCATCTACTTAGCTTGTAGCGAGAAGAGTAATAGCGCCTATATGGCGATCAACCGCGCCCTCTCCTTCGTCAAGCAGACGGGCAACCTCCCCGTACCGCTCCACCTGCGCAATGCTCCCACGGAGCTGATGAAGGACCTCGGCTATGGCGAAGGCTACCGCTACTCCCACGACTACCCAGGGCACTTCGTACAGCAAGCCTACCTCCCCGAGAGTATCGGGCGGGAGCGCTTCTGGCAGTCGGACGAGTCCAACGGTGCCGAGGCGAAGATGATGGAGCGTCAGCGCTCGCGCTGGCAAGGCCGCTTCACGCCCCCGACAGAGCCCGAGAAGTAAGCCCCCACTGCAAAAAGCACACGGAGCGAATCATTGTCCCCCAATGATTCGCTCCGTGTCTTTTCACCGCCCCGTAGCCGAAGCTCTGCGGGGCGTCGTCGTATCGTCTCCTTAGCGCAGCGGTGCGAGGCGACCGAGTAGCTCCTCGCCGAGAGCACTCTTCTCCTCGATATGCTGGAGGATGGACTTCACATAGGTATTGCTGTCAAAGTCGCCACGGACCTCCTCGAAGTCCTGCGCCTGCACACGCTCATCGCCGTCGGCGCCGAAGCCCGTCATCGCCGAGAGGGAGAATTCCTTCTTCGCATCGGCATAGAGCTCGCGGTCCAGCTCGACGACCGAGCTACGCCAGCGCTCGACGAGTTCGGCGATCTGCTCTGCCGTCACCTCCGTAAGGTCGATACCATAGAACTCCTGGATCTTATCATACGCCCACGTCCATTCGTACTCGTAGTAGTGGAGATGCAGGTCGGCAAGGCGCTGCTGTAGCTCACCGACACCCTCAATGCTGCGCATCTCGATGTCCTCGATGATACGCAGCACCTCGGCCTTCGGTGCGATAAGCCCCGAGAGGTCAACCCAGTCCCCGTGTCCGATGGACGTGCGGGGCTGTAGAGCTTGGCGCACGACTTCGATAGAGGTACAGGCTACGCCCTCAAGGCGCTTGATGAGCGAGTTGCCGAGGAACTTATGGATCGCCAGCTCGTAGTAGTGGATCCCCTTACGGAGCGAGGAGGCCTTGATCTTTGCACTCTGATAGGAGTAGATCTCGGAGGTCGCCCCAGCGACACGCCTCAGCTCGGTGAGGATCGTACGCCCGTTGAGCATCTTCTGGATGGTATAGGGACTCAGGAGGTTGTAGTTGATCTGGTCAAGACGGTGCGGGTCGGTGCGCGCATCACGGCGTGGCCACTTCTGCGCATCGCGGATCGTCCCCACGCTCTTGAGGTTGACCCCAGGGATGAGGAAGGTCGTATCGCACGACTCGATGAGGTAGGAGAAGGGGAGATTCGATAGGTCAGGGTGCGTGGTGTGACGCCCCATGACGAGCGAGAAGGCACCGATACGCGCGGGCCAGAGGATATAGGAGTCGGACGAGGTCTTCGCACCGCGCTCCATGATGCCCTGATGGATGGGGCCGAGCTTGTACATGTGGTTGCTCTGATTCGAGCCCGAGCCAGCGTTCATGAAGGAGAACTGGCTGGCGATAAGTAGCGT
>ERZ1674245.185-NODE-185-length-22294-cov-11.456046_pt1 | contig 22294 bp, 21 predicted proteins | sample MGYA00581205_ERZ1674245 | MGnify/ENA primary metagenome ERZ1674245 (study PRJEB41354, sample SAMEA4873314) | human saliva metagenome | biome: human-associated habitat [ENVO:00009003]; feature: mouth environment [ENVO:08000002]; material: saliva material... | reverse complement strand
TGGAGCCGGTGGTGGTGCCTCCGGAGGTTCGGCGGGTGTCGTGGGTGCTGGTGGTGGTGAGTGTCCCGGCGGGTTTGATGGTGAGGATGGTGCGTTTGGTTTCGTTGGCTAGGACGTCATAGAGGCTGTCACGGTAGAGGGTGCACATACGCGCTGCGGGGTGGGGTTGCGCGTCGTCGAGGGAGGTGATGATGGCGGTAGGGGTGGTGCTGAAGTGTTTGCAGTCGTTGATGGCGGTGGTGGTGAAGTGCCAGTCATCCAGGGCGTCGGGGTCGAGGTCGAATTCGACGCGTAGCACCGTGCAGGTGTGGGTGTCGATGGTGGCTCTGATGCCGTGGTGGGTGTAGGCGTATATGGGTCCGTTGAGGCGTTCGCGGTGGCTGGTTGCTGAGGTAAGCATTGATTGGATGTCGTTGAGGGTGAGACTCAAATCGGCGGCGTACTTTTCGGTGTGGGTGGTCCAGGTGAGGTGCATGCTGCTGGTGGTCCTTGTGTGGCGTCTGGATGGTGGTTGGGTGTCTTCGCTGTTGCGGCGGTTGGTGATTCTTTTACTGTAGAGGCTCTTACGTGCGGGGGTGAATTTCGTGCGGGGTGCTCTTGTTGTGGCTCAGGTTGTGGTTGAAGGTTGCCGTGTGCTGATGGTGCTGCTGGGTTTTGGCGAGCGCGATTGCCTGGTGCCTGTGCTTGAGGGATAGGCGCCCGGCTTCTAGAAGGTGTTGCTGGCTGCGTGAAGCCAATAGTGCCACTTCAGCTGCAAGGCTTCGTAGAGCCAACAGGAGGCATGTTACAGGTATAGCGTGATGGTTTTTGCCGTGTGCAGCTAGTAATGCTGGTGCTGGTGAGGATGTTTGCCAGCTTTGCCAGGAGCCGGTGAAGGGTAAGCATACGCCCAGCCGTGAGTAGGTTGCTTTGCCGTTGATGGCGTTGTTGCTTCTTCAGCTGGTGCAGCATAAAGCAGTAGCGAATCACCGCGGCAATGACGGCGAGCGCGATTGTCAGCAGGATAAGATGCGGTTGCTGTGTTAGCTGTGTGGCGGTGTCGATGGCGTCCTGGACGGCGGCTTCCCACAGGGTGGTGGGTTGGTAGCCGTAGGTGCGGATCGCTTCAGCGGCTTTGTCCTGGTAGTAGAGTGCGGCTGCTGTCTGGAGATGTTTGAGGATAAGAGTGGTGTCCTCGGTGAGGGTGTCTGCGATGGGCAGGTTGAGGATGATGGTGGCTGCGAGTGCGGATGCGGTGTGCAGTACTAGCCAGAAGATGCTTTTGAAGGGGCTGAACATGGTGTGGGGTTTCCTTCCCGTCATAACCTCGAATCTTTCTCGGGGTTCTTGCTGTGTATATATCGGGATGGGTTAGCTGTTGAGTTTTTTGAGGTTTGGGTTGGGGGTGCTACCGCGGTTACTGCTGGTGGTTTTGGGGTGGGTGTTACCGCGGTTACTGCTGGTGGTTTTGGGGTGGGTGTTGTGGTGTGTTTGTGCTTGTCGGTGTGTTTTTAAGGTGTTTTCTGCCATGTTTTTTTACATGTATGAGAACATGGCAGAGTTTTGTTTATTGGGGGGGTGTGACGGGTGTGATGAGTGCAGGGATGCTGAACCTGGAAGGAACAGAAAACAAGCCAGCAGGCACACGGACAGCAAACACGGCGGGGGCAAGAGCAAACAGGGACGTGGCGTAGGAACCCGAGTGCAGAAGGCATGGCAAATACCCCCAGGGTTCTCCCAGAGGCAAGCAGTAGGCAGGCAGCAAAGGAAAGCACACGGACAGCACCCCCTGCACCCAAGAAACAGGCACAAAGGGGTGACTTAGGGGGACTCAGAGGCAGGGAATGACGCACGCCAGGCAAGCGCGAGGATGACGCATGCAAGGGTAGGTGTGAGGATATGGACGGTGGCACTCCAGTGTGAAGAGGCAGCAGGCTTGACTATGACTGGAGCACGAACGCAAAGATGCAGGAGCCTGAACTGGAGTCCGGAAAATACAGCAGGCGGATAGCATGCAGGCAGTAGACACGGCAGGGCACCGAGATAAGGACAGGCAGCGATCACTAGAGGGTGATGAATGCGAGCGCCAGGGCACGGAAACAGACAGCAAGCAGGAAGCAGGCGGCCAGCAGAGATGCTGAAGGGCAAGCATGAAGGGAGCGACGCGGCGCGGCAAGCATGAAGGGCGCGGCAATTACCCCCCCCCCGGGATCCCTGAAGGTACTGGAACCCGAATGCAGAGCAAGGAAGGGGCGGTAAACAGACAGAGGTACGAGGGGTGCCCCGATTCAGGTGCAGGTGCACGCGAAAGGGTAGCCGGGCGCCTGAGCAAGCAGCATACACACAAGAAGAGCAAGCAGGCGGCAGAGGGGTCAAGGGCAGGCACACAAGAAGACCCCCCCCTCCTTACTGCTGGGATTTGGCTCAACCAACAACAGCAAGGAGGGGGAAAGAAGGGTGCTCAAGGGGGTGCCCAGGTTGTTTAGCAGCGCACGAAGCGAGGGTAGCCGAAAGAGACCAGGGAACCGCCAGATAAGCAAGAAGGACAGCCGGGCAGTTTCTGGGGGTTTTGCCGGTAATGGAGTGAGGATAGATGCCTAGGGGTTATTACGAACCTGGTACCAATAATTAGTTTTGTTGGGGAGTTATACTCGACCTCAAAACTCCTCGCAAGCGAGCTTTTTTCAGCCGAGTATATCACACCAAAATAAACGGCGTGGCGACTTCCTTGAGGTGACAAGGAAGCGTATATTTTAGACAGTAAGAATTGTTGCAAAATTACAACTGGAGGTTGATGTGCGGCCCACCCCCTGGAACCCAAAACCCATCCACACCGCTTTCATGGACTACGAAACCGGCTACGGCGTCACCTCCGACGGCGTACCCTTCAAGGCAGCCCCGGGCGCTCGCCGACAGAAGCCGAATCTGGTCGATAAGCTCAACGCAGCAGCCCAGCTGCGCGTTGCAGGTCAGCCGGTCACCCGCATCTTCCTCACCGGCAAAGTACCACGCAACGACCGCAACACCCGCCACTGGCTGCTCACCCAAACCCCCGGCTGGGAAACCCCCCGAGGCCACTGGCTCGGCACCCCTCCCACTGGCCGCTTCGACAACATCGAAACCGGCCAGCGCATCGACGTGAAGGTCTCCAGCGAATGGTTCGGCAAGATCAACCTCACCCCCAACCAGGCGCGCAGCGCATGGAGCACCCTTGAATCAATCTTGAGCTACTTCTTCCACTCTGACCTGCTCGGCGGCTCCCCGCTGATGCTCACCCCCGCCGCCACCGGGCAGAACCTGTGGGCTGCATCCCTACCCAAGAACTACGCACCCATCCCCGTGGATCCGGACATTGCCGAAGACCTGCACCGCACCAGCACCCAGCACCACCTCGACCACCTCGTGCTCGGTGCCGCTATGCCTCAGCACCCCGATGTCGTCCCCATGATTGACCCGAGGCACACCCCGCAGCTTGACGGCTTCGCCTACACTGACGGGCGTTTCATGTACTCTGCCCTCTGCCGCGAGCTGGGTACCGGCCCCGGACACCGCCTTACCGCCAAGCAGTGCGAAGACCTCTGGCGCGAGAACCAGTACGTGCGCGCCCGCTTTGCCGTCGAATTCACCGTCCCCGACACCTGGGAACACGTCGGCCTCTTCGGCATCCCCTTCGAGGACAAGAGCCACGGCTGGTACTACCCCAACCGCCCCGGCGCACGCAATCAGGCATGGGTTGACGCCTCCGAACTGTTCGTCGCCCAAAAGTTCGGCTGGCATTTCCACTTCCTTGAGGGAATTCTTTTCACCACTGAAAAGAAGGCGCAGCGTAAGCGTTTCGAGCCCGGTGCAGACGAAGCAACCCGCCGCATGGTGAACGCGCGCCCGCTGGACACCTGGGCAGACCGTCTCTCCGAAGCACGAGAAGTCGTAGACAACCGCCCCGATCTGCACCCTGCCGTCGCCAAAGCTATCAGCGCAGCACTACGAGCCATCGTCATTCAGTCGATTGGATCGTTTGCTTCCCGTGGACGCTCTTCTACGGTGGTGACCTATGACTTCGCCAGCGTCCCTGCCCGCTATCAGAACTCTGTCGAACGCAAAGGCAAAGCCTTCGTCTACACCCTCCCGCAGGCGCACAATGCACGCCAGCAGGCGTTTTATCGTCCTGAGTTTGCCGTGCAGGTGTGGGGTCGTGGTCGCGCTCGCGTACTGCACCATACTGTCCGATTGCCGGGTATGGCTCCGGTGGAGACTGGTGCTTTGACTCTGCCGGGCCGTTCCATCATCGGCATTAACGGTGATGCGGTCTACTCTTCGGTTTTGCCGTCGTGGTCGCTTCCTGTCGCTGACGGTGGTGCCGATGATGGACGTGCTGGCTTGCTGCGTCTTCAGGGCTGGCTGCCTGGCCCTGTGAATACCCCGGTTCTGCGTTCTGACCGTGACAAGCTGCGTGATCGTGCGGTGAAGGCAGGATTCACCCCGGGGCTGGATGAAGCCGTCTTTGAGCATGAATTTATTCCCCCTGCGGATGCCCTGTTCAATTATGAGGTGTTCGATGATGATGAAGATGTCTAGGCCTGAGAGAGGATGTGAATGATGGACCCTAAGAAGGCACCGCTGTCCCAATTGTTTGCCTATGTGAAGCAGGTGCATGGGCTCAGTAATCGAAAGATCGCGCAGCAGCTAGGCCGTTCCGAAGCGCTGGTGCGCAAGATTCTGGCAGGCACCTGCAAGAACGAAGCGTACCGGCAGCCGGGCACGGAACTAGCTGAGACCGGTCAGGTGCAGCACCAGGCACCCAGGCGCCGCCGCAAGGACGGCAAACTGGTTCGCATCCGTGCCCCGCGCGGCTCAAAGAAGAAGTCCATCATCCCGTCAGATACGCGAGGCACCCCGGTCCCGAAGCCACGGCGCAGCGTGTTCATTCACCACAAGCCTGTTGAGGGCGAGAACGGAAACAAGTTCTACCAAATCGACATGCCCGCCGGTCAGAAAACCAAAGGTCGAGCTGCCGGCTTTGCTGCCGCAATGGAGGACCTGCATGATGTCACCCGCCGCCAGGCACACACCGACAAACGCGTGAACATGACAGTGACCGTGCAGAACGCAGATGGCACCCGCCACCAGCTGCGCGTGGGCACCAAGCGCGGCTTTCATGCCTCGGACGTGCTCTCTGACGTCAAGGACCAGCACCAAGGAAGCATCGAATCGTGGATCATGCACCAGGTCCAGTCCGTCTACAACGGAGCAAACGGCCGCATCGTGCAGATTCAAATGGTCTCCTTCGATGCAATCCGAAGCAAAGAAGAACGCAAGAAGCAGGATCAAGCAGGTACCCGCCGCGGCTTCTGGTCCCAGTTCCGCAAGCGCCGCTAAAAGCAGGCACAACACCGAAAGGAGGCAACGATGACAGAACACCAGCAGAAGAAGACTGGGAGTCTGCGCGAGCGCCTGGAGCGAGCGCTAGAGTTCACGAGCACGGATGAGCAGCTGGCCCAATGGTTGGTCGAGACTGGTGCACTGAAGGCGATCATGTCGGCGTGCACGTGCACTGCTGAGGAGGTGGCACAGCTGATGAATTATGCGAATGTGCGGTCGGTGAAGGTGTTGGCTCGGCGGACTGCGTTGGGTCTGACGAGTCGTGTTCCGGAACCGATTGTGAAGAGTCCGGGTGATCTTTGGTCTCGGCCTGAGATTTTGAGGGTTTCTGCGCCTGAGCGGGTTTATCAGTCGTTCCCGGGTGAGTAGCTGTGCCTGTTAGGCACCAATTTATGCCATGAAGTTTGACATGTCGGACTTCATGGCATTTTTTGGTTCAGGGGGTGCATTGTTACCTCAGGACAGGCTCATTCTTCGGAGTGGAAGAACAACCCCACAGCTGCCTTGCGGTATCCGTGGCTGCGAGCGCCAGGCGTGCTGGTGTCACGGAATGAATTTTGGCGTGAAGGGGAAATCAGGGCTAGAAGCCGCTCTAAGGCGACAGAAATTAAAGAAGCATACTTTACTTGTAGAAGTAGGGAAAGTCGCTCAGAGGTGCCTTCTAGGGCTTCCTGTGGCATGTTTTGGGTAGATTCACTGACAGAAACTCAAGAAAGAGTCTGTTGTGTGACCTCTGTGCACATTGCAGGCGCGCTCGCGTGTACTAGGCTTACCTACTCACTTGAGCCATTCTCAAGCAGGCGAAAACTCAAGCCGCGAACTCATGGCCACAAGGCGGAGATTACATCGCCGCGCTGGAGCGCAGCGAGCGAAGCGAGCGAGCACCAGCGCCTGGCGATGTAATCGAAGCCGAAAAGGGCATAGGCCCTTAGGAGCTGAGAGCTGAGCGGAGCGAAGCCTCAGCCCTTGGGCGGATGCCCTTTGTGGGCGTCTCTGGGGGGTCTGGGGGGTCGGGGAGAGCCCCCCAGAATAGCCCGAGCGTAGCGAGGTCCATACGCCGCCGCACGGCGGCAAAGCCAGGGGGTGAACCGGAGGAGGGGGGCGCGGCGAATGAGCAGCCCCCATTCAGGAGAAAAACCCATATAGGAAATATATATATAGGGGAGGTTTTTTCTTTGCGTGTAAATAAATCACTGACTAGTGAAAATGATTGAACCTTGGGACAAAATGTCCGGTCACCTTGGGACAAAATGTCCGGTCACCTTGGGACAAAATGTCCGGTCACCTTGGGACAAAATGTCCGGTCACCTCATAGCCCCATAATGTCCCGGCGTCTTACGGCAAAATGTCTTACCCAACCTTGGGTGAATTAGGTTTCTGGTTAGCGGAAATGGTTGAACCTTGGGACAAAATGTCCGGTTGTCTTGGTGCTAAATGTGCTTCTGACTAGTGGAAATGGGTAAACCTTGGTGCTAAATGTCCACTCTGAAGAAGCTAATTTTTGTCTCAATGTCTCATTCCTAAATCATCAGACGCGCCCAAAAAACACATCACAAAATCGGTTGCACCCTGGAGAAACGCCGTGTTAGGGTGATGGTGAACAAGTACCAAAATTGAATTTTGGGGTGGCATAAGAAAAGCCGCCGGGACAGTTGAACAAGTCATCCCGACGGCTTAGATGCCTCCCCGCAAATCAAGAAAATGGGGGAAGCTCAGCCTCCCCCTACACAATCCAAACAAACGAGGAGGAGACTGTGAACCAGTCTACCAGTGACCACATTGTCCAGTCGAGCACTTCGGCGCCGCAGCCGAACCCCGGCGTCTCATACTTCCCCGAGCTTTTCGTGAATTTCTCGTTACCTGTCCGCGCACCCAAGATGCGCGACGCAGAGGGAACCAAAACCACCCTGTCTGCTGTGCAGTGGGAACGCCGCAACGGAAACCGCATTCTCACGCTGACTGCTGGAAAAGTCATTCTGCCTGATACCCACGAAACCCTGACCATCCTGCCCTCTGGCAAAATCGCAGTGATGATCCTGCACTGGATCTGCACCGAAGCAGTGCGCGCAGGTGGCCCGGAAATCAATCTGGCGACTAATTGGTACGCCTTTCTCAACGACATTGGAATTCCCTGGAGCTCACGTAATGCCCGCGAGGCAGAACGCCAGTTGCGCGCCATGCTGGCCATGCGTGTTGATTCCACCACCTACAGGTTTGATGAAGATGGTGACGAAATTATCCACACGATCAGCTGTGTGGTCGGTCCAGAAACTAATCTAGCCTTCACCCGTGACGGCGATGTGAATGACCGAAAGTCTACGGTGGTTCTCAGTAAGGAATTCTATGAAAACGTGGTGTGCCGGTGGCCGGTTCCTCATGGTTCCCGCCGCTGGGAAAAGCTGGCAGCCTCGACCAAATCGGCGCAGACTTTGCTGATGTGGCTGTGGCTCAAGGGCCGACTTTATTCTGTAGACCAGTCCGGTGCGAAGAAGCAGCCGGTGATTTCCTGGGAGGAACTGGCAGGGCAGGTGGGCTTCGATTTCTCGACCCTGCATGATTTCCGCAAAGCATTTATTAAGTCCGCCCGTGAAATCGCTGCCGTAGACCCGAACCTCATCACCCGCGTAGAACGCGTTGATGCCCCTGGCAAGAAGAATGCTGTCACCGGTATTAGGTTGCACCCCAAGAGCAGTGACGCTCACTATAAGAAGATCACCGATTAACGTCACTCCAGTCCCTTGCTGCTCCTGCAATAGCGTAAAGCACGTGTGCTAGGGTGAAGGCACCGATAAACGCCATCACCTGCCCCTGTCACAGGCGCCGATACCAGGGGACACCTCGAAGGAGAAACCATGAAGACCACGAAGTACCGCAACACCCTTACCGCCCTCTCAGCAGTAACCCTGCTCCTGGGCTTGTCGGCTTGCGCAGGAGATGCCCAGGGTAGCTCCCAGCCTTCAGCTTCATCTACTACCTCTGCGAGCGCGTCAGCATCTTCTAGCGCCTCGGCCGCGGCTTCTGCGACGAGCTCTGCCTCGCCTGCGGCGTCCGTGGTTGCAGAGCCGAAGGGCTCGGAAATTATCGAAATCCGTGCTGCTGATGACACTAACGCTGATGGCGCGATTGCAAAGGAAGCAGCAATCAAGGCAGCCAAGCGCGTTGTGGTAAATGATATGCGCATGTTTAACGCCTGGCTTCATGGGGACTTCGAGCACACCAGCGACGAAGAACTGCTGAAGTTCGTGGAGCCTGGAACCTTGGACCAGGTGAAGGAAACGATTCAGAGCGGCCGCGATGATATCAAGCGGAATGGCGGCGTATTTACTGGTGATGTGACGATTCGCAATGTGGAAGTTTCTGACATCCTGACGTATAAATACCCGGATGGTACCTCTCATCCTTACTCGTACTTGAAGGTGACGTACTGCGAGGACTGGACGCAGGTACACATTCCCAATGGCGAGCGCGCTATAACCGGACCGGAATCTACGGCCACTATTGAGGTGGCTGTGATGCGCTTGCAGGATGGTCGTTACGTGTATGCCGGTGCACGTGAGCTGAATACTGGTTGCGCCTCGTAAAGGATGGGGAAGTGAAGATGAAACACCTCAAGCACGTCTTCTCTGCTGCTCTTGTTGCGATGCTTACGGCCTCTAGCCTGGTCGCACCAGCTGTTGCAGATAGTACTAGCGTGGACGTATCCAACTCGCACGCAGTAGCTCGACATAGTAAACATAAGAAATCGGCTGATAATTCTGCTCCGGTGAATGAGAACCGTGACGCATCTGATTCGCCTGTCGTTCAGCCTGTGGCTTCCATGAAGGACCAGACCTGCATCGCTACCGGTGGCGTCGAAGTGCCCTGTGAGACCGACAATGAATGGTTCTATGCTCCGAAGTCATGCTACGCCTCCAAGGAGGCAAAAGGCCCCTACTACCGGAAGTACCACACCGCCTTTGAATGCAGGCCCGTAGGCAATAACGTTTCAACCCTGGAACAGATCTCTTCAAATTCAAACGTGGTGATGGTTCCGACCAGCGAAGCAGACGCCCTAGCCACCGCCACCAAGAGCGGCGCACAGATGGCAGAAGACGCGCTCGCTGACTATGACTTCGAGAAGCTGGTGCTCAAAACGCAGCCTTCTGACGCTTCTTTGCGCCCCGACGCTTTTGTGTTCACTCAAGGTTACGTCTGGGCTTGGTTGCCTGAATCTAAAGCGCGTTCCTCCAGCCAGAAGAACCCTCTGGTTTCTGAAGCGACAGACGGCGACACTCACGTGCAGCTGAAGATCAGCTTCCTGGCCATGAACGTGCACTTTGACGGCCAGAAGACTGGAGTCCAAGGATTCATTCAGTGCTCGGCTCCTGGCCAGGCGTGGGGTGGTGAAGGACGTGGTGGTTCTAATTGCTCTTGGAAGGCTAAGAAGCAGGACACCTATAAGGTGACTTCGTCGGTTTTGTACAAGGTGGAATGGGTTGCCGGGGACGAGTCTGGTGTGTTGATTCATGAGGAGCCGATGGACGGGGTTCAGGCGATCCGTGTACAGGATGGTTACGCGGTCAACGTCAAATGATTCTCCTTGTGGGGACATAAAAATAAAAAGATGCCATAAAGTTTGACATGTCAAACTTTATGGCATCTTTTTTATGTCTTCTGCGCGCTAACACCGTGCCGCAAGACCCAGCCCTTCCTTCAAACGATTGCGAATGCGGCGCACCCGGCACTCCAACGCCTTCGTTGAGCATCCCTCACGCAGCGCGAGCGCAGCGGCATCAGCATAGTAGTCCAGTAGGAGGTCGGCTTCTGCGGGGGTGATGACGCGGGCGTTGAGGGCGTCGCCGAGGAGGCGGTCGACGGCTTCGGCGGCGGCGGTGCGGTTGGTGTCGGTGAAGGTGATGGGGGTGTGGTGGTTGATGGGGTCTTCGGTGTCAATCGGGAGAGTGTGGGCATCCTTCAGGCGAGTGACGATGCGCAGGAGACGGTAGAAGAGGGTGCCGCGGACTTTCTCCACGCGATGTGAGGGGTATTTGCGGGCGGCTTCGAGGGCGGCTCCTGCCAGGATGCTGAGCGCGTCTGCTGCTTCGCCGCGGTCGGTGAGGATGCGCATGATGGCGTTCTGTCGGTTCAGGCGCAGGATCCAGGGGATGGTGGCTTGGAGGAGGATGCGTTCGATGGTGCTGTCGCCTGCCTGGGTGCGCAGGATAGCTTCATACCAGATAGCGTCCTGGGTGGGGCCAGGTGCGGTGGTGAGCATCAGGTGCAGGAGGTCGGTGGCGAGCATGGGGGAGTCCTGGAAGAGAACCATTGTGTGCTGGCTGGTGGTGGTCCAGTCGCGGTTGAGGGTGTCGATGATGGTGGGGGTTGCTGTGATGCTCATGGTGTTTGTTGTTCCTGGTGGTCGTGGGTGTGTTCCTTCTTTCTCTAGGAGACAAAAACGGGTCTGGATTTTTGCCTGGGTGCAGGGTGGGCGGTGTCTGGATACGGCTCTTGGGTCGGTGGGTGTTTTAGCTTGTCAGCGCGGTTTTTAAATTTTTTTTAATTTTTTTGAAGGTCCGTGAGGTTTGAGAGGTTTCAGGGGGTGCCTTTATAGGGGTGAAGCGGTAAGGTGCCGGCTTCTGCGAAGTTGTGAAGGATTTAGATTGATGCCCGCATCGCGTGATTCGCTGCCCACAAGCCTTGAGGACCTGTCTGTCATGGTGGCTGGTGAAGATGAGCTGGTTGAGCACATCATCACCTTGCTTGATTGCCCCTTTGATGAGGCGGCTCAGCGCCGTGCGGCGGAGTTTTTGTCGGGCGAATCGTTGCGGCAGGCCAATGCTGCTGCGGCACGCATCATGGGGCAGGTCGACGGTGATGAGGAGGAGGTGAGTGGTGATGCTGAAGAATCTTCTGCGCCGTGATTTTCAGGAGCCTGAGGAACAGGATCCCCAAAGCGGTGACGGTGCTACCGGTGGGGATGATTCCCCGAAGAGCTTCTGGAAGCGTCGGGGAGCGAAGGACCGCCCGGCTCCTCTGGACCCGCCAGCAGGCGGCACTGCTGCGAACAGGCTTATGACCTACGGGGTGATTGGCTGCATCTACGGCGTGATCGGCGGTGCTCTTTTGCTCTCGTGCACGGCGATGGGTGTTGCCTCGGATGCTCGTGATGCGGCTCAAAGTGCTCACCCCACAGCAATCTCGCATCTGAGCATCACGGACACCAGCGGTGAAGCGATGGCTGTGGGTTATGTTTCGGCGTGGCTGGAGGCGACGAGCACTGATCACACCAGTCTGGATTCTTATGCTCCGTCTTTGACGGTGAACGCTCAGTCGCCGACGGAGTCCCGTAACCTTCGGGCTGCCGGCTTCGTGAAGGAAGGCGACCTCATCACCGTGCGTGTGACCGGTGAAGTAAAAACCACCATTGCGGCAGCTTCAAAAAATGAGGAAGCCAAGACGGTCTGGGTTCAGAGGTGGTGGCAGGTTGTTCTGCGCACTGACCCTGCCTCTGGTGGTTTGTCGGTGCTGGGTCTTCCTGCCCCGATTGCTGCACCGGGTGAGGCTAAATCGGATCAATTGTTTGCGTATCCGCAGCAGGTGACGGACGCCGCGGCTTTTGCGACGGTTCAGGAGTTTTTGTCGGCCCTGCTTGCTGGAGCTGGTGAAGTGAGCCGCTATACGTCTCCTGGTTCTTCCGTGAGCGCGGTGACTCCCGCGCCGTACAGCAAGGTCACCGTCCAGAGCCTGCGGTCCAGCGATGAGATGAGCGTCAAGACTGCCGCAAAGGATGGCGTGGAAGTGCATGTTCTGGTGACAGCCCAGCTGGAGAACGGGGCAACCGCACAAACCACCACCTATTTTTTGACGGTGACTTCTCGTGCGGGGAGGTGGGAGATCAAGAGCATTGACACTGTCCCGCAACTTTCTAGCTAACACACCATATTTTCTGTTTTTGAAAGGATACTGACCATGAATCATTTGATGGAGTTCCACACACTGGCCATGACATCACTGCCTCTGGGGGTAGGTGACATCTTCAGTTGGGCTGCCTCGACTGCCACCAAGATTGACACAACATTCAAGCTCATTGCTGGCGTTGTTGTTGCCATCATTGCTTTCTTTGCGGCAATCAAGGGTGGTTTCACCTTCGCCAAGGCACTCGGTGCCGCAGTCATTGCCGGTTTTGTCATCTGGCTTGTCGTCTTGGGCGGTATCACCGACATCGCCGGTTGGTGGCAGAGCGCATCTAAGGGCGGCTAACCCACCCCGCACACTTGATGCTCACCACCTGACACTCTGAAAGGAATCACCATGCAACTTGATGATGATCTGCGCGTCGGAAAGTTCTACACACGCGGTCTGAAGATTCCGACCCTGGTGGGACGTCTGACCGACGGCACCCGCATCTGGGGTGGACCCTACACCATCCCGCAGCTGGTCGTCGGCGTCATCGCCCTGATGATTCTGTGGCAGGTGGTGAGCCGGTTCCTCTCAACCGGTTTCATCATCACCGATGCAGCGTTAATCCTTGCCGGTGCCTGGGGCATCACCATTGCCGTGGGCAAAATTCCCGAGACTCGACGCAATCTTTTTTACATGTCCGCATCCTCTGTCTCCGCAGTTTCAGCGGCCAAAAATGGCACCTTTCGGGGAACCCCATTCAAGATCCGCCAGCCGCGTTTGTCTCGCCCCTTCAAAACAGAAGAGGAAAGCATCAAAGCCTTTGACCAAGCACAGCAGGCACGATTCCGTGCTTGTCAGCAGTTCTTAGCCTCGCAGGGGTGCTCCCCCCAACCTGCACCGCAGGAAAACCCGAAACCATCCACCACGACGAACCGTCGTTCCACCCTCGAAAACATCATCGCCGCACGGCCCAAAATCTAACGACAGGAGAGCGAAACATGGCAGCATCGACCCGGAAAAACCCCCTGCTGTGGGGGCGTGAAAACATCTTCGTCACCCAACACGGCATCGCCCACGCCATCTTCGCGCTGACGGGTCTTCCCTACGGGTTCGCGCTCAAGGAAGACAAAATCGCCGCCCGCGCCGCTCACCAGGCCTTGTATCAGCGTCTGCACGGCGAGTTCACGATTTATGCGTTGATTGCTGATACCGACCCGCTGTCCATCATCAAATCTATGACCGAGGGCATTCATCTGCCCGATTATCCCGGCTGGGTCAACGAGACGAAGCTGACGATGGAAAAGCTAGAGAATAGCCCTTCCGGCGAGCGCCTGTTCTTCATCACTTTTCCTCTGTCGACGTGGTCGCAGCCGGTGAACCGGGTGAAGGATTCTGTCTGGGCTGCTCATCAGCCGGTGCAGTCGCATTTGGGTCTTCCGGTTGTTCCTCCTTCTGATGAGATGTTTGGTCGGTGGAAGAGGCGTGCGCGTGAGCTGTCGATGCGTATTCCTGTCGCTTTCAATCCTGTTCCGGTGTCGATGAAGGCGGTGCAGTGGATTTGGGATCATGCGCAGATGCGTGGAATTGGGACGGAGGATCCTTACCCGATGGATGCTCGCATCACCGCGCAGAACCGTGCTGATGGGTGGGTGAATCTCCGGTCGTTGCCTGAGCCGCTGCTGGATGAGGGTGGCATGTCTGATGTAGATGGTGTATCCGGTCGTGTGGAAGCTTTTAAGCGCCGCTATGTGAAGGTGGAACATCCTTTGGGGGCTCCGACTTATCAGACTCAGATGATTATGTCGGCTACCCCGGTCGGTGGTTTTGTGTTCCCCGGTGGCGAGTTTTTAGAAGCGGTGAATAAGTTGCCGGTCGATTGTGAGTTTGTTCTGCGTGTGAAGATCCAGTCGAAGCACAAGGCGAATCAGGACAGTGCCCGCAGTGAGCGCAATATTGAGGATCAGCTGTTCCAGCAGGATAGTTCTGGAAATAGGATTTCTGGTGGTCTGTCGCAGTTGGCTCAGGCGAGCAAGCTGTTGGAAGAGTTTGTGGAGAGTCTGAATGCCTCGGAGCGTGAGGTGAAGGTCAGTGCGTCGATGATTTTTTCGGTCAGTGGTCCGACTCCTGAGCTGGTGGAAGCACAGGCTAATGAGGTGCAGACCTTTTTCGGTGGTAGTGAGTTCGTCCTTGACGCACCCGTCGGTGATCAGCGGAGCCTGTGGTGGGATATGCTGCCGGGAACGATGGCCTCCAGTATCACGAATGAGTTGACGCAGATTACTACCGGCTACGATTTCAGTATTGGTGTGCCGTTGGTTGAGACTCAGCTGGGTGAGAACCATGGTTTCTTGATTGGTGAGAACTTGTCCTCTGGGCGCAACACTCCGGTTTTTATGAGTCCTGGTGGGAATGCTGAGGCTAACCGTTCGGGTTCCTTCGGTGCTGTGGGCGATCTCGGCTCGGGCAAATCGGCATTTCTGAAAACTGTTGCTGCGCACACTATTAACCGCGGTGGGCAGGTGATTGCTGTGGACAACTCGGAGAATCAGGAATGGGCCAAACTGGCTAAGGCAATGACCGAAGTCGTTGTTCTTGATTTTGAGAACCCCCAGTATTCTCTTGATCCGATCCGCAATGGTGATTCTTCCGAAGAGGCGGCCCAGCAGGTCATGGACTTGCTTTCGATGCTTTTTGGGTTGAATGCGTTCACTCCGGTGGGTGCTGCTATTGACGGTGTCCTCAATCCTGAAACCAACCCGTATTTTGAGGAAATCACGTCCATGTCAAAGCTGCGTGATGCGCTGGAAGAAGGTCGTGGTGTGCCGGATAACCTCATCGAGGGTGCACAGGAGGCGGCGGTGAAGCTTGCCATCTTGTCGCGCAAGAGGCACATGCGGTATCTCTTCGATGACTCTTTGCCTGTGCTGGATTTGGATGCCCCGGCAATTATCTTTGCGACCCACGGCATGGATCTTCCGTCGGAGAATGACCTTTCCACCGCTGAGATGCGTGCTCAGATGACGCTGACCAAGAAAATCGGCTATGCAACCTATGGGCATATTGCGGCGATCTCTTATCAGCTGGCAACGCACGATGATTCCCGTGAATCAATTTTCATTGTCGATGAGGCAGCCCACCTGACCGCTTCTCCTGAGGCATGTCATCGAGTCGAGCAGTTTATTAGCCGCGGTCGAAAGCACAAGGCTGCTATCGGTCTCGGCTCGCACTCGGCTCTCGACTTTGGGTCTGCGAAGCTGCGCAGCCTGATCCTGCACCGCTTCCTCTTCCGCACCGCGGACCAGGACTTGGCCAATGTGAATTTGTCCTGGTTGCAGAAAGGCTACGATACGGCTGAGTACCGCGACCTTCTGGCTGGCTTGTCTCCAGAGGAGGAGGAAGAGCGTCACGGTGAATGCATTTATCGTGACGTGAAATCGCGCATCGGAAAAATTAAGATTCAGCTGCCGTTGGATCCGAAGACTCGTCAGGCAGCGTTGACTACTCCCCCTAGCACGATGAAGAAAAAGCAACAAGCATTTGACCGTTCTCTCGTTGAGGCGTAGGTCTTCAACATATTCTTCTTGATTCTGATTGGAATTTCCCATGGTTTTCTCGTCTTTGAAGGCTTACCGGAGCCCTTCTACTGTGGTGGCGCAGTGGTGGCTGTCCTTTGCCGCGCGCAGGCCTCGTGCTGCTCTGGCAGTGAAGATCATGGTGATTTACATGATTCTTGCGGCGGTCACTGACCCTGTCGTGCATGCAGATGAAGGGAAGAAGAGCAGCGGCGATGCGTTCACCCTCTTTCTGGACACCTCGAACCTGAAAGATAAAGACGGCATTGAACTCAGCCGCTATTCAACGTTGCCTCTGGACCGTGGCGATGCCATGACCTTCAACAAGACGGTCGTGGCGTTCTTCATTGATTTTCAATGGGGTGCCCATTTCGGGATGGTGGCTTTGGCTCTGTCTTTGTTGCACTATGTGTTGTCGTTTCAGTGGTTGGATTGGATCCTTTCACCGTTCATGTTCATCGGGGCGCAGGTTTCGCCTCTGATGGAGCGGATGCACATCCAGCCGATGATCCTGACGATTGTCGCTGCGTTCTTCAGCCTGTTCTTTTTCGTGCTGCATATGCGCGGGGCAGCCACCGCGGAGCTGGCAATCATCCTGACGGTCACCACGCTGATTTCTGGGTCCGCCCTAGCGAACCCTACGGCGAAGCTGCGTGACCATCAGGGTGATGACGGATCCCAGCAGACAGGTTGGCTGCTCAACGCTACGACGTGGGGATCAGACGTTGCCAAGGACATCTATTTTCACGACAAGAAGAGGCAGGAAATTGAAGCCAGCGGCATGGGAACAGGGCTGACCAATCAGAAGCCTGAAGACATCATTACCCGTTCTCTGGCGTCGGTGCTGGTGCGTGAGCCGTTCCAGGTCGTCAGCTTTGGCCAGAACCTGGATGGCAAGTGCAAAAAAGAATTCGACTCGATGCTGCGGGATAAGGACTACAAGGATGTGTCCAGCAATGATCGACGAGATGCCATCACAGGATCTAGCGGATGCTCGGACACAAAGAAATGGGTCGACAACCCGAATTTCTACCGGGCAATTCTTCTGGCCACTTATACGTTGGGGGCGCTCTCTCCGCTTTTTCTTGTGGCGGTGTTCATTGTGCTGATTTTTAAATCGGTCTTTGATGCCTGTGTGAATGGTGTCTTGGCAACGGTGCTGGCGTGGCACGCGATGCTGCCGATGGTTGACCGAACGAAGTTCTTCTACCGAGCTGTGGGTACTTTTTTTGCCGCCATGCAGTGCGGTGTCCTCATTGGCATCCTCATCCTGTACCTCTACGTCTTGGAGAAATACTATGAGGCGACGAAGGACTGGGCACCCATCCTTCGGAGTATCATCATGGCTGTCTTGGTCTTCATCCTGGCGAAAAAGACCTGGGCATATTTTAGGGATCATGGGCTGGACGGCAGTGCGCTGGCAGAACGTCTCTCTCGACTTGGTCTGAAAGGTGCCAGCGCCGCTGCCCCGGTGAAGTTCGCTGGAGCTGCCCCGGCGTTCTCCGCCAAGGCAATTCAGGCAACCGGAATGGGACGCAGTGGTGCGAGCGCTTCACACGGCGGTGCTGTGGAGAAGGCTTCTGCTGGCTCTCAGAAGCGCGGCTTGCTTGGGCTCGGCCCTGCCCGGTTTAAGAAGGGTGCGGAGCAGCCAGCCTACAGCCAGGGCGGTGTTCCGCAGAATCATGCCGCCATGCGACGCTACATGGGTCCTGCTCACAGCCAGTACTATAAGGAAGGTAAGAGGATGCAGCGTCGGGGCAAAATGCTCAAGCGGGCAGGCACGTTCGCTGCCTTTGTTCCTGGCTCTTTCGTCCCCGGTATGGGCATGCGTGTGGCGGGCACGGTGATGGCTCGTCGAGGTCAGCGCCGCATGATGACCGTCGAGCGACGCTATGCGTACCCTTCCTTCAGTATCAATGATCAGCTCAGGCATGCAGAGGAGAGCTCGAAGAAAGGCGAGAAAGAGAAGCAGGACGCATAGTCCCGCTGTGAGGGTGCAGGTGTGCGAATACCTGCACCCTCTTTCGCACGCATGTACTAACTACTTATACTAGGTGTAGTAACTCTGTCAGATTGGATTGCCGTGACAACACATCCTCGCCACCGCCTGTCGTCGTGGATTCACGACGAGCAGGGCTCTGCTCAGTCACTGATGCTGACTCTGGTTGTGCCGGTCTTCATCCTTGCCTTCGGAATCATCCTCGTGGATTTTGGTGCCAAGAACTCCGCAGAATCCCAGGCCACTGCTGCCGCGCAGTCGGTTGCCCGAATTGCAACATCAGCTGGTGCTGAGGATTACGGCGTGATTAATAAAGACCGCATGATTTCTGAAGGAAACCAGGCGCTGAAGGCACTGGGAATGACTGGATCGGTCACCGTTGATGACACGACACGCACGGTCACTGTCCGGGCGTGTAAGAGCGAGGCGACAAAATTTGCCTCAGCCGTGGGCGTTCCTGAGGTTAAAGCCTGCTCTGAGGCACGAGCCCGCATGTACACGCTCGGTGACAACGGTCAGAAGGTTGAAATATCCTAGCCAGCCGGTATCGTTGAGAACGAGTTAAAACCGTTTTGAGGTCCCCCCAAGCACACATGTGCTTGGGGGGGACCTTTTTGATATGCGGCAGCCTGCGAGCGCCAGATTTACCGGAGGGACAAGCGGGGTAAAACAGGAAAAAGAGAGGGGCAAAAACGAGACGATGAGGGCACCAACAAACCTTTGGAATGAAAGGAATACCCATCATGACCGTGACCTACCTGAGCCCCTTTGAGAGCCTTCTGGCTGTTGAGATTCACGCACCTGCCCAGTGGGTTGCTACCGCTCATCTGAACGGAGCCGCCGCCGCTGAACTCTTCCCCCTGAAAGGTGGTGCATCGGTGACCGTCTGCTCAGTGGAAGGGTTTGCGCACCATTTGGCGCACCGGCTGTATCTTCTGGGAATTTTGACCTTGGAGGAACTTCATGAGGTTCCTGTGCGGACTCAGTGGACGGTTGGCTATGTGCTGGAGTGGGCACGCCGGTTTGGGCTGGAGATTCAGCTCCGTTCAATCTTTGCGGTGATTCCGCCTCTGCCGCCTGTGGGTACCGCCCCGGCTTCTTCTCCTCTTGTGGAGCGCCAGTGTGTCGAGAACTTGCGGCAGGCTGTCCCTGCTCCTGGGTATGCACAGCTTGTTGAGCGTTTGGCGACGAATGTTCGTGGGCATCTTGGGGATGAGCATGTGCGTTCTGTCCTGCATAGGGAAGGAATGACCGTGCTGGAGCCCTCTGCCGTATCTGCTGGATACCTCATCGGGGACATCCTGGAACCATAGTTGAACCGGTGTTTTAGAGGGGGGGTAGCTGATTCGGCTGCCCCCCTATTTAGAAGGATTGAGGAAAGGGACAGAAGCGCATAAATACAGCTGCAATGTGTGCTGAAGCGGAGAAGATAAAAGCAGAAACCACGGAAAAGCCCCCTTGAAGGAAGAGGAACACCATGGCTGAGAATCCCCTCTTCAGCATCAGGCCTGAAGACCAGAACGTTAACATTTACGATGAGGATACCTATGCGCTGATTGCAGAGCACCCTACTAACCCCCTAGACCTTTTCTGTGAGACGGGTCTTCTTGAAGACATTTTGGAAGAACTGCATACTGACCTTGCCCCCAAGATGTACCCGTTCTGCCAGGACGTCAGCATGGAGATGGGATACCTTGCTTTGTCTGTGGATGATGGTCAGGAAATGTCAGGGACCTTTTTCCGGTATTTCAGTGATGATGAGGTGCCCGATATGGAGTTAGGACAGAAGGACGGTACCATCCCGGTTCTCTTAGGTGCATGCCCTTGGGGAGATGATGAAGAGCTGGTTAAAGCAGAGTCTCTGTACCAGGTAGGGGAGCGGATTATCGTGCACCCGGTTCCTTTGGATGTGAACCGTAAGAACGTGCTGAATTTTGCCCGGTACCTTTACGGTGGAGCATTTAGCAAACTTGAGCTGATCTTGGCGCAACAGTACCTCAGTCGCCTGATGCGGCTCTTTGGAAAGCATGAAGAAGATGGGCGCATCACCTACCGTTACGTACTGACCCCTCAGGTTGTTCCGTTCTCAGATGGAACGTTCCGGGTCAGCATCGAGGCAACTTTGTGGGTTTGGGGAAAGCAGGGAGAAGAAGGGGAGTCCTGGTACCGCTTTAAGGATTTCTGCACGATGAGTCATACCTCTGATGCACCCCACATCGTTCGCTTTGATAGCGTCGAGTGTGCGGCGGTTTTCCCGTCAGAGTCGTTCCCGAAGAGCGAAAGTCGTCAGGAGCTTTTGAAGGCTCTTTTCAACAACCCCAAGAGTCAGGCACGCCAGCTCGCCGCTGAGCTGGAGCGCCGCTATGGATTACCGGAAGGGTCTGTTCTGCCTGCGAAAAGGCAGGGGGGAGATTGGTTCAGTGCATACCTGACGGAAATGCTTGAAGCGGAATAACGGCGAACTCTTCATTTGGGTCCAGGGAAGCAGCTCCCTGGACCCAAAATCATGATGATTTATGGAAGGGACAAGCCATCATTTTTCCGGCGGGAGGGGGTTCAGAACTGGCATCGTGAAGGTGAACAGCCCGCCCCTCTCTCAAAGGAGAACATTATGAACCGCTCTGGCTTCAAACCGGAAATCCTTGAACGCACCCCGCGCCGTCGAAGCGGCGTGATTGCCACCGGCGTCTGGGAGGGTAAAAACTACCGCCTGAACGTGACCGACTCACTGACCGACTGGGTAGATTTTGGTGCAACCGCTTGGGCACCCCAGTATGCCGTCGCCTTGGAGAACGGCAGCTGCGGTTACCTTGAAGGCTGGTGGAACACTACCCAGGAGCAGCACCAGGTGCAGCAGGTGCGTGCACTGATTCACCGGTACGGTCTAGAGTTCGCCACTCGATTTGTGCGCACGTGGGATAGCCAGGCGCTGGCATTTACCGTTGCAGATTCACCCTGGGGGTCGGTGCAAGGTATTAGCTTCGGAGCCGGTGATGAGAACGAGCACCGCAGGCAAGCTCAGGACCTGATGGACTTTCTTCATGGGGATTGGGCAGACGTGGCTCTAGAAGCCCAAGAAGGAGAGGAATGGGTGCGTCTGAAGGCTATCGACTTGCCCAACAGCGAATGCAACGACGGCGACGATATGGACCAGGCACAAGAAGAATTTGAAGATGAAGTGACTGGCCGATGGCACTGCGGTGACCGGTTCAGCTTTGACAACGCCCCTGAGATGGCGCTCTAGAATCCTTCCAGCTGCTCGCCCCCTCCCTGATGTGGGAAGGGGCGAGCGCAGGGATCTGCGAGCGGCAGATTTACCGGAGGGACAAGCCCTAATTTTTGTGCGTGAGGGGCGGGGAAATTGGAGATGCTAGAGCTATCACATCAACAGGTGCTATCACCTGTTCCACCACTTCGTTTTTCAAGGAGAATCACCGTGAATACTTCTGCTTCTACCGCCTCTTCTTCTGCCCCGCAGACGGGTAAGACCCGCCGGGTACTCCTCCTCCCCAAAGCGTACAGCGAGATGTTCCGAGACGGCATCCGTGAGGGGGTGAAGGATGTGAGCGGGCGTCGAGGTGTCCCCTGCCCTGAATGCGTTGAGGCTGTCTGTGCTTCGTTTCATGCGCTGGTACGCACGGGTTTGGGGTCGGATGACACGTTTTCCTCGGACATGGCGGCGGTGCTGGGTGTGGAAGAATCTGAGGTCATTTTGCACGGCGCGGATGAAGACCCCATTTTCGTTTTCAGCGTCCCGGCGTTCATCGACCAGAAAACGGCGATGAAAGCCCTGCACCAGGTCATGACTGGACAGGTTGCATCTGGTGGGTATAGCTGGGGTGTCGGTTATCAGTGGTCGCTGTTGGAGATGTCAGACCGGGTCTGCCAGCATTGCGGGTTCACCGCCTAACCCCGATTCGGGCTGTAGCGGGTGGGGTAGATTCTGCCCCGCCCGCGGGTGTCCCATCGTGAGGATTTACCGGAGGGACAAGCCTATCAAAACCCCTCAAATGAGCCGGTGGATACAGGAAGATGATGAGACCGTTTCACCGTGAAGGAGAAGGAACTATGAAGTCCTTGACTGCTTTGATAATTGCCGCAGCCCCCGCAGTCGCAACGCTCTTGCAGACGTTAGGGGAGATGTACCAGGAATCAGCGTCGTTCACCACCGCAGAGCTTCTAGAGCGTTTGGGGCAGAAGCCGCAGACCCGCCGGATTGCCCGGCGCCTTCAGCTGCTTCTCACCGTCTACCGATGGGCTTCAGAGAACCGAGAAACCCTCTTAGCAGTTGTGCACCTGTGGAACACCGGCCTGCTGCCTGAAGAAGCGCCGCAGAGCACGCACATACCCCCGCGCCGCTAGAGATGAGCCATCACCCCACCCCTTCCCCGGGGTGGGGTGGGTAATAGTAGATATTACCAATGGTTTAGTAGAGGGACATAATGACCAAAACCGCCGCAATATTTCAAAAAAATAGGCATGA
>ERZ1674245.183-NODE-183-length-22379-cov-15.591337_pt1 | contig 22379 bp, 15 predicted proteins | sample MGYA00581205_ERZ1674245 | MGnify/ENA primary metagenome ERZ1674245 (study PRJEB41354, sample SAMEA4873314) | human saliva metagenome | biome: human-associated habitat [ENVO:00009003]; feature: mouth environment [ENVO:08000002]; material: saliva material... | reverse complement strand
ACGAGGCCTCGGCCGGGCGGGTGCTCGTCACCCAGCCGCGCAGGGTGGCCGCGCGAGCAGCGGCCCGCCGGATCGCCCGCTTGCTCGGCGAGGAGGTCGGCGGGCAGGTCGGCTATTCGGTGCGCGGGGATTCGAGGGTCAGCGAGCACACGCGCGTGGAGATGGTGACGCCGGGCGTGGCGTTGCGCCGCCTGCAGCGTGACCCGGAGCTGCCGGGCGTCGCGGGACTCGTCATCGACGAGTTCCACGAGCGCGACCTGGACACGGACCTGGCGCTTGCTTTTGCGCTGGATGCGCGTTCGGCGCTGCGTGAGGACCTGTTTATCGCTCTGACCTCGGCGACGCTGGAGGCTTCGCGCACGGTCTCTTGGCTGCGCGAGGCGACGGGCGCGGAACCCGCGCTCGTGGATATTTCGGGCGATATTTTTCCGCTGGAGCTGCGTTATGCTCCCCCACCACGCGGCGTCGAGGCCGTGGGCGCGCTCGGGAATGAGCGCGTGGGTGTGCGCCGCGAGTATCTGGCGCACGTGGCGCGCACGGTCGAGGACACGGTCGCTGCCACCGAGGGGTCGGTCCTGGTGTTCCTGCCGGGCGTCGGGGAGATCGAGGCCGTGCGCGGCGCGCTGAGCATCCCCGGCGTCGAGGTTCTGACGCTGCACGGCCAGCTCAGCGCCGCCGAGCAGGACCGCGCGCTCTCCCCCACCGATCAGCGCCGTGTGATCCTCTCCACCTCGATTGCTGAGTCGTCGCTGACGGTTCCGGGGGTGTCCGTCGTGGTCGACGCTGGCCTGGCCCGCGAGCCGCGCTTCGACGCGGGACGCTCGTTGTCTTCGCTGGTGACGGTCCCCGCCTCGCTCGCTCGCTTGGAACAGCGCGCAGGCCGCGCCGCGCGCACTGGGCCGGGCATTGCCGTTCGCGTCATGGACCCTGTGGACGTGGCGCGCAGGCCCGCACAGTCCGCGCCGGGCATCGCCACGCAGGACCTGACGGACGCGCGCTTGCAGGTGGCCGCGTGGGGCACGCCGGTGGAGGACCTCGCCTTGCTCGATGCTCCACCCGCGGGCACGTGGCAGGCCGCCGGGGAGCGGTTGTCCTCCCTGGGTGCCATCGACGAGGCCGGGGCCGCGACCGCTCTGGGCCGCACGTTGGCGTCGCTGCCGTTGGACCCGCCCCTGAGCAGGGCCCTTCTTACTGCGAGCGCTCTCCTGGGGGCGTCAAAGGCGGCACGCTTCGTGGCCTTGTTGTCGGAAGACGTGCGCGCGCCGGGTGCCGACCTGGGAGGCGTGGAGCGCCGACTTGGGCGCGGCGGGGACGCGGGAGTCGGCCGCGCCCAGGCGGCGCGCGTCAAGGAAACGGAAGCTCGCCTGAAACGCCTGGCGTCCAGGCTGGCAGACAGGGAGTTGGCGGGACTCGACCTGCCTGGCGCTGAAGCCCCCGATGCGACGCGCGGCAACGCTCGGGGCGTGGTCGGCTCCCGGGCGACGCGGCAGGGCGCGCGAACCCGCGAGGACGAGCTGGCCCTGACCTGCGCGCTCGCCTACCCGCAGTGGATCGCGCGGCGTCGCCCGGCCTCGTCCGCGTACATCCTGGCGGGCGGCGTGGGCGGCGAACTGCCCGACGGTTCTCCCCTGGAGGGCCAGGAGTGGCTGGCGGTCGCCTCCATTGACCGCGCCCCGGCCTCGCGCCACGCACGCATCCTCGCCGCCGTCCCGCTGAGCGAGGAGGACGCGCTGGCGGCGGGTTCGGCTCTCCTCGTCACTCACACGGACGCGTCGATCGACAAGGGCGTGCTGCGCGCGACGCGCACGCGCAGCCTCGGCGCGATCCCCTTGTCTTCCTCCCCCGCCCGCGCCCTGAGCGACGAGGAGGCGACCGCGCTGGTGGCGCAGCACCTGGCCTCCCGCGGACTCGGCGAGCTCGGCTGGGGCAAGGAGGCCTCGTCCCTGAGGGAGCGCATGCGCGCGCTCCACAACGCGTTTGGCGAGCCATGGCCGGACGTGTCGGACGAGGCCTTGGCGGGCAGCGCGCACCAGTGGCTGGCTCCCTGGGGGCGACGCCTCGCGTCGGGCACTCCCCTGTCTCAGGTGTCGATGCTGGATGTGCTGCGCTCGTTGCTGCAGTGGCCCCAGGCGGCACGTCTGGACGAGCTGGCACCCGAGAAACTCCCGATTCCTTCCGGTGGGACACGCCCGATTGACTGGAGCGGTGCACACCCGGTGCTCACCCTGCGCGTGCAGCAGGCGTTCGGGTGGACGGACACGCCGCGCCTGCTGGATGGGCGCGTTCCCTTGGTCCTGCACCTGACGGACCCGGCGGGGCGGCCTGCGGCGGTCACCTCGGACCTGACGTCGTTTTGGGCGGGACCCTACCGGGACGTGCGCGCGCAGCTACGCGGACGCTACCCCAAGCACCCGTGGCCCGAGGACCCGCTGCACGCGGAGCCGACGAACCGGGCCAAGCGGCGGAGCTAGCGGAAAGTGCGCCCGGGCACGCGAAGGGTGACTCGGAGGCGGAAGCGAGTCAGCACGGTGACTCGACGGGAATTCCGCTCTTGCGCGCCGCGTCCGCCATGCGCTTGTCGTAGGTAACAATGGCTTGGAGATCGCGGCCAATCGAAAGCGCGGCAGCCAGGTGCAACGCGTCGAGGCTGCGCAGCTCCACGGGCAGGAGCCTCCCCGCCAGGTCGAACATCTCGGTGTCGAAGGTCAGCGTGGAAAAACTCCACAGAAGCTGACGCACCTGCGAGGCATCCGCTCCCCGGCGTACGCACGCGCGCATCAGTTCTGTGCGTGAGAGTTCACTGGTCCATAAGCCGCAGTCGGCGCGGTTGATGAATGTCTCGAGCGCCTCGGTCCCCTCCTCGGGAATGATGAGCTTGACCAGCGCCGACGTATCGAAGTAGAGCGCCATTAGTAACGTTCTTCATCGCGCAGTTGCTGGAGAACCGGGCTGAGCGGAGGCCCTGTTGTCGGCTTGGTCGACGCGCAGTACTCCTCAAAGGTCCGAGTGGCGGGGGTTATCAGCCCGCGCTCACGCAGGCGCTCGATCGACGAGTTCGCAAGGGGACTCATCTGCGCGACCGGGCGGCCACGATCAGTGATGGTAATGACCTCGCCGGCGGCGGCCCTGGCCACCACCTGGGAGGCGTTTTGACGCAGTTCGCGAATACCAACGGACTCCATGTGCTACACGGTAGCACATGGAGCCTGGTGACAAACTTCGTCAGTCCTGCAGTTTGCCGACGATGCCCCGCCCGTCAGGGAGGTTTTTGGACGGCATCTGGTAGGTGTCGAGGTCCGCCATGGCGGGGCGCTCGAGACCCAAGTCGCGCAACTGCTGGTACGTCGACATGCGCACAGGGCCAAGCTCGGCGACCGGCTGGCCTTCTTGTGTGAGCGTGACGACTTCCCCGGATGAGGCCCGCGCAAGCGCGGCTCCTACATCCTCTTTGAAATCACCAATTTCTAGAGCCCTCATGGCTCTATTCAAGCATGCCGGAGGCACTTTCAACGACCGGCAGGACCACACTATGACACAGTGCTCCTATACAACAGCCAATCCACTGGTATCTCGCTGTTTGCGGGTGAGAAGCGACACGCCCGGGATGTTCACCCTGTGGAATAGATCCGCCGCGCGGTCGTTCTGATAAATATCACCTCACTAACTGAAGGAGAAACATGTCCACGAACGCAATCGAGACCGTCGACCTGCTGGTCGTTGGCGGCGGCAAGGCCGGCAAGTCCCTCGCGATGGAGCGCGCGAAGGCTGGCTGGAAGGTCGCCATGGTGGAGCGGCGGTTCGTCGGCGGTACCTGCATTAACGTGGCATGTATCCCCACGAAGTCGTTGGTCAACTCGGCTCGTCGCCTGAACGACGCCCGCACGGACGAGGCCTTCGGCATCGTCGGTACCGAGGGTGCGCGCGTGGACCTGGCTAAGCTCCGCGCTCACAAGGAGGGCATCGTGGGGGCCATGGTGGCCGCGCACGAGAAGATGTTCGCGGCCCCCGGCCTGGATTTCATTCGCGGCGAGGCTCGTTTCACGGGCGAGCGCACGGTGACGATCACCCTTGAGGAGGGCGGCGAGCGCACGATCCACGGCGAGCGCGTCCTCATCAACCTGGGTTCGCGCCCGGCACGTCCCGCGATCCCCGGCCTGTGGGAGTCTGGCGCGTGGACGAACGAGGAGATTCTGCGCCTGGAGGAGCTGCCCTCCTCCCTGGCGATTATCGGTGCCAGCTACATCGGCGTGGAGTTCGCATCGATGATGGCGACCTTCGGCGTGGACGTCACACTTATCTCCTCGGGGGAGCACGTGCTGCCGCGCGAGGACGAGGACGCCGCCCGCGTCGTTGAGGCTGGCCTGACGGCTGCCGGCGTGCGCATCGTGCGCGGCCGCGCGGCGTCGGCCTCACGCAAGGGCAACACGACGACGCTGACGCTCACGGATGGCTCCACGGTGTCCGCCGAGGCGGTCCTGGTGGCCGTGGGTCGCGTGCCCAACACGGACGGCATCGGCCTGGACGAGGCCGGGGTTGAGCTCACCGATCGCGGTTTCATCGCGGTGGACGAGCACCTGCGCACCTCTGCGCAGGGCGTGTGGGCGGCCGGCGACTGCGCGGGCACCCCCATGTTCACGCACGCGTCCTGGTCGGACTTCCGTATCATTCGCGCGCAGCTTACCGGCGCGTCCCTGGATGATCCGACGACCACCACGAAGGGCCGCACGATCCCCTACGCCGTGTTCGCCACCCCCGAGCTGGCCCGCATCGGCCTGTCCGAGGGCGAGGCGCGCGAGGCCGGCCTGGACGTGCGTATCGCGAAGATTCCCACGGCCGCGATTCCGCGCGCCAAGACGATGCGCTACGCGGGTGAGGGTTTCTGGAAGGCCGTCGTGGATGCGAACACGCACCAGATCCTGGGCGCGACGCTGATCGGCCCGAACGTCTCCGAGGTGATTACCGCCGTGCAGCTCGCGATGGCCGGTGGCCTGACCTACGAGCAGCTCCGCTTCCTCCCGGTCGCACACCCGACCATGACGGAGGGCCTGCAGGTCCTCTTCGATTCGCTGGGCTGACACACCCGAGCGAGGCTAGGGCGCTTCGAGTGCCCGAAGCCCCTTCCTCGCTCCGGAACATATGAGCGGGCGGGTCCGAACCATACGTTCGGACCCGCCCGCTTTCTCATGCTCTCAGGAGAGCGCGAGGACGCGTGACCGGGGAAGGGACCACGGCCTACCGGGGAAGGGACCACGGCCTCGTCAGTGGCGGCTCAGCGGCGCAAGGCACCCGACTTGTCGAAGGTGTACCACGTGCCATCGATCTGGACGCGGCCGGTCACCATCTGGCCGGACTCGTTCAGGTAGTACCAGGAGCCACCGTCGTTGACCCAGCCGGTCGCCATCGCGCCCGACTCCTGGAAGTAGTACCAGGAGTCGCCGATCTTCGTCCAGCCCGTGGCCATCTTTCCGGAGTCCGCCAGGTAGAACCAGGAGCCGCGCACCTGCGTCCACCCCGTCGTCATCGCGCCGGAGTTGTCCATGTAGTACCAGGCGTCGGCGACCTTGGCCCAGCCGGTCGCAATGCGACCGGAGGTGCCCAGCCAGTGCCACGCACCGTCATAGTTGACCCACCCGGTGCCCAGGATGCCGTTCTCGTCAAAGTAGTAGCTGTCCGCGCCGATGGCGAGCGGACCCTTCGCGCACGTCGAGTCCGTGTAGCAGTACTTCCAACCCGCGGGGTCGTTCACCCACGCGCCGCCCTCGTGAGCGGATGCATCGACGTGGAAGTGCACGTCGTCCGCGACGTCGTCATCAGCGCGCTCATCCTTGTTGCGGCCCTCCGCGGTCACGGTGACCGAGGCGAAGGGCTCGTCGGCGGGCAGCTTGCTGGTGTCGTAGGGGCCGCCGAGCAGGACGACCTGGTTGCCGGTGAACTCGCCGGTGCCCTCAACCGTCACGGGATCCTGGTCCTCGACCTTCATGGTGGCCGTGGTGACCGGGCCGGTGACGGTGGTGCGCACGTAGATCATGCCTGCGACGTGGGCGTCGGCCAGCGGACGCCAGTCGGTGCCGCCGTCGTAGGAGTACTCGATGCTGCCCATGACGGGCTTGGGCTGATCCTTCAGGACCGCGTCGAGGGCGTTGACCAGGCCAGCGCCGCGGTATTCCTTGCCGTCCATCGGCTCGGCGAGGCGGTCGTAGGTGTAGCCGGCCTGCTTCTTGACCAGCGCGATGACCTCATCGGCCGTGTAATCCGGGTGGATCTCCTTAACCAGCGCGGCCACGCCCGCCGCGTGCGGGGAGGCCATGGACGTGCCCGACAGGTAGCCGAACGGCGGGTCCTTCTCCCAGGTGGGCATCGTGGACCAGATGCGCTGGCCGGGCGCGGCCACGTCGACCGAGTTCTTGCCGTAGTTGGAGAATCCGGCGCGCTCGAGCTTCGCGGTGGCCGGGTCGGCACCGGTGGGCAGCTTCAGCGCGGAGACGGACAGGACCGAATCGTTGAGCATGGCCGGGACGTCGATGCCGCCCGCAACGTTACGCTCAACGGCCGCACCCTCAACGTCGTTGGGGGAATCCTTGTCGATCGTCGGGTTGTCGTGGTCGTCGTCGGAGTTGCCCTCGGCGGCGAAGTTAACGACGCCGTGCTCCTTGGAGTAGTGCACCGCGCGCGAGGCCGCTTCGAGGCCCGCGGCCTGGGAAGCCTCGTTCGGCATCCAGAAGGCGTAGGGGTCCATGTAGTAGCTGGAGTTCGACACGTCAACGTTGTGCTCGGCCGCCCAGTCGAAGGCGCAGGCCACGTACTCGGGGTAGAAGGAGCCGGCCTTGTTCGAGGTCTTGATGGCGATCAGCGTCGCGTCGGGTGCCACGCCGTCCACGCCGTAGCCGTTGTGCGAGGCCGCGATGGTACCGGCGACGTGCGTGCCGTGGTAGTGGTCATCCTTCCAGGCCGAAGGGTCCTGGTTGGGGATGCCGTTGACCTGGCAGCCGACCGAGCGCGAGGCGTCGATGCGGTCCTTCAGGTCCTTGTGATCGGGGTCGATGCCGGTGTCCATGACGGCGACGGTGACTGCCGCGCGGGGAACGTCGACCGTTTGGGCTTCGACCGCGCCGATGGCGGACAGGCCCCAGGCGTTGGCGTCACCCTCGTCGGGGGTGAAGTCGTTGAGCTGGGAGTCGGCGGACAGGCCGGTCTCATGCTCGGCGGCGGCCTCGTTGACGGCGTTCGCTTCGGCGTCGGTCTTCGTGGGCTGCTCGGTGCGGACCTCGTCACCCGTGACGGTCTTGTAGCGGGTGGGGCCGATGGAGTCGTAGGAGATGCCCGCGGCCACGAGGCTCTTGCCGAGGTCGGGCGCGTAGGCGGCCTTCACCGACTGGACGAAGAAGGAGTTGAATTCGGGGTATTGGGCCAGGACCACGCCATTTTCCGAGGCCTTGGAGACGGCCGCGTTGAAGTCGTAGCGCGAGGCGGTGGCGGGCAGGTTGACCGCGTAGTTCATGACCTCGTCCTGGGCGCGCGCCTCGGAGGTGATTCCTGCGACGCCTTCTGCGTGGGAGGGCGCTCCGAACGCGGTGAGGGTTAAGCCGACCGTGAGGGCGGCTCCTCCCGCGATGAGGGCCTTCCATGAGCGTTGGTGCATCAGAGTTCCTCGTTTCTGTGCTGCTGTGCTAACGGAGACGCGGCCCCTGGTCAGTCCAGACAACGCGCCATAGTGTCAATCATCTCAAGGTTCCTGACAAACCTCCCAGAGGGGTTTCACATTTTAAGAAGTCTTGACCTAATTTGTGGCGGCGGGTAGGGATTCGAGCATTCTTGACGATGGGCGGCAGGCTTGCAGCAGTTCCCGATCCCCAAATCCGCAGATGAATCCAACAACGCGCTAGACAGTTGTTCACCAATTGAAATAAATAATGATACTTAAGGGGCCTATTATGCGGAAAAATTCTTTTAGATGCGCACTGGCCAGCTAGGCGAGACACTTGACAGTTGGACATGATCTGTCAGACATTCTATGCTACCGTCAGAGACGACAGTCACACGCGAGTGATGGGAGGCACCGATGCCGACATCCGTTTACGTGAGCTTTGACGCTCCAGAGGGGGTGCCAGCCACACCCCGGAGGCTTCACGCCGCCCTGTCAGCAGTACTGGACTTACCGCCGGGTATCGGCCCAGCCAGGGCCTCCCAGTTCCCGACGCTGGCGCACCGGCCACCGCACGGCGCGGGCGGCGTGAAGCCGTATTCACTCGGGGAGCTATGCTGCTCAGAATCCACGTTCGGCGTAGAGGTGCGTTTCCTGGATGATCACCTGGTCGACACGCTGGACGCATGGCTGTCATGGGGAGGCGTCATGCGCCTCGGCGCGGGCACCGAGGACGACGCGCTGCTGATTGCGACCGAGGGACAGATCATCAACCAGGCATCCTGGGAGGAGCTGGCGCAGCACGATCAGGACACCACGTGGGAGATTCGCCTGGTCACACCGACGACGTTTTCATCGAAGGGGCATCACGTTCCGAGCCTGTCTCCGGCGACGATTGCAACGAGCCTGCAGCAGCGCTGGTGGACATGGAATCGGAGGCTCGCTCCCCCGCGCATCGACCGCGATGCCATGGCGAGCGTGCTGGCGACCCAGGATTTCACCCACTCATCCACGGTGTCACTGGCGATGCCACGCAACTCGGGCCAGGGTCGCCTCAGCTCACGCCAGATCCCGGCCCACGAGGGCCACCTGCGCATCAGCGGCGTCGAGGGAGCCGAAGCGACCCGCATTTTCTCGCGCCTCATGGCCTTGTCCGCATACACGAACGTCGGCTCACACACGAGCTTCGGCATGGGCGTCATAGACGCCGTTGCTGCCTAACCAACACGTCACACAAATAGGACCACAACTATGTACGACATCTTCACAAACACAGTCGGCGGAATCATTTCCGGCGCTATTCTTTCTCTCATAGGTTTTGCGATTACCTACTACAAGAACAAACGCTGGACAACAAAGAATACACTTAGGGCCATCACGGAAGACAAGGCAGTTAGGGATCAGATCATCAAGATGACACGATCCTTCGCCGACCGAAAGATATTTATCATCGGAGATAATCAACAAGGAAGAAATGCCAAAAATATCATCAAAGACATGCCCCACCTGATCAATCCGACCGTCGATATAATGATTGACGAAAGCGAACTTGAAAAGCTTCACAAATACAACCTTATTATTGTCACCGAATCTTTCCTAAGAGGCAAAGAAGACCGAGTTGAAATTCTCACTAGGATCACCGGCAGAAAGATTGACACACAGGCATTAATCGCATACGCGCCAGATTTTAATTTAATAACACACGAGAACGGCTTTGAGAAAGCTGAGATTCCAATAATTAACGGAACGATGAATGCAACGATGAATAATGCTCAGGGCAGACTACAGTCCGATATTTACGCACTCCTTCAAACTATTCCCTCCGATACCCCTTCATCTACGAAGAATTCATAAGCAATGAAGCACACCCTCGTCATGCTGCAGACGAACAGCAATCAGCCCTTCATCTTCTCGTCTCCTCGCCTGCGTGAGCAGATCGGCGCATCCTTCGAGATCACGCTGCTGTCCCACTGGGTGGCAGAGGTAGCACAAGGTCTCGTCAGTAAGAATAGACCCGGCAAGAATAAGCGACGGACAAATTTCTGGGTCTCCGATTCTTCGGGCAAGGTGATCGTCCGATTCACGGAGAAGGAGGGAGAGCCGGGAGACCTCGCGAAAAAACTCATCACGCAGGTGACGCTCCGGGCGCTGACCGATGCCCCCGGCCTCGACGTCACGGGAGTCTTCATTGAAACGTCATCTGGCCCGGTTGATCCGGCGGACCTGAAACGACTCGACCGTGAATTCAGTGAGTACTCGCTGAACCGTCGCCCAGCGGCGGCCCGCTTCCCGCAGTTCCCGTTCCTTCAAAGAGCCGAAGAATCGGCTCTCCCTGCCTCAACCCCGCTCACCGATGAGGACGAAGGAAACATCCGGGAGTATGCGAAAGACCTGGGTGTTCTACTCCTAGCGGATGAGGAGGAGCAGATCCCAACACAGACAGGAAAGGACAGGGGACGTTCCCTGTCGCTCCCCTCTCGCGTCAAGCGCGCATGGTCGCGTTCGGCGCGTCGCCTCCAGCTTGAAGATGTTGTCAAACGCCAGCACACTTCGGAGGAGCCCGAGGGTACAATTTCCAACCTGTACGAGGACCCGTTTCAGCTGGAGAAGGCATTCCAGGACACTCCCGATGAGAGCAACGCCGCCAAGGCTGTTCCGGAGCTGTCATCCGTCGGCGTAATTCACATTGACGGGAACGGAGTGGGCGCGATCATGCGTGACCTCGGCGAGGCATTCAAGAAGACGAACAACACGCTCGATAAGCTCGCCAAAGCGCCATATCCGAGAAAATCCAACCCGTGCGGCACGAAACCCCCTCATTTCCGACCTCACAGTAAGAAGCGCCCTCGTGTCCGCTCGTATGGCGGGAAACCGGCTCGTTTCCAGTGGTTCGTCATGGAAGTGAACTACCGCCTCGACGGGGTCGTGAAGCAAGCGGTAGCCAAGGCCTGGGAAAAGGTCACAGAAATCGCGAGGAAAGACAAACTTCCGGGACCTCCCGTGGTTCCCGTGCTGGTCGGTGGCGACGATGTCACGGTCTACACAGATGGGCGCTACGCGATTCCATTCGCGGAAGCCTACATCCGCCACTACGAGGAGCTCACGGAGAAAGACGAGCTTCTCAAACAGCTCGCCGTCGTCGCAGGCGCGGAGACACCCGGACCCCTCACGGCCTCGGCAGGCGTGGCCATCGTGGGCCGTAACTTCCCGTTCCACATCGCCTACGACCTAGCGGAAGGCCTGGTGTCGCGCGGGAAGAAGCTCGGCAAAAAGAAGGAAACGGTCCCCTGCTCGACGATCGACTTCCACGTGCTACGCGACGCGACGGTCCTCGACCCGGACGACACGCTGGACGAGTACAAGGGCCGCACGCAGCGTCCCTTCCTAATCGGCCACTACGCGCCGCAGCGCATCGGGGACGCAACCACGACCTCGTCCGAAGAAACACCCACCACAGAGCAGCAGCCGTTGTCCTCCTGGGCACGCATCCTTCAGGCGGTCGCCGCCTTCGATGGCAAGAAACCGGACGACCCCACGCAGACCACCGGCGATCCATTCCCGCGTACCCGCGCAAACCGCATCATCAAGCTCCTCGCTGACTATGTCAAGGTCCCCAAGGACGATAAGGCGGCACAAGCCGCGTGCCATGGGTACGTCCTAAAGGAAGACGAGAAGGTGCCCGCGACGCAGGAACAGATCGACAAGGACACAGAAAAATCGGACGACGAGAAGAAGACACCGGAGCGCTGCAACCACTCCATCTGCAGGATCCGCCTCGAGTGGGCGAACGCGCTGGAGAACGCACAGGGTACGAAGGCGCTCGTGAAGGCGCTGGGGCCGCTGCCCTCGAAGACGCGCCTCGCCGATCCCGACGAGGACACTGAGGATTGCATCGAGCAGGTGCGGTGGCTCCTGGACCTCATCGACCTGTCCGAGAACTTGCCCGACCGGTACCTCGCTTCGCGGATTGGCAGGAACGCCGACGGCGATGGTTCACCGGAAGCAGCAGACAATTCCACCGAAGGAGGTGCCAAGTGACCACCAATTCACCTACCGTGAGCGGCCACGTGACCATCGTGTTCACGTCCGACTGGGGCGTGTCGACGGGCGTTGGCCAGGCGGGGCGCACACACTCAACAATCGAGCGTTCCGGGGACGACCCTGTCGTGCGCGGCACAGTCATCACGGGCGTCCTGCGCGAGCAGGCAATGCTGGCAGCGAAGGCCCTCGACGGGCAAGAGGACGGGAAGTGGACCAACTTTGCCCGGTGGCTCTTCGGCCAGGACCCCGATAGCAAACCAGGTTCTGTCCCCCACCCGCGTCACGTTCTCTTCTCGGACGCGACCCCGACCTCGAAAATCCCAATCCACGACACGGTGTCCCTGTCCATCGACCCAAAGACGGGGACGGCGCGCGACCAGTTCCTGCGCTTCACGGAGCGCGCAGCGGCCGGCGTCCTCACGGGCACGTTCACCCTCATCAACGAGGCCGGGGCTGAGATCTCCGATCAAGAGACGCTCAAGGCCGCGCACTTCCTCCTGGGGGTTGCGGGCCTCATGGTCCGAGGCATCGGCTCGGGCCGCAGCGGAGGCGACGGCGAGTGCACGGTGGCGGTCAGCGACAAGGACTACGTGGAAATCGGCCGACAGGATGCGAAAGCCACCGACGCGCTTAAACGAATCCTGGCGAACCGAGACAACGACAGCCCCACATATTCGTCGGCAGATGTAGAGGCCGTCGCAGACCAACTGCGGTGCCGCGCTCGGAAGAGCTTGCAGAAGTTGCAGAAGGTCCCAGACCTGCCAAAGGATCTTCCGGAGGACAGCCCCCAAGACATCGCAATGCCCTGCCTTCAGCAGTCGGAGTCCGGCAGCACGACCTGGTATGAAACGACCCTCGACGTCGTTCTTGACACTCCGGTTGTCTCCTACGAGGTCCCCTTCTCGAACGAGGTGCGGTCGTTGGACTTCCTGCGCGGAACCGTGTTGGTCCCGTGGCTGCACAACCTCCTGCGCAAGAAGTATCAGGGGGGCAGTGACCTCGTGAAATCCGCTATTATCAGCGGTGACCTGCGCATCAGCGATGCACTTCCGGTTTACAAGGGTGCGGCTGGGTTGCCCGTTCCTTTTGTTATGGAGAATGAGAAGGTTCGCGAGGACAAACCCAAGGACAAACAAGACGATGAAGAACCCCGCACGCTCTTCAACAGGCATATTCCCATTGACGATCAAGAGTGCGGCGAGAACACGATCCCCACGCGCGGCTGCTATGTATTCGTTGACTCGAGCGGTGCTTCCGTCACGGGGTGGATCGGGAAGCCCTCGCTGATTGGTCGACAGTCGACGGCGATCAATTCGGAGACGGGTGCAGCGAAAGACGGGCAGCTGTTCCTCGTGCGCGCCCTGCCCGCCGGGTTGAAGCTGCGTGCCTCGATTGTCGTGTCGGAACGACTACTGAGTGAGCTTCGCGGCACCGATGCTTCATCCGAAGACTCACCTCTGACGCTCGACCTCGGTATTGCTGAGCAGTCAGCCTTCCTCGGATCCCGCAAGCTCACAGGCACATTCGGGCGTGCCCGCTGCACTGTGGGCAGTACCTTCACCAAAGTGGGAAGTACCCCGCCCCCGGTAGAGGGACCTGTAACCGATGAGGGAACCCAGGCCTCGTCCTCTGAATCCACCGAGGTCGTGTCTCTGTGGTTCACGTCCGACGTACTCGCACGGTCGAGCGCTCTGGGGCTGGGCGGGAGCGTTGATGATCTGGAGCTTGCCTTCAGGCGGGCCAACGTTCCGGTCACGGTCGTCCGGAAGAGCCCCGATCAGGACTCGAGCGATAAGAATCGTAAACGGATTCTGACTGCGATCAGGCACCGGCGCGTGGACTCGTGGTCGCCGCGGGATAACGCGCCTCGCGCCACTCGGCTAGCGATCCAAGCGGGTTCAGTAGTCCAAGTACGTGTCTCCCCGCAGGATCTGGGGGCACTCGAGACACTCGGGCATATCGGCGTCGGTGAGCTCACGCCCCAGGGATACGGCCGCTTCCTCGTGGACTCCCCCATGCTGGCGGAAGCGACGCTGCCCTTATTTAAGACCGAGAGTAAGAGCTTTACAGCACCAACGGAGGCTGTCTCATGACCATCTACCGCTACGACATGACGATCCCCGTGCGCGTCGTCTCCGCGCTGCACTCCGGCGGCGTCGATGAGGTACCTGAACGCCCGATAACCGACGAGGACGGCCGAACTGTACAGCCGAACGCTTTCGTGCGCAATGGGCTGGGCGAGGCAATCCTGCCGGGTCGCTCCATCAAGGGAGCCATTCGTGCCGCGTTCGAAGAACACATGGATGAGCTTCACTTCAGCAAGGAAGAACTCAAGAGCCTGTGGGGCGGTGAGATGCGTCAGGACGTCGGTACTGGCAAAGAATCTCTCCCGCTGCGGGCCAGTGCTCTTACCTTCCACCACGCAGTGGTGTGGGACCGCGCTAGCGGTGACCTCCCCCACCGTATGAGCACAGCCATTGACCGAGCCACCGGCGGGGCCGCAGACGGCGCACTTTTCGCGTACGAGTACCTGCCCGTGGACACGACTTTCAAGATCCGAATCAGTGCCGAGGCCCAGGATCCGGCCCCAGACTCCACAAAGAACAAGGATGCACAGTCCACAGCACAGCGCGAGGAAACAAAGGGGACGCCTCCTGCGTGCCCTACGTTGGTCGAGAAAGCCTTGCAAGCGATCGTGACACTCCTCGGCGGCAAGTTCATCAGCCTCGGAGGCAGGACAGGATCTGGGTGGGGCCGTATCGAGCCGCTCGACGAGAATGCTGAATATAAGTGCAAGCTGGTAGTCATCCCAGGTCCAAAGAGCGAAAGCGCGGATTCAACTAGCTTTCTTGCCCAAGTACTTGGCAAACACTCGTCTGTAGACATAGAGCCTAAGCAGAAGCTGGGCCGTCAATCTGTATCAACCAACATCAAGATTGACTGGAAGGCTCAGTCGGGTCTCTTCGTCGGAATGAACAAACCCAACGGCATCAAAGCCTCGAAAGAGGACACGGTACCCGCAGCACCACTGCGCAACTGGCACTTCAATGACAAGCATTGCGCCGATCACGGGGATGTTGCTTATCCGAAAGTCGCGCATGAGGACAAGGCCTCGCTGCTGCTTCCGGGCACATCAATTCGCGGGGCGTTGCGGTCCCACTGTTCTCGCATCGCTCACAGCATCGTTAGTGACAGCGATCGCTGCGAAGAACTCACGATGGCAGAGGATGTGCACAAGCAGCTCGCTGCAGATCCACTCCTTGTGCGTTACTTGTTCGGAACAACCGAGTACCGGGGAGCGGTCCGCGTCCACGACTGCGAGGGGCAGATACCGACAGAAGCGGAAAAGGATAAGCCTCTTAAACTCACGCGCAACGCAATTGACCGTGTCACCGGAAGCGCTGCCCATGGAGCTTTGTATTCGGAGCTGCTGTATCCACATGCCACATGGGATTCGATTCAGATCGACGTTGACCACGCCCAACTCTGCCGAAATATTCGCCAGGACCCTGGCGGTTTCGTGCTTCCAGACCCCTCGTCATCAGACAGGGATTATGAGCTTCCAGGCTTCAAGATCCGCCTGAGAGCAGCTATCCTTCTCCTGACCATGGCCGTCACCGACCTCTGCGAAGGCGTCCTCTCTCTTGGTGGAGGGACGGGAGGAGGACTCGGACTCATTGAGGTCTCGCGTGTGTCTTTCGAAGGGCTACCTGGAAAACACAAATCAGTCCATAGTTGCTTCAAAGCACCCACGCACCCCGAAGATTCTCACGAGGTGCACGAGGCTCGAACAGAATTTGCCCGAAACATTCTGACGAACGTAATCTCTGCCTTCGGTGAGAAGTGCCCGGAGACGACATCGGCAGAGCACACTACAATCAATCTGATTCGGAAGTGGGTGGGCTCAGAATCCGATGGCGATCAAGAGAGCTCTGCAGCTCAACGTATTCGGCCGACGCAGGTGCGGATCAGCTGGAACTCGCCAACCGGTGTGTTCGTACACGATCCCCAGTCAGATGATGGAAATACCCAACATCCCCTAAGGGCTAAGACTGCTGGCAAAAGCACGAAGGACAGTACAGCTCCCCTGTTGATCCCCGGTACCTCAATTCGCGGTGCACTACGCTCCAGGTGCTCGCGGATCGCTCGGACCGTACTGTACGCCGACAATCCCCCATCACCGGTCGAGAGCTTCACTCAGGCAGATAGCGATGGCAACCAGGTACCTATCGATATTCACGAGCAACTGGCCAAAGAGCCACGGCTCGTGCGTTACATGTTCGGTACCACCGAATATCGTGGGGCAGTTCGAGTCCGAGACTGTACGACGAAGGACACCGGACCATCCATCACGGTCACTCATAATGCAATCGACCGGTGGACAGGAGGAGTCGTTGAAGGGCTGCTGTTCGAAGAGGTGACCTATCCACATGCCACGTGGAACGACATCGTGATCGAGGTCGACACCGCACGTCTTCTTCAGAATGTGAAGACCGAGTCGGGTATCGGCGGCCTATCACTTGATGAGTGCTTTCCCTTCGCCCGAGCGTCCTGGTGTCTCCTGTGTATCGCTCTAGCGGAACTTAGCGCCGGCACGCTTCCCCTCGGAGGCAGGACAACCCGAGGCCACGGCCAAGTTGAGGTCACCGGTATCAGCGTGTCTGACGCCGACGGCATGATCATAACGGCTCCGACTGAAAAGCAGCTATGGCCCGTTGGACGGGAATACAAAGATGATGCGGCTCCTAACGCCGCACACGCAATCCTCGCGTATCTGCGAGGCGAATCCAGCGGAAACCGCGCATACACGGGATGGGCTGATTGTCTCCCGGAATCCAATGCCGAAGCATGTGAGGCCTCGACGTATAAGGACGTGAAAACAGATGAGTGACAAGGAAATCGAGAACGGCGACCGCGAGGCTGCCACTGTCCCGTGCTGTCTGGAGGTTACCGAGCACGAGATACACAGTGCCGCGGAGCTACCCACGCTACTGGCTCGTGTTTTCGAGGACGGCGAGATAGCCGGAATTGCGTGGGCAACGAACGGTACACGATCTGTCAACGGACTGAACCCAGCAAGCCCAGGCCAGGGGGCAACACTGAAAGTGTCATCTCCCGATGGTTTTGACATCTCGCGGGTCTACGAAGCACGCATCTGGCGGATAATCAACGACAACGGTAACGACGCCACGCAGGCTCACGAGTTCCGGTGGGTAAACAGCGTGGCTGCCGTTCAGCTGACGCTCACCGCCAACCCAGCCGAGGCATCGTCCGAAGGCCCGGAGTCAGGAAAGCGATGTGTTAGCGGATGGGCCCACAAGGTGAGCTATCTGCAGCATGAGTCTTCTGGCAGTAGTGATACGGATTCTGGCTCGAAACCCACCTCTGGTCAGACAGAACAGAACGAACAAGACGCCACAACCAAGCAGATGACGGCAGTTGAGTTCATTCGAGAAGAAGATAAGTACGGAAACATGGTCGTAGTCGACCAGCTATTCACGGGAAAGTGGAGCTAAACATGCAAACAATTCACGCTGCAGCAAATAGAATACCAGTACTACGAACGGAAAGTCAGCTCCGAGACCTCCCCGAACTCAGGGATAACGAACCGACATCATTAGACCACTATGAAACCCACACATGGAGTGGGTTGATTAGTTTTTCTATCACCGCTAAGACACCACTGGTCTACGGAAACGTCGACGATCAAACCGGAGCAATCTCGATTCCAACTACAACACAAACCAAAGCAGCGGGGACATCTCACGAAGTTCCGATCCTACCTTCAACAATGGTTAAAGGCATGTTGTCAAACGCCTTCGAGCGAGTCACATCGTCGCGTCTACGCGTATTCGGAGACCACTCAGAAGCACTCACGTATCGCATGGATCCCGCAGAATGCCAGCAACTAGTCCCTGCATTCATAATACCCACCAAAGGGGAAGTAACCTTACTGACAGGAACCCACCCCCGACTCTCGGTTGTGAAAAAACAGCACAACGGTCGCGCGCTCCCCGTCATGATGGCAGCAACACTACGAACAAAACAAGGCGCGAACACGAGATTCGCTCCAGGAATGAACAGCCAACGCTTGTTAGCCATGATCCGTCCACAACAAGGAAAACGGTACCGTCAAGTAAAGTTCGACGCGAAGCTCGTCGATAACGGAACATACGCATATTGGTTTATCTACGCCCTCTACACAAATTCTGAGCCATCCCAGCGAGTTCCAATATTCGACGAAAACACGCTTACCGGAGAAGACCTGCACCAAAATCTCACTAAGCAGATCGGATACGTCTATCTCACCACAGATCCAGACGACCTTTCGAAGAAATCGACCACATTCGCCAAGAAGATGGCAGAACGCGTCTTTTTCACGGAGACACGCGTTTCACCTGAGACAGCAGTCATTCCCCCCGGTACACAAAACCACCCATCGCCAGTCGAAAGATATTTCCAAATACTCAAAAGCTATTCGCAAAACTGGGATGCCGAAACAGGGAATACACCTAACATCTTTATTCGGCAGAGCAAGATACTACTCTCCAATGAGACCAACTCCTTCTTGGCATACGCAGTACTGTCCGAAAGCCAAGAAGGGCACAAGATAGTAGATGCACTCGTTCCCATCTCCGTCGGCCGCAACGCCTATGCCTTGTCTCCTTTGGCGCTCGCACAACGCTCACACATCGCTCCTGCCAAGCAACTCTTCGAGCTTTCACCTGCTGATCGACTGTTTGGCTACGTAGCGTATAGTGACAGGTCAACTCCAGGAAGTAATGGAAAGAGCGAGCCGTCCTCTTCCTTGAAGGGACGCATTTCTATAACCGACGTCACTTATGCTGAGGAAGGAGGAGGAGTAGGAAAAGCATCCTCACCGCTTAGGCTACGACCCCTCTTAGGCCCTCGCCCCTCCTCGGCTCGTAGATTCTTAACACGTGCCGACGGCTCTAACGTCAATTCAGACAAACAGAAGGTCAGGCGAAGTCAATACTTCTCACACGATCCTGCACAATCCCTCGGAGCGAGCACATACCCTGTTGATAGGAATGCATGGGAAAACGTTGATAAAGCGACCAAATTCCCTAAGAAAGCCCTCAAAACCGCAAGCGATTCTTTCAATGTCACCTCCGAGGTGAAGAAGTATGTTAAAGCGGGAACAAAATTCGATGCTACTATGCGTTTTGAAGCGCTGACTGAGTTTGAACTTGCCTGGCTTCTCTGGATTCTTGATTCGACAAATCTTGTTCCACGCGCCGAACAACAAAAGCCCATGAGCAGTGCCCCATCAGATAAGGTCGGTTACCTACGCCTTGGCACCGGAAAGCCACTAGGTCTCGGAGTTGTGCAGATCGACCTATCCCCTAACGGTTTCCAGGCTAGCGAAACCATTGGCGGCAACACAGGTACACCCTCACTTTTCTCAGCCTACACCGAGTTGACGGGGTGTTTAGGCACAGTTGTCACGACCACCGATCCCGCTCAATTTCAGGTCCCCAAGCACTACTTGAAGACACCTTGGGTTGATGCTTTTCAGCGTTCATGCTTCGGATATGACGACAGGTTTGACGTTCGGCACTTCACCCTTGATGAGAATAAGGAGAACAACCGGACAGATTCGGAGACAGGGCTTCCAATCAACGGCGCTGGAGTCGAACCCGGTATCCTTTGGGGTTCCCAGAGTGGCGCTCCTATTGTCGTTCCCGAACGACGAAAGAAGAAACGCCGCTAGCCCCCTCACCACACTCCCCGGCACAGCCCCACGTCGTCCAGCGCTATGGCCGCGCCGAGTATGTCGGCGTGGTCGGCGCAGGATGAGCAGATGGGGTAGATGTGGATGACGTCGTCGGTCTCGGAGATGAGGGCAACCAGAGACGAGCGCACGCGCGCCAGCGTCGCGGTGTCGAGGCGGAGCTGGAACACGGATTCTTGGATGCGGTAGCCCCAGGATTCCAGTGTTTTGGCGACGCGGAGCCGTCGTTTGTTGTCGGCGATGTCGTAGGCGATGATGTAGATCATCGCCAGGCGACCCCGCTCCACTGGTAGTCGGGTTCGGCGATGGCGCGCGCCAGCATCTGCGCGGAGTGGGCGATGTGCCTGCGCCACGATCCCGAGTATCCGGGGAGGGCTCCGGTGACGGATCGCTGGCAGGCGGCCTCGTACGCGTCGACGAGGATTTTCTTGCCGTCGCTGCCCAGCCAGATTCCCCCGGCCTCGGCTTCGACGACGCCGTGTTCGGGCCGGAGTTTGCGCGTACGCAGCAGAGCCATGACAGTCTGGTCCACCAGGAGTGGGCGGAACTGTTCCATGAGGTCCAGCGCCAGGCTTGGGCGTTTGTCGGTGGGCACGTGCGCGATGCCGAGTGACGGCTCGAGTCCGGCTGCGTGCAGCGCGCCGACGCATTCGGACAGGAGGATCGCGTATCCGTAGGACAGGGCGGCGTTGGGCAGGTCGCGGGGTGGGCGTCGGCTGCGCCCGTCGAAGGTGACGTCGGCGGGCAGGCACGCGGCAAGCTCGTCGAAGTAGGCGTTGGAACACGCGCCCTCGATGCCCATGACTTCGTCGAGTGTGCGCGCACCTGCGAGGGAACGCCGCCAGGCGTGCATGTGCGAGGTCGTATCGGCGACATGCACGGCTTCGTCGCGCCGGGCGATGCGCGTGAGGACGTGGATTTGGCCGCGGATTTTCGCGCCGATGAGGCTGGCGGCCAGGCGGACGCGCCGCTCGTTGTCGCCGGTGAGGGCCACTTGCGCGAGAAGCCGACTGGCGTGCGCTCCCCTGTTCGCACCGATGAGGGTTCCTTGGTAGGAGCCTCGCCGGGACAGGCACACAACGTCGACGCCGCTGCGCATCGCCCACGAGCGCGCGCCCGCGGACAGGCCGACGTTTCCGGACAAGACGATGCGCGTGACACTGTTTTTCGGCACGGAGATCGCGGGCAGTGAGCCGGGCGCGTCGACGAGGAGGCGGCCCGCTTTGACGTGGACGCGTGCGCCGTCGCGGCCGACGTAGAGGATGCGGTCGGCTTGGCCTATGGGTTCGTCGCCGGGCCGGGTGGTCCACGGATCGATGCCGACACTCGCGAGGGCTTTCTCCTCATCGATGTGCTGGGTCGTCAGGTCAGTGACGCGCGCACCCGCGTTGATGGCCGCAGCGGCGACGGCATCGATAGCCTCGGCCAAGCGCTGCTCGCTCGGTGCCGCGAGCATGAGAGCGGTTGCGACGCGCGAGTAGCGCAGACCTTGCCCGGTCGCGTACCTGTCAAGCTCGAGTAGGGCCGCGTCGGCGAGCACGATCGCGATCGGGTTGGGGTCCGAGGCCCGGGCGAGTTCGTCGATAATGGGCGCGTCGGCGTCGGGCACGTTCAGCGTCGAAAGGCCCGCACAGGTCACGAGGCCTGGGCCGGCGCGCAGATGGTGGCTCGCGCGAGATGGTGGTTGCCGTGGTCGTAGTCGTCGACGAGTCCCCTGCTGAATGCGTTGTGTCCTGCGCGCGTGTCGTCGTAGGTGCCGTGGGGGCGTTCCGCGGCGAGGCGGCGTTCGAGGATTTCGCGCACCGATTCGGCCAGGAGAGCCCGAGTGATGGGGTCCGCTGTTGCAATGGTGTTCCCGTCGAGTGCGCCGATGCGTAGCGGCGCCCAGTCGTGGGCGGCGAGGACGCGGAGTTGTTCGTCGGTGAGGTTTCCCGGCGTGGGGGTGTTCGCTCTGGTGGGGTCGGGGTGTACTGTGAGGAGTCAGCGTCTGGCGCGAGTGAGGGCTTCGGGGCTGGTCGCTTCTCTCAAGGACGAGGCCGTGGCGGGTGTCGTCATTGTCGTTCCTTCCGCTCAACAACCTTGCGGTTGCTCTACAAGTGTGAAGCGTTATGGAGGAGCGACACGCCGACGATGGCGGCGATTTCCGGGGCAACACCGGCCCCGCAGGCGTTCCGCGGCGATGCGAGTAATCGCAATGAAAAGTCTGATATTCTGGCCTCGTGCTTGCGGGCCGGAGGGGTGCTTTTTCGACCACTGGCGATCCGACATGGCGTCTCCCCTGGCCACAGGGGGTACGACACGCCGAACAGTCAGAAAGCACCAAGCGCCAAAAGGTGCATTAAGACCCTTTCTCTCCGTTCGCTTTCGCATTCAACAAGAATGCAAAGTCAGAAAATACCGAGCGCCAAAAGGTGCATTAAGACAGTGTGTCGGGGTGGGGGCCATGTTCGACCTTTCTGTGTGGTCAGAAAGCACCGAGCGCCAAAAGGTGCATTAAGACCTGGACGGTAAGGTCATCCATGCCTTCACGCTTGAACGTGTCAGAAAGCACGGAGCACCATAAGGTGCATTAAGACAGTGAAGTCCGACCGCTCCAAGTCAGCATCCCATCCAGTCAGAGAGCACCGAGCGCCATAAGGTGCATTAAGACAGGCAGGGCGTACTGCCTCACCTGCGGCGGGCCGGTCAGAAAGCACCGAGCGCCATAAGGTGCATTAAGACCTGGGATTCCAAGGGATGGAGGATTCGACCTGCCCCGAGGTCAGAAAGCACCGAGCGCCTCAAATTTCGCACGTAATTCCCTTCTTTCAACTCTGCACTAACTCTCAGAAATCGCAGTATTTCAACGATCCGACTTCGAACATCAAAACAACAGGCCGGGAATTACGTGCAACATTTTTGCGAAACCATCCGCGGCCCGCACCAAACGCTGAATTAAGA
>ERZ1674245.180-NODE-180-length-22475-cov-13.495272_pt1 | contig 22475 bp, 19 predicted proteins | sample MGYA00581205_ERZ1674245 | MGnify/ENA primary metagenome ERZ1674245 (study PRJEB41354, sample SAMEA4873314) | human saliva metagenome | biome: human-associated habitat [ENVO:00009003]; feature: mouth environment [ENVO:08000002]; material: saliva material... | reverse complement strand
CTGCGTATGCGGTTGCGCTACCGACGCCGCCTGCACCGATGACGCCGAGCTTGGTGGGGTTGTTGACACCGTTCATTGCTGTATGCCCTCTTTTCGTGAGAGTTATCCGTGTGGTGCGAGAGGATTCTCGCGGGGTTTATTAGGAAGCGGGTGTGTGCCTCGGGGTTGAATTTCCTTGGGTGGGCGTCCTTCCCCGGTGAGCTTGCTTCGTTACTTTCTATTATGCCGCAGATTCTGCGTTTTGTGTTGGGTTATTTTGCTTTTTTCGATGGGTGCTGGTGACTTTATGGGCTATTAGGGGTGTTTTTCACTCATAAAACCAAATAATGACCTTCTGACCTTTTGAGCAAGCTCACATGTCGCTCTCACATATCACTAAAGTAGCCCTCAACATCCACGGCACCGCCGGAAGCCTCAAAATCAGCACGAACCGCCTGCGCCAACTTGTCGTCAATCAGGAAATCCAAAGCCACAGAAGCCAAACCGAACGCCGCATCCAGGGCAGCATCCACCGCCGCCGGGGTGTCAGCACAGTGCGCGAACTCCACCGTGTGCATGCCGGTGCCCTCGGGCGCAATCTGAATCAGCGGGTGAATACCGGGCACGCGCAGGCTCACATTACCGAAATCAGTAGAAGCCGCCAGGGTGTCGCTAACCGTTCCGGGCGGGTACGGGTGGCGACCTACCGAACGCTGAGCCGAAACCCAACGCTTCAACAGCGGGCGGTTCGTACGCACCGGCATGGTCATCGGCGAAGAATCCCACGTCACCTCCGCACTCACGCCAGCCATAAGCGCCGCACCGCGCAGCACCTCCTCAACCCGTCGCGACAGAGCACGCAAAGTCGGCGCGTGCTTAGAACGGATATTAATGTGCAGGCTCGCGGCGGCAGGAATCAGGTTCGGGGCGTCCCCGCCGTGGTCAATAATCGCGTGAATACGGTCAGAACCGGGAATCTGCTGACGCAACAAGCCCAAACCCTGATACGCCAGGTTCGCCGCATCCAGCGCGTTGCGACCCATAAACGGGTGCGAGGACGCGTGCGCGCTCACACCCGTATAAGTCACACGGCATTCACGGCGACCCAGCCACGCCTGATCAGCCACGTCGATAAAGTAGGGGTGCACCATAATGGCGGCATCCACCCGCTCGAACGCGCCGGCGCGCGCCATCAGCTCCTTACCGGCATCGGACTCTTCAGCGGGCGTTCCGTAGTAGAGGACCCTGCCGCTGAACGCCTCGGGGTCGGTGGCGAGCGCATCCGCCAGGGCAAGGAAAGCGCCCAGTCCGGATACCGCAATGACATTATGGCCGCAGCCGTGACCGATGCCCGGCAGTGCGTCATATTCGGAGAGAATCGCGATGGTGCGGTGCTTGGCGGGGTCGTAGTCGGCGCTGGTGAGCTCCACCTTGAACGCGGTATCCAGACCGAAGGCGGGGTACTCGATGCTGAGGTTCGGGTTACTGAGGTTCGGGTAGGCTTCGCGGACCGCATCAACGAGCGTGCGGGAGGCGAAATACTCCTCGTAGGCAGTCTCAGGATGCGCGTGAATCGCCTTGAGAATTGCGGTCAAAGAATCCGCACGGGTGGCGACGGATTCGGCGAGGTCGCGGCGAATATGCGCCAGTCCGCTGTCTTCGTCGAGGCGGTGCCCGTGATGCTTGCCGTGACTACGTTCCTGCTCGGGATGCGCATGGTCGGGGTGCTTGTGCCCGTGCTTGCGGCGGTGCTCAGCGGCACGCTTACGCTGCTCGGTTTCGAGGGCGAGGATTTCGGAGTACTCGCTACCGCGCACGCAATCAGCGTCGGGTGCGTCGTAGTGGCGGGTTGTTGCGGCGGGTCGGTTCGGTGCCGTTCGACCGGAACTGTCAGAAGTAGGCTGGGTGTGGGCGGCGGTGCCCTGTGCGTTCGCGTCAGTCATGCTTCTACGCTACCGTCTGCGCTCGCCGGGCGCTAGATGCTCGGGCGTGATGGAGTCGAAAACACCCAAAAAGAAATATCTGTCACATAAAAGAAATTTTGTATATATCCTAGGAATCTTTGATTTATAGGAGTAGCGTTAAGCACATGGGAGCGACAATCCAGCCGCACCCGTCACCATCCGGCGCTAGCGATGCGAATGCCGGCAGGACAGTTCACAACCGGTCCAAACCATGTCGTTTGGGCCTCTGTCAATACAGTGACAGACCCAAGGACGCGAACCGTACCGGCAAGCACACACCGCAGTGAGCGCCACAACCACGCTAAGGAGCTCCATCCCATGAAGGCAGCACGCTTCTACGACCGTAACGACATCCGCATTGAAGACATCCCCGCACCCGAAGCCGCTGCGGGCGAGGTTCTGATTAAGGTCGCATGGTGCGGCATTTGCGGTACCGACCTGCACGAATACCTGGACGGCCCCATCTTCTGCCCCCAGCACGGTCACCCCCACCCCATTTCTGGCGAGGACTCCCCCGTCACCCTCGGTCACGAATTCTCCGGTGTTGTTGAGGCACTGGGCGAAGGCGTAGACGACCTTGAGGTTGGCGACCACGTTGTCGTCGAGCCCTACATCATTCGTGATGACGTCTACACCGGCCCCGACTCCAAGGACTACCACCTGTCTAAGGACATGAACTTCATTGGTCTGGCAGGTCGCGGTGGCGGTCTGTCCGAGAAGGTTGCTGTCAAGCGTCGCTGGGTTCACAAGATTCCTAACAACATTCCCCTGGACGAGGCTGCACTGATTGAGCCCCTGAGCGTTGGCTACCACGCTGTTGAGCGTGCAGGCGAGTTCGAAGAGGGCGCATTCGCACTGGTGACCGGTGCTGGCCCCATCGGTCTGCTGACCTCCGCAGTTCTGAAGGCTAAGGGCGCTAAGGTTATCATCTCTGAGCTGTCCCCGCTGCGCCGCCAGAAGGCTCTGGACTCCGGCGTTGCTGACTACGCTTTCTCCCCCGCTGAGGTTGACGTTCTGGCTGAGATTCACAAGCTGACCGACGGCCGTGGCGCTGATATCGCGTTCGAGTGCACCTCCGTTCAGCCCGCACTGGACCTGATTCTGGATGCTCTCAAGCCCACCGGTAAGGTCGTCATCGTCTCCATTTGGGGCAAGCCCGCTTCCCTGGATGTTCAGAAGGTTGTGCTCAAGGAGCTCGATATCCGCGGCACCATCGCATACGTGAACTCCCACCCGGAGACCATCAAGCTCGTTGAGTCCGGCAAGATTGACCTCAAGCCCTTCATCACCGGCAAGATCGCTGTGGAAGACCTGATTGACAAGGGCTTCGACACCCTGATCAACCACAACGAGACCGCTGTGAAGATTCTGGTCACCACCGACCCGGAGCGTCTGGCTGAGTAATCTCTCTGAGTGCTGAGTAATTCAGTTTCAGCTGATGCAGCTGCTCTTCTAGCTTCCTTAGCGTAGCTAGTGTGGGGTGAGGTTCCTTTCGAGGAGCCCCACCCCACTACTTTTTTGTGCGCTTTTTACCGGGTGCACAAAACCGGGAATACAAAACCGAGCATACAAAAATCCCCGGTTCCGAAGAACCGGGGATTATCTGTGCGCGAGGGGGGACTTGAACCCCCACCCTCTAATACGAGGACTAGCACCTCAAGCTAGCGCGTCTGCCTATTCCGCCACCCGCGCAGGTGACTTTCGAACGTTTTCCTTTCGGTGCCGTTCGAAGCAACACGTAATACTATACGGGCTTTCTGGATACTCCGCAAATCGAAAGAGTATGTTCTGCATCACATATTCGAGGTTGGTTAGTTCCCCACACCCCGGGTAATCTTCTCGCACCTTGAGTAATATGACCGGCACGCCCACTCAACTGCCATATTTGCGGTCATAACGACTAGAATAAAGAGCATGAATAATGAGAACCTCTCCCGCGAAGAAGCCGCAGAACGTTCGGCTCTCATCAGTGTCGACACCTACGACGTGCATGTCGACCTGACTAACGCCAAGGACCCCGAATTCGAGTCCTACCCCACCGTCACCACCGTCCGATTCTCCTGCAACACCCCCGGTGCAGAAACCTTCATCGACTACATCCACCACAGCGTCGACTCCGTTAAGCTCAACGGCACCGAACTGACCCTGGCTGATGTCGTCAACGGCGCACGCATCACCCTGTCCAACCTGCAGGCAGAAAACGTACTCACCATCCACGGTCGCTCCTACTACTCCCGCTCCGGCGAAGGTATGCACCGCTACTTCGACCCCTCCGACGGTCGCGTCTACCTGTACACCCAGTACGAGCCCTCCGACTGCCGCCGAGTCTTCCCGAACTTCGAGCAGCCCGACCTGAAGGCAGTCTTCAACTTCCGCATCACCGCACCCAAGGACTGGGTCGTCAGCTCCAACGGCGTACTCGAAAGCCAGGTCGTAGACCCCACCGACGACTCCATCACCAAGCGAGTCTTCTCCCCCACCGCCAAGATCTCCACCTACATCACCGCAATCGTTGCCGGCGAATACTTCACCGCAACCACCACCTACAAGCCCAAGAGCAAGGTCAACAGCGGTGACATCCCCCTGGTCGCATACTGCCGCCAGTCCCTCAAGCCGCACTTCGACTACGACCACATCTTCATGGTCACCAAAAACGGCCTGGACTTCTTCCAGGACCTCTTCGACTACCCCTACCCGTACCCCAAGTACGAGCAGGCATTCGTGCCCGAATACAACATCGGCGCAATGGAGAACCCCGGCCTGGTTACCTTCACCGAAGACTACATCTTCGTCTCCGGCGCAACCGAGGACGACCTCGAAGGCCGCACCAACACCATCTGTCACGAAATGGCACACATGTGGTTCGGCGACCTCGTCACCATGAAGTGGTGGGACGACCTGTGGCTCAAGGAATCCTTCGCAGACTTCATGGGCACCCTCGGCGCTAAGGAAGCCAACAACTTCAACGACGCATGGGTCACCTTCGCGAACAATCGCAAGGCATGGGCATACATGCAGGACCAGCTGCCCACCACCCACCCCATCGTTGCTGACATCCCCCACCTGGAAGCAGCATCGCAGAACTTCGACGGCATCACCTACGCAAAGGGCGCATCCGTGCTCAAGCAGCTGGTCGCCTACGTCGGCTTCGACACCTTCATCGAGGCAGCACGCGTGTACTTCAAGCGCTTCGAGTGGGGCAACACCTCCCTGAACGACTTCCTGCAGGTACTCAACGAGGTGTCCGGCCGCGACATGCAGGCATGGGCTAACGCATGGCTGCAGACCTCCGGCGTGTCCGCACTGGGCACCAAGCGCGTCTACGGCGAAGACGGCCAGCTCACCGACCTGATCCTCACCCAGGAACTGCCCGCACAGCAGCCCGCAGGTCTGGGCCGCCCCCACGTGGCAAAGCTGGAAACCTTTGCGCTGACCGACGGTAAGCTCACCTCCACCGGCCTGCTCTCCCTCGAGTACCCGGCAGAGCCCGTCTCCGAGCACCGCGTGGAGCTCACCGAGGAGCAGAAGAAGCTCGTTGGCGAAGCTGACCTGCTCATGCTCAACGCAGAAGACCACACCTACGCCAAGGTTGCTCTGACCGACGAAGACGGCCTGCAGGCAGCTATCGAAGGTGTCTCCACCCTCGAATCCGCGCTCTCCCGCGGCCTCATCTGGGGCTCCCTCTGGGAGAACGTGCGCGATGCACGCCTGCCCGTCACCACCTACGTCGACGCTGTCGTACGCAACGTCTCCAAGGAGCCGAGCGCATCCCTGCTGGGCACCATGGTCAACAACGCACAGGTCGCTATCGCAACCTTCTCCGCACCCACCGGCCGCGAGCGCCTCTACGACGCTCTCTACGACGCATTCGCAGCCGCACTGGCGCAGGCTAAGCCCGGCTCCGACGAGCAGCTGATTCTGCTGCGCGCCCTGATTTCGGTCTCCACCAACGCGACCAAGGGTGAAGAGCTCTGCCGCGATATTGCCCGCGGTGCTTTCGAAGACACCACCGGCGATATTGCTGACGCAACCGGCATTCCTTACGACCAGAACCTGGGTTGGAGTGCACTGGGTGCGCTCGCAAGCCGCGACCTGGTGACCGTTGAGGATCTGGACCGTGCGGCTAAGTACAGCCCCTCCTCGATTTCTTCGAATGGTTACGCGTACGCGATTGCTGCTCTGCCCTCTGCTGAGCGTAAGGCTGCCGCGTACAAGACCATCATGGAAGACGAGTCGCTGTCGAACGACGCTCTGGCCTCGACCATTAACGGTTTTGCTCGTGGCCCGGTTGAGCTGCGTGAGTCCTACTACGACTCCTACTTTGAGGCTCTGTTGCCTCTCTGGGCGTCTCGTTCGATTGGTATGGCGACCCGCATTGTACGTGGCCTGTACCCGAAGGCTCCGTACAACACCGGCTCCACCGAGGGTCTGGGCGTTGAGGGCAACCCCTCCGTGGCGCTGGCTCAGCGTTGGCTGGAGGCGAACCCCGAGGCTCCTTCGGCTCTGCGTCGTCTGGTTCTGGAGGCTCAGGATCACGGTCGCCGTTCGATTGTGGCTCAGAAGTTCAACGCTTCCCTGCAGGGCTAAGCTGCATGGTTTAAGGGCTTGTGGCGGGGTGTGAGCCGGCATCTAGACTAGGTTCCGCTCTCCCCCGCTAGGTTCTCAATCCGCTGTGAGAGACTGCCGTTCGGCACGCTCCCGGTAACACACTGGGATGTGCCGGGCGGTGGTCTTTTTCGTGGCTTTCTCAGCCGAAATTTTTGTTTCGGGAGGCTCTACGCGGCAGGGTCGCGGCTCTTTAGTGCCTTGACGTGGGCCGGCGTTACCGGGGCTGATTCCTCTAAAAAGAAAACTATATGCACCCGGTGCTAAAAGACAGATAAATGTCACCCGTTTTTGTGAGCTGTCCACACTGAAAGCATGAGAGAATAGACTAGGTATCCGCTCGCTTAGACATACATATCAGAAGGAGTTTTCAGTGGTCGATTACGCACTCGGTGACCGCGGTAGCGTTGACATTGTCACCGATGATTACTACGAAGCAGAAACCCTCCAAATCTTTGAGGAACTGCACATCGACCGTGAACGTATCTGGTACGGTGAAGCGCGTCTTGTTCCCGAACCGGATAACCCTTACGAACCCAACAGCATTGCCGTCTACATTGACGAGTTCAAGGTAGGCCGTATGAGTGTGGAGGACTCCGCTGCGTACTGGGAATCCATTACCCGCGTGGTTGCCTCCGGCTACGAGCCCATCGCGCATCTGCAGCTTTCTGCTGTTGCTGTGCGTGCTGAAAGCGGTGGAATGCGAGTGAAGAGCACCGGTGTGCTCTCCCTGTCCGCGCCGAGCTCTCTCTTCCCTCTCAACGACGCACCGACCCGCGCGACCTTGCTGCCCCAGGGCCCCTCTATGAAGGTGCTCGACGAGAAGGAACACTCCGAATACCTGCACAGCATCCTGCCGCCCAGCGGTGAAGGCCGCGTGATCCTGACCCTGGAAGCGAACCAGCTCAAGACCTCCGACGGCCGTTTCGTTGACAGTGTTGAGGTGCGCCACGACCGCAAGCTCGTGGGCCGCCTGAGCACCCAGATGTCTGAGCAGCTGACACCTGTCATCCGTTACGCTTTTGAGAACGACCGCCTCACCAGCGCATGGGGCACTATTCGCGGTAACACCCTCGAGCTGTCCCTGACCGTTCAGGCTGCACGCCCTGCCGATATTCCGCAGGAATGGTACGAGACCCTGCCCAACAACGTTCCGGCTCTACTGCCCGTTGGTGAAGACTACGAGGTGCCCCCGGCATTCGTGCCCACCGAAGGCGAACGCCACTACCTGGAGTCCTCCGCACAGCAGGCGCCGAAGAAGCGTCGCGGTTTCATGAGCTCCCTGACCGGTGGTTCCTCCGCCCCCGAGCCGACCCGCAGTGAACCCGCCGCAGAGAAGCCGGTTATCGAGTACAGCATTGAGGAAGAGGAATACTACGAGCCCTCCGAGCGCGAGCGTCTTCTGAACCTGGTTAAGGGTGCAGGCCTCGCGGTTCTGGTCGCCGGCCTAATCTCGATGCTGTGGACCCCTATGCTCGGCATCCTCATCGCGATTCTGGGCGGCGCTGTCGCGGCAGTTGCCTTCTACTTTGGTCGCCAGCCCTACTACGAGGACTACGAAGAATACGACGAGTACGAGGAAGAATACGAAGAGACCGACGAGGCTGAAGAAGTAGACTCGAAGGCATAAACTCCTCCACGACAGAGCGTAAAGATACAACGCAAAGATACAAAAGGGGCGGCTACCCCACCATCACGGTGAGGTAGCCGCCCCTTTTGTGTGCCTACCATCCTGAGCATCATGAGCTACGCGTGGAGAGCCGATTAAAACCAGCGGGGGTGAAAGCCTCATCAGCTTTCACCCCCGTAAGGAGTCAGATCTTAGTCCTGACCATAAGTTGCCATGAACTGATCCATGCTGTCATGTTGCAAAGCATAGGACAGGTTAGCGTTCGCAGCCTGGTTCACGATAACAATCGACTGACCGTCGTAAGACCAACCCGGACCCGCGTTCGGCAGGGTAGTCATGCGCATCGTGGTGTCACCACTGGTCAGCACCGGAGCCGCAATCTGAGCAATCTGTGCAGCATCCAGACCGGAGTCCACACGCATGTAACCAGCGATGGACTCAACAGCAGACTGGAACGAACCCACGTTGCTCAACGCGCCCTTCGCCTTCATCGTGTTGTACAGGCCGCGCAGGAACGCACGCTGGTTACGAACACGCTGGTAGTCACCATCAGCGAACTGGTAACGAGCACGCACGAAGGCAAGTGCCGCGCCGCCGTCCATGTGCTGCATACCCTGCTTGAAGGACCAAATGTTGATATCAAAGTTGAAGGGGACCTGAACGTCCACGCCACCAACAGAATTCACCAGAGCCTTGAAGCCCTCGAACTCAATCTCAGCCACGTGATCAATCTTGATGCCCAGCAGGTTCTCAACGGTTGCCACCTGCAGAGAAATACCACCGTAGTTCAGCGCCGCGTTAATCTTTGCCGAACCGTAGCCGGGGATGTTCACCCAGGTATCACGCATAATCGAGACCAGGTACACGCCCTTGCCGTCAGCCGGGATGTGCATGAGCATGATGCTGTCCGCACGGGAGCCGCTCACCTGAGCAGCTTCAGAACCGGAACGGGTGTCACTACCGAGCAGCAGGATGTTCTTACCGGGGCCCTTCACGACATCGTAACTGTAACCGTCATCCAGGATGCCGTCGCCATCCTTATCGTGTTCGCTGGCGTTTGCTGCAAGAGCCGCAGCAGCATCGGAGCCGTTAGCGTTGGTACCGTTCTTGCCGGTATCCGAGTTGGTGACGGTTGGAGCCTTCAACTCCGTCACGTTCAGGGGCTTAGCTTCGCCAAGCTTTTCCTTAATTTTGGCCTGATCTTCATCCACCTTAGTGATGGAGTCGAACTTCTCGGTCTTGCTATCCCAGGTATGGCCAGCACGCCAGATAAAGAAACCAATACCGAGAGTAATAACCAGCAGAAGAATCAGCAGAATCAGCAGAATACGCTTGACCCATTTCTTCTTCTGCGACGGTTCAGAGTGAGCGTCGCTCATAGGTTGTCCTTTGTTTGAGGTGGTGATACGCGAGGTGCACAGCGCATCCAGCGAAGTCTCTAGAGTGCAGAGAGCCGGAAAATAACCCGCCGATATGGGGCGGCGCTGGAGGGCACAGAAAATGCACAGCTCGCAAAATACTTTCCCATTGTAACGCCGTCAGCGGGTCTACGCACCGGTGAACGAAAGGTTTTACATTACAACTTTCCTCACGTTCACGCGAACCATTCTGCTACCCGCATAGAACGCGCAATGCCCCGCCTCCCTGAAAACCAAGGAGAACGGGGCATTGATCTCGCTAAAAAGCAAAACTGGGAAAGAAGATTTACTTCTTGCCGAAGTTGCCGAAGCGTGCGTTGAAGCGCTCGACGCGACCTGCGGAGTCCATGATGCGCTGCTTACCGGTGTAGAACGGGTGCGACTCGGACGAGATTTCAACCTCGACGATCGGGTACTCGTTGCCGTCTTCCCACTTCTCGGTCTTGTCCGAGGTCATGGTGGAACGGGTCAGGAAGACCTTGCCGGATGCGAGGTCGCGGAACAGAACCAGGTTGTAGTCCGGGTGGATTTCTGCCTTCATTGATTACCTTCTTCTGCTACTGGATTTTGCCAGTAGCCCTTATATAGATGGAGTAGGTTTTTCGATGTGCAGCTATCGAGAAAATCTCAGAGCGCATCACCATTGTGCCCGCATAGGGCGTGCACAACCCATTAAGGGTACCACCTTCACGGATTAAATCCCAGTACGTTCCCTCACAGGCACCAACCTACACACCGCGAGGGCACCCGAAGAAGATACTCACGCGGGTTAAGAATCAGGTGAGACCTCAGGTTATGAACGCGGGCGGGTCTCCCAGAACGCCACGGCGCTCGCCGCCGCAACATTCAAAGAATCCACACCGTGCGACATCGGAATCATCACCGTATCGTCACACGCCGCCAAGGTGCGGGGCGACAGACCGTGCCCCTCCGTGCCCAGAATCAGCGCAAGCTTCTCATCCCGGCGAGCAGACAGCTCCTCCAGGGTCAGCGAGTCCTCCTCCAGAGCCAACGCCGCGCTCTTAAAGCCCAGCTCGTGCAGGGTCTGCAGATCAGCAGGCCACGACTCCAAGCGAGCCCACGGCACCTGAAAAACGGTGCCCATCGACACGCGAATCGAGCGGCGATACAGCGGATCAGCGCACCGCGGAGTCACCAGCACAGCATCCACGTTCAGCGCGGCAGCCGAACGGAAAATAGCGCCCACATTCGTGTGGTCCACGATATCTTCCAAAATCGCCACGCGAGAGGCACCCTGCAGCAACTGCTCCAGAAGCTGCGGCGCCGGACGAGCCATCGCCGCCAACGCACCACGATGCAGATGAAAACCGGTCACCTGCTCCAGCTGCTCCTCACTACCCACATACGCGGGAGTGTCAGGATGGGCGCGCAAAACATCCGCCAAATCATCAGCCCACTTCTCACTCATCAGGAAAGAAACGGGCTGATGACCGGCAGCGAGCGCACGACGAATCACTTTGGAAGACTCCGCAATGTAAATACCCCACTGCGGTTCCATGGCGCTACGGAGCTTCACATCGGTCAGCTGCGTGTAGTAGCGCAAAGCCTGCTCGGGTGCCTGCGCCAGATCCGTGACCGACTCGATGGCGTAGACACGCTCGGCACGCTCAGCAATCTGTTCGGCGCTCAGCTGCTTCGGGGCACGGCTCATGCGCGCTTGAACGCGGAGTAACGACCCGCGGAGGTGACGGTCAGAGCCAGGTCCATATCGTAGGTTGCTGCGAGGTTCGCCTCGGTAATGGTGGGCAGGATCGGGCCGGCGGCGACCACGCCACCGTCACGGACCAGCAGAGCGTGGGTGAAGCCCGCCGGGATTTCCTCGAGGTGGTGGGTGATGAGCACGGTAGCCGGTGCGTAGGGGTCAGCGGCAAGCGCGGTCAGACGCTCAACCAGGTCCTCACGGCCAGAGATGTCCATGCCTGCGCCGGGCTCGTCCAGCAGCAGCAGTTCGGGGTCGGTCATCAGTGCGCGAGCAATCAGCGCACGCTTGCGCTCGCCGTCGGAGAGGGAGCCGAAGGTGCGGTCAGCGAGGGTGTCGACGCCCCACTCAGCCAGCAGTTCGGTGGCACGCTCGTCGTCCATGACGTCGTATTCTTCCTTCCAACGGCCGGACACAGCGTACGCTGCGGTCACGACAACGTCGGAAACCTTCTCGTTGGCGGGAATCTGGGTAGCCGAAGCACCGGAGGACAGACCAATGCGCGGGCGCAGGTCGAATACGTCAACAGCGCCGAGGGTCTCGTCAAGGATTTCAACCTCGCCGCTGGTCGGGTGCAGGCGGGCTGCCGCAATCGAAAGCAGAGTGGACTTACCGGCGCCGTTGGGGCCCAGAACAATCCAGCGTTCACCTTCGTTCACAGTCCAGGAAACGTCGTTGAGAATCTTGCGGCCGCCGCGAATCACGGAGACATTCTGAAGGTTGAGTACGGTGCTCATGGTTCTTCTTCCAGTGAGTTAGATGGATGGGATGCGCCCCACCCCGCAACCCGTGCCGGGTTATCGGAGCGGTTGGCGCATAGTGCGCGGGTACCCCACATTGGGTTCCTCGCGCTAAACCTTAGGGGCTATAGGTGCCGCCGCGTCAGGGGCGGCGCGCCTCATCAAATGTACCTTGTCAGAGGGGCGGGCGCATCCGCGACGGCACCCATAGCAGCTGAAGTTATTAGTCGATGAAGCCGCGTGCGCCGCCAACCAGCTCAACGTGGCCGGTTTCAACGTCTGCGGTGACCATCTTCGCGATTTCCTGCGCGAACTCGTTGACGGTGTAGAGCTTGCCGGCGGTCTCGCGGCGCTGCTCAATGGCGCCGGGGTGCAGGCGGTTCAGCAGGGTTGCGGTGACGGTGCCTTCAATCATGTCAGCGGACACGACGACCAGGGAGATACCCTTCTCGGAAAGTGCGGGGATCTCGGCGATCAGTGCGTCTTCGCCTGCGCGCTTGGACTCTGCGACGGGCTTGTACTCGTCCATGGTCTCAACCTCGCGGATGAAGTGCGCCTGGTGGCTGGTCACGAACACGATGCGTGCGCCTTCGGGCATCTTCTCTGCAGCCAGGCGTGCCAGGTTCAGCTGTGCGTCACGGTTCAGGCGCATTGCGTAGTCTTCGCCCATGCCGGTTTCCATGCCGCCCGACGCGTTCAGGATCAGGTAGTCCAGGGAACCGAAGGTCTCCACGGCGGTGTTGACGAGATTCTGCAGGTCCTCATTGTTGGTCACGTCAGCCTGCACTGCGATTGCCTTGCCGCCAGCCTCTTCAATAGCCTTGACGATCTTGTTCGCGCGCGGTGCCTTGGAGCGGTAGTTCACCACAATGTTCGCGCCCTCAGCGGCAAGAATCTGTGCGGTGTCTGCGCCAACGCCGCGGGAGGAGCCGGTAATGATAATGGTCTTGCCGGTCAGCTGTGCCATAGTTTTATGTCCTTAAAGTCTAGAAAGGGTGCGCCCACGCTCAGGCGCTTCGTGCAGTCCGTACGGGTGGGGTTAGTGACCCATACCCAGGCCGCCATCAACGGGGATGACAGCGCCAGAAATGTAGCTAGCCTCATCGGATGCGAGCCAGCGAATCACGCGAGCGACCTCTTCTGCCTCCGCGAAACGACCAGCCGGGATGGACGCGAGGTAGTTCTTCTTGGTCTCTTCGGGCAGAACCTCGGTCATTGCGGTGTTAATGAAGCCCGGTGCCACCACGTTAGCGGTGATGTTACGGCCGCCCAGCTCACGGGTGATGGAGCGTGCCATACCGACCAGTGCAGCCTTAGATGCGGAGTAGTTGACCTGGCCGGGGGAACCGTACAGACCCACCACGGAGGAAACCAGGATGATGCGGCCGCGCTTGAGCTTCAGCATGCCCTTGATGGCGCGCTGAACCACACGGAAAGAACCGGTGAGGTTGGTGTCGACCACGTCGGTGAAGTCGGATTCCTTCATGCGCATCAGCAGCATGTCGCGGGTGATACCTGCGTTGGCGACCAGCACCTCCACGGGGCCGAATTCTGCTTCAATTTCCTTGAAAGCTTCGTTAATGCTGTCGGCATCGCGTACATCTGCCTTGACGGCGAAAAATTCTTCGGGGGCTTCACCGCTGCGGTAGGTGATGCAGACGTTGTGGCCTGCTGCCTGGAATTCCTTGGCAATTTCGTAGCCGATGCCTCGGTTGCCGCCGGTGACCAGCACGGTCTTGGGAGTGTTCTCGCTCATGAGCTTCCTTGATGAGTCGACCCCTCACGATTGGAGCCGATGCAGCGACTCCGCGGTTGGGGTGTGGACGGATGGACAGACAAACCCTATTTTACCGCGTTTTAGCGCAAAGGTGCCGCAGGCTACACTCCACTCTTGAACACTGAACACCTGCTCCCCTTCTTTTACATGCCTCATCGGGCGCGTACACTAGCTGAAGCGGAACAGCCCGCACCCCTTTTCTGCCCGGTCGCGCGGGCACGGAATAACACCGCACGTCGAGGCGCAATAGTAAGGATAAGAAGACATGGATCTGCTCGGTTCACTTTCTCAGGATGCACAGCCCGAGTACGCCAAGTGCTCCCGCAAGGGCTGCCAGCAGGCGGCAGAATTTCAGCTGCTCTGGAACAACCCAAAGGTGCACACCCCCGAGCGTCGCAAGATCTGGTTGGCGTGCTCCGAGCACGTGGGCTGGCTGGAGAATTACCTGCGCGAGCGTGAGTTCTGGAAGCAGACTCTTCCGTTTGAGGGGTAGTGCCACTTGAGAGGTGATGTCGCTTGAGGTGGCGCCGTTTGAGGGATAACCCCGCTTATCGAAAGTAATTTCGATATATGCTATATTTGTTCTAATTAGTTCGAGTGAATATCCCGGCACCCAGGCAACCACACTCGCAGGGCAATCACACTCGCTGAGCAATCGCATTCAAGGAGGCACCTCCCCATGATGGGCTATTCGCACACCGTCAGCGCCGCAGCTGGCTGGCTAGTGCTCGTCGAGACGGGAGTAGTGCAGGTTCCAGATACCCCCACCCTCATCGTGACCACCCTGGCGTGCGCCGGTGCGGGTATGCTACCGGATATTGACCACCACAACGGCAGTATCGCCAACTCCATTCCGCCCATTTCACGCTGGGTAGCACGCATTGTCGGGGCGGTCAGCGGCGGACACCGCAAGGGAACGCACTCCATTTTGGGTCTGATAGCTTTCTGGGCGGTTGCCTATTTCAGTGCCAACCTGAGCTACAACGGAATCCCCTGGGCCTCACTGCTTCTTGCCGCATTCTCGGGCGGTCTAGCCTTGCGCGTGCTCGGCGCACCGGGTGGATGGATCGGCGCCGTTGCCCTCGGGTACGCAGCCTACACAACCGATTCGCTGGCACTGCTCCCCTGGGCTATTTCGGTCGGCGCGACCATTCACCTCATTGGCGATCTACTGACAACCCGCGGACTGCTGCCCCTCTACCCCATCGTCATCAAGCCCCTGGTGGCGTCCCCCCTATGGAAAAAGAGCGGCTACATGGCACTGCCAATCCTGGGTGATGCCGGCAGCGTACGCGAGAAGGCACTCGTTCTAGCACTGACCGGGTACGTCGCCTGGTACGCGGCAGCCATGATGGGCTTTACCGAATACCCTCTGCAAATGTTCGGACTGGGTATTCACGCCGCATAACGTGCCGCATAACTAAATTCTCACCAAGGACAGCAAAGCGCCCCGTCACTTCCCTACGGAAGCGGCGGGGCGCTTTTCTAATCCTTATCCCGACCTATCGGGGCGAGAGATTAAGCGTCCTGGATGGGCCAGAAGACGTCAACCTCAACGTTCTCTTCACCGGAGGTGGGGTACTTCTCGAACTCAGTGTTGTGCATTGGTAGTTCTCCTTCGTGAGCGGGCGGGAATCTCTTCTCCCCCGCGTTAGCTCACCATCGGTAGTGAGCCCTAATGTTTCGCGTTTGCGTCCTCGCAGTGGCGGGAACAGTTACAAGTCTACGCCCCATGCATGTTGTGTTTCTACCATTTTTCCCACAATGTATGTAGAGACACATGAAAAATTTAAAAAGCCCACACAGACCCCCTGAAATATCGCCCGAGAGCTTTTCTTTCCCTCAGAAAAACCCACAAGACAACATTATTTCCCGTCAAATACGCCGCGAGTTTGGTGTGTCAGAACCCACAGTTCCCATGCACAGGAACGCAATAACAGCACACACGCTCAGAAAACAATACAACCCCACGGCTCAGGTCACATTTTTCCGCACTATTCACGAGAAAAATACCGGCAATATCTCCGCAACACATTTTCAGAACACAAAAATACGCCCTGGACAATACACCCCAGACAATACGCCACAAACAATACCCACCAGACAATAAAACAACGCGCAATACACGCAAAGAGGCCCCGGCACCACACGGTACCGGAGCCTCCTCCATGCTTTGATGTCAGCGGATATTGCTTTAAGCCAGCGAAATCAGATCCTGGTAATCCTTCGACCATAGGTCCTCCACCGCATCCGGTAGAAGCAGCACACGCTCAGGATCCAGCGCCTCCACGGCACCCTCATCGTGAGAAACCATCACGATAGCGCCCTGGTACGCCTTCAACGCGTTCAGAATCTCCTCACGCGAGGCGGGGTCCAGGTTGTTGGTCGGCTCATCGAGCAGTAGCACATTCGCACTCGACGCCACCAGGGTCGCCAGGGACAGACGGGTCTTCTCACCGCCGGAAAGCACACCGGCAGGCTTATCCACGTCATCACCGGAGAACAGGAACGAACCCAGAATCGTGCGCACGCGGGTGTCATCCAGATCCGGCGCGGCAGACTTCATGTTCTCAAAGACAGTGCGGTCGCCATCAAGAATTTCGTGTTCCTGCGCAAAATAGCCCAGCTTCGCGCCGTGACCGTACACAACCTCACCCGTATCAGGCTCGGTGGAACCAGCCAGCATGCGCAGCAGAGTGGTCTTACCGGCACCGTTCAGGCCCAGCACCACCACTCGCGAACCGCGGTCAATCGCCAAATCAACGTCCGTGAAAATCTCCAGAGAGCCATAGGACTTCGACAGGCCCTGCGCAGAGAGCGGAGTCTTACCGCACGGCGCCGGATCCGGGAAGCGAATCGCCGCAACCTTATCGCTCTGACGCTCCTCCTCCAGGCCGCGCAGAAGCTTCTCAGCACGCTTAATCATCTGCTGAGCGGCAACAGCCTTCGTCGCCTTCGCGCGCATCTTATTCGCCTGCTCCATCAGAGCATTCGCCTTCTTCTGCGCATTCGCACGCTCACGCTTGCGGCGGTGCTCATCCTGCTCACGCTGAAGCAAGTAGTTCTTCCAGCCCATGTTGTACTGGTCAATCACGCAGCGGTTCGCGTCCAGGTAGAAGACGCGGTTGACGACCAGCTCCATCAGGTCAACATCGTGGCTAATGACCATCAGGCCGCCCGAGAAGTTCTTCAAGAAGTCACGCAGCCACATGATGGAGTCAGCATCCAGGTGGTTGGTCGGCTCGTCCAGCAGCATGGTGTCTGCATTGGAGAAGAGAATACGCGCCAGCTCCACGCGGCGACGCTGACCGCCCGACAGAGTGGACAGCGGTTGGGCGAGCACACGCTCCGGCAGGTCCAGGTTGGAGGTGATGACCGCCGCCTCCGACTCAGCCGCGTAGCCGCCGCCGGCAATGAACTCAGCCTCAAGACGGTCGTAGCGGCGCATACCCTTAGCGCGCACCGCCGGGTCCTCACTCGCCATATCGTCCTGCGCCTGACGCATCTTGCGCGCCACACCATCCAGGCCACGCGCCGAAAGGATGCGGTCACGCGCCAGCTGGCTCATGTCATCCACCTTCGGGTCCTGCGGAAGGTAGCCGATAGTGCCACTGCGGGTCACCGTGCCGTCAGCGGGCAGGGTCAGACCGGCAAGCACCTTAGTCATAGTGGTCTTACCAGCACCGTTGCGGCCCACCAGACCAATCTTGTCGCCCTTATCGATGCGGAAGGTGACCTCTTCCATGAGCAGGCGCGCGCCTGCACGCAATTCGAGGTTCTGTACAGCAATCATGGGTGCCTTTCCGGATGGCGGTCTGGTGTGTGGGTTGATAGTGCTCGGTAGGCGGGATTCGCTGGGTTAGAAGCGGCGAGCGCGCAGAGCACCTCATCAATTTTAGTGCAGGTGTGCCGAGTGCGCATGTGGGGCACCTTTTGTTTTTGTGGTGTGCGGTGTACTATACATACCGGACACCATTCATAGAACATTGTTCAAAACTGGGTTGTGACAAGCAGTCAACCACCGCCACCCTCAACTCTGTAGAAAAATCTGCAGAGCAATACGTATCAAAGGAGTACCACCCCAATGACCGATTCCGTGCGCGAATCAGCCCAGGAACCCCAGGCAACTCAGGCACCGCGCCGTAACGTAGCGGCAAAGACCTCCCTCGCCACCGATCTCTCCCTCATCGCAGTGTTCGCGGGCTTCATCGCCGCGCTCGCCATCATGCCCGCCGTCAGCTTGGGCGGCGTTGCGGTTCCCTTCACCTTCCAGACCCTCGGCATTTACATCACCGCACAGGTGCTCGGCGGCAAGCGTGCCACCGCCTCCGTGGCGCTGTACCTGCTGGTTGGTTTCGCTGGCCTGCCCATCTTCGCTAAGGGCGGCGCCGGTTTGGGTACGCTCGCCTCCCCGAGTGCCGGCTACCTGCTCGGCTTCCTGCCCTTCGCCGCTATTGCCGGTACCCTCGCATACCTGCTCACCCGCAACACCCGTTCGGTTGGCGCGACCTTCCTTATGGCTCTGGTCGCGAACTTCTGCGGTTTTGTGGTTCTGACCGCCTGCGGTATCGCCGGTATGATGGTGAACGCCCACATGACTTTTGACGCCGCGTTCAGCGCGGCAATGGTATTCGTTCCCTGGGATCTGGTGAAGTCCACAATCGCGGTTCTGGTTGGTTTGTCGGTACGCCGCGCCTTCCCGTCCCTGGCTTCTGCCCAGCGTTAAAAGCACACAATGTGCCACACGAGAGGATAGCTATGTTTTTTCGCCGCTCCACGCGCCAGCCTGCACCGCAGCAGGTGCAAGGCGAGCAGGCGGTGAGCGCCTCTACCAGCATGCCCGCCCTTGAGCTTGAATCGGTGAGTGTTTTCACCGAGCTGCCCGAAGGCGGGCATCGCCGTATCCTCAAGGATGTGAGCCTGCAGTTCACGGCGAAGCGCACCGCAGTGCTGGGTCTGAACGGTAGCGGCAAGTCCACCCTACTGGGGCTTTTCAATGGGCTCACCCACCCGGATGAAGGTATTGTGCGCGTGAACGGTGTCGACACTCTGGAGACACCGAGCCGCGGCTCGATGGGCGCTCGCGGTCATTCGCAGGGCGCTTTTGAGGGCGTGGGCATGCTCTTCGCCCAGCCGGAGGCGCAGCTGATTATGCCCACCGTTGCCGAAGATATTGACCTGAGTCTGCGCCGTGCCGCCACCGTTGAAGGTAGTGCCCTCAGCGGTGAGCAGCGCCTCGAACGAATTCGTGAACTGCTCCGCGAGCGCGGCCTCGAACATCTTGAAAACCAGAGCGTTTTCACCCTCTCAGGAGGCGAAAAGCAGCTGGTCGCTCTCACCAGCGTGCTGGCGGCGCGCCCGCAGATTCTTCTGCTCGATGAGCCGACCACCCTGCTGGATTTGCGCAATCGCGCGCGGCTACTCAAGCATTTGGAGTCGCTGGATCAGATGCTGGTGCTCAGCACGCACGACCTGGATTTGGCGGCGTCCTGCGATGAAGCCGTGATTATTCATGACGGGCATATGCTTGCTCAGGGGGATGCTGCGCAGCTGGTGCAGCAGTACCGCACGTGGTGTGCCGAGGGGTTCCCCAACGAGGGTGCGACCGAAGGTCTGGATTCGGCAGGAGGCGCGCATGGGCGCTAACACGCCGCGCGTGAATCCTCGCCCCGCCGGCCAGGGCTCGGATTTCATCCCCGGTACTCTGCTGGTGGGTTTCTACCAGCCGTTGAACACGCCGGTGCATCGGGCGCCGCTATGGTTCAAGGGCACGCTCTTCTTTGGGCTGTTTCTGCTGTTGGCGGTGACCGGCTGGCAGGTGGCGCTGGTGGCTTTGGTTGCCTCCACGTTCTGCGCGTTGTGGGCTGGTGTGCCCGCCTCCCAGCTGTGGCTGGTGGTTCGTACGCTGTCTCTGCTGCTACTGATTATGGTCGGCTATTACGTGTTTACGGGCCAGTACGCCTCCGGCGCGGATGCTATCGCGACTATGCTGACGGCTTTTTATGCGTCCCGCGCTCTGCTGGTGAGCACTCCCCTGCCGGTTCTGATTGATGGCTTTGTGAGGCTGTGTTCGCCGTTGCGTTTCGTGGGTCTTTCCCCAGAGCGTCTGGGTCTGCTGATTGCGTTGATGGTCCGGTCGATTCCGGCGCTCATGGACCGTTGGGGTGCGTTGCGCAGGGCGGCAGTGGCGCGTAACCTGCCCAAGCGCATGTATTGGCGGTTGCTGATTCCGTGGGTGGTGCAGGCGGTTGATTACGCGACGGCGACCGCTCGTGCTTTGCGGGCGCGACACGTGGACGAGCTGAAATAGCGCAGATACGCGAGAGGGGCGGAGTGAACCGTGTAGGTTCATCCCGCCCCTTCGTTTTAACTCGCCTAGCTAGGCTGGTTTAGGGCGTTTCAATGAGGAGCACCGCCGGGAGCTGCTCCCACCACAGGTACCAGTCGTGCTGACCGTAGAGCGCCTCCACGAGCTTGTCGAAGCCGCGGTAGACACGCACCGGCATCGCCGAGGAAACCATCGTGTGCTCGACCGCCAGGATTTCGGCGTCGCGGCGGGTTGTGACCGGCACCGGCGTGTAGAACTCGATAAAGTCTGAGGCGATAACAGCCGGGTAGGCGTCGTCGCGTTCAAACCAGTAGCGGGCAATGGACAGCATCGCCTCGGGGCTGGGACTGGAATCCCACCCGCCAAAGGGCAGGTAGGCGAACACCCCGGATGCGTCCCGCAGCGGCAGGTCCATGATGAGCAGTTCCGCGGCGCTGTCAATGTCGGTGGCCTTAACCTTCTCATTGATGATGCCGGCGGTCAGTTCGAAGGGGTACTCCGCTTTCAGGGGCGTGCCAATATCGTCTTCGCCGAGTTCGCCGTTCTCCATGAGGCGGCGGTAGGTCTGCAGGTAGGTGCTCTCGTTCAGGTGCCGGAACGCCTCGTGCGCGGCGACTTCTACACCGACTTGATCCAGGTAACGATGCTGGTCGGTGATGAGCTCGTGTGCGTACCGCTTGACGGTGTCGGCGGTGATGTCCTGTACTGGGGTTGAGGTACGTAGGGAGACGTTATTCTCAATGGTCCCGAGCAGGGTCGGGTCGAGGGCAACCACGATGGGGGTTGTTCCCCGGTTCTTGCCCTCGTAGAGGTGTTCGAGGTATCGCCGGTTAAGTTCGGCTCGTGGGGCGCCGTGGCGGATTCGCTCGTGTGGGTAGGGATACAAAGCGACGAAGCGCTCGTAGAGCTCTGCCATGGTGTTCTCCGATGTTTGGTTGCCCCCAGTTTATCGCGTATTTTCGCACAAAAATACGGGTTTTTGGATGTTTTATCAGGCCGCGGAGGGCGAGCATTTTTTTCGTTTGATGAGTGTGTATTGGTGTGTGCTAAACACGCTTAAACTGCCTTTGTGTTGGGCGGTTTGAGCACCTGTTTTCGCCAGAAAAAGTTAGAAATTTTTTTGCCACCATATGAGATTTTGGGCGAGTTACACCGGGCGGCGCCAAAGGGTACGGCAGACACTTTCGCGGTGGTGCGGGGCGCCTCCTGCGGGTCGGTATCCGCTGCAGAACTCTGGTAGAACAGGCACCAAGTTTATGATTTGCAGACATAAAGCACCCTATTTTCTTCTTCGGCGCGTCATATTTGACGTATTAAGGGTGTTTCGGGCGAGTTCCGCCACCGCAGCCCCACAGCTGGCGTAGAGTGTTGGTACCAGCTACCACCCGTGCCGCGTTGGTGCGGAAAACGTCGCTGAGACCATCAACTCGCAGGAGTTCAAACCAACGGAGGTTCTCATGTCGAATAACTACTACAAAGAGATGGTTCGCCTGGCAGACAGCATCGCTGATAAGGCGCATGAGGGGCAGACTGACCGTAACGGCTGGCCCTACATCTCCCACCCTCGCCGTGTGGCTCTTGGGGTACGTAAGCTTGCGTGTGAGTTGGCTGCCGCGACTCACCCTGATATTTCTTTGGAGGAGCTGAAGGCTGAAGCGCAGATCGTGGCGTTGCTGCATGACACGGTGGAGGATACCGGCGTTTCCCTCGCATATCTGGCTCGTCACTTCTCGGCGCGTATTGTGGATGCGATTGAGGCCTTGACCCGCCGCCCGGGTGAGTCGCGTGAGTCGTATCTGAGCCGGGTGCGTGTGAATGATTTGGCTCGTCTGGTGAAGCTTGCCGATATTGCGGATAATACTGACCCGCAGCGTTTGGCACTTCTGGAGGAACCGACTCGTACCTGCCTCATGATCAAGTATGAGCACTCGCTGAAGCTGCTGCACCTGAACGACTAGGTAGGCGCAAAACCCAGAAGACACAAAAATACCCGCCCGGTGCCGAAGGCATACACCTTCCGCACCGGGCGGGTACCTTATCTGCGAGTCAGGAGCTTAGATGTTGAAGCCCAGCGCGCGCATCATATCGCGGCCGTCCTCAGTAATACGCTCCGGGCCCCACGGCGGCATCCAAACCCAGTTCACACGCCAAGAATCAACCAGGTTCTCCAGGTTGCTCTGAACCTGCTCCTCAATAACCTCCTGCAGCGGGCACGCCGCGGTGGTCAGAGTCAGGTCCAGAATGAGGGTTCCATCCTCATCCCAGCGCAGACCGTAGAGCAGACCAAGGTCAACAATATTGACGCCGAGCTCCG